>Ga0172363_10004718_pt1 | contig 11007 bp, 9 predicted proteins | sample LakKivs2_kivu2a2_FD_114541 | JGI IMG/M metagenome (GOLD analysis project Ga0172363, IMG submission 114541) | Sediment microbial communities from Lake Kivu, Rwanda - Sediment s2_kivu2a2 | ecosystem: Environmental > Aquatic > Freshwater > Lake > Sediment | place: Rwanda: Western Province, Lake... | reverse complement strand
GCCGAGGTGCGACACCGACGAGTAGGCCACCAGCTTCTTGACGTCGTCCTGGGCGTAGGCCATCAGCGCGCCGTACACGATGCCGGCCACGGCCAGCCACGCGATAAGCGGCGCGGCCTCGGCGGCGGCGAGGGGGAAGAAGGGCAGCGCGAAGCGCAGGTAGCCGTAGGCGCCGAGCTTGAGGAGCACGGCCGCCAGAATCACCGAGCCACCCGTCGGAGCCTCCACGTGCGCGTCGGGCAACCAAGTGTGGAGCGGGAAGAGCGGAACCTTGATGAGAAAGGCCAGGGCAAAGGCGCCAAAGCACAGTAGCTGCGCCCCCGCCGGCAGCATGAGGCGCGACCAGGTGGCCACATCGAAGCTCCACTGCCCAGAGAGCTTGTGCACCACGACCGCCATGTAGAGGATGGCGGCGAGCATGAGGAGCGAGCCCACCAGGGTGAAGATCATGAACTTGATGGCCGCGTACACCCGCCGCTCGCCGCCCCACATGCCGATGATGAAATACATCGGCACCAGCATCAGCTCCCAGAACACGTAGAAGGCGAACATGTCGAGCGCGACGAAGGCGCCGACCATGCCCGATTCCAGGATCAACATGGCCGCGACGAAGCCGCGGCTGCGGTCGCGCACCAAGCCCATGGCCTGCGGCGAAAGCAGGGTCACGAGCATCATCAAGGTCGTAAGCAGTACGAGCCACAGGGAGATGCCGTCGACACCGAGGTGGAAGCGAATCCCGAGGGCGGGAATCCAGGCCCAGTCGGTCTCCATCTGAAAGCCGGCCAGGCTGCCGTCGAAGGCCGCGAGCACGACGAGCGACTGCACGAAGACGGCGAGCGCGACCGCGATACCGAACCCGCGCACGAGGCGCGGCTTGCCCGCGGGCAGAAGGAGCGCGATCCCGGCGCCGACCAGGGGCGAAAGCGTGGTGAGAGCGAGACTGGTCATGGCTTGATCTCGATCTCGCGCACAAGGGTGCGCCGGGTGTGCCAGCGCGGGTCCTCGATGATGACCCTGGCGGTGTAGCGGCCGGGGCCGCTGTACATCCAGGTCGCGCTCGGGGTCGCGCCCTGGCGGTCGGGCACAAGGTCGCCGTCGAAGTCGAAGCTGTAGGTGAGAGCTCCACCCCTGGCCTGGGAATCGACGAGCTTGATCTGCACCGTGCTGTTGTCGACCGAGATGTTGACCTCATCGGGCGCGGTCGGCCGCGCGGCAATCCATAGAAGGGCGGTAAGCCCGATGGCGAACACGGCCAGGTAGCGCTGCACGTCGCCCACTTGCACGAAGCGGCAGATGCGGCCGCCGAGGTCAGCCACGAAGACCCAGATGCCGATGAGGATCTTGTCGATGAGAATACGATCCACGAAGAAAAAGAGCAGGCGGCAGGCGGTGGCGAGCGGCCGGACGATGAGCAAGGCGTAGATTTCGTCGATGCGGAACTTGTCGCGGACGAGCCCTGCCAGCCTCGGCCATCCCGCCGCCAAGCTGTGCGCGGGGGCGCGGTAGCCGCCGCCGAAGAAGACGTAGGCCAGGGCAATTCCGCCGACCGCGATGAGGGTCGAAGCCCCCATGCCGATCCACTCGAGGGTGTGCGACACCGCGAGCGGCGCGCCCACCGCGGGTTCGAGCCACACCGCCAAGGTGCTTTCCCCCGGGCGGCCGAAAAGCTCGCGCAGCGCCGGCGGCAGCCCCACCAAGCCAGACAGAAGCGCGCCTGCGGCCAGCACGACCAGGGGAAACACCATCGACACCGGCGATTCGTGGATGTGGTGCTCTACCTCCTCGCTGGCGCGGCAGGGGCCGGTGAAGACCAGGAAGTAGAGGCGCGACATGTAGAAGGCGGTCCCGAGTGCGGCCAGCAGGAGCACCGCACCTACGCAAGGACCGACCCAGGCCAAGCCGTGGCCGAAGGCCTGCGTGGCGAAGGCGCCGCCTAAAATCGCGTCCTTGCTGAAAAAGCCCGAGAAGATCGGCACGCCGCAGATGGCGAGCCAGCAGATCTGGAACACGCGCGTGGTCCAGGGCAGGCGTTTGCCGAGCCCCCCCATCTGGGTGATGTCGCCCGAGCCGCTCATGGCGTGCATGACCGAGCCCGCGCACAGAAACAAGCCCGCCTTGAAAAAGGCGTGGGTGAAGAGGTGGAAGATCCCGCCCGCAAAGTTGGCCGTGCCCACGCCCACGAACATGAAGCCGAGCTGGCTCACGGTCGAATAGGCGAGCACTCGCTTGAAGTCGTTCTGGGCCAGCCCGATGATCGCCGCGAAGAGCGCGGTCAAGGCCCCGATGACGGCCACCACGGCCAGGGCCGCAGGCGCCGCGAGATAGACGGCCGACATGCGCGCCACCAGGTACACGCCCGCGGTCACCATGGTCGCGGCGTGGATCAGTGCCGAAACCGGCGTCGGGCCGGCCATGGCATCGGGCAGCCAGACGTAGAGGGGGATCTGCGCCGACTTGCCGGCCGCGCCCAAGAAAAGGAAAAGCCCGGCCCAGAACGCGACCGGGAGATCGAGCCACAGGGGCGCGGCGAGCGCCTGCCCAGTGCGCGCGGCATCGAGGATCGCGGGGATGTCGAGCCTGCCCGTGGCCCGGAAGAGGAGGAAGATGCCGATGAGGAAGCCGAAGTCGCCGATGCGGTTGGTGATGAAGGCCTTCTTGCCCGCGCTGGCGTTGGCGCTCTCCTTGTACCAGAAGCCGATGAGGAGGTAGCTCGACAGGCCCACGCCTTCCCAGCCGATGAAAAGGACGGGCAGACTGTCGCCCAGGACGAGGGTCAGCATGGCGCCGCAGAAGAGGTTCATGTAGGCGAAGAAACGGGCGTAGTCCTCGTCGTGGGCCATGTAGCCCGCGGAGTAGAGGTGGATGAGGGCGCCGACGAAGGTGACGACCAGGCACATGAGCCCGGACAGGGCATCCATGCGCAAGGCCAGGTCGACGTCGACGGTGCCGGCGGAGAACCAGGAATAGACGATCTCCGAAAGCCCGCCCTCGTGCACCACCTTGGGCAGGGCGAAGAAGAAGGCGTCGGCCGAAATCACGAAGGCGGCGAAGACCGTGAGGCAGGCCAGCGTTTGCACCACCGCGCGTGAATGTCGCGGCCCGAACAGCGCCAGGTAGGCGGCGCCCAGAAGCGGCAAAAGCGGAATCAGGAAGAGGTGGGAGAGCATGTCAATTCCGCAGTTCGTTCACGCCGTCGAGATCGATCTTTTTGCGCGTGCGATACACCGAAACCACGATGGCCAGGCCCACCGCCGCCTCGGCCGCAGCCAGCGCCATCACGAAAAAGGCCACCACGTGGCCTTTCTCGTCGCCGAGCCCGCGCGAAAAGGCAAGCAGGGCCAGGCTGCCGGCCGCGAGCTGCAATTCGAGGCTCATGAGCACGAAGAGGGCGTTGCGGCGCAAAAGCACGCCCGCGGTCCCGATGAAGAAGAGGGCGAGCGAGACCAGGATGTAGGCGTAGCCGGGCATCAGGAGGCGCCTCCCCCCGGCCGGAAGGGCCGGGCCAAAAGCACGCCGCCCACCACCGCGACCAGGAGCAAGATCGAAACCGCCTCGAAGGGGAAGAGGAAATCGTGAAAGAGCAGGCGGCCGACGGAGGCGACCGTGCCGAAGCCGGGAATGGGATAGACGGTGCTGCGGGAAAGGACCTCGGCCTCTCTCTCCAGCGCGACGATCCAGGCCACGCGGTAGAACAGGTAGCCGGCGGCAAGCACGCCCGCGGCGCGCAGGAAGAGCCCGCGCAAGGCGACGGGCTGGGTTTCGTCGCGGCTCATGATCATCACCGCGAAGATGAAGAGCACCATGATGGCGCCGGCGTAGACCAAGACCTGCAGCACGGCGAGGAAGTGGGCCGACAGGGTGGCATAGAGACCGGCCACGGCGCAGAAGCTGCCCACCAGGGCCATGAGCGCGGCCACCGCGCTCTTGCGCGTGATGGTCAAAAGGGCGAAGCCGAGCGTACCTGCGGCCAGCACCCAGAAAGCGATCTGGGCGAGCAGGCTCGGTGCGGATGCCATCACGCTCACGGCGTCATCCTCCTGGCTTCGAGCCTGGCCGCGAAGTCGGCGCGGAACTTGGTGAGGAACCCGAGCATGGGCCAGGCCGCGGCCTCGCCCAAGGGGCAGATGGTGTTGCCGGCGATGCCGACCGCGATACTGCCGAGCAGCTCGACGTCGCCCGGCCGGCCTTCGCCCTCGGCCAGGCGGGTGCACACGCGCGCGAGCCACTCCGTGCCCTCGCGGCAGGGGGTGCACTGGCCGCACGACTCGTGCGCATAGAAACGCATTATGGTGGCGCACAAGGCGACCACGTCGGTGGTCTCGTCGAACACCACCACGCCGCCCGACCCGGCCATGGTCTTGAGGCGCTTGCCCCCGCCCATGTCGAAGGCAACCCCGGGGCTCGCCTCGACGTCCTTGATGCGCGGGTCGGTCATGAGGGCGTCGAACTCGATGGGCACGTCGACCTCGGTGGCGTCGAGCACCGGCATGGAGCTGCCGCCTGGGATGAGGCCCTTGAGCCGCCGGCCGCCCAGCATGCCGCCGCAGAATTCGTCGATGAGGCGGCGGAAGGAGATGCCCATCGGCAGCTCGTAGACGCCCGGCCGATTCACGTGCCCCGACACGCTGAGCACGCGCGTGCCGCCCGACTTGCCCATGCCGAGCTTGGCGAACCAGGCGCCGCCGCGCTCGACGATGGCGGGGATGTTCATCAGGGTCTCGACGTTGTTGACGATGGTGGGCTGGTCGAAAAGCCCACGCGCAGCCGGGAACGGCGGCTTGTTGCGCGGCCAGCCGCGTTTGCCTTCGAGCGAGTTGAGAAGCGAGGTTTCTTCGCCGCAGATGTAGGCGCCGGCCCCCCGGTGGAGGGTGACGTCGAGCTTGAAGGGCCCCACGGCGCTCGCGTGCTCCTGGCCGAGCAGACCCGCCGCGTAGGCCTCGTCGATGGCGGTTTGCACGATCTTGGCCTCGCTCTCCATTTCGCCCCGAATATAGAGGTAGGCGTGGCGCGAGCCCAGGGCATAGGCGGAAACCGCAATGCCCTCGACGAGCAGGTGGGGATCGCCGGCGATGAGCACGCGATCTTTGAAGGTGCCGGGCTCGGACTCGTCGGCGTTGCACACCAGGTACACCTGCTTGGCGCCCTTGGGCAAAAAGCCCCACTTCATGCCGGTGAGAAAGCCGGCGCCCCCGCGCCCGCGCAGGTTCGAGGCCTTGACCTCCTCGACGATGGCCGAGGGCTGCATGCCGAGCGCCTTGGTGAAGACCTGCCAGCCGCCGCGCGCCCGGTAGCTGGCCAGCTTGCGAATCTCGGGCACGCCGATGTTCTTGGTGACGATCCTCTCGCCCTCGCCGCCGCGAAACACGGCCACCGCATCGACCGCCGGCGGCGCGCCGCTGTCCCCGTTGTGGGGCTGGCGGCCAAGATCGTCGAGAAGGCGATCCAAGTCCGTGGCAAAGAGGTCGCGGTGCCGGGTGCTGCCGTCGACCACCGAGGCGCCGTGGTCGCACCCGATCATGTCGTCGTCCTCGTCGAGACTGAACCGGCCATCGCGCGTGATCTGCCCGGGCCGGATGCCCAGGCGCTCCCCCAAGTGGTGGAGGGCATCGTAGCCGCTGCGCACCACGCAGCCGAGGTTGTTGCATACGTGCAGGCGGTGCTGCGCGGGCGGGGAGCGGCGAAACATGGTGTAGAAGGTCGCCACCCCGAAGACATGCGAAAGCGGCAGGTCGAGCAGGCGCGAGGCCAGGCCCAGGGCCTCGTCTGAAAGATGACCGAGCTCGTCTTGGATGAGGTGCAAGGCAGGGATGAGGGCAGCCTGCGCCTGGGGGTAGCGGCCGCGCAGCCGGTCGATCATCTGTCGGGTGTGCGAGGAGAGTTCGAGGGCCATGGGCCTTGGCCATGGACTTTGAGATGCGAAAGGCCGCACGTCAACTGCCCGCGATGACGCCGGACCCGGGCCTTCTGGCCGAGGCTCCGGCAGGTGAAGGCACCGCCTTCAGCCTTGCCGTCCATCCGCCGATGATCAGCCGTAGGGATGCAGATTCGGATTCTCCTCATTGAAGAGAAGGCGGAAGCCCGCGAGGCCCTTGCACGCGTTGTTGCTGCACTGGGCTACGATCACTCGGTCGCCGTGAACGCCGCCCAGGCCCTCGACGCACTGGCCAGGTCGTCGTTCGATCTGTGCGTCCTTTCGCTGGGCCTGCCTGAAGATGCGGTCCGCAACCTCTTCGCCTCGGCGCAAGCCCGCAAGACGGCGATTCCCGTGGTGGCACGCGCCCAACAGGCCAAGGTCGGCGAGATCGTGGCGGCCTTCCGCATGGGCGCGGTGGATTTCATCACCTACCCCTGCCACGAGAACCTCTGCGCCGAGGTCATCGAGCGCGCCCTGTCCGAGCGCAGTCGCACCACCTCCCCCTTGCGCACGAGCGGTGCAACCCTGGCGGGGGAGCACCCGGCCGTCCAGGTGGTGCTCGAACGCGTGGATCAAATCGCCGACTCCGACGCCTGCGTGCTCATCCGGGGCGAAGAGGGAACCGGCAAGGAGGTCGTGGCCCGGCTCATCCATGCTTGCGGCAGCCGACGCGGCGGACCGTTCGTGACCGTCCGACTGGGCGCCGGAGAAACGCAGCTTCCGGCCGCCGAGCTCTTCGGGGGCATGCGCGCCCTGTCTCTGGCGGCCAACGATCCTCCCCGCACCCGCCTCGAGGAAGCCGAGCACGGAACCCTCTTCATCGACGAAGTCGCGAGTCTGTCGCGCGAATCGCAGATCGGGCTTTTGCGCCTGGTCCGCGATCCCGCCGCGCGCACGCGCGCCGATGTGCGCCTCGTGGCGGCTACCACCCACGACCTGGAACAGGCCGTGCACGACGGCGTCTTCGTGGAAGACCTGTTCTACCGCCTCAATATCATTCCCATCGAAATCCCGCCCCTGCGCGAACGGCTCGAGGACATCCCCATCCTGATCGAGCATTTCCGTCGCGCCGCGAACGCATTCTCCGGACGCGCCACCCCACCCTTTCCGCCCGACGTCCTGGTTCGTCTCGGCGACAACCCCTGGCCGGGCAACGTGCGCCAGCTCGAAGGCGTGGTGACGCACCTGGTGGCGCAGGTCAAGGATCGGGCGGTCAGCGTGCAGGATCTCCCCGCCAGCTTGCGCACCGACGTCAAGTCCCTCGGGGCATCCATCCTGGACTTGCCTCCACACGGCGTGGATCTTCGCCTCCTTCTGAATCAGCTCGAGGACAGGCTCATCTCGCAGGCCCTCGAGCGTACGGGCGGTAACAAGAATCGTGCAGCCGAATTGCTTGGACTTAACCGAACCACGCTTGTGGAAAAACTCCGTCGAAGAACTGTGGCGTGAGTGGGAATGCGGCTACGTGGTCGCCTCTCCTACACGGCATAGACTGTCGTCAGTGGGTTGACGGTGGAAAGTCTTGCCTGACGTCATTCTGATGACGATCGGGGGCGAAGCCGGGATGGAGTGCCAGGGAAATGGCCCACTTGGCGAAGTCAGCAACCTGGCACGAGAGGTGCAGCCCCGTCGCCCATGCCCAAAGCGAAGCGAAGCAAGGTGGCAAAGCAGCGTCGCCGCGCAGCCCACAAGCAACCGAAAAAGCGCACACGTAAGCTTTCCGCCAAGGCGCTCGCGGCCCGGCGAAGCGCGTATGCCGCCAAGTTCTTCCCCTACATCGAGAAGGTGGCGCGCCGCTTGTCGCGACGGCTGCCCGCCCACGTCGAGATCGACGACCTGGTCTCGGCCGGCGTGATTGGGCTCATGGAAGCCGCCGAGCGCTTCGATCCCAAGCGCGTGGATCGCTTCGAGGCCTTCGCCGAGTTCCGCATTCGCGGCGCCATGCTCGACGACCTGCGCGCGCGCGACACGCTCTCGCGCGACATGCGCCGCCTCTCGAACGAGCTGCGCGAGGCCACGCGCAAGCTCGAATACGAGCTGGGCCGCTCGCCGGATCAGGCCGAGCTGGCCAAGACCTTGGGGCTCAAGATGGACGAGCTCTACACCCGCCAGCAGAAGCTTTCCGGCGCCTCGGTGGTCGGCATCGACGACGCCGGCCCCGATTTCCTCGAGCGCACGAGCGACACCAACTCGCCCGACCCGTTCGAGATCACCGCCCATCGCGAAGCCTTGGCCCGCCTGGTCTCCGGCATCGACGATCTGCCCGAGAAGATGCAGCAGGTGCTCTCGCTCTACTACTGCGAGAACATGAACCTGAAGGAGATTGGCCAGATCCTCGGCGTCACCGAATCGCGCGTCTGCCAAATTCATGGCGAGGCCACGCGCCGCCTGCGTGAGTCGTTGGCCGACATCGAGGACGCGGTTGCCGCATAGGGGCGCCCGTAACGTCTCGTTATCATTCGCGTTTCATAGAAGCAAAGAGGGAACTCAAGGTTTGGTCGGTGGGGCCGATGTGATCGTGTATGGCACGCTTAGGGCAGATTGAGCCACCCAAGGTACCCAGAGCCCCACAGGTAGTCGAGCCGGCCGAGATCGTGGCGCACCAGGCTCGCGTGGAGGAGTTGCGGCAGCTCGTCCAGCGCAGGGCCTACACGATTGACCCGCGGCGCCTGGCGCTCAGGATCCTGGCCAGAGCCCTGCGGCATCGTTAGTACTCGCGAGAAGCGCCGAGGGGCCCGCCGCCCCTACTCGCCCGAGAATCGGACGTACGTGTGTTCCTCGCCGACCGCCGCCCGGACCGCCTTCAGAATCGCTTCGCAGTGGGCCTTCACGTCGGGCTTGGCCGATCCGCGCAAACGCTTCTCGAGCTCGGTGACCACGAGCGGAATCTGGATCTGGTTGAACAGGGTATCGCCGTACGGATCGACGAAGCGTAGGCACGGCGAGGTCGGGTCGTCGCGATCCGGTAACAGCCGTTCGGTCAGGTTCTCATCGTCGAGAACCTCGTCTTGGACTTCGCCGGACTCGGTCTCCACACGCAGGTCGATTCCCATGGTTCCTCCCAACCTGGTTTGAACTGGTTTTTCTCACCATACGTTCGTTCAGCCAACCATGCAAGGACGGCCTGCGCGCCGAGCCCTGCGCTGCTGCGCGCACCGATGCAAAGCGCGGGCTTCGCCCACAAACGAAGAGGGCGGAAGGCGGCAGGCGGCAGCCCAGAGCTTGCCCGGTCGAGGGCGGAAGTCAGCTTCTCCGCGGCCCGAAGGAGATCGGCGTTTCGTGCAGCAAGGCGGTCCGGCAGAAGAGCGCGCCGTGAAAGGTGGGCGTGGCGGCAGCGCCACGATCGGAGGAGCGACACCCGGTAGCTGACTCGCAACCCGGCGGAAACAGGCCCTTCGACCCATGTCTCCGCGGCGGCACGGAACCTGCTAGTCTGGCACCTCATGGATACCCAACCCTCCCTACGCTGGCCCTCTTGGCGCCGCAACCTCAAGCCCAGGACCGACGTCGCTCTCGCCACCTTCGCGGCGTTCCTTTCCTATGCCCTGGGCGGGTGTTTGTCCAACGAGTACGTGATTCCGCAGGCCGAGCTGGCACGCCTGGCCCAGATGCCGCCCGAGCAGCGCGGCCAGCGGGTGCAAGTGGTGCAGGAGATTGGCGATCGTCGAGGGGAAGCCATCGACGTCAACCAGCCGCCACCGCCGGCTATGGCTGCCCAAGACCAGTACTACGGTCCGCCGCCCGAGGGCTATGTCGAAGAGCCTCCGCCACCGCCGGTCGGCGTTGGCGTTATCATAGTCCCTCCTCCTGTGGTGATCGGACCGCCGATCCCAGGACCTCCCCTGGGACCGCCGCTTCCCGGGGCCCGTGGGCTGCTGCCGCCTGGACCGCGCGGTCCCATGGGCGTCGGGCCCGGCCGGGCGCCTCCCGTGTCGCCCACGAGGGCGGGCGGCCCTTCTGCGCGCAGCTTCGGCAAGGGCGGCAGCAGCAAAGAGGACGTGGTCGCGTTCATCGCCGTGATCGCCGTCCTGGCAACGGTCGGCATGATCGCCACCGAAGGCACCCGCTTCGACGGATACGTGGCCATGTATCCCTGGCAGCCGCTGTACCTTGTCGACGAGAACGGAGGCGAGCGGCAGGTCCCCCTGGCCCAGATCACCCAGGCCGACGTCGCGACGGCGACCAAGGCCAGGGTCATGGACGACGAGGGTTGGGGCTTGCAGCGCATCGAGCGCAGGCCTCTCGACCGCCGCGGCTTCGCTTTCAAGCTCAACCTGGGCGTGCTGCACTCGTCCACCGCTCATCTCTCCGCCGACGCCTTTGGGGCGAATCTGCAGTTCGGCTACTTCCCTCACCACCGCGTGGGCCTGCTCGCGAGCTGGGCCATCTCGGCCGGCGCGGACGCAAACGGCGATTCGTTCTATCGCAACGACCTCGCCTTCGAAGCGCAGGTCTTTCCGCTCAGCCTCTGGCGCCTGCACCTCGGCGGCTTCGGCCACGCCGGCATCCAGTACGCGGACGACGCCGGGTTGGGCACGCGCAACGGCGCGGCCTTCGGCGGCGGCGCGATTCTCGAACTGGCCCTGACCACGCGGCTGGCGCTCACCTTCCGCGCCGACTTCACCACCGCCCGCGTGGGAGGCACGGCTTGGGCCGGCACCCAGATGTACACCGCGGGGGTGGCGATCTACTGAAGGTCGTGGTCGTAACCGTGGTCGTGGCCGGAGTGATTTCCGTCGGCCACGACGACGAAGACGTCTACGGGGACGGCCACGTCAACGACCACGACCACCACCCGCCGGTCCCATCGGGCATGGTTTTCGCACTTCGTGCGAAACGAGGGGAATCGAGCTTCCCCTGCCCGACGAGCAAAGCTCGTCGGGGTATGCGAAATCGACGTTGGGTGCGAGCGTCCGGCGCGCAAGGGTGTCTCCCTGTGCAGCCTTCCGCGACGTCGCTGCGCCTGGCGCGGGATTAGGACCCGCGAGAAGATAGATGTGTGAATTTGGGCGGTCGAGGCGCCCGGCTGGCGAGGCGCGAGGAGGAGGAATACTCGACGTATTGCGACGACGAGCAACGAAGCCAGCCGGGAT
>Ga0172363_10004717_pt1 | contig 11007 bp, 7 predicted proteins | sample LakKivs2_kivu2a2_FD_114541 | JGI IMG/M metagenome (GOLD analysis project Ga0172363, IMG submission 114541) | Sediment microbial communities from Lake Kivu, Rwanda - Sediment s2_kivu2a2 | ecosystem: Environmental > Aquatic > Freshwater > Lake > Sediment | place: Rwanda: Western Province, Lake... | reverse complement strand
CCGTAGCTGAAGCCGCCCGGCACGACGAGGAACTGGTAGTCGCCCAGGCGCCGCGGGTCGTCCATGAAGCGGAAGACGTGGACCCTTTCGGCCGCGAAGCCGGCCTGCTGAAGGGCGAACTGTGTCTCGCGGTCGCAGTTGGTCCCTGCCGCACGCAGCACCAGTGCCTTCGGTTGCGCCATGTCAGCGTTCCTTCCTGCCGCACGGCGCACAGAAAGCACAAAGGCAGGGGCGAAAGCAAGAGGCAACCGGCGCGGCGCCGGCGGTCAATCGGCCTCGCACTTCAGCAGCAGCGGCTCGCGGCTGCCCGGGCCGCCGAGAAGCTCCACGCGCCACCACCCGCCGCCGGCGTGGACACGAACGACCCGGCCCTCGCCGGCGGCGACGTGCGGCCGGTCGGCGAAGTCCGCCCCGGCCGGACGCGCCTCCAGCACCGTAACGAACAGCTCGGCCTTCTGCCGCGCCGGATTGGACAGGACGAGGCAGTTGAGCTTGCCGCCCGCCTCGCCGCCGGTACGCCTGATCTCCTGCACGATGGTTTTCGCGGCTGCCCCGGCCGGAAGAAGCGGCGTGATCCGCAGCTTGCCGCGCGGGCCGGTGACCTGCCAGGCTCCGCCCGCCGCCGCTACCGGCAGCTCCGAATGCAGCAGCAGCTCGAACGTGGAGGGCGTCTCGGCCGCCAGCTCGTCGGCGATGACCCACGCGTCGGGCTTCAGGTACAGCACGTGGCGGCGGAAGGTCCGCAGCGCGGCCTGGGGCTTGTAGGCCGCGGCCGCGTCGCCGACGAGGTAGTCCTGCCGGCGTCCGGGCCGGGCCAGGACGATCCGCGTGGCGCGCTTCGTGACGAAGAACGGGTCGGCCTCCAGCCACGGCCCGCCGTCGCCGATCTGCCCGACACCGTTGACCAGCACGGTGTTCTGCCAGGCGGTGGTCTTGAGGGCGTAGCCGTCGTCGGCGAGCAGCCAGTCGCCGTAGGCGAAGAGCTGGATGGCGCCCGCGTCGGGATGCACGTGCCCGCCGCCGGGGTCGCAGAAGCAGCGGCGCAGCGCCTCATGGCCGACGGGCGGGCCGCACTTGAAGCCCAGCAGCACCTCGCCGCCGTCCCACGCGTCGCGTACGAACGCCACGTCCAGGTCGGCGAAGTGCTTCAGCGTCGGCAGCGGCACGGCCCCCGCCGCCGTGCCCCACGGGGCGGCGGGCGCCACCGCCGCGTCGTGCCACAGCAGGTTCAGCCAGCTCGCCTCGCCTGCGCACAGGCCGGCCCGGTCGAGCTGTTCGGCCAGCCACTGCGCCCGGCCGTCGCCGTACAGGCCGGCCAGGCGGCGCAGGATGTAATCCGGCCCGTACCAGCAGGCATGGGCGCCGTCGGCGAACGTCATGCAGTAGTCGCCCGCGCGCCAGTGTTTCGGCGGCAACTGCGAATGCAGGCAGAACGAGGCGGTCTCGGCCAGCCAGCGGCTGCGGGCGGGCAGGTCCTCGCCGAGCAGGTCGCGCGCCAGGTCCGTGAACTTCAGCATGTGCTCCAGGCTGTAGGACCAGTACGGCAGGCCCTCGTGGCAGGCCCCGTCGCCGCCCAGCCATTCCAGGCTCGTGCGGAACTTCGCCAGAGGCAGCGTGATCCAGCCGTCCAGCTCGGCCGGCACGCCGCCGGTGCCCTGCTCGCCGTAGAGCGCCAGCCCGGCCGCCGCGAGCGCCGCCGTGTTGATCCACAGGTGGTTCTGGAGATACGCGTCGTGCCACCAGACCTCCTGGTTGAGCAGGCGCTCGTAGAGGAACTGCCCCCGCCGCGCCAGGCAGCGCCGCACGGCCGATCGCGCCGGCTCGTCCAGCGCGCCGTGCAGCCAGTCGTATCCGACCGCCAGGCCGAAGAGCTGATGGCTGGCGGCCAGGTCCGTGCCGTCGATCTTGCCCAGGCCCCACGTGGGGTAGCCTGCCGAGGCGAGCATGTGGGCCCTCGCGGCCGCGAGATACTTCGCCTCGCCTGTCAGCAGGTAGCAGACGGCCAGGTGCGGGATCATGTTGCCGACGGGCTTCTGCCAGAGCTGCTGGTCGTCGGTCTCCTTGTCGGGATATCGTGGGGGCGGGGCGGCGGCGCCCGCGTCGGCCACGGCCCGCACCTTGGCCAGCAGCGACCGCAGCGGCTCGCGGGCGACTTGTTCGCGAAGGGCCGCCAGACGCGCGGGCGTGAGGTACAGGCGCGGATGCTCGCGTCTTGCCGCCGCCGCGGCCAGGGCGGCAGGCACCGGCCGGAAGCGAAGCTCCCTCGCCGCCGCCAGCTCGTCAATCGCCGCGACCCGCACGTCGGCCAGCCACGCCTCGACGGCGCGCGGGGCGTCGGTGCCCTTCTGGAGGGCCACCCACCCGCCGGCGGCCTGCGGCGGGCAGACGAACTCCACCGACAGCTCCTGCCAGCCGCCGCGGGCCAGGTCGTAGCGGTTGGTGCGTGCGCGGCCGATCTCGCGCGGCCACCGCCACGTGCCGTTCGCGTCGCGGGCGAGGAACTCGATCCGCACGTGCGGGCACTGCGGGGGCGTCACGCGGCCAACGCGGAGCTGGGCCGAGAGGCGGTACTTGCCTCCCGGCCGCAGCGAGATGGGAGGCCCGGCCGCGTAGGTCCACCCCGCCGGCTGCGTGCCGGCGACGTGCAGGCACTGCCGGCCGTCGAAGCGGACCGCTTCCACGGCGACGCCGCCGTGGCCGCGCCATCCGCCGCCGGCCAGGTCGGGCGCCTCGGCGGGCCGCGGCGAACGCCAGCCCCAGCCGCCGGGCGCGCAGCCCGCCAGCGCCGCCAACGCCGCCGCCAACGCTGTCCGACTCGTCATGGTGCTTGATCCGTGGGTGCCGGGTACGGCGCTGGCGTGGCGGTTGCCGCCGAGGCGGCGGGGACTACTTGTCGTAGGCGCCGACGTAGCCGCCGCCGGCCACGCGGAGCTGCCAGACCGTCGAGAAGTTCCGCTGGAGGGTGAGGCGGACGACCTCGTATATCTTCGGGTCCTTCAGGTCGTCGGCCTTGGCGTACTTGAACCAGTGCAGGCCCGCGCGGGCGGCGAACGCCGCCAGGCTGAACGCGCCGGGGATCTTGCCGGCGAACGAGCGGAAGGCGGCCTCGACGTAGCCGAGGTTGCAGGAGGCGTCGATGGCCTCGACCAGCAGTGCCTGGGCGAAGGCGCAGTCGGCGGCGGTCAGCGACCCCGACGACAGGCCGCCCATCGCGTTGGGGAAGAAGAACCTCAGCACGTCCCAAGCCTGCTCCTTGGTCAGATACACCTGCTGCGGAAGGAACCTCTTCAGCGCCATGTCTCGGTCTCCTTTGTCAACGGTCGCGTTGTGGAAATGACACGGGCAACACCTTCGCCCGGTCCGTCCTTCCAGACATTCTGCCGCCTGTTTCTACGGCAACCGGGATAATGTGTCAAGACAAATGCGCAGCGCCCGGTAAGGGGACACTACGGGGGGGCCGCGCTCGTAGTCCCGCCGTAAGGCGGCTCTCGGCAAGCGGGTGGCACAGCTTTCCTGAGCTGTGGTTCCGGGACACCACAGCTCTGGAGAGCTGTGCCACCAAGACCGCCTCACGGCGGAACCACGAACTGGAGGCGACGCTTCCGGCCCCCCGTGAGTGTCCCCTTACAGTGCCCGGGGCGTCGCCTGTCGTCGGCAACGCGGGCACCTTGCCGGAGCAGAGGCGTGGTAACCTATCGCCCGATTTTGCGCCGTGCTTCTGTCCACCCGACGCGCACGAGGTCCGCAAAAGGTGACCTGATGCGGAACTTCGCGGGCCTTTCCGGCTGCGCGGATTCGGGCGTGTCTTCGCGGAGATACGGACCATGGAGCGTTGGCGGGCGATGGTGTTGGCGGCGGCATCGCTGCTCGGCGTCACCGGCCGGGTCGGCCGGGCGCAACTGGCGGCCATCTACAGCACGGCCGAGACCGCGGCGGCCGGGACGGTCTCGGCGGCCGATGCGCCCGCGCGAACGATCCGCGTGAGGGTGACCGCGACGCTGAAGGGCCAGCTCGCGGGGCAGGAGTTCCACGTCGCGGTGCAGCGTGCGCAGGACATGCCCGCCGGCCTGGCCGTCGGCGGGCCGGCGGCCCTCATCGTCGGGCGGCGGGTGTCGCTGGTCCACCTGGCCGACACGTGGCTGATCGCCGACCTGGGCGACGGCAGGGACCCGCCGACGTACACGGCCGGCGCTCAGGACGCGTCGCAGGTGCGCGACGTGCGGCAGGCCTTCGGCGGCACGACGGCGGCGCTGCTGCGGACACTGGCGAACCTCAAAGGCGCCGGCCTGGCGGCTCAAGCGCCGGGGACGACGGTGACGGTCGAGGCCACGCTCACCGCGATGTCGAAGGTCCCCACGCTGGTCGACCTTGGCATGTACAAAGAATCGCTGGTCGCCGTGGAATGGCGGGTGGACAGGGTTGCCCAGGGCACCCTGACGGCCAAGACCATCATCGTGTATCACTGGTCGTTCCTGGACCGGAAGTTTCAGGCGGCGGCGGCCTGGAAGCCGGGGGAGAGAAGGACGCTGAGACTGCGACCGTGGCAGGAAGTCCCGGAGGTCCAGCGTCTGCGCCGCGATGAGAACATCACGGCCGGCCGCGAGGACGTGCCGGCGTTCTACGACACGGCCTTGGGCGCCGGCCTGCCGGCGGTGGTGGCGGCGGCCCAGACCGGCGGCAAGATACTCGAGGCGGTCCGGAAGGGCCTGGGCAGCGACCTCAGCAAGGTGAAGATAGTCAACGGCGCCGACTGCCATGGACTCAATGATCTCAATCTGCTCTACGGCGGCACGGGGAGAGGCAAGGCCGTCAGCGTTGGCGGCCCGGGGACGTTCTTTCCGCAACACGAGTTGGGCTATCGCCTCGCGGCGGCCGAGTGCCCGAACCTGGAATGGGGGATCCAATCGGGCGGCACGGATCGGCCTTGCGGCGGCTTCGGCGGCGCCGGCTACCCACTCCGTTTCCTGGCGGGTCCCGCCTGGCCGGCCCTGCCCGGGCGCGGTCCCGCCCCGGTCATGTCCGGCGAAATCGACGTGACCGTGCTTCCCGGAGTCGGGCGCGGCGACGTCGAAAGCCTGGGCGTCCTGCAGAACTGCATTCGCGAGTACGGGCGGCGCGGGAAGGGCTTCGTGTTCGATCCGGAATTCCGCAGTGACGGCTATATCCTGAGGGGAGGCAACAACCAGGCCGTCCACGAGCGATTCAGGAGTTGGGGCAAGGTGTACCCCAACTTCCTGTACTTCCACATCTACGACCCTGACGCGACCAGAGCGACGGTCAAGGCCGGCTTGACGGTCAGTTGCGCGACCATCGAAAAGGCGCGTGTCGCAGCCGAGGCCAAGGGTCTGCGCGCCAAACTCATTCCTTGGGCGGCCGATCCGCCCGATGCCAAACCGGATGCAGCCGCCCTGGCCAAGGCGGTGCAGGTCGGCGGCGGTGGCGGCAATGTCGTCGTGGGCGGCGCCTGGATCGCCAACGTGATGGCCGGCACGCCGGGCATGGCGGCCTTTGCGGATGCCGGGATCGCCGAGGCGGAACTCGTGCTGCGCAGCGCCGTCGCAGCCGGCAAGAAGCCCAAGTGCGTGGTCTGGGGGATCGAGCCGATGATGCTCACCGCGCCCAAGACCGAGCAGGCCATTGCAGCCCTGTCCGGCCCGAACTGGCCGATGAGGTTTGGCGGCTCCCACAATCAACCGCTTGCGAAAGCCACTCCGTTGGTCAACGGCGCGTATCCGCCCATCCGCCTGGGCCACGGCACGACCGTGGCGCGCGGCAAGGGGGTGTGGGAGTTCGGTCTGGAATACAGTCTGATTCTGGAGGCCACCTTGCGCGAACTCGGCCGCCAAGGTCAATCTGCGACGAAGAAGACCGCCGCCAAGCCGCCGCCGGGCGTCGTGCTGGTCTTGGGACCGAACACCGCCGGCATCCCCGCCGTGGCCTATGAGGGCCTGGCCGACCGGTTGCGGGCGTACACCGTGATCTACGATGGCGTGCGTTTCGTCGAACCGGCGGAGATCGCGGGCAAACCCGACGCCCAGGTTCGCGCCGTGGTCGAGGCCCATCTGGCCGATCCCAAGCGCGGCGTGATGGAGAGCGCCGTGCCGGCCAGGGGCGGCTGGTGATGCAGCACCCGCAAACGCATTGGGGGAGGTGGCGGGCGAACCACCGCCTGTCACAGCCCCGCGCGGTCGCGGGACCCCGGCGCTGCTTGGGACGGATGATCAGCGACATCAAGGCCTCGAACCGAAATCCGGTGGGGAAGAGTCTGAGCATGGGAACGACGGCCAGGCCCGACGTGCAACCCCCGGCACTATGGCGGACTTGGGAGACGAGACAATGAGAATACGGAAGCGACCCATCCTATGTGTGGCGGCCATGTTGATCGCGGCCGTGCCGGCGAGCGCGCTGGTTCGCGTCCACGTGCCGATCATCAAGGTCTATGACGACGCGGAGTGCGTGGCGCTCGGCAAGGTTCGGTCGGTCCAGGCCGGCCAGGGACGCATCGACGTGGACATCGCCGACGTGCTCAAGGGAACGCTGGCAGAGAAGGCCTTTTCCGTGACCGCGGGCAAGGACGTCGATCTTCCCGCGGCCGCGGCCGGCGGCGAGGTCGTCCTCTTCGCCCGCGCGCGCCAGGCGATCATCCACGTCGGCGACGCGTGGCTGACTGCGGAAGATGCGGGGGGGACGGCCCGAACGTTCCGGGCCACCCCTCAAGGCGCCGAGTTCGCGCCGGAGCTCAAGATCAGCTTCCCTGGGCGCACGCCCATGTTCGTGCGGTTGGTGAAGGACATCGCCGCGGGCCTTCAGCGGGACTGGGACACGGGGCGGCTGGTCAAGCCGACCGGGCCGGTCGTGCCCGGCGACCGCGGGCCGATCAACAACGACCTCCAGCACAAGGGATTCACCAAGGTCGAACTCGTCGGGGACCTGGGCGTCGCCGGCGTGACCTGCGCCTGGTCGGGCAACATCGACAGAGGCGACGTGCCCTTCGTGCGGGCGGACAACCTGAAGGTCGACCTGCTGATCGCCAACGGCAAGACCATCAGGTTGTTCCGCCCGGAGGGCCCCGGCAAGCCGTCCACGGCCTACGGCGGCGGGATCAGCATCCGGCTGCCATCCTACGCCGACCAGACGGCCGCGTACGGGCTGGACAAGGCGGGCGCCTGTCACCAGGTGGCCGTCAACGACCTGGACGGCGACGGCAAGCCCGACTTGCTCCTGGGCAACACGTATGCCATCCGCCATGGCAACGCCTTCGGCGCGCCGAAGGCGCTGCCGCAGTTGCCCGCCGACGAGCAGTGGGTTCGCGCGGCTGTCGGCGACGCCACAGGCGACGGAAAGAACGACATCGCGGTCCTGTTGAAGGACGGCACGCTTGTGACGCTGACCAATGCCGGCGGAACGCCAGACACCTTGCCGAAATCCACGCGAAAGCTATGGCAAGGGCAGTCGGGCAAGGTCTGGGGGTGTTCTCAACGGCATGGAGCGGGACGGGCGAGCTGTGCGTCATCGTAGTGCGCGACGGCGATGTGGTGCGCTACTCGTGCGTTGCTGGCCAGACGCAGGCAGACGATCTGGAGCGGCTCTGCGGCGTGCCGATCTCGCGCTACTACGGCTTCACGACGGTGGACACGAAGGGCTCCTGGGGCCGCGGGCGGGTGGCGGACCCCACCGACGCCCCGCCGCACCCGCTGATTGACGACGAGGTGCTCGGCTGCGCGAGCGTCGATATGAACGGGCGGTACTGCCTTCAGGACTTCCTGCTGCTGACGCGCGGCGCCGACGGCTTCACCGGCGGCCTGCCGCTGGGCTACCGCGGCTACGGGGCGTTCCTCTACAACCGCGGGACGGTGCACACTATCGACGAGAAGATCAGGGAGACCAGGGCCGACCTGCCGCCGGGAACGCTGCTGATGATGGGCGACCAGACCAAGGGCAAAGGCACGCGCCAACACCTGTACTTCCTGAAGCCCAACGGGCAGCTCTGGCAGGCGTTCAACATGGGCGGATAGGGCCCCGCTCAGCCCAGCGGGTGCCGCCACCGCAGGCCGGGGAAGCGGGCGAAGTCCCTGTCCGTCGTCGCCAGCTCACAGCCGTGCTCGATGACTGTGGCCGCGAGGTAGGCGTCGGGAACAAGATTGCCCTTGGCCTCGGTCTTCCTGCACAGGTCGACGAAGATGTCCCAGTGCCGGCTGCCCGGCGAGACGCGAACGCAGTTGGGGCGGCCCCGGACTTGCTCAGTGAAGGCGAGGGCCTTATCCAAGGGATCGGGGTCGTCGAAGATGCGGCGGTTCGTCACCAGCCGGAGCACGGCGCAGAGAACCATGTCGGACACCGCGTAGGCTTCCGCACCGCCCATCAGGGCCGTAAGCCACGCTTCGTACTCGGCGCTGTTGGGATAGTCGCGCCGGAAGGCGTACACGAGCACGTTAACGTCCGGGAGAATCATCCAGACCGTCCATCACATCGAGCAGATCGGCCCAACTGTCCAGATTGACGCCAGGCCGGACCCCGGGCCGGGCCGAGGACTTGATCAGCTTGACGGGCCGGTCGCTCGGCGACTTCGCCATCCGTGCAAGGCTCTCCCGCAGCATGTCCTCGATGATCTCACGCAGCGGACGGTTCGTCCTGGCCGCAAGCTCCTTCGCCTGCTGAAGGACCGCGTCGTCGATGTCGAGCGTCGTCCTCATACACAAAAGCATAGCTCGTACGCATAATGATGTCAATCTCCCCATCGTTCGACCAGCGGGCCGGCTTTCAGCACCTCCAGGCGGCTCTCGAAGGCGGGGCGCTTCGAGCGGTACAGCACGCCGATGGGGATTTCCTCGCCCCAGCGGAACGCCAGCTCCAGCGCCGCGGCGCGGTCGTAAGGGTCGTGCCCCTCGCCGATGGGCTTCACGCGCTCGCTGTACCACTTGAACGTGTTGAGGTGGTTGAACGACGGGCACGGCTGGAGGATGTCCAGCAGGGCGAAGCCGGCCTCGTTGGTCAGGGCGGCAACCATCGTCTCCCGCAGGTGGTCCTTCCTGCCGGTGAACGAGCGCGCGACGAACGAGCAGCCCTCCACGATGGCCAGCGCCAGCGGGTTGACCGGCAGGCTCAGCACGCCGTGCGGCTGGATCTTCGTGACGAACCCCTCCTCGCTGGTCGGCGAGGCCTGGCCCTTGGTCAGGCCGTACACCTGGTTGTTATGCACGAAGGCGGTCACGCCGATGTTGCGGCGGACGGCGTGGAGGAAATGGTTGCCGCCCTCGCCGTACATGTCGCCGTCGCCGCTGGTGACCACGACGTTCAGGGCGTGGTTGGCCAGCTTGATGCCCGTGGCGACGGGCAGCGCCCGCCCGTGCAGGCCGTTGAAGACGTTCGCCCGCGTATAGTGCGGCAGCTTGGCGGCCTGGCCGATGCCGCTGACCAGCACCAGCTTCCGCCGGTCGATGCCCGCCTGCTCGATCGCCTCGTCCAGCGTCTTGAGCAGCGGCCAGTTGCCGCACCCCGGACACCACGCCGGATGCGTGTCGGCTCTTGACAGGTCAATTTCCATCGAGATCTCCTCATCGCCGGTACGTCGGGACAAACAGGGGCGTGACCCCTGCTTCCAGGAGGCCCGCTTGCGGTTCGCAGGACGCGGCCGTGCGGCCGGCGTTCCGCGAACCGCAAGCGGCGCGCTCGTGATTCTTCCCGTCTCCGATGCGTCTTTGCGCTCAGATCCTCTCGGCGATCCACTCGCCCGTGAACGGCAGGCCGTCGTATTTCAGCAGCTCCTCGCAGTCGCCCAGCAGCCCGGCCGAACGAAGCAGCACGGCAAGCTGGGCCGTGCTGTTGCCCTCGACGGTCACCACGCGCCTGCGCGTGCCGATGGCGGCGCGGACGGCCTGGGCGTTCAGCGGCCAGAGCTGGGCGAAGTGCAGCATGGCGATGCTTCGTCCGGCGGCGGCCAGCGCGTCGATCGCCTCGCGGCACGGCCCGTACGTCGAGCCCCAGCACAGCAGCAGCGTTTCGGCGTCGTCGCGGCCGTGGAGCCGCGGCGCCAGCGCCTCGGCGGCCATGCCCGCCTGCTTGCGCATGCGCTTGTCCTGCTGGGCCAGGTGGGCGCTGATGTCTTCGGTGATGTGCCCGTCGGCTGTGTGCTCGTCGCTGTCGACCACGACGAGGCCCTCGCCGCCGGGAATCGCCCGCGGGCTGACGCCGCTGTCGGTGACGGCGTAACGGGCGTAATCGGCCCCGGCCTGCACGACGCAGCGGTCGATGGGGTCGGGTTCGGCCGGCAGCGGCGGCAGCGTCTGCTGGAGGTCCTGGAGGAACTGGTCGGTCAGCAGGATGACGGGCGTCTGCCACTTGTGGGCGGTCTGCAGGGCCCGGCGGGTCAGCTCGTAGCACTGCCGCACCGTGCCGGGGGCGTACAGCGCGCGGGCGAACTCACCGTGCCCCGCCCGCAGGGCAAACAGCAGCGCCTGCTGCGCGGTGCGCGTCGGCAGGCCCGTGGCCGGGCCCGGGCGCTGCCCCAGCAGCACCACCAGCGGCGTTTCGGTGATCGCCGCCAGGCTCAGCCCCTCCACCATCAGCGCGAAGCCGCCGTCGGAGGTGCCCGTCATGGCCGGCACGCCGGCGTAGGCCGCCCCGCAGGCCATGTTGACGGCCGCAATCTCGTCCTCCGCCTGCTCGACGACGATGCCGTACTGGTCGGCCGCGCCGGCCAGATACGTGAACGTCGCCGTCGACGGCGTCATGGGGTAGGCGGTGTAGAACTTGACTCCCGCCACGGCCGCCGACAGGCCAATCGCCGTGGCGCCGTCATAGACCTTGCCCGCCGGCCGCTCGCCCGCCCGCGGCACCTTGAGCCGCACGGCCGCACCGGCGGTCAGCTCGGCGCCCTTCCGCGCGCAGGCCTGGTTGCCTTTGACCACCTCGTCGCCCTTCCTGGCGAACTGCTCGGCCAGGAGCTTCTCAAGGCGCCCCACGTCGCAGCCGAGCAGCCCGAAGACCGCCCCGGCGGCCACGACGTTG
>Ga0172363_10004715_pt1 | contig 11008 bp, 8 predicted proteins | sample LakKivs2_kivu2a2_FD_114541 | JGI IMG/M metagenome (GOLD analysis project Ga0172363, IMG submission 114541) | Sediment microbial communities from Lake Kivu, Rwanda - Sediment s2_kivu2a2 | ecosystem: Environmental > Aquatic > Freshwater > Lake > Sediment | place: Rwanda: Western Province, Lake... | reverse complement strand
CAGCAGGTGTCTCCGTGCGTTCCTGTCTTCGTCATTGCGGATTACTCCGCTCGGTGCTCCAACGATCCTTTCCTTGAACACGATGCTTAGCACCCATTTCTTTTGGGTGTGAAGCACCTTTTCTTTTTGAAAGAAAAGGGGCTCACTGGAGCCTGCGAGGATGCCAGATTACCCCACAACCCCAAAACTGTCCGCAGTCTTCAGTCTACAGTCTTGCGAAAGAGTAGCAGGCGGGATATTTGCTTATTTCCGGATAAAAAGACTTTTCAAGCCTTCGCGGTAAACTACCCAATGAAAACCAAACGCAGATTGTCTGAGTTCGGGCTTTTGATAGCAGTATCGCTGTTCATGCTCTGCATGAAGGTCAATTACTATATAGTCATCATCGTGGCCTCACTCTTGATAGCGAACTTCGAACTAGCGAGACGGCAACACCTGACGAGCCTGGGAATAACCAGCAAAAGGATGTGGCCAGCCATCAAGGCGCAGCTCCCGTTCACAATCTGCGGAATCGCCGCACTGGTTGCCTTCGCAGCCATTCGGGGCTACACGCTGCAGAACCCTGGCGCCGGCTATCTGGCCTACTGGCTCGTCTCGATACCGCTCCAAGAGTTCATCTTCAGGGGTTACGCCCAAAGCCTGCTGCGGGATAAGTTGCCAGTCCTGCAGAACGTATTTCTGTTTTCAGTAGTCTTCTCACTCGTGCACCACTTCGCTAGCACACCCCACACGATAATCCTGATGTTGAGCACCCTTGTCGCAGGCTTTGCATGGGGGTATGCATATGAGAAGGAGAAGAATCTCATCGGCCCGATATTCAGCCATTTCATCCTAGGGAGCCTGCTCTTTTTGATACTCCCCGCCTATGGAATCTAAGAAAGCTACTGGAGCCAAAATCTCTGAGATTCTTAAACAGCTGAAGGCCATGGAGAGCCCGAAGGACCGTGAAGGCATGGCCCGCTTCGGCATAAACCCGGACAATACGCTGGGCATTTCCATCTACAAGCTGCGCCCGATGGCAAAGGAGATAATAAAGTCAGGCAGCGACCGTCACAAACTCGCGCTCGAGCTCTGGGCCATCGGCATTCACGAGGCGCGCCTCTTGGCGGTGTTTGTAGAGGACCCAAGACTCGCGACCGAGGACCAAATGAATAACTGGGCATCCGACTTCGACTCTTGGGACGTCTGCGACCAGGCCTGCACCAGTCTGTTCGACTTGACGCCTTTTGCATGGAAGAAGGCCAGAGAGTGGGCGGCGCGCGAGGAGGAATTTGTCAAACGCGGAGCCTTTGCGCTGATGGCCGGCCTCGCAGTCCACGACAAAAAGGCAAAGGATGCTGATTTTGAGAAATTTTTCCTGATAATCAAAAAGGCCTCGACCGATGAGAGGAACTACGTCAGAAAGGCAGTCAATTGGGCGCTGAGGAACATTGGTAAGAGAAACATTGTTCTGAACAAGAAAGCAATAGAGTGCGCTAAAGAGATACAAAAAATCGATTCTAATGCCGCGCGCTGGATAGCGGCCGACGCGTTGAGGGAGCTGCAGAGCGAGGCTAAGCAAAAGAAGCTGAAGAAGAATGCCTAACTCGCCTTCTTCCCGCAGTTTGGGCAGAATGCCGAACCCGTAGGTATCGCAGCACCGCACATCGGACAGAACCCGCTTGTGTTTACCGGAGCTGCGACTTTAGCTGCTGGCTTATGGCCTTTAAGCAGAACAACAGCTATGACCACTACAAATGCTATGATTATCAAAACCACAATCCAGATTATTGATGAATCAGCAGCAGTAGCTGGCGGGGCCATAGTACCACCAGGCGGTACTGAAGCGACTGCACGGCAGTCGCCGCAGTTCTGGGATTCCCCGGCTCCGCAGACTTTGTCGTTGTTGCAGTAGTCTGCCTTTTTTGCGCCTGCGCTTATTGTGCCGGATTTCATGTAATCGGCGCCAGTTGCCTTGGCCGCATAGTAATCGTCAGGCGTGACAGTAATCGGCTGGCCGCCTTCATAGTTGTCTGCAGTGATGGACGCGGTCATCTGATATTCATCGGGGGGCATCTCCACATAGACATAGCTCGTCTTCTCGTCAACAACTCCGTAGTTGACATAATTCAGCGACGGGTCGGAGAAAGAATATGAGACTTTGAAAATCGCGTCATCGACAGACGCCCCGTTGCTCGTGACGCCGATCCTCACAAACGAACTTTCGTCCAGCGGCTTGCTCTCTCTGGTCGGGCGTGCGTAGTTGGTCGTTGTTCCAATCTCCTCGCCTGGCGTGTAGACCTGGTGCGGGCGGCCAAATTCGTCATCAGGGGTACCAATGTCCACGAAGTCCTCGCCAGCGTCCCATGTGCCACTCGCGTTGAGCGGCCCGCTGCCGTCCGGGTCCTTGTCCCAGTAAGGCTCACCCTCGTCATAGCGGCTGTTGCCGGGATTCGTATCCTTGAAGATACCGTGCGCGACAAAGAGGCTGTCTATCTCTGCGGCCTTCTCCGGCCACTTGGCCTTCAGCGCGTCATAAACTTCCTTGAAGCTCCGCAGGCTCTGGCCCATGAGCACATCCCACAAGGGCTTGTAGGAGACTGACATCTTCTCGCCCTTGTCCTCTTCGGAATCCCACATGTCCCAGAGCAGGGTGGCCATCGCAAACTCCTCGTATCTGCCCTCTTTGACCCACGGATTGTAGTTGAGCTCCATGTTCCAGACGTTTGCATATAGATGGGCGGTATCGCCGTTCAGCTCAGAGGCGAGCACGTTCGGCCAGAACTCGGCAAACGACTCCTCAAAGCTGTCGCCCGTGTTGTTATTCTTGAAGCCCGCATGATTTTCATAAGGCGAATTCTCTTGTGCCCACGAACCGTACTTATTGTACATCGTGAAGTGGAAGAGCTCGTGCCACAGGCAGTTCTCAGGGCACATCGGGTTGTTGTGGCTGCTCTTCCAAGGAGGGAGGAATACCCCGCCGCCTTTTCTGACCGGTGAATAGAAAGCGCTGCTATCGGACTCCGACGTGTAGACATAGATCTTCACGGGCAGCGAGTTCCCGCCGCCGTTGAAGCCATAACCCAGTTCTGTGCCGACAAAGTCGAAGAACCTCTTCGCCTCGTAATAGACGTTGCTGGCATCCCAGTGACTGTCCCAGCCCTCGCCCTCCACTTTGTTGTCCTCGGACAGCAAGGCATTGCCGCTCCCGAGAACAATGTCATAACGCTGATTGGTCGGCAAGGGAAATTCCTGCGTGTCCACCGTATATCCCCTGTTTTCACCCACGAAGTCCCAGATTATCCGGAACATACCGTCTTTGTCCTCCAGATAGACACGCAGATACGCAATAACTGGCGTGTCCGGCACCCCCAGCACAGCTGCCATCGCAGTGTAGTCAAGTGTGAAAACACCGGCGTCGTCCGTATAACCGCTCACTATCTCGCTGTTCGAGCTGTCCATAAGGGCCACTTTCACGTTAGCAAGGGGCTTGTAGCCGCCAGTAACAACACTGCCGGCGACGGTGAATACGCAGTTGGGAGCCGTTGCGCAGTCGTCATCGGCGCAGTCGATCAGGGTGTCGCCATCATCGTCAACGCCGTTGTCGCAGAGCTCCGGAGAAACCACAACAGTCGAAGCGCCGCAGTCTGTGGGGAAGCCAGAGAACTCCGAACAGCATTCGGATGCTATGAAACCGTAGACGCACAAGGCCCGCAGACCCCAGTAGTTGGGATCCTCGCTCTCGACAGTCCTGTCGCGCAGGGCATCGGCCTGGTCGTAATAGGCCTCGCAGGCGCCTGAGCACGCAAAGTAGTCCTCGCTGCCCTCGCAAGCAGCATTGCAGTTTTCGTACTTCCTCTCCAGCTTCGCAATCTCGACCATGTCGTTGAGTATGACCTTGACTTGGGGGTCGTCCCGGCATCGCCAGTAGTTCTCGCAGGGCGTCCCGCTTCCGAAATTGTAGGAGGGGCCGAAAAAGAAGCCGTTTTCGGCGTAGTAGTCGCAGGTCTGGTCTTCGAAGAGCAGCTCCTGGCAATATTCATTGATGTTTGGGAGCGCCGCTGGCGCGCCGGGCAACAGAAGAGCAACACAGAGCAGGAAGAAACAGATTCTTCTCATGTCTCTTTAACGCCATGCCGGGTAAAAACCTTTCACTGAAGACCGAAGACTGTGGACTGAAGACTCGAGCTTAAGCTAAGAAAACTGAGCGGACCGGGGGTGTCAAGGTGGACACTACCGCCGGGCAAATGACCTTGACACAAGGGTCCGCTGAGCTCAAGCTAAGCCAAATTAAAGCGGACCCGGGGGGATTTGAACCCCCGACCTACAGCTCTCTTCGTCCCCTTCTTTGGGGGTGAAGCACCTTTCTTTGGAAGAAAGGGGCTCGTAGAAGGCTGTCGCCCTATCCTGGCTAGGCTACGGGCCCAACAGATTGGCGAGTTATTGCGTTCAGCTCCGCTCGCCCTTGCTGTTTCCGGTCTACTGTCTCCAGTCTACAGTCTACCGTGACGTAGCGTATAGTTTGAAACAAAGCGTATAAAAGAGGTCCCGGCATCCGGAAGGGTGCACCCCATAGGTAGAAGGTGTTTATATAAGTGCATCGATAATATGGATATGGACTTGGACAAATATGCGGATTTCGCACACAAGAAAAGCGTGGCCTTGTTCTTTGCGATACTGGTTCTTTGGCTGTTGTTAGGCGTATGGACACTTATATCGCCGAAAGACAACTTCTACGTCATCGCTTACGCGCAGTTCCTGCTGCCGCCGATGGCGCTCGGAGTGTTACTCCTGGGTTTTGTGCCAAGGGACGTCATAAAGTACAGGACCGTCGGGATTGGCGCATTTGCGCTGTTTGTGCTGTTGACTCTGGCCCTCTGGTATGCCGAGGAGTATTCTGAAGAAACATATAGCAGCGAGATGGGGCCGCTTACTTATAAGACGCTCTATCCCGGGATAGTCGGCTTTCTGGCAGCCGGTCTGTGCGGCGGTTTACTGGGAGGGTTTGCCCTTGGGCGACGGAAGCTAGGCGGTCCGCAGTCGATATCCTACGGCGGCTTTCTGCTGGCAAAGGCGTTCGGCATGCTGCTGGTACTGAGCCTGGTTGCAGGCATAATAATGCTCGGCTTTATGCACGATTGTTGCAACGCTTTTTTGAATATTTTTAGAACGGCATGGTACCTATCTGACTACCCGCTTGAGGTGATGTTCACGTCCTTCTTTGGCGTTTCCTTGGGCATAATGCTGGCGCAGCGGTTGGTTGGCGGAAAAAGGAAATAGATGCGAGGCCGGGGTGGCGACAACAGCCTATTTGTCGCAAAGATTGCCGCCTATGGCCCAGTCGCTCTTCTTGACGTCCTCAAAGATTATCCAAACGTGCTCTTTCGGGCAGCCGGTGATGGCTGTTATGTCCTTGGTTATCGCCTCGACAACCTTCTCCTTCTGCTCCTTCGTCCTGCCGGCCCACCAGCTCACTCGAATTACGGGCATTTTATAGAAAAACCTAAGCGCCTTCGCGAAGCGAAGGCCCTTCTTTTCCGCCAGCGCTTTTCTTTGAAAGAAAAGGGCCGTAGTGGGCCCACCCGGATTCGAACCGGGGATCTCCCGCATTTCGCTGCGCGCTGCAAGGTTTTGCCAAGCACGCACCGTCAAGCGGACGTCATAGCCGGACTAGACCATAGGCCCAAAAAAGACTAGGAGGAAAATAGTGGCTTAATTAGTGGCTTAATTTGTGGTTATAGTATTAAAAAGGTCGGCAGCGTCAGGCCAGCGCCACACCACCAGTCGCGCCGGCGAGCATGCCGCCGGCGATGACCTTGGACACCTCGAAGACTATCGTGGCCGTCAGCATCATGGTAAGGGAGTAGAAGAGCAGGCCCTTCCATATCCTAGCACCCCTGACAAAGGACATCATTATGCCCGATATTGCGCACTCTATCATCAGGTATATCCACAATATGCTTATGTCAAGGCCAACGACGGAAATCTCGAGCGGGCTTTTGGCCGGGATGCCAGAGGTGTTGCCCACATTGACTATGACGTTGCCTATCTGTGTCACGAAGCCGAAGATGAGCGGCGCGACAACAGAGCCCGCAGCGAAAAGGAAAATGACGTACATCAGAGTCTTGCTGGCCCGCTCCCTCTGCAGGCGGGCCATGTCCCTGGCGTCCGCGGCGACTGAATCCAGTATGTCGGCCAGCTCGCCGCCGGCCTTGCGGCCGTCTATGACTATCTTAAGGATGCGCCTCAGAAGGACGACATCTGCACGGTCGATTATGTTCTGCAGAGCTTCTTCGAAGCTGAAGCCGCCCTCCATGTCATTGAGGGCTATCTTGAGCTCGTCGATCAGCGGGCCCTTCTGTATCTTTGTCAGGTCAAGGAGGGCCTGCTCGACTGTGGCTCCTGCTCTTAAAGAAGTCGCCAGCTCCTCGAAAACGTCGGATATCGCATTGTCTATCTTGGTGTCCCTGCGCTCTTTCATAAGCATTGGGAAGCCTATCAATAGCACGGGAACCACTATGTAAAGCATAATTGCTATCGTGGGCTTGTTTGGGAATGTGAACAGGAGGAGGGTCCCTATGGCTACAGCAGCAACTATCGCTATTATAAACCATACCACGGCAGTGACCTTTATGTTGCTCGTCTCCAGGTAGTGATCATACCTGTTCCGGCCCTTCGGTTTCTCTTCCTTTGCCATTTTACATATCTTGCATCACATACCCTAAACTTTCGGCTCCATCACGTGGACTATATATGCTATGAGCACCATGAGCATAGGGAAAACTATGACCATCAGGAACAGCAGTGAGAACTGGTCCATACTAGCCGCGATGCCCTGCTGCTGGAAGGAGCCCGCGCTACCAACGACCGAGAAGACTGCTATGACGACCGGCCCCACTATACCGCCTATTATATACACTATCGCAAAGGCGTTCAGCTTCTCGACGAAGTCTGACACCTTCATCCTCATCTCGAACGTGAGGTCATCTGCTATCTGGCTGATTATCTTTGCGATATCGCCGCCCATCTGCAAGGCGCGGCGTATGTGAACCGTCACCCTCATGAAAGAGCGCGAGCCTATCCTATGGGAGGCTTCATCAAGCGCGTCTGACAGGTTCTCGCCGGATTTAACGTCCCAGACGACCTTGTCAAGTTCTTTTGCGAGGTGCCCGTAATCTGTCTTAGAAACTGAGACTATCGAGTCGAATATGCTTATACCTGCAGTCAGCAAGGCAGAGAGGTGTCTCAGTGCGAACGGCAGCTGCTTGTCCACATCAGAGGAGCCGGACTTCACTTGTATAGAGGGCAGATTCACCACAATGAGGGAAACAACAGATATAGTCAATATGAAGGCGATTATGACGAAGATTAGAAGGGATAGGTTGAACTGTATTATGACTAGTGTTAGAACTGAGACCAACAGTGCTACAATGAATCCTATCGCAACCGAGAAGTTCGCATATTCGTCGGGATAGAGAGGTATATTCGAGTTCTGTAGGTCGCTCTCAAGGGACTTGCTGCTTATACTGTACATGACCTTCGAAAGGAAGTTGAGTGGCGGGAATCTACCTAGGGGGTTCAGGGCATAAATGCCGGATATCTGCTGGCCAGTGAGGTCTCTCTCCTTGACTTCAGGTACCTCGCCGAGTATCGTGCCGCCTATCTTATCCAGCCTCTTTCCGCCGGGCTTGGCCTTGACAACTGGCTTCACACTCTCGTCCTTCCTCAGCTTCTGGAAGACCTGGTCTATAGACTCGAACTTCTCTGTGGGCTTCTCTATGGGCTTTATGAGCTCCTTGTCAGTCCTCTTGGCCTCACGTATCTTGTCCTCCCACTCGCTTTCCAGCTGCTCTGAGACTCGAGTGTCATCACGGGTCGGGGCACGCATGGCTGACTTCATGGGGCGCGAAGAGTCCCTAGAGGAGGGCTTAAGGTTGGCTAGGTCTTCGTCCCAGCTCTTGAGGTCCTTAAGGTCCTTTGTCTTTTTGGGCTCGTCCATTTATAATCAGGCTTTCTTGGATTCAGTGTTTTTGGCTTCGTAATATTTCTGCAGCAGTAATGAAAAACCTTCTATTGTGACGACGTCCTTCTCAGCGGCCGCCTTCAGCAGGTCTCGCCTCACCCTAAGCTCGTCCTCAAGCGCCTTATTTGACATTCCTGAGAACTTCTGGACCTTTTTGATGACCTGCGAGTTCTTGTCAAGCATGACTACGTCGTCTGTTTCGGAATCCCACTGGTATATCACATGCAACTCCGGCTTCTCCACGCCAGTGACCTCTGCTATCTCTGTGACGCGCCTCTTAAGGCCGACCTTGGGCACGTTTATCCTGTTGAGGACCACGATGAGGTCCAGCGCCGTGGCCATCTGCTCTGGCACGTTCATCGGCGGAGACATGAGTCGAATCAATGTCTCGTTGCTGCTGTTGGCGTGTATGGTCCCCATCGAGCCCTGGTGGCCGGTGTTCATGGCAGTGAAAAGGGTGAAGGCTTCGCTGTGCCTGACTTCGCCGACTACTATGCGGTCCGGCCTCATCCTTAAGGAGTTCTTTAAGAGAACGTCCATCGTTATCTCACCCGTGCCTTCTATGCTTGGCGGGCGGGTCTCCATCCTTATCCAGTGCTTGAGGGGCAGTTTCAGCTCGGCGGTGTCCTCAATGGTCAGCACGCGCTCTGTCGGGCGTATGAACATGGAGAGGCAGTTGAGGAATGTGGTCTTTCCCGAAGAGGTACCGCCAGAGACCAGTATGTTGCTTGGATAAGCGCTCATGCCCTCGACTGCGAGCCACAAGAAGGCGGCGACGTCAGGGCCAATAGTCTTGAAGTTTATAAGGCTGACTATGGTATACGGGTCCTCGCGGAACTTCCTTATGGTGAGGCTTGGGCCGTCGACCGACGCGGGTGAAAGCGTGGCATTGACACGGTCACCCCATGGCAGTCTTGCGTCCAGGAGCGGGGTGTTTGTGTCTACCCTTCTCGATACGTCCCTCGCTATCCTCTCTATTATGTTCTTGACATAGTCGTCAGACTCGAGTGGTATGTTGGTTATGAGCATGCCGTGCTTTCTGTGGAATGCGTAGACCTCTCTCTCGGGCGGGACGACCATGACCTCTTCCAACTGGTCGTCGTCAAGCAGGTAGTCGAGCAGGCCGTATCCGCCCATCTCCCTCGAGATTATATCTGCATAGGCCTGCATCTTTGTTTCAGAAACGTTTATCGACTTGGTCTTGATTATCATGTCGTATATCTGGTCGCGGAGCTTCTGCTTGCGATGCTTAGAGTTGGTGCTCTCCTTCCTTATGTCGATTATCTTCGTGGCGATCTTCTGTATCGACTGGATTATGGCGTGGTCGCTGACTGTGAGGTTGGGCAACTTGACCTTGTAGACCGGAAGCTCACGGTCTGACAATACTATATCGACATTCCCATAGGCCTCAATCAGCTTCTCCTCGACTCCCTTTTTCTCGGACAGCAACTTCATCAAACCGTCTTGCTGCGGGACACTGATCTCCATACTGGTTCGCGTATCATCGCGCTTTTCTTCAGCCTTGGGGCCGTCTGAGCCTAGGAGCTTCTGCAGGTCTATCTCGGGCATTTTAGGTTAAACCATTATTGGAGAGGGAATAAAAAGGGTCTCCGGTTTGAGGTCTTCGGTCTGCAACCCTTAGAGCCTCTCAATCCGACTTTTTTGGCGTCTTTTGAGGAAGAGGAACAGGGCGAAAATGCCTGCTATCGCCGCCAACCGCAATGCGAAGCGTATCGAGTCTTTTGTCACATAGGTCACAGCGTCGGTCACAGCCTTCGTCACCTGCTCGACCCCGCCGGAGGGTTTGCCCGTCTTTGGGCCTACATCAGTCTCGGCCTCTGCTTCTCTGTAACCTGTCTTCTTGACTAGGACTTTCCACTTGCCGGCCTGGTCGACTACGTACTCGTCACCTGTGAGAGTTACGTTGGTGCCGTCCGGGCGAACAAGGATTATAACAGCGTCAACTGGCGTTCCAAACTCGTCTGTAACATTTATGTGCAAAACGTCGCCGACTTGCAGGCCCTCGTTTGTAGAGACATTCAAGTCCAGGAGCGTGTGGATTGTCTCGTTTACTGTCCCGCACTCCTGGGTCATCGTCGAGTCTCCGGAGCATTTATTCTGGTCGCACTCGCATGTGCAGACCCTGGACTGAAGACCCGAGACACAAGACCCCCATTCTCCGCACGACCACTCTTCCTCGCAGCCCTCGCCGCAGTTGTCCTCTCCTGCGACGCAGCGGCCGTCCTCGCAGACATCGTCCTCGGTGCACTTCTTCCAGTCGTTGCAGGGGCCTTCCTCGTCAGTGTAGACGCACTGCCCGAGGGTGCAGACCTCGCTTGTGCACGGGTTGTCGTCATCGCAGTCTGCACCTGTCGAACACGGGCAGATGTACTCGCCGCTCGTGCAGGCGCCGTTCATGCAGTAGTCGTTGTCTGTACATGCATCTGAGTCGTCGCAAGAAGCTGTGTTGTACTCTGTGTAGCAGCCTGTGAGGATGTCGCAGAAGTCGTCTGTGCAGGGGTTTGAGTCGTCGCAGGTGATTGTGTCTCCGCTGCAGGAGCCGCTTGAACAAACATCGTTCTCGGTGCACGCATTGTTGTCATTGCACGAGCCTTCGATGTTGGTGTAGACGCAGGAGTTGCTGACGCAGGAGGCTGACTGGCAGACTACTGGTGGGCAGTCGCCTGAAACCGTGCAGGCGCAGCCTGAGGCGTCATGCTGGCAGGCGCCGCCTGAGCAGGAGTCTATGGTACATGCTATTCCGTCGTTGCAGTTGATCGGTGTGCCTGAGCAGGCGCCGGCTGAGCACTTGTCAAGGGTTGTGCAGGCGTTGCCGTCGTCGCAGCCGGCTGTGTTTGGTGTGTATACGCAATTGCCTGCGGAGCAGGAGTCGTCTGTGCAGGGGTTAGCGTCGTTGCAGACTTTTGGTGTGCCTGAACAGGAGCCGCTGGAGCATTGGTCGTTCTCTGTGCACGCGTTGCCGTCGCTGCAGGCGTTGTTGTTGTT
>Ga0172363_10004714_pt1 | contig 11010 bp, 9 predicted proteins | sample LakKivs2_kivu2a2_FD_114541 | JGI IMG/M metagenome (GOLD analysis project Ga0172363, IMG submission 114541) | Sediment microbial communities from Lake Kivu, Rwanda - Sediment s2_kivu2a2 | ecosystem: Environmental > Aquatic > Freshwater > Lake > Sediment | place: Rwanda: Western Province, Lake... | reverse complement strand
TGTGGTTGCACTGTTACCTTATTATTTAAAAAATGGTTTATATAACATATTAGACCTGTTTGCAAAAAATTTTTTTGGACTTTTTTTGAGTTATATTATATTATTGAAAAAATATTAACCGATTTTTCATGAGTTAGTTATTATTCAACAAATAATTTCAAGGTCTTGTAGTTTCCACAACTCTGATCCGCCGTTCGGTATTGGCCTTCGAATAATAAAAGGCAAGCGTTTGTGTTCCAATTCCAGTTGAGCAATAATGTATCCGTCAATAATTGTGGGGTTTACATCAATATATGGTTTTGCCCCTTCATTGAGTTGTTTTGTTCGTATGCCCAATACGCGCGTTTTTTCATATTTGGTCAATATGGGCAGTGTTTTGTGATACGGATCTACAATTTTACCATTTTCATCTCGAACAACGCGAGACAGCGTTTCCGTTTCTTCATGGTTAAATGATAAACATTCAGGATGATGAACTGATATATATTTTTTTTTTGTTTCACCATCAAATTTCTGAAGAATGTCATCATCATCGTCATCATCGTCATCATTGTCATCATCATCATCATCGTCGTCATTGTCATCATCATCTACCGATCCTTTTGATTCTGTTAATTCCACTTCTTGTTTTTCGTTTTCATCATCTTCGTCGTCCTCAACCTCATCATCGTCATCGCTAAAATAAACGCTTTCATTTTTTGATTCATCGTTAGAACCGGGACTTGAACCATATTCTACGGACTCGTTTTCACTATCCTCATCGCTTTTGAATTCAACTTCAACATCGCTTTCACTCATTTAGTCTGGTTTGCTTCTGATGTGATCAATATATTCAATATATATGAATGTATTTATATATTTTTTTACATAATTCATATAATTCAATTTTTTTTAAATTATAATTACTTGTTTATGTAAAAAAAATTACATTTTCCTATTTTTCTGAAGTTGCTCCAACGATACTTGACCAACTTTATCTGGAACATAATTATCCGGTGGTGTTTCTATTCTTCCTGTATTTGAGAAATCAATTGTTGAATAGTTGTAGAGTTGACGCATTCCGCCATTTCCTTTTGCAAGTAATTCGTCACTAGTTTGATCCCAAAAACTGTATGTATCAGACGCTACACCGTGTCCCATAAAGTCGCTGGTTAATGAAAATGGTTCCGGTTCGCCATTATTGTTTGTTGCAACTTGTTTCATTTCATTTTCAACCGGTGTTAAATGCTGTAAAATTTGGTCACCATATAAAATTTGATTTCCACGATTTAATAAAAGCAATGCAGGAACTCGATTTACTTGTGGAGGAAGAAGAATTTTGTCTCCATTTTCTAGGATCAAATGTGTGACGCCGTCTTGTGACTTCTCTCGTTTATCAATACACAAAAAATGTATGTCTTTGCTACACGCACTTTTTGCAAGCACTTGTAACAATCGTTTTGATTTTTCACAAAAGTTACTATAATAAATAATGCTGCTCATACTTTATCCATATTGAATTTAATCATTTAAGTTATTTTTTATACATAATTTTTATCATATTTTTTACCATTTTAATCCTATTATTTATTTATTTCCAAATATTACTATTTAATTTTATTTTATTATCAAAAGTATATTTTATTTATCAAATAATATTAAATTAAAAATTGATTTAATAACATTTACAATATTAAAAGCAATTAAACAAACGGATCGATCGGATCATAGCTTTAAGAATAAAAATGACTCGGACGCCAATTGTCTCTACGTACAATAATAACAAAGAGGAACAACTCACATTTACATTGGAAAATTGCAATGTTTCATTTGCAAATGCAATTCGAAGAATCGTGCTGTCTGATATCAACACATACGTGTTTAAAACCTTTCCACATGCTGAAAACAGGGCAAATTTTACTGTAAACACGACCCGTTTGCATAACGAACTTTTAAAGCAGCGACTGGGCTGCATACCAATTCATCACGTTCATACAATTGACGGATTTCAAAATGATTATAAAAATTATGTCGTGGAAGTTGATGTGAAAAATGAGTCGGACGCCATACGACATGTTACGACAGAAGACTTCAAAGTGAAACGTGCAAAAAATCTTGAAAAATTGGGTGGTTCTCATGATGAGGATGATGTCGTTTATGAATATTTGCCAGAATCAACAGTTCGAAAGATATTTCCTCCCGATTCCATTTCTGGTGAATACATTGAATTTGCAAGACTGCTACCCAGACTGTCCTCAAATGTTCCATGCGGTGAAGCGCTTGCATTCACTTGCACCATTGAAATTTCAAATGCCAAATTTGATGGCATGTATAACGTGGCACATACATGTTCTTATAGCTGTACGCCCGACGAAAAAGAAATTGAAAAAATATGGAAAACGAAAGAAAAGGGGTTACGCGAGGGATTTGAATCGGAAGCAGCAGTTGGAACCAGCGTTGCCGAACAGTTGGCTTCTGCAAAGAAGAATTGGGAATTGCTTGAAGCGCAGCGCATATTTGTTCCCAACAGTTTTGATTTTATTATTGAAACAGTTGGTGTTTATAGTAATGTTCAACTGATTACTAAATCGTGCGACATTATGATTAAGAAATGCGAAAAATTATTGGCCGATATGGAACATGGCACCAGTGGTAATAATGGTTCCATCATTGAACCGGCAAACGAACGAACGACCATGAAGAATGCATTTTGCATCCATTTGATTGGAGAAGATTATACGCTTGGAAAAGCAATTGAATACTTGCTATTTTCAAACTATTACGACAAGCCGGATGGAATTGCGTCATTTTGTGGATTTAAAAAACCGCATCCGCATGCTCTTGACAGTTTCATTCTTCTTGCATTCAAAGAGGAAACGGAATTGTCAAAAGTGCAAGAATTTGTTTCCAAAGCTGTAACAGAGTGTATTTCCATTTTCAAGTCACTATTTGAATCATTCAATGATTTTAATTCCAAAAAAAAATGATAAACATAGACATAAAAAAACATACATACACATAAAAAAATGAAACAAAAAGTTTTAGAGAGTTAGAGAATACTTCATAAAAAAAAATATTATTTGTCTTCATAAACCATAAAAACATAAATTGAATTTTTTTATTGTAATCTATACGTATACAGTGAATCGATTAAATACTCGTCGTCGTCAAACAAAATGTACAGCAAGAACAACAAGAATGTGAATAATGGAGACAACCATAGCCAAGGATCTCATGAGAAAAAGAAATTTCGCGGCCCGTACCCTTCCAATGTGTTCAATACGCCCATTGTGAATGCAATCACAGGAGTCAAGTATCCGTGGGCAGTTGGTTCATTCGGCGAGAGTTTCTTATGGAAGGTCATGAACACAACGACATTTGAACCAAAGCTCTACTTTTACGACTCGCCAGAACAGTATGAAGAATACAGAAGAGTCAAACTCGATCCTGAGGCAAAAGTAGCATGGCATCGTTTGCAGCAGCGACTTGAGAATGGAATGGAGTAAACATGGTTTGGTTTTGTATTTGTTTAGAATGTTTAGTAGTTTAGTATGTTGTTGTAAATAAATAAAATAAAAAAAAATAGAAAACGTTTTTTTTATTTATTTTTAATATAAATAATATACATAATAATATATTTTATATTTATTTTTTACCAATATGGTTTACCTTATATACAGTATAAATGGAAATAAAAAAAAAATTAAAGTTAATTCGATTACAAGTTCTAATGGCAATAGTCTTGATAATATCGATAATATTGTGAAGCGCGGTGATTCAGTGTATGAATACGTAATAAAAAAACAAGAGCAAGACACATTTAAAAAACTATTAAACTTATTGAACTTATGGAATGATTTTACAAAAAAACACGAAATTAAATACTGGGCATCTGGCGGTACATTATTGGGTGCTATTCGACACAGCGGTTTCATACCTTATGATAACGACATTGATGTTTGTATATTTTTATCGGATTTTGAAAAAGTCAAAAAACATCTAGATGAGCATGAAAAATTATCATATTTTGAGAGCAGATTTGGAATAAAAATATACGTTGATAATGTGTATCCATTTTTAGATATTTTTTTATGTGATTATAGAGATAAGTCAAAAATCGAATTTTGTGGAATTTTAACAAATGATAATAAACCAACATGGTTAGTGGCTTTAGAATTTCCAAGACAACATGTATATAAAGATGAATTATTTCCTTTAAAAGAAGTTGAATTTGAACATACAACAATCATGGTTCCTAATATACACAATTGTTTATTTAGAACTTTTTCAAAAAGCTGTCTTACAGATTGTGTAGTTTCAAACCATGTAAAATATCACCTGAATGTAAATAAAGAATTAATTAGAAAAGGTACAAAAATGTATAGAAATATATATGATCTTGAAGAGATTCTTCATCTTCCAAAATTATTAAGGTTTACACATTATAGATTTCTACCTCATAATAGATTTAAACTTGACGACAATAAACCATGATAAAATGGTTCAATTGAATTTTATTTATTCTTTTATTCTTCTACAAGTTCATCAAATTCGGCATCCTCGTCATCATTTGGATATATGATCTTACATCCACTCCAGCCACCCTTGGCAACCTTTTTAAACTTTTTATCCATATACTCGTGTAACTCTTGAAATCGTGGAACATTCTTGTCATAATTGCTTGTGTACCATTCTTTGAACTCTTGATTCAGTTCGTCGCGTTTCACAGCAAATGCCTTGCCGGTCTTGTCATTCATACCAGGAACAATCTTGATCTTGTCGCGAATAAACTCTGACAAGTAATCCTGGCTATTCCTATACTTGTTACTACTGAGTCTAACCTTTTCACATATCTTCACAGTTCCACCTGTTTGAAATGCCTTTGATACCAACATTGCCATAAAGACGGGCGCCCATCCTTCCAGCTTCTCATCCAAATGCTTGTCCATTTTGAACTGGTATGGCATATCAGGATCGTCGCTTTTCGGGTCGTCACAAAACTTTGACTCAAAATCCACTTTGCAAATACGCCTCCATGTACCATCATCATTGCTCTTCACATCAAACATGACATTTGTGCAAACCACTAACTTAAACTGAGGAACAAATGTAATCATTTCTTGGTACAATGCACGACCTTGCACCGGATCTCCACCTGTAATCTCTTTCAAAGGGCCCTCGTTAATTCGATCTCCTTTCGACGGTTCATTCATCACCGCATATCTCACACCCTTTAATTGCACAACTTCTGATGCAGTACCACCAATCTTGTTTCGTTTTTCTGTAATTAGCGTAATTGGAACAGTGCCTTTGTATTTGCCAAAACAATGCGACATCAACTCAACCAGTTTCGACTTGCCATTGCTTCCACAACCGTTGTAAATGTTAAATGTCTGATCACGATTCACGCCAATGAGACAAGATGCGAGGTGTTCCCACATGTATTCGCGCAATTCTGGCGACGGAAATAGCTGCGACATGAAAGTAATAAGTTCCTTTTCAATGCGCGCGTATTCAGAACATCCGGGAGAATACGTGTCTAAAAAGTCAATCTCGGTGCACTTTGAAATATAATCAAACGGTTGACCAGGTCGAAACACTTTTTCATTAAAATCAATTACGCCATTGTTGAATCCCATGAGATACGGTTTAGAGTCCATGTTCTCAATAAAATCCTTGTCATAAAACATTTCACGAACTTCACGCAATATATTATTCTTTACGCTTGTTGTTTTTAACTGGTTGCAAATTTCCGTCATACGCTTCGAACGATCTTGAATACTCTTGAATTGTTCCGAAGTGCTATCATGTTCATTCAAACTATCTAGTAGTTTCATGCTTCGCTCAGAATAGATGCTAAGCATCTCAGTTGAAATAAGCAAACGAAGTGTGGTTCCAGAATCGCACTCAGACCATCGATGATCTTTGAACTCAAACCACGCATTGTGCTTGATGCTTACGCAAACAAAACGCCCTTTGAACAAATGAAACAACACGTTTGCAAGATCGACATCAGACGCTTCATTAATTTTGGTTTTTCCAACATGTGTAATAAGTGTTTGGTCGATGTAATAGTCCACTGTCTCTTCACGAATCTTTTTATATTCGGCAGGGTTATCTTGCTTCGACCAAAACATGATGGAACGTCTTGACAGTTCGCTTTTCCCAACTCGGAATTTTTGCCAATTTTTAAAATACTCGGAGATTTTGTAATAATCAAATTTTTCACTTTGTGCGCTGAAAAGCATCCATGTTAAAAACAATTTTTCGCTCGTATTTTTTAACGCCCATCCAACCTGAACCCACTTTTCATATGGCTCGTAAAATTTTTCAGAAAGTGACATGGTAAACTTGTGCGTTTCAACAACTTCGTATTCGCGTGGTTCAGTTGAACTCATAATAGTTCCCACGGCATACTCGAGCTGTTCCTTGTTTGTAATTGAACTGTAGTCGATTACCGGATTCGACGATGAAATCATTGTTATATTAACCCGAGAAGACCCAGATGTAGATGTCAATGCCATTGTAGACGGTGGTGGCACCTTTTTTGTTTTAAACATTTGTTCTAGTTCAGATTTGCATGACTCTAACAATGGAAATGATGCATGTCCACGATACCGAGCGGTAAGAAGTTTAAAGTCGCGGTCAAATTTAAACTCAGTAACCTTTTTTTCAGCAAACTCCCATTCGCCATTCGTGACGCCGAGCTTGAGTAAAAAGTGATACTTTAGCAAATATGCCTTGCATCCTGGTTTTCGAGAATTATATAGTTGCCACCCTGTTTTTCCGCTTGTAATTGAATTATCAATCACATCTTCCCACGAATTTGTAAGGGGGAGATCGCCCCACATCGATTGCAGCTCTGGTAGAATTTTGGCACGAAGAAACTGTTGTTGCTTTCGTTCCATTTGAATTCCAATAATCATATGAATACCGTCTTTTGTCATGTCGCTTTTGCAATTCACGGTTTGTTTTTCAAAAATAAACACCGGTATTTCGATTCCATTTCCGCTGTTGCCAGAAAATTCCAGTATCTTTTTTAAAGTGTTCATATATAGCAATACCATGTCAACAACGTGGTCTTTTGAATGTTTGCGTTCTTCCACACTCATCTCATACTTGAAATCGAAATCAACAAGAATTGGTCCGCCATCTTCATGTTGAATTTCTGTAAGATATTCTTGCTTTCCATCTACAAATACATGATTATAATATTTTCTATAAAAATCATCCAGTTCTGATTCTGGTATTAAATACGCACCGCCCTTGATTCCCAATTCCACATCTTTTAGTCGCGTGTGTGTGCATTTTTCACCCTGTTTTATATAAAGAGATGACAAGTATGATGCGAAATTGTAAGTTCCAGATCCATTCGCCTTCGCCATGCTCATGGTTGTTTGTTGATATACTATAATGAGATAAGTTTAATTCAATTTTTATTTATTATACTTTTTTCAAAATATTGAAATTATAAATATAAAATTATCCCTAAAAAATGATTTTTTTGTTTTCAAAAAAAAACATTTGATTATTTTTGACAATAATATTAACTTTTATTTTCAATTGCATCTACGATTGATTTTTTAGTATTAATCCAACGCTAAGAATAATAAAAGGAGAAATAAAAATGCCTGGAACAATTAAAATTTTCCGAATAAACTGTTTTAGCTTGCGTATAAATGCACTGTTATTTTTATCATATGCTTGTAATATTCTTTTAGCATATTTTGGCCGCAGTACAAGTTCTCTATATAATGCTTCATATGGTAAAACAAGTGAAGGAAAATATTGAAAATAGTTATCTTTTTTCGGTGTATTGAATATGCCCAATAGTGTCTTTAAAAACTGTTTCGTATAATACTTATTTTCTAATAACGCATCCACAAGTGCTGGCGTTGTTTTAACATTATCCAGAATATCCAAAAATACAAAAAACGAGTCATCGGCTAAGGGTGTAGGTGGATCATTATTGAATTGAACTGTTGAATCTTTTAAATTTATTTTTGTAGTTACTGTGAAATTTTGATCATTTGGATCTGGAAATTCAGTACGCGTAAGTAGGTTTTGAGCAGGATCATATGTGTATGTTTTTTTCATTGTTTATATATATATATATATATATATATACTTATAAAATATTTTATTAAAAAAAAATCATCCTTGTTTGTAATATGGATTCTCATCGATTCGCGTTCCACAATATTGCACTGGAGATTTTGCATAATCAATGGGTTCATAAATTCCTGATTTTTTCGCGGATTCAAGCAGGAATTTAAAATTATCCCAGAATTCTTCCTTGTGTCCAATGCTCTCTGTCATTAAATGTGCGAGTTCATGAATGGCAACAAATGTGAGCGTGCTTAAATCAATGAGCCGCGTCCCTTCTTTGTCTTCATTCAAACAAAACGCCATTTTTTCACCCTTGTTCTCGCTATAAGCAGTGTGCTCACTTGTAGGCAACGTTTCGCTTATTTTATTCGGATTAAAATTTTCAACAAGGCGTTTTACGGCTGGATTCGATTGATGAGTTGACTCCATGTAGTCAACCAGTCGTTTCATTTTTTTTGTTGCTTCTGCTAATAAGTCCGCCGCCAATTCAACTTTACTCCGTTCTCTCACGCAATACGTGTTACCATCTACTTTTGAGATAATGCATCGCAAGTTGAAGGAATCGGAATCTTTATATATTTTTATCGCAAATAATATCATTAATAGAATCAACAGAATTCCCACATAATTTACTTTCATTGTTTATAAAAATGTCTATTTAATAATAATACGGATGTATCAATATTTAATTAATTTAATTATAATATAAATATATATTTATTTTATAATTATTTTTTACAATCCTATTTATCTATTCTATTTCTTCTTAATAGATATAAAATGAATTTAGATTCCAAAATTGTTCAAAAAACAATACGCTCGCTGTTAACCGATGTTGCGCTAACAAGTCCTGATATTTCGAGCGTTGCATCACTGACCACGACCACCGACATTGACGCGGATAAAAGCGAAAAAAAATCAATCATAACAAAAAAAAACGGTCAAGCAAATTCGGCGAGGCATGACCCAGCAACTATATTATATGAAAAAATAAATACTGCTTATAAGGAGTATTTGAATGAAAAAAATAGTGAATGTTTTACATTTCAGGAAAATGCAATTGATATAGAATCACAGGTTCCTCGCCCAGAAACACTTTCCGATGCGTTTCTCTCGAGAGAAATGAGAGAATGTATAAAAAATGATTCGCAAAAAACATTATTGTTTCAATGCAAAATTCATGCACGAAACATTCAATTATATTTTATTTTATTTAAAAAGCATGCGGATTACGCATCGTATTATAAAGCGTATGCGCATCGCGTGTTTATGTGGTTACACATGATTTCATTCCATTCTACATGTGTTGACTCACTTACCATTTATATTTACTTGACTCCATTTAAAAAAATGCTGCCTGAAAATAAAAGCGACGTCATCAGTCCGGTGAATGCAAACACCGGGTACACTTACCGTTGCGAGAAGAAAAATGAAATTGTGATTTATCGCGAAGAAGAGTGGTTCAAAGTGCTACTACATGAAACAATGCACGCGTTTGGAAATGATTTTAATCTTGATGATGAAACTGGTAGTATGACACATTTAACAAACATATTTTCCCTTCCGTCACACGTTGATATTCGATTATCGGAAACATATTCAGAAATATGGGCTCGAATGATGAATGTTGCATTTCAAACCTATTTCAAAAACCCGCCGTCATTAGAATCTCGAACTGCAAAACAATTCAAGAAAAATTTTGAGTTTTATTTGCATCTGGAAAGTATATTTTCTCTCTACCAATGCATTAAGATCCTGGATTTTATGGGCGTCAACTATCAAATTTTAATCGGAGACTCTGATAATTCTAAAAAAATGATGCGCGCATTTTATAGAGAGAATACGCACGTGTTTGCATACTATGTTTTAACATCGATACTGTTGCACGGCAATGAAGATTTTTTATCATGGTGCATACGACATAATGGCCCCGGATTACACATGTTTAAAGTAAAAGCAACGCAAGCTGAATTTATCCGGTTAATTCTATCATGCTATAAACGGAACGATCTTTTACAGAAGATTGTAGAAACAGAAAAAAAAGTGGTGAGAGATTATGAAAAAGCAAGTGTTTCAAATTCTCAACATCAAAATCAACTTGTTACGACGTTGCGAATGACCATTATTGGATTTGATTGAACTTTTACAGGAAACAAAATCACAATAACATAATAACATTAATGAAATTGATATAAACATAACCACACGATATGAATTAGTGAATCGAGTCAGTATAAGCATAATTAGGAAAAAATGTGTTCAATTTATAAGGATGAACCGTGGAAATATGAAAATGACGACGACGTTGATATAAACGGGCTATTTGAAGTAAAAGGTTTTTACATCAATCTGGACCATCGAAAAGACAGGAAACAACATATTGAAAATCAGCTTGAGCAGTTACGAATAACGGATAACATTACAAGATTTAATGCGATAAAAAATGCAAATGGTAGAATTGGGTGCAGTTTGAGTCACCTGAAATGTCTTCAAATGGCAAAAGAAGCCAACTGGGAGTGCGCAATGATTTTAGAAGATGATATTCTATTCATGTTGCCAAATGATTTTGTCGAAAATGTAAATTCATTTTTTTCAAATAAAAAAAATAAATGGGATGTGCTTCTACTTGCAGGAAACAACTTGCCGCCGTTTCAAATAAATGATAGTGTGAGCATTCGAGTATCACACTGTCAAACCACAACCGGTTATATTGTGAAGCGGCACTATTATGACGCGCTCATTTTAAATATAAAGGAAGGCATTGCAAAATTGATGAAAGATCCGGAGAATCATTACTATTATGCCATTGATAAATATTGGTTACGCCTTCAAAAACAAGATCGATGGATGCTTATGGTTCCCATCACGGTTGTTCAAAAACCGGATTACAGCGATATTGAAAAAAAATATACCGATTATCAG
>Ga0172363_10004713_pt1 | contig 11010 bp, 12 predicted proteins | sample LakKivs2_kivu2a2_FD_114541 | JGI IMG/M metagenome (GOLD analysis project Ga0172363, IMG submission 114541) | Sediment microbial communities from Lake Kivu, Rwanda - Sediment s2_kivu2a2 | ecosystem: Environmental > Aquatic > Freshwater > Lake > Sediment | place: Rwanda: Western Province, Lake... | reverse complement strand
GAAACTCTCCTTCAGGAATGACAAGGTCAATGCCATCAACAGCTTTGACATCCTTAAAATATTTCTTTACTCCGCTGATCTGTATGACAGGTGCTTTTTCCAATATAAAATAGTTACTTTTTCCAACGGTAAAAAATACCGGCAGGACGGCTATTTCTGTGCGATCTCCTCCCTGGTGGCCGGGGGCAGGTATTTCCTGATCTTATCAGTACGGAACTGCCAGGATACTGAAAAATAGAACATTTCCTGCTTTGTATAGCGTGCAAAAGATACATTATCAATACCAAGATCCCTGCCTACATAACCGGTATTCAGAAAATCATCCAGGTAGTATTTCAGTTTAAGGTTAATGCCTCCCGGGAACTGTATACCTGCAAAGACCGATGGTACAAAACGATTTGTCTTGTTGCTGAACCATTCGCTGTCCTTTATTTTTGTGCCTTCACGTTCATGGCTGTACCATCTTTTTGCCTTATAATGGAACAGCAGTTCATATTCACCCCCTCCAAACAGGTAGAAATGATGCTTGAATGAACCGATCTTCAGGGCCAGAGGCACACCCAGGGTATATGACCTCCTGATGGTTTTCTGCAGGGGTTGGTCCTCATCATAAATAAATCCAACGTTACGAACTGCAATGCCTGTAAAGATCCCGGCAGTATTGTTAAAATCGAGATGCCAGTTTTGCCCATAATTGAAGAACATGGTAAAACGCATCTGGTCTGAAACATCCTGACCATCGATCTGCGTATCGGGAAACTGGAACAATAATTCACCGTTGGAGACGGTATATACATCCTGTGACGTGAGGACCTGGAAACAGGACAGGAGCAGGGCAATAAGTATAAATATTGATGGTCTCATTAATTTTTTTTTGCAAAACTATCAAATAAATTACAACCTGTTCCCCGGTCAAGCTAAAGAAATTGATAATGGATATTCATAAGTGATATACTTTGCGCCGGTCCTTATGAATATTTTACATTCCGAAGGTGATTTTTTACCAGCAGGTCATATTCTTCAGCAAGAATGGTCATCAGTTCATGAGGCACAGAGAACCGGAAGTGATCAATCTGTGAAACGGGTAGCACTTTAGGTGATGTCCCGGTGATAAAGGCCGAATTAAAACCATCCAGCACGTCATAATAAATAGTCTCCTCATGCAGATCTATATGCTGTTGCCTGCAAATCGTGAATATGTAATTCCGCGTGATCCCCGGCAACACTGTTGAAAGGGGAGGTGTATATAATACATTTCCACGGATGAAAAAAATATTTGCCTTACTGGCTTCGCTTACCAGCCCTTCCTCATTCAACAGAAGAACATCCCATACATTTTCAGCTGAGATGATTTTGTTGACCGTTTCCCTGAAATCAGGTCTCCATATCTTTATATGCGGTTCTTTTCTTACAAATCTGAGTGATGCAAGCCTTACTCCTTCAGCGTAATCCTTTTCTGACGGGTACTGATGGGTTATATAATACAACTTGTAACAGGAAAAACTGGCGCCATGGTAACTGATCGCCAGTTTTACGTTTCCATCCATACGGTTATTAGCTTTGACAAGCCTGTGAAGTTGCCTGATCATTTCAGCCGGATCGATTCCCGGACTGAGCCCGGATAGTTTTATGGTTGATTCAAGACGGGCAAGGTGATCTTCAAGAAACAGGTATTTACCCCCGATCACCCGGATCACTTCATAAACCACGAAACCTTCTGAGAGATAGCAGGGATCAAAGGTCGTACATGGCAACAATTTCCCGTTCAGGATGTATGTATCATTAATGCACTCTTTCATTTTTGCCTGAATCTCATAGGATGGCTTTTCCTTGTCGGACAGCACAGGAACATTATACGGATGTTCCATGCATCATTCATATCTCAGCGAGACTGCCGGATTTGACAATGCAGCCCGCACAGACTGCCAGGTAATGGTTATCCAGGCTACCAGGAGGGAAATAATAAGTCCGGACAAAAACAACCAGGCTGTGATATCTATGTGGTACTGGAAATCCTGCAGCCATTTGTTTATACCAAACCAGGCAACCACCATACCAATGATATTGGCAATCATCACCCAGATAGTATATTCTTTAAGAAACAGCAGGATTATTTTATTCACCGACGAGCCCATTACTTTCCTGATACCAATTTCTTTTGTCCTTTGCTGGGCCATGAATGCTGAAAGACCAAGCAGGCCGAGGGAAGCAATAAAGATCGTGAGAACAGTAAAATAACGGAAGATCTTCCCGGTGATAGTCTCTTCCTGGTAATACTTGTCAAGGTTATCATTAAGAAAGCTGTATTCAAAAGGAAACTGGTCACCGAACTCTTTCCTCTTCCGGTCTATGAAATCAAGTACAGCCTGCTGGTTTTTACCAGTTATACGGATATTGAGAAAAGGCATGAAGCTGTAATCAAGAGAAAGTAACAAGACGAGAGGTGCAATTTTATTATGCAGGGAGCCAAAGTGAAAATCCTTAAAAACACCAATGACGGCTCCATCCTGGTTGGCAGTACCATCCAGGTTGATGTTCCACTGAAATCTTTTGCCAAGAGGTGCCCCTGCCCATCCATACTCTCGGACAGCAGTCTCATTGACAATAAAAGCCTTATCGGCATCAGTACCTCTTTCCTTCTCATAATTCCTTCCTTCTATGATTTTAATACCCATCATATCCAGGTAATCATAATCAATATAGTAGTTATTAATTGCTTTTTCGACCATGGTTCCGCTGTCTCCTTCCATTCTGGTGGCCTGTAAGCTCATCAATTGACCCGGGTCTGAAGTCGAAAGAGCAGCTGCCACGATATCCGGGTTTGTAAGCAATTCTGCCTTGAAGGATTCATAACTTTTACGAAGTGTTGAATCTCTTACAATCATGACAATAATATTATCCCTGTTAAAACCCAGATCAGTGGTTTTCATGAATCTCAGCTGTTTTGATATGGTCATTGTCCCGATAATCATTATGACAGAAATCGTGAACTGAACCAGTACAAGCGCTTTTCGCAGAAAGGCTTTGCCTCCGGTTTTTTCAATGGTTCCCTTAAGGACTGTTACAGAATTAAAGGAAGACAGGTAAAAGGCCGGATAGGAACCGGACAGGAGACCGACAAAAACTGCTACAAGAAAACTTCCGCAAAAAAGACTCGTGGTGGAAACAATACCATAGGAAAGATGCTTGGCTGACAGGTCATTAAACAGTGGAAGGAGCAGCCTGACCAGGATAGCGGACAGGAGAAGAGAAAAAATGGTGATGATAACTGATTCGCCGAGAAACTGGCTTATAAGCATATGCTTTTGGGCACCGGTTACTTTTCTCAGTCCTACTTCTTTAGCCCGCCGGGCAGAGCGTGCAGTAGCCATGTTCATATAGTTGATACAGGCAATCAGGAGTATGAACAAGGCCGCTATGATAAAAATATAAACGGTGGACCTGTTTCCTTTTGGAAGGTCGTAATCAAGCTTCACCGGGCTGAGATGCACCTCTGCCAGTGGAGTGACCATAAGGTTGAAACCACTTCCCTTGAGCTGATCACCTACCTCTCTCATGTATTTATCATAAAAAGCCGGGAATTTATCCAGGACACTGCTGATATTACTATTCTCTTTTACGAGGACATAGCTGTACACATTAACATTCCAGAATGACATTGCACTCCTGTCGTTAAATCTATCTGCACCGATTTGTTCTGCTATGGTGGCACTGGAAATCAGTCCGTTGAATTTCAGATGAACATTACCGGGAAGATCTTCAATGACACCGGTTATCTGAAATATCTGGTTATCAATGGTTGTGACTGACTCACCAACGGGATTTTTGTCACTAAAATACCTCTCAGCAAAACTCTTTGTCACCACTATGGTATTAGGTTTGACCAGTGCTGTATTTGGATCACCATAAATGAAATGGTGTGTGAACAGCCTGAAAAAAGTAGAATCTGCGAACAATAGGCTGTCTTCCTGGAAATCCCTGTCCCCGTATTTCAGATAAATAGTTCCGACAGGCAGGCAACGTGCATATTCCTCTATTTCGGGATATTCATCTTTCAGTGTGGGGCCAAGAGGGATCTGTGTGACGGCAAGCCTGTGATTTTTGTTATCAATGGTAAAATCTGATTCAAGGCGGTATATCCTTTTATTGAGGTCATGACACCTGTCGTAGGTCAACTCATCATAGATAAACAGGAGAATCAGGATGGCCACGGCCAGGCCTATGGCCAGCCCTGCAATGTTTATCAGGGAATAATACTTGTCCCTGATCAGGCTGCGCAGGGTGGTCTTAAGAAAATTTCTGAACATGATAAATGTATTCTAATATAAAAAATGGCAGGTACCATCATGGGAATGCTGGTTCTTATTCACAGGATGGTTTTAAAGCTATACGATGGATAACTTAAAGGATTTTCTTAATGTTCTCAGTTACTATATGCCCGTCGAATAGCTGTACAATTCTGTGGGCTTTGTCAGCATCTGAAGGTGAATGGGTTACCATGATGATGGTGGTACCGTCTTTGTTCAGCTCGGTCAGGAGATTCATCACCTCTTCCCCATTGGCTGAATCCAGGTTACCGGTAGGTTCATCAGCAAGGATAAGTTTAGGGGAAATGACTACTGCCCTTGAGATGGCAACACGCTGTTGTTGTCCGCCGGATAATTGCTGCGGGAAATGCTTCTTCCTGTGAGAGATCTTCATACGGTCAAGTACATCATTCACTTTTTTCCTGCGTTCGGCGGAAGACACCCTCATATATAACAGGGGCAGTTCAACATTTTCATAGACCGTCAATTCATCTATCAGGTTAAAACTCTGGAATACGAAGCCGATATTTCCTTTTCTGAGGTTGGTCCTCTGCCTTTCCTTAAAACCTGAAACTTCTATTCCATCAAAGAATAACTCACCGGAAGTTGGGTTGTCGAGTAGTCCGACAATGTTGAGTAATGTTGACTTTCCGCACCCCGATGGGCCCATTATTGCGACAAATTCACTCGATTTAACTTCCAGGTTCACTTTATTCAGTGCAGTGGTTTCAACCTCATCCGTACGGAAAACTTTAACCAGTTCCTTAGTCTGTATCATGCTGTTAATGATTTATAGATTTGATTTCCCCGGGGAAAATGTGGCCATAATACAAGTTTACCAAAAAAAGATTAATTCCTGCAATTATTTTTCATGGAGCAACTTTTTATCAGCTGGTATTGTCATATTACTCATGACCGTAAAATCACTGAGGATGACCGGTTTATCCTTTCTGATATTAATTGAATAAGTATATGTGGATAATTATACCCAGTGCTTAAAAGCATCCTCATCCCCGGTAAAGATTATTTTGAAACTATTGTTAGATGAATTAATTTTATCATATGATTCTTGACCTGCCGTATGGATCATGGAAAATGTTATGCGGTGATTGTACAGATGGCGGAAAAAGTTGTGTAAGTTATTGAATTTAGCTATATTGGACGTTTGTTCCTTCTGAGGAGAGCGAGCAAGATTAAAATTTGAAAGGTTATGGAGAATAACAAGCTGGTTTTTTTCGTGGATGATGATAAAATGATCCTTAATCTGCTGGAATATACATTTAAGAGCAGGCAGGGTATACAGGTGAAGACATTCTTTTCAGGTGAGGAGTGTCTTAAAAATATGCATCTCAAGCCCAGCCTTGTTGTTCTCGATCATCTCTTCCCGGAAGATAAAGGATATATGAGTGGTATGGAGGTACTGAAAAAATTAAAGGAGATTGATAAAGATTGTACTGTCATCATGCTCTCAAGCCAGCAGGATAAAAGCCTCATCGCTGAGTTCCTGAAGAATGGTGCTAAAAAATATATTTCAAAGGATGATTATTTTATTGATGACCTGATAACCTCTATTGATAATGAGGTAGGTAACTGACCTCTTTCCTTTCCCGTTTCTTTCCTTTCATACCCGTATTTTATTTTCTATTGTCCGGCCTGACAATTATCAGTTGTCTGTGCCTGTTGACTGTTACAAAGCAAGATCATGATCCCGGCTTAGGATAAATGCATGAATTTCAGGAGCATATGTATTTATTGCTACAGTATGTGATACCGGGTAACCTGCTAATTCACCAATGTGGGATTCCGACAGGACAGATAACAGGTATTGAACTGGTTTTTAGTCTTTTCCCCGGCAGATGACAGTCAAACAGGGCAAAAAACTTTTGTAAATTGATTTAAATTTTTACTTTTGCACGACAAAAAATCTGGAAGGTGGGAATGTTGAGGGAATTTGCGGTACCAGTTACAGGTTTGAAGGAAGGCAGGCATAAGTTTGAATTTGAAATTGAGGATACGTTCTTTGATCATTTTACCGAAACAGAAATTCATAAGGGACTGCTGCATGCAGTGGTACAGGTGGATAAAGGGAACGGGTTCCTTGAGATGGAGATAGGAATTGCGGGGACAGTCGAAGTAATCTGTGACAGATGCCTTGAACCTTTCAGGCTTCCGGTTGATTGTACCAACAGACTGTATGTGAGATTCGGGGAAAGGTCTTATGAGCAGACTGATGAGGTAGTTGTGCTTGCGACAGGTGAAAATGAGTTAAATATGTCACAGTATTTTTACGAGTTTATCCACCTTGCACTGCCTTACAGTAAGGTGCATTCACTTGTACCAGGGGGAATATGTGACAAAAGCATGCTCGCCAGGCTCAGATCAGTCGAGGTTGACAGAAAGTCAGCAAAGGTTACGGACCCAAGATGGGACCAACTAAGAAAATTAATTTAAAATAATAACAGCGATGGCACATCCTAAGCATAAGAATTCAAAGCACAGAAGAGATAAGAGGCGGACACATTATAAAAGTTCTATACCTACTTTAGCGAAATGCCCGACTACAGGTACCATTCACAGGTATCATCATGCATATTATGTGGATGGAAACCTGTATTATAAAGGGAAGCTGGTCGTGGAAGAGGCCGCAAAGGTCTGATCTTCCGCGCCGTCTCACCCGCTTATTTATGAGACTCACTACAAATATTGCAGGTGACTGTTTTGGACCTGATTCTCCATCCCGGAGAAAGGTACTTTCCATGGAAGAACTTACTGAAAACATAATGATAACCATTTTAATGGTTAAAAAATATTAACTTATTTCGATAATGACTAAGCTAAGAGCTGCTATAACAGGCATCAGCGGTTATTTACCCGAATACCGTCTGACGAACGATGAATTGAGCACAATGGTTGATACCACCGATGAGTGGATCATGCAGAGAATAGGCATTAAGGAAAGAAGGATTTTGAAAGATGAAGGGAAAGCCACTTCTGATATGGGCGCTGAAGCGGTAAAATCCTTACTTAATAAAACCAATACCTCACCCGAAGATGTGGATCTTTTGATAACTGCCACGATCACTCCTGATATGTTTTTCCCCTCCACATCTAATCTGATAGCACATAAAACCGGATTAATCAATTCATGGGGGTATGATCTCCTGGCGGCCTGTTCCGGCTTCCTCTTTGCTTTGCAAACAGGGGTGAGTTTTATTGAATCTGGAAATTATAAGAAAGTCATTATCGTGGGAGCTGATAAAATGTCAACGATAACAGATTATACTGACCGTACACAGTGTCCCCTTTTCGGCGATGCCGCTGCCGCTGCATTGCTCGAACCGACTACCGAGGATGTGGGTATTATTGATCATATATTGCATACTGACGGATCAGGGGCCAAACATCTTCATATGAAAGCCGGGGGTTCCCTGAAACCTCCCTCTCACCAGACCGTTGATGCCAAGGAACATTTTATTTACCAGGAAGGACAGGCAGTTTTTAAGTTCGCTGTTTCCCATATGGCCGATGTGAGTGTTGAAATGATGAAAAAGCATAATATCTCATCCAAAGACCTTGCATGGCTTGTCCCTCACCAGGCAAACCTGAGGATCATTGAAGCTGTTGCCCGGCGCATGGGGATAAGAAAAGAACAGGTCATGATCAACATAGAGAAGTATGGTAATACAACCGCCGCAACGATACCCTTATGCTTGTGGGAATGGGAGGACAGGATGAAAAGAGGAGACAAAATAATCCTTGCGTCTTTCGGAGGTGGATTTACCTGGGGATCAATTTACCTGAAATGGGCTTATGATCCCTCATGAACAACAGGAGGACCAGTTATAATGAATTCATAATCGTTCCTGACATCTGAAAGATCTGGTCAGATATCCTTTTCATAAATTTTATATCTTTGAAAAGCTGAAAACAGATAATCACTTCATTTTAACACGATTTTGACAGAAATATATTAATAATGGCAAAGAACAATCATGATAGTGAACCAAATGGTATCAACATCATTGGTATAGGTACCGTCATTACCGGAGATATTAACTCTAACGGAGATATCCGTATTGACGGCAGCCTTACCGGAAAACTGATCACAAAAGGTAAAGTAGTGGTTGGAGTAACCGGACGTATTAAAGGGGAGATCAACTGTAAAAATTCTGATGTTGAAGGGGAGATTGAAGGCAAAATTACTGCTTCACAACTGCTTTCCCTCAAAGCCACCTCACAGATCACCGGTGACATCATCGCCAATAAGCTGGCTATCGAACCCGGATGCAGGTTCACCGGTAATTGCGATATGAGGGGCACAACGACTGCATCTCCAAATGAAGATAAACCAAAAAAAGAAGAAAAACCACACGAGTCTAAGTAGCTATGCGAAGTATTCCAGCATTGCCTTTCAGATGATCGCAATAATCCTTTTAGGCGTATTCGGCGGCATGCAACTGGATAAACTTGTAAAACTCGGGTTTCCTTTATTTACTGTCCTCCTGACAATTCTTTCTGTTATTCTGTCGATATATTATGTCATTCATGACCTGCTCAAAATGAAATAATCATGGAACCGGCAGGTAAGAAATATATTATCCAGGTATTGATTATAACAGCCATAATTCTGGCGGTGGGTTATATTCTTTTTTTTACCGTCCTTGAACCGTATCGCTTCAGGCTGTTCCCGGCCATCCCACTTTTTTTTGGCTTCGTTTCTCTCGCCCTGTTCCTGTTTCTTACCAGGAAAGCAAAGACGAACATAAACAGGTTCATCCCCAATTTCATGGCAGCCACGGGAATTAAGTTACTGATTTATATACTGTTCCTTTGTCTTTTACTGTTGTTTGACAGACCCAGGGCCATATCTATATTGATCTCCTTCATTATCATTTATTTAGTATTTACTTTCCAGGAGGTTGTTTCGGTTTTAAATTATTTGAAAAACAACGATAAAAACTTTAAAAGCTAATAGTTTTTATTAAATTTATTGCTTCTTATATATTCATCTGAATGGGTATATTGCGAAAAATCATTGCCTATTCTCTTGGCCTGATCCTGTTGTTTCTTATTGTCGCAGCCCGTACGCAGGATCCTGCTCCTGACCCAGGGCCGGCAGAACAGGAAGTTGCTGCGGAAACCGCCCATGGTGGTGAAGGAGAAGGTGTTTTTGCCCCGGGAGAGTTTATTTTTGATCATATAGGAGACTCCTATGAATGGCATATCCTGTCCTATAATAATTTTCATCTCAGCATCCCTCTGCCAGTAATTGTTTACAGCAGGGATAAAGGACTCAATATATTTCTTTTCAGCAAATTCCATCACGGCCATTCTGATTACCGGGGATTCAGGTTTGAAACCCAGGGGAAAAACAGGTTGAAAATTGTAGAGATCATGGCGGACGGCACAACTGCTCGGCCAGCCCTCGATATATCCTTCACAAAGAATGCCTTTGCAGCATTAATTACTATTGTCCTGATGCTCTGGGTTTTCCTGTCTGTCACCAGGGCTTACGACACCAGGAAAGGAGAAGCACCAAAAGGTTTACAGAATCTTGTCGAACCGTTTATCCTTTTCATCCGGGATGAGATCGCTTTACCGTCGATAGGAAAGCAAAAATATGAGAGATTTCTTCCTTACCTGCTGACCGTCTTTTTCTTCATCTGGATCAATAACATGATGGGTCTGATACCAATTTTCCCTGGTGGTTCGAATGTTACAGGGAATATAACTATTACAGCAATGCTGGCAGGGTTTACCTTTGTTATTACCACCATCAGTGGCAACAGGAGTTACTGGCAGCATATTTTTAATCCTCCGGGCGTTCCCTGGTGGCTAAAAATTCCCATCCCGCTCATGCCCTTTATTGAATTTTTGGGAATACTGATCAAGCCCTGCGTTCTGGCTGTTCGTCTCTTTGCCAACATATCTGCCGGGCATATTATTGCCCTGGGCTTTTTCAGTCTGATATTTATCTTCGGACAAATGCAGGTGGGACTGGGTTTCGTCGTTTCTCCGCTAACGCTGGCGTTCACCATTTTCATGACCATGCTTGAGCTGCTGGTAGCACTGATCCAGGCCTATGTTTTTACATTGCTGTCATCCATTTATTTCGGTATGGCAATCCCTGAACACCATGAGCATAAGGAGCATAAAAGCGAAGGATGAGGATACAAAATATCTCATTACTGATTATTAATTAAATAAATTATCTGTTATGATCACATTACTCGTTTTACTCGAAATGACACTCGGTCCGATGGGTGCCGCAATCGGAGCAGGTATTGCCACTCTGGGAGCGGGCCTGGGTATAGGCCATATCGGGGGAACTGCAATGGAAGCAATTGCACGGCAGCCTGAAGCAGCAGGAGATATCAGGGCAAACATGGTCGTGGCAGCTGCCCTTATTGAAGGGGTGGCATTCTTCTCGGTCGTTGTTTGTCTTTTGATCCTCTTTATCTAACTAAGAAAATGTCATACAGATCAGCGATTGGCTGATCTGTATGACTTTACTTTAGCTAATTGAAAAACACACAGATATGAAACTTGTAACACCTGATATTGGATTGCTATTCTGGATGCTGGTTATGTTCGGAATAGTACTGTTTGTCCTGACAAAATTCGCCTGGAAACCAATCGTCAGTGCCCTGAAGGATAGAGAACATACCATTGATGAAGCATTGAAATCAGCCGATAAAGCCAG
>Ga0172363_10004712_pt1 | contig 11011 bp, 8 predicted proteins | sample LakKivs2_kivu2a2_FD_114541 | JGI IMG/M metagenome (GOLD analysis project Ga0172363, IMG submission 114541) | Sediment microbial communities from Lake Kivu, Rwanda - Sediment s2_kivu2a2 | ecosystem: Environmental > Aquatic > Freshwater > Lake > Sediment | place: Rwanda: Western Province, Lake... | reverse complement strand
TCGAACACGACCATGCCATCCTCGCCGATCTTAGCCGGATTCCAGTCCGGAATCGCAGCGAGGTCGTCATCGAGCGACCAGCAGAGCTTGACTCCTTTCCTTTTGAGACGGAGGACTTCGTGAAGGGTGGCGGAGTTTCCGGGCAGCGAGTGAAACACCAGCCAGTCCACATCGTCACGTAGACTCTGGCCCACCGAGAGTTGAATGCCCTGTTCGATCAGATCGTCGTGGCAGAAACGGACGGGTTGAAGGGCACGGTGGAAGGAACAACCGCCATCCACCGCGTAGTGAAAGTGAATCGAAGTCATGTGGGTTCCGAAGTTGGATCGTCGATCAGCCATTCATGGAAGTTGTGATGGGTGATCTCTCCGTTTTGGTACATACCGTGTTTCACCGGCAATCGGAACTCACCGGGCCGGGTCTTCCATGTTTGTAGCTTACCCGATGGCCGTACTCTCAACGCCGGTGCGATCTTGCCGGGGCGGGCGTAACCTCTTTGATGAGTGTGAAACAGTTCGGCGTACATTGGATATCCGGGCCAATGTCCGGGTTGCTTCAAGTGATCGAGTGAAGCAAATGGTATGGCGTTGATGAGCCCCATAGGACTCTTGCCGATCCAGAGTTGATGAGAAGACCGGAGATTGTCGATCACCGACTGCGGGTGTCCTGAATCCTCTAGCTCGTCTGCCAGTGCGTTGCGCGCAGTGAGATCACCCGGATTCTTCTGGACATGCTGAAACATCTTTTCGGTTATGTCAACCGGATCGTGTGCCATGCGTAGAGGATACTCTATCTTCCGACCCATCTTGGTCGGCTCGTCCGGCGGCAGTTCGTCCTCGGGATCGCTCATCCAGACCTGACCTTGACCCGGTTCGATGTCCTTCGGGCCTTCCATCTCCCTGATGTAGTCCCGTGGCGTCATCCCGGAAGGGTCGTAATGTCCCTTCTTCGCCGCTTCGAGCATTTGCATGAGAATCTGTTTGCGTCGTCGCCCGGTGATGTCCTCTTTCGGTGGCGGACGATGCAGGGGTTCCGTCCCTTCCGGGTACATCGAGTCCATGCCGAAATCGAGCCCGTCGTCATCGTTTGCGGAGTATTTCTTGACCAACGGTAGATTATACCTGTTAGTTGGAACATCCTTAGACGGCATCTTCGTCCACTTCAACACCTTCTTGGGGTTGATAAGCGCAATCCAGTGTTCCTGAGATGAATGCGGGTGGAAAATCGCGTCTACACCTTTGCTCTTGAGGAAATCGACCAGCTGCAATCCGGCGTTCCCGGAAGCAGCCTCGTGATTGACAAACAGGTTATTGATAACTTCGGCACTGACTGACTCGGAGTTTCGACGACTGGAGTTAGATTCAATGTCCGAAATGATCTTGTTCCGGTTGCGAATGCCTTTCGCAGATTTGACAAAACTAATGGCTTCGTGTTTGGGGATAAGAACATCATGAGCGAACTTCAACGACGGGTCGAGGTGAAACAACATCGTTGAACCGCCGCCTTTGGCGTATCGTTGTGCCGTTTGGAAATTGGTGGTCATGTATATGCCCGGCCCGGCTTCGTAGCGTCCCTTTTTGGGAGCGCGAACCTCGGGGTTGCCATCCCACCTCCGACTACCATGCCACATTTCAATCGGAGACTGTGGAATCGGTTTGCGGTTCCCGTCCATGTCGTCGTCGGCGGCGGAATAGCGTTGAAGCTGTTCGGGTTCCATCTCACGCCCTCGAACAGGGTCGTACCCCCATTCATGCCATGAATCACCGTTGGTGAATACGTCTTGGGCGTTAGCGATCTTGGACAGAATCCTGTACTTGCCGTTGAGTGCCGACCGACCGTGATCCATCGCGTACTTCTTGGACAGTGTGACCCAATCACCTCGGTTGATCTTCGCTCCCTTGAGTCCGTGAGGGATGGCCCGGTAAATCAGGATCATCTTCTTGGGCTTGCCTCGAAGTCGATTGATCTTGGCGTGCATCTTGGTGTCACCGGGGTCGTCGCCCGTGCCGTAGTACCGCAGACCTTGCGGCGAGTACACGTCTTCCGGATAAATTCCGTTGGCGGTCACGTCGTGGAGCGGTGCGCCGGACGTTGAATCCGGAGCGGTATGTTCCCCTCGATAGTTCTCATTCAAAGCGTACCGCAACCGCTTCTTCCGCATCACCGACCGGGGCGTGCCGGACGGCGGAGGTGCCCACGGGAGGATGATGGCGCGGGGTTCCGGCAGTTGCGGGACCATCGGCACTGGCGGCATCCCTTGCGGAACATCCTGTTGCCCGCTTTCCGGATTGGCCGGGACCGGTTGCGGAGCCGCTTGAGGTTGCGGTTGTTTGGGCTTCTTCATCGGTGCAGGTGTGGGGACGGGCACCGTGACGGTCGCAGTCGGGTTGTTGCCGCCGATGACAGGCACGTTATACCGCCTTCCGTTCTTGATCCGTGATCGTGTCCCGGAACATCTCACGGGCCTTGGCTTGATCTGCCGCACCGATGAGCTTGAAATGGCCCCTCGACGTTTGCAGCTCCGTCTTCTGCCGCTGCGTGAAGTCTTTCACCCGGTCCCGCATCTTCCCACCCCGGTCGGGAATCAACAAGTCGAAACCCTTACGGTGCGGGACGAGGACGCGATCCGTCAGACCCGCCTTGTCGAGCTTCTGGAGCATGTCATGGCCCGACCCCTGCATCCGGAAGCGGTGCAGCATGTCAGGACCGTCCGGGCGGACATGGAAAACCGCCATACCGGGGATGTTGCCGGTCAAACCGTACCACGCTGCCGCCGCATGAACGCTCTCGGGCGGGGCGTTGGCGTAGATCGCCTGTGCCACACCGGGGACCGAATACGCCGGGCTGTTGTGGAGAGCGTCCACGGTGGAAGCGGGCTTGAGCCCGAGCTTAGCCGCGATCTGCTCCGTTGTCGCCCGGATCGCGTGCTGGTCCGAGGACCGGATGCGGCGGAGCGCGTCGAGGAAGTCCCCCGCGACCATCTGATAACGCCTCAAACCTTCCGTGCTGGAAGGTTCGACCCCCGCCCGTCGAGCCAGTCGCCGGAGGATGCGGGAGTAGCGGGTGGCTTTCTCCATTGCGGCCATTGATCCGCCGATAGTACCCATCGCCACTCGCACTTGATCCGGTCCGTCCGACTGCGACCGTCTTTTATGCCCAAAATCTCTGGGTTTGTTCAGGTCGTGAGCCGCGAACTCCGATTCTTGTTCTGGGGTAATTGCCATTTCACGTTGACGCCAAATCTTATGCCCTCGGTAGGCGTGGCGATGGATGGACTCGGTTATGTCCTTATCAGTCGCATGAGGTTGAAGCTCTTGGACCCGACGCACTACGGCAGCGTGTTCCTCAGCAGTCGGTCCCGTCCTGATTGCCGGGTTAATGTGGGGGATTCTGTGGATACGAACGGCAACGCCTTCAGGCTGGTTATGCCATGCGTCCGTATTCAAACCGGCATGGGAGTTGTTAATAGCATGCTCTTTCAACGCCCGGTATGTGTGTGCGTCCAGACCGATCTTGTCGGCCGCGTTCATCCAGTTGTACCAGTCCTTCGCCGGGTGGTTGTGTTCGTGCAGCTCGTCATGCAGAGCCCATAACGCGGTGGGGATGACGGACCCATCCCCGTTCTTGCCGCCTACCACTGCGACTTTCGCCAACCCCCGGATGTTCGGATGGTTGTTGGGGTCGTTGGCGAGGTGGCGGAGCGCGGTCTCGATTGGAAAGCCCTGTACGAGCGGATGGGCCTCGTGACGGGAGTCCAGCTTGGCGTACCGTTGCGGATCACCGTGGCGGGCGAAGTTGAGACTTCCTCGACCCTCGAACGATGACATCCCGAATGTTTCTTCCTGCGGATGGGACTTCTCCAGCGAGGCGGGCAGCAGCAGATTCAAGAGCGGACGGATCGCTCGTGCGACTCGGTCCTCGTGAGACGGACTCGTGGTACTTTGCGGAAGAAGCGATTGCATTGGTTATCCTCTTGGACGAAATCCCGAGACGTTCGAGATCGCGAAGCACTTCCGGACGCCTGATAATCGCCTCCAAGCTCCACCCTCCCCGAATCGCTTTTCGGCTCAGGTACTTAAGAATCTCGTGGGATTTCGGACCCGCGCCGAGGTGTTTCGCCACCATCACCCCGACGATTGTCGTCCAAACCGCCTCTTGCACTTGCCTCGGCTCCCAACCAAGGTCCGCTGCGGCTTTGTTGATGAGGGTTTTATATGCCATCGCATAAGGCCAATTGTGCTTTTTTCCGGCAAGACCCTTTTGGCTATCAAGAAGTGCTGAGTTGATCGCCTTGTCGGGGTGGCTTCCTCGGACGATCTTTTCCACCAACTTTCGGGAGAATCCCTCATCGAGATTGGACAAAAGTTTCGCCATGTGCGTATCGACAGGAACACCTCGGGGATCAACGAATGCCATCCCAAAGTTTGGAACTTTCAGTCCCTCACCACCCCCGAAGTCTCCGAACCCCACGTTTTCGGACTCACCTTGATCTGCCGAGAAAATCCGTTTGAGTTGTTCCGCTTTGTACCCGGAATACAGGTCTGGACCTTTGTACTTTCGTGGAAACCGATTATCCAGTTGCAACGTCCCCCTCTCGTTTCGTTGCGTCCTACCGAACAAGTCTTCCAACGACTTTGCATCTGTGGGGCGTCCAGCGGCGTGCCACACCCCGAGTGCTTCCACCGCGCCTGCCGTGTGTTGTTCCCAAGGCGTCTGCGGAGACAGTACCGCATTCGCCATGACCCACCGATTGGCATCCCCCGGAGACCTCATCAAGTGGGATACGAACTTGTGCATTTCCTCGTAGGAACCACGAACTGGTTCTCCAACTTCCGCGAGAGACTTGATCTCGCTCAAGCCGGGCATGTCTCCCGACCGGTCTTTCAATCCTTGACCGACCAGCTCGACGTATTTCTTCTGTTTGCCCGGTGATCCTCCGATGATGATGTCCCGTTCTTCCGGAAACAGGTTTTGTTCTTCGGGAACAATCAGTTTGTACTTCCGCATACCATTGATTTTACGGGCAAGCTTCAGCAGCAACTCACGCTTCCGAGAGTTACGAACGTCGGGCACCCCATCCCGTGTCGTAAAGTTCCCATCTTGATCGGTGTTCTTCTCCGGACGCCAATGGTGCGATCCGACCATCATGTGGATCAATCCTTTCGGCCCATCCGTGGCGTACACCTGCCTTGCTACTTGCTCCGATGTGAACTGTTGTGGAGGTTTGATATTCCTCCCCCGACCCTTCCTGTCCGCCAATGTGACCCAACCGCTATCGGGATGTGCCCATTTGCGAAGATGCCACATGGAATCGCCACGGTTCTTAGCAAACATCGGGATCGGCTTCCGGTCGGCATACACGTCGCCCGAAGCGTGCGATCCCCGTACCGGACGAACTTCCGCCGCCAGATCAGTCCTCCCTGACAAAATTTCTGGTCCGACCATCGTGTAAATCGAACCGGCTTGATTGTTCTTCACTCCGATTGCATCAAGCAGCCCCGAGTCCACCCACGATTCGCCACCCAGCCAGCGACGGAACGCTTCTACGGACGGTTCTCCGGGGTGGTGGTCGTTGATCTCATCCGTCGCTGCATTCCAAACAGCCAGATCGCCGGGATGATCCATCGCATGGCCGACGATCCTGAACATCATGTCCTTGGGATCGACCGGCTCCGAATACCGTTTGACACCGGCGGCGCGGGCGAGACGCAACAGGGATTCACGGCGTTGAAGTTTCACGTTGTTCATCCCGAGTCGGTACAGAGTTTCCCGTCGCCGGGACATGATGAATTCGGGTCGGACATTGTGGTTCTGGCCGAACTTCGAGGTCAGAAGTCGTTCCACGTCGTCCACCTTGCTTCGGTCGAAGACGACGAACTGCTTGGTGCCTCCACCCCCCAACGGAACCGCCAATGCCCCGTAGTTCGGATCGAGTTGGCCGATTCGCTTGATGAGCGCGGTGTAGAGGTTCTGACGGGACTTGCCGCCAGTCGCCGACCCGTCCGTGGACGCCGCCGAGAACGCGAGGATGTGGGGCTTCTTCGCTTGCATGTACGCCGAGACCGCACTGGCGACTTGATCGAACACTGCCGCCGCCTCGCCCTTGCCCGTGTCGGCGAACGAGTGCCGGTCGTCGTTGAACGTCAAGTTGTCAATGGTCGTACCGGGCTCGTTGTAGTGCCCGATGTCGATGGTGAATGGTCGTCCGGATGGCGTCTGGAAGCGGTAAGTGTGGACACGATCATCTCCATACCACCGACCGAACTGTGGACCAGCCGGAAGCGGTTTGGGCTCGGCGGCGGGAAGCTGTTGCGGCGGTTCGTTGCTGTTGACGACGTTCAATTGCGGAGTCTGGTCCTCGTCATCTTCTTCCGGTTCCTCGTCCCGTTCCTCCCACCGGCCTTCCTGCTCCATCTCGTCGTACATCTGATGGAGGATTTCGTCCTCGATGTCAGAGGAGTCGTAATGCTCGGCGAACCATTGACGATCACGATCTTCCGCATGTTCAATGGCACTCTCCATATCATCACGACGGTCGTTCGCCAACCGATTCAGGGTGCGGTTAATCGCTCGCAGATCGAGATGGGGGTGATGCGTCTGGATGTGCCGGGCCAGACTTTCCTCCATTTCAGTCGAATACGGATCAGCCAGTCCGTCATGCCATCTGTGCATGCTTTGATTGGACAAGCCATAAGAGTATGGGTCGAACAACCCCGGATTGGGGTCTTGGGGACGGTACGAATTATACCGGTGCCACTGATCGACCGCTTCCGCCGCCTCCGGATGCTCTTGACGGATCGTGTCCAAGATCACTTCTGGAGTCCAGTTTTCATCCTCAGCAATTTCCCGTAACCGACTTGAATCTAGATCAGGTTCGTATTGATCCACGTCATGGTCAACTTGCTCTTGGACTCGACGGTCCAAGTCACGATCTTCGTCAGTATCACTCAGGTAATCGCGAAATGCTCGTCTCCCTGAACGTGTGTTGAGATCGAATCCGCCGGGAACGTTACGAACGCTGGCATCAACCTGACGACGCACCGGAGTCCGACCGACGTTCGCGGGTCGTGGGACTTGTGGCAACGGTTCGTCCGTGACCGGGACCAGTGCGGCCTTGTCTTTCAAAACCTGCAACGCCTTGGTCGCCTTTTTCGGCGAAGCGGTTGGTGCATTCCGCCACGGCGCGAGCGGACCCGAAGGTTGTTGTGTCGGTTCGACCGGCTCCGAATACCGTTTGACACCGGCGGCGCGGGCGAGACGCAACAGGGATTCACGGCGTTGAAGTTTCACGTTGTTCATCCCGAGTCGGTACATGAGACGCTTGAGCAGCATCAAGTCTTGAGGCGGGAGTTCGATGCCGAGACGACGCATCTCCGCCCGCTTGAGCAGGAGACGCGAGACTTCCGCTTTGGCTTGATCGTCGGTCATCGTCGTGTCGCTCACTTGTAACTGTTCCCGTCCCCGTCCAATCGAGCGCGGTAAGTCGTCACGATTCCTTGCGGGTAGTGAACCCTGACAATATGCCCGGCACGGGGTTCATCAGGGATCAGTGGCCCGATTCTCACATGACCGAGCGGGATGTCCGTGTCTTTCACTTGCTGTTGATGCGCTCGACTTTTGATGCCGGTCGGGTTGTTGTAAGCGGACTCGATGATCTGCCGCATCCGTTCGGCGCGAGCGGACTGCGGGTATGCGTCACCTAGAGTCGCTTCCGCGAAATGGTGTGGACCATTCTCAAACCCGAGTGGGCTTGATCGGTCGAGTAACGGGGTCGCATCCGCTCCGATCTCCGAGATGGGAAACGTTTGTTCTTCCAGAACGTGAAACGGTTGCTCCGGGCTTGGCTCCGGTTCGACCCCCCCGTAGTAGGACGTTTGGGATTCGTCGTCGAGTGGCGGAGCGGGATCGGAGTACGGGTCGTCATCCGGAAGGTTTGTGGAAATCGGCCTGTATTCCGGAGCGGGTTCGGGTTTGACCGGCGTGGAAGACGGCATTTTCTGTACGGTTTTTGGAGTCTGAGTTTTGCTCTTGAGCGGAACTCCTTGTACGTCGGTCTTCGGGGCTTGTACCTTGCTCTTGAGCGGGATGCCAGCGGAGTCAGTCTTCGGTTTGGGTTTGGCGAGCCGATAAACGGGGACGATGGTCATGACGTGGCTCCAGCCGGACACTTGGACGGTTGAAATCCAATGTATCCGGCGAGGAGCGGTCGGGAAAGGGAAAAGGACGTGCGAAAGGTTCGTGTGGCGCGAACCGAAGTGATCGTCGCCTCGTCAGGTTGACATGACTCTTACGGGCATGATGGCGTGGCTTCTCGATCCGATGGTTTTGACCGTCGAAGTCGAACGTATGCTCACCCTCCCCAGCCAAGATGATTCACCCGAGGCCAACACATCGCGGCTTTGTCGTGGAGCGGATGACCGGACAATTCCCGCTTCCACAGTTCCTCGATCCTTGGCGTCGGAGTATTGACGCCGGGCGCATCGTGGTTCTGGTGGGTGCAGAGCGTGTCGTCGTCAATACAGGTGTGATTGACGACGCCGAGCGTCTTGCGGCGTTGGACGAATGCCACGTCCACCGCCCCCCATGTGTTGGTCTCCAACATCCCGCCCATCCGCTTCCACGTCTCTCGACTGCACCCGCCGAACACCCAACTCAGCCAATGCGAGTGCAGCGAGCCTTCCTTGCCGACCGATTCGATGCTCCACGGCGTGTAATCCCGGTTGCCGATCATGTGCTGTTCGTGATCGTAGAAACCCCGAATGTCCCGCACGGCCAACGGACCCTTCCCTTCCCAATCCACCGTGTCGATCCGCTCTTGGTCTCTCTGCGTGAGGTAGTAGGGCTTGCAACAAGCGTAGGCACCCATGAGGTGCGGGTAAAGTTTGCGAGTCGTCTCGAAGTTCTGGAGGACACGGACACACTCCGACACGCTCTTGCGACCCGGCATGACCTCGGGGTGGGTCAGGATGATGTGGTCCCCTTGTGCGGCGCGGATGCCCGCGTTGAGGACTGCCCCGCAATCCCGCCATCCCTCCCGCTTCGGCCCGGTGGTCAGGATCGTGTAGCGGATGTCGTGGTCGGCGCAAAAGTCGTGGACCAACCCCTGCGTGTCGTCCTCCGAGTGATCGTCGATGACGACCAACTCGGACTGGTCCTTCGGGAAGTCCTGACGGGCGTAGCAGACCAGACTCCGTTCGAGGAGATGACAACGGTTGTAGGTCGCTAGGACGACGGAACAAGTCGGACGATTCATACCCTCCAGCCTTTCGATTTGGCGACTTCCACGATTTTCTCGGCTTCCGCCGCGTCATCGGGGAACAGGGATCGACAGACGACGTACACCATCGGGTTACAAGTCGGAAATATGTCAACGGACATGACCTCACCGGTAATGCCGTAGTCCACGTCGATACCGATTGAATCCCCCACTGACGGAACGAATAGCATCTACTACTTTGACATCCCCGCGAAGTACAAAGGATTGACCGATGCCTTCCCCAACTTGATCACGATCAAGAACTTCGGCGACTTCTTCGGGGAGAAGGACTCGGTGATACCTGGGGCAAAGTGACATTTTCCGAATCCGGGTGCTTCACGCCCTTCCACCGGGATTTCCCCGACGACTTGCGGAACACAATGAAGTACGAATGGTTCTTCCGGGCATGAACCTGGCGGACCACTCGGCTTACACCCGGCCTGCCATTGCGTACGAGCACGAAAATGTCCTCCGCCACGAACCCTTTCGCCGCAAGATCGTTGATGATCTCGACGTGAGTCAGCCTTTGCTGGTTTGCGCAGACCTCGTCCATGCACTTTACGATATATATCCCCTCGTGGCGAAGAACGCGACGGGCTTCAACGGCTGCGCCGAAATACAGATCCAAGACCGCTTCATGGTACTTCTTGTCGGACTGTGCGATGTTGTTTCGGTAATATCCCTCGTAATTCTGATGACCCACATGAGCCGACCCGCCGGGCGTGTGCATGTAAGGCGGATCGAAGACTACGCAATCAATCTCACCATCGCCGTAGGGCAGTGCGCGAGCATCAACGCCCTGCTCAAGGTCAGTCGCCAACAGACGGTAATGCGATCTTGGGACGCTTTTCCAGAACACGCCCCTCCCGTATGTGACGTCCGCAACGGTGCTTCCACGCGGCACAAAGAGGTGGAGGATCTGCGGGAACAGATTGTCGTTTGTGCCAACGCAGGCCGAGAAGACCAAGTCATTGGTCGCGATACCATCCGGCGACTTGCGCTTGCGCTTGCTTTCGCCATCATCAATGTCGAACAAGAGCCTCATCGTTTTACGCACTCCGTGTGATAACTCAGGTGCAGGATTCCAGATCTCTGTGGGATTTTTGATTCTACCACATCAGCGGCCAGGTTGCCACTGGTTCGCCACAGCGGTTGCATTTGATTTGGGTGTAACCGGTCGTCTGCTGTGTCGACTGGACAAACGGCGGAACTTGGGCTAGCAGCCCGTTGAAAAGTGCCCGTTTCGCTGGTCGTCGTCAGGCGGCAGCGAGGAGGCTTCGTGGAGATCCTGCGGGGCGGAGGGGGGGCGGGGCGAGGTTTCGACCGATGGTCCGCGCGAGGCGGCACGCGGCGGCGGCAAGGTGGGCGATCCACGCTCCGTATCGACCGAAAGAACGTAGTGCTTTGACCCGTCCTTGGGTCTCAGAGGAATATCAAAACGAGTCAATCCGGGTGAGCAAGTCGGACGTGACATGGATCGGCCTTTCTTTCCTCGGTGGTTTTGGCGTTCGGGAGCGGGCGGATGAACCATCAGATCATGTTGGGCTCTGTCGAACTCACTTGCTCGCACAATTCCACTTGATCCGGTCGGAATCCAGTTCCCATCATGTAGAGCAGCATCATGGACTCGATCATCGCCCAACGCCTGTTCAGGCATTCGTTGATCGACTTCTCCATGAAGTCCCGGTACTCCGGGACGATATCGGCGTTATCTTCAGGTAGTAACACGAACTTGAGGGGTTTGTCCATCATCGC
>Ga0172363_10004704_pt1 | contig 11024 bp, 8 predicted proteins | sample LakKivs2_kivu2a2_FD_114541 | JGI IMG/M metagenome (GOLD analysis project Ga0172363, IMG submission 114541) | Sediment microbial communities from Lake Kivu, Rwanda - Sediment s2_kivu2a2 | ecosystem: Environmental > Aquatic > Freshwater > Lake > Sediment | place: Rwanda: Western Province, Lake... | reverse complement strand
TATACCCCCCTCATGGGGGGGGGTGTGGGGTGAGTCTTAATGGGTTTATAGCCCCCCTTTAGGGGGGTTGGGGGGTAATCAGCTAAGGGGGGGTTGGGGGGTAATCAGCTCAGGGGGGCTTGGGGGGTAATCAGCTCAGGGGGGCTTGGGAGGTCATTTATATATCAGGTACTTCGCCCTTGTTTTCCGGAATAATTCCAGATCATCTTTCCATGCCGCCCTTATCAGTTCAGTTGTCATACCTTTCCGGATCATTTCCCGCAAACCGGTACCGGCAGCCAGCCTGTCAAAATAGGGAGTAAAGAATTTATCCTTATCAGGGTAATTATTGTATGCATCAATGAGCCAGTCAAAGTTCAGCCCTGGAGATGGCACCAGCTTGTCATTTATTGCATTACGCAGGTCCACTCCATTGCATTTAACTCCTTTCAGAGGTGGATTGCCCGATTCCGGAACACTTTCAGGGGTAAAGCTGAACCCCCTGTCCGGGAGATTGGGTGAACCGTAGACCTGGAAGGGAAAAGGAGTACCTCTTCCAACCGATATTGCTGTCCCCTCGAAAAAACAAAGTGAAGGATAGAGGTAAACTGAAACCTGGTTTGGAAGGTTTGGTGAAGGTCTTACCGGGAGTTCATACAGGGTTTTATGCTTATAGTTTTTGCATTTGATTACCGTAAGATCACATTTAATATTTCCTTTCAGCCATCCTTCCCCGTTGATCACCATTGCCAGTTCCCCTACTGTCATACCATGCACGATGGGGATAGGATCCATAGAAACAAATGAGCGGTGAGCCGTATCCGAGATATTACCGTCTGTATAAAATCCGTTCGGATTCGGCCTGTCTAGCACAATAAACTTAACGTTATTCTCCGCGCATGCCTCCATTACATAGTGAAGAGTAGATATATATGTATAGAATCTTACTCCGACATCCTGAATATCAAATAACACCACGTCGATACCCATTAGGTCCTCCGGGGCTGGTTTGACGCGTGAACCATACAGGCTTAACAGCTTAATCCCGGTAGCGGGATCTTTTCCGTTAGCTATTGTCCTGCCGTCAGGGGCAAGCTCCCTGAATCCATGCTCCGGAGCAAAAATGACCTTTATATCTGTCCCTATGCTTAAAAGATTATCAACAAGATGTGTCTGGCCGACCATTGAGGTCTGGTTTGCAACTACAGCAACCGATCTGCCTTCAATGAGATGTTTGTACTGATCGATTTGATTAGCTCCGGGGTCCGGAGCTTTTTTTGCAACCACCGAGGATGAAAAGAGAAGCAGAATAAATAATACAGGTATGAATTTTTTCATTATTGGTGTTTTTACATCGTAAATCTAATAAAAAATTCACTCTGAGGCATATGGAAAAGGTTTCAGAACCAACGCCCGTAATAGTCTCAGGACAATACCGGAGGATTTTCAGAGAGTTTCTTAACTTTGGAATTTATGAATCTGCCTTATTTCATAGCACAGCGGCTCATCAGAGGAAGGCGCGAGGGTACATCTTTTTCCCGGCCAATAAATGTCATTGCGGTGATAGGTATCGCCCTCGGATTGGGTGTGATGATTCTGGCTGTCTCTATACTGACAGGTTTCAAACAGCAGATCAGGGAAAAAGTTGTCGGATTCGGATCAAATATCCAGATAATGAATCTCGATGCCAATCTGTCCTTTGAAACGACCCCGATAAACAAGAACCAGGATTTCATACCTGAAATAAAAAAAATAAAAGGTATACGCCATATTCAGGTATTTGCCACTAAAGCCGGGATAATAAAAACAGATGAGGAGATACAGGGTGTTGTGCTTAAAGGCATCGGCAGCGATTTCGACTGGAGCTATTTCAGCAGTAATATGGTTGACGGCTCAGTATTCACCGTTAATGATACATCAAGAACAGATAAGGTCATTATTTCGAAAAAGATCTCCGATATGCTCCATCTGCGGACCGGCGATTCATTTGCAATGCATTTTGTCCAGGATCCGCCCCGTATGAGAAAATTTACCGTTTCAGGAATCTATGAGACAAGCCTGGAGGAGTTTGATAAAATATATATATTCTGTGATATAGGCCATATCAGGAGATTAAACGGATGGACAGACGAACAGATCAGCGGATTTGAGATTTTCATCAATGACTTTGACAAGCTGGATGAGATGTACGAGGCTGTTCTGGAAGTTGTCAATTACAGGATAGATGAGGACAGTGATAATTTCAGGGTAAGAAATATAAGGGAAAGATACCCGCAGATCTTTGACTGGCTTAATTTCCAGGATCTCAACGTTGTAATTATTATCCTGCTAATGCTTCTGGTTGCAGGATTTAATATGATTTCCGGGCTTCTGATCCTGATCCTCGAAAAAACAAACATGATAGGTGTTCTTAAAGCCCTTGGTTCTGATGACGTTACAATAAGGAGGGTTTTCCTTTACCAGGCAGCATACCTGATCAGCAAAGGATTGTTCTGGGGTAATCTGATTGGCATCGGGCTGGCGGTTATTCAGCTTAAAACCGGACTGGTCACCCTGGATCCGTCGTCATATTATATTAAAACTGTTCCGGTAAATCTGGATGCTATTCACATTGTGCTGCTGAATGCCGGAACAATGATTGCGATAATATTCATGCTGCTTGTGCCTTCGAATCTGATAAGCAGGATAACACCTGTCAAAGCTATCAGGTACGATTGATCTGAACAAGTTCAGGAATCCTGTCAATTACCTGAATTAAGGCTCAGGTGTGTCATGCCCTTTTCCGGAATTATATTCTTGTAGTGTTCATACCTGTCAAGAATCTCACTGACAAAGTTGACTGATTCGGTACCCCTGAAATATCCGCTTTTTACTACTGTATCATTATAATACTTCGGATCCGATTTCTTCTGAAGCCAGAATGAAACGCTTTCATCCCATATCTGAGGATCCATCCCGTTCTTTTCAGCCAGTCTCATGGCATCAAGTATGTGGCCCGGTCCGGCATTATAAGCTGCCAGGATGAATTTCACTCTTTCACTTTGATCGGGAATTTTCGGATCAAATACTGAATGAAGCCAGTTTATATATCTTATCCCTGCCTTAATATTATTTGCAGGCGAAGAAGTGACATCTATTCCAAAGCTCCTGCCTGTGACCGGCATTATCTGCATGAGCCCGTAAGCGCCTGCCCACGACTTAACGTTCGGATCAAATCTCGATTCCTGATATATAAGCGAAGCAAGTAACCGCCAGTCCCAGTTAACCTCGGTACTTGCAGTCTTTATCAGATTATCCCACCTTGAGACTTTTCCTGTGGTCAGTGAATAGTAATCGCTTTTAACTATTTTACTTGATCTTGAATTCTTATAGTACTTTGCATACAAAAGTGCATACGATTCTGTTCCCCTGTAAGAAGATATCCAGTCATTGAGTTCTTTAATCAGTATCTCAGATCCTGTTTTTCTAAGCCCCCATGCCAGCTTCTGAGGAAAACTCACCGGAGTGCTTATATCTATATCGGGATAGTAAGTTGAATTAACCGTTGCAATATTCTCATCGCAGATGGTATAATCAATCTCACCGTCAGCCACGTCGCGTATAAGCTGTTCGGAATCAAATGGCACCTCTATAATATCAATCGGATCGCCTATTTCGCCAGAAAGCGTTTTGAGCCGTTCAAGATACGAAGAACCTGCCTGAACATAAACAGCTTTGTTGGCCAGGTCAAGCTGGTTTCTGATTAGCTGACGGTCAACGGCATCCGCGGTCATGGATCGCCAGTTCTTAGGTCTCCGCTGTATCAGAACCTGCCTGGTTTCAATTATGGGATCAGTAAAGAGTATCTCTTTCTTCCTTGATGAATTTATCGTAAGACTTAAAGCGAGCAGATCAGCCTCCCCCGTGTTCAGTAATTCAAACGCATTCTCAAGTTGATTTTCAGTAATAATTTCCAGGTCAACCCCGATCCTGTCGGTGAACATTTTGAGCAATTCATAATGAAATCCCATAGGTTCGCCCCTGTAGATAAAATAATTCGTTGAATTATAATCCGTTACTGCAATAAGCTTTCCTCTTATCCTGATAGAATCAAGGTCAAATGAGACAGGAGTTGTATTATCGGAGAGCTTTGGTTTATCGGTACAGGAAGTTAAAACTGCTGCCAGTAATGCTGATAGAATAATTAACTTTTTTACCAATAGTGTTATATTAGTTAAACATACACTTCTTTTAAAAGCGGGTGCAAAGGTACAATAATTTTTTTAATTATAAAAAGTCCAGGCGATTCCGTATCTTAACATCCTTATATTCATCGGATTATCCGGGATCATATAGTATTCATAACCCATCAGGCCTGAATTGACATGATCAAACATTATAAAGATCCTGGTTCTCTGGAGCTTAAGGTTCAGGAAAACATCAAGAAATGGGTAATTCCCGGTTTTTACCTGGTTCTGCCTGTAGTATCTGCCGGTTGCTGGCATATAAGAATACGGATAGTAAAGTGTATGATAAATAACATCAGCACCGAGCTGAACATTTAGTTTGCCGTTTGTTGATTTAAACCTGAAAAGATGCTCAAAGAATCCGGCCGATCTGGCAGTTGCAAGGGGAAGATCCAGGATGGAAGGAGCAGTGCTCTTTTGTATAAGAACATCCGCTCTGAGATGGAATTTCCACGCCTGCAATTCTTTCCTGACAAAAACAGAAGCCACCGATAAAGCTCCGTCATACTGGGAGGGAAGAGCATTAATGTCAAAATCAGTGTAATTGCTTATCACGGCATAATTGAATTTAACCTCTGTTTTCCTGGCCGGATATGCGAATGATGTTCCCACGTCTATTCTCAGCTCCTTCTTCATATTGCCATGCCATTCAAAGTGGTTGCCACCCCAGTTTTCAAACCAGAATGAGGGCTGCATGTTGATCATACCGCCGCTGATTTTCCACGATGCCGGTCCCTTCTTCAATTCGAAGGATTTTATAATCTCCCCGTCCAGTCTGAAATCACCGGCCCTGTAACCGGTCAGAAACAATTCGCCGTTCGCGGTCCACCTGAATTTTTCACCAATATTATTAAACAGCTTTCCGACAAGAGCGTTATTACTCCTTTTCCATGCGGCAGTATCCGCAACCAGGGTGTCATGAGTCGGGATTATCTGGTTGTATCTGAACAGTTCATTACGAATACCGGCCCCGCCACCAAGTCTGAATTTTCTGGTCTCATCGGTTGTAAAATCGAACCTGATAGTATTTTTGATGCTGCCGGAATAAAGGGAATCGAAGGTCACCGAACTGTTTATAAATGTCGTATCATAAAATCCCGCTCCCGGGTAACCATCGGAATATGATCTCCTGTTTGACTCCAGGATAAGGATATGTGAAAAAGTCCCGCTCAGCCCCCGGAATCCCTGTTTCATACTATCAGTACTATCGGCAGGTTTAGGGCTTTTCCCGATCGTGTATTTCTGTACAAGCAGCAGGTTCCGGTTTTTAAGAACGCTCATTGCCTTGTTCAAACCTCCAAGCTTTACCGGGACCTCGCGCGTCTCAAAAAGCGGGAGCTGGTCTTTCCCTGTAATCCCTCCATTTTCATATGAAGTCAGGTTATTTATGCCGCCGGCCAGGTACAGTTTGTATTTTGGTCCGGTGTAAGATGCATGTAAAATAAAAGTTTTATCATCAGCGCGCTGATAATTATACTGTCCCAGACTGTAGATAATATCATATATAAGCCCGAAATTGAAATACCTGTTGACACTCTGGGAATGACGCACGCTGAATGTCTGTTCCGATGTTTCCCTGGGCGCTCCGTAGGTCCACGCGATTTCCGTGAATGGAACCTGTATATCCATAAACACCGGATTTGCCGGAAGGTGCATAAAAGGATAATAGTGGGCATACAGGAACATATCAGGGTCCTGAATCCGGTCGAAGAAACTTATCTGGTAAAAAGGAAGCCCGTAATTCCCGGGGTATGCGTTTAATGGTGAATATTTGTCGGATATCCTGTAACGATGGCACAATGAAAACACAGTATCAATCGGCATGCTGACTTCCTCTGTAAAATCAGGCGACAGAGTCCATTGTCTCATTATCCTGGGTTTTACCGGTTGCAGTGTTTGTCCGGCCATTACATTTGAAAGTAACAGAAGAAGCAGTATAGATGCAGTTCTCAACATCAGCGCAAATATAGAGAAAAATAATATGAGCTGGCGCGGATTTGTAATCCGTGCCTTAATGTGTTTCAGTCTGGCGCGGACTTGTAATCCGTGCCTGTTATCCGCTGGAGTGGATATATTAATCTTGCCAGAAATCCATTTTTTTAGTAACTTTACTTTTTTATACCTCGTGCTATGTCGGAAAAATATAAGATCTGGGGTCAGAATAAACCTTATTTCCTGACACTTACTGTTGTCGGCTGGATAGACATATTCACACGAAAAAACCATAAATTGTAAATCATTGATTCACTTAAATATTGTCAGAAGGAAAAAGGACTTGAAATTTTCGGATATTGTCTGATGACAAGTCATCTTCATATGATTGCCAGGGCCGGAGGTAAAGAATCTCTTTCGGATATCCTACGCGATTTTAAAAAATTCACATCAAAAGCCCTGGTAAAAGAATTAATTAATGAACCAGACAGCCGTCAGGATTGGATGCTTTGGTATTTCAGTGAAGCCAGCAGACCTGGGGAAAATTACGGTTATAAAGTCTGGCAGGAAGGCAACCATCCGGAGGAGATATCATCAAATAAGTTTTTTGATGAGAAGCTGGATTATATTCATAATAATCCGGTCTTTCAGCTGGTAGTGGAAAGACCTGAAGACTACTTTTTCAGTTCAGCGAGAAATTATGCTGGTCTAAATAATTATCTTGATGTTATTCTGGAATCGGTAAAGCAGAGAAGATATTATTAAATCTTTTTTTTCAGATGTCACGGATTGCAAATCCGCGCCAGCTGTAAAGGCCAATCAATCCACATTATCATTCAGATAGGCATTATTCTCCCTGAGAATGGGGCCATCTTCATCATCAGACGAAAGAGTGAATTTTGAAAGTTTGCTTTCAGAGGCGTTATCCCCGGTTCCGAGCGGCATGTTTCTCCTGATATAAGCCGGCACATCTTCGAATGTATCAATGTTCTCCTTCATGGTTTTGTTTGAAAGACCCTCCTTTTTCATGATTTTCTGAATATGTTTCATTTTGCGCAGTGTAGCTGCCGGCTTCTCATCCTCTTCTCCATCATCTCTGACTGCACGGCTGTTAACCTTATTTAAATCATCGCCTCCTCCAGGATTAAAATCTAATTCTCGCTGTGATTCGTCTTCAAGTTCGGTTATTATAGATTTATGCCCTTTCTTGTGCACACTGAAAGTCTCCTCATGCTTTGTCTGGATGATCATGGGAGGTACAGAATCATCGTTTGGCAGCAATTCCACCTTTTTCTTTTTATTTGGTTTATATGGCTGAAATATGCTGTTGGCTTCAAAACCTGTTGCTATCACAGTGATATTAATATTCTCTCCCAGGCTGTCATCCTGGGATAATCCTCTTATTATCAGCGCATCATCAGAAGCAGCATCGTACATAAAATCGGTTATTTCACCGAGTTCATCCATTGTCAGCTCTTGTTCGCCCCTGCCGGAGGAGATATTTATGAGGATGCTCTTTGCACCTGTAATGTCGTTGGAATTAAGAAGGGGCGAGGAAAGCGCATTTTCTATAGCCCTGATTGCCCTGTTCTCCCCCGATGCCGAACCCATTCCCATCAGTGCAACTCCTGAATCTTTCATCACTGTCTCCACATCTGCAAAATCAACATTAATATAACCTGTCACCGTTATTATTTCAGCTATGCCCTTAACAGCCACAGTAAGTACATCATCAGCCTTTGCAAATGCAGAGGATACTCCCTGGTTGCCGTATATCTCCCTCAGCTTCTCATTATTAATAACCAGCAGAGAGTCGACATGATCCTTAAGTTCAGTGATCCCGTCGATAGCATACCGGATGCGTATTTTGCCTTCGGACCTGAACGGAATGGTAACCACGGCAATGGTCAGCAGCCCGGCCTCCTTGCAGGCTTTTGCGATCACAGGTATCGCACCTGTTCCGGTACCTCCGCCCATACCCGTTGTTATAAAAACCATGCGTGTATTGCCTCCGAGTGCATCCATGACATTACTGAGGTTCTCAAGTGCAGCCTTTTCCCCCTTTTCGGGCTGGCTTCCTGCTCCCATGCCTTCAGTAAGATTTTCCCCGATCTGGACTTTAACAGGAACAGGACTATTAGCAAGGGACTGGTGATCGGTATTACAGACTATGAAATTCACATCCCTGATCCCTTTTTCAAACATGTGGTTAACAGCATTCGTGCCGCCTCCCCCGATGCCAAGCACCTTGATTATTGACGATTTTTCGACAGGCAGATCAAAATTCATTATTTCGTCTGGCATATTGTTGAATATTAATTATTTATGAACAGCCATCTTTAACATAAAACCATATCTTACATGATCAGCTTATTGTCATGTCTTCGACCTCGAACATTCTTGACACAGCTATTTTTAACTTTTCTGTCAGTGAAAGTTTTGTTTTGACAGGTTCCTGTTCCTCAGGTTCAGGTTTTAATTCTTCTGTGCTTTGAGGCTCTTCATGAACCGGCTGAACAAACCTGCCTGCCTCATCGGCATTGAAAGTCTGCTTGTATGTCGAGAGATAATCAAAACCCATCATTATCAGCCCTACAGCCGTTGCATACATTGGCTGGCTTATTTCGTCCCTGCCGACTCCTGCCAGGTGTTCATTGGGCAAACCTATCCTGACATCCATTGCAGTTTTGAATTTCATAAGCTGCGGAAGATGCTTTAGCATGGCTCCTCCTCCTGTGATGACCACACCAGCAGCCAGTTTGTCCGCATATCCCGAATTCTGGATCTCAAAATTGATGAAATCGATTATCTCTTCCATCCGCGACTGAATGATATATGCCAGGCTTTTAAATGAGATCTCCTTGGGTTCCCTGCCGCTGATACCCGGTATTGAAACAACTTTATCCTCAGGTGCAATATCTCCGAGAGCCGATCCATACTGGATCTTCAACTGCTCAGCGTACCTCTGAAGAATAGCGCATCCTTCCTTTATATCCTTTGTAACAACATTCCCCCCGAGAGGTATTACCGCAGTGTGTCGGATGATGTTATCATAATATACTGCAAGATCGGTTGTGCCTCCGCCTATATCGACAAGCACCACCCCCGCTTCCTTCTCATCTTCTGTTAGCACAGCATCAGATGATGCCAGTGGTTCCAGTATCATGTCCTTGACTTCAAGGTTTACCTTGCGGATGCATTTTTCAATGTTCTTGGCAGCAGCCACCTGCCCTATAACGATGTGGAAATTAGCTTCAAGCCGTCTTCCGCACATACCTATGGGATTTTTAACCCCGGTTTCATTGTCGACAATGAAATTCTGCGGTATCACGTGGATTATTTCCTCTCCGATATCAATGTGGATCTTATGCATATCCTCGATCAGCCTGAAAATCTCATCCTTTTTTATTTCATCCTCGTAGGCATCCCGCATGATATAACCCCTGTTCTTCATGCTTTTGATATGCTGCCCGGCAATTCCCACAAACACTTCAGAAAACTTAACGCCGGATCTTCTCTGCACATCATCAACGGTTGACTGGATTGCTGATACAGTTTCTTCAATATTCTGTACCACACCTCTTTTAACACCTTTGGAAGGTGCCTTGCTGATACCGAGAATTTCGATCTTGTCATTCTCGTTTTTCTTGCCGACAATAGACACAATCTTTGTGGTCCCTATGTCGATCGCTGCTACGTACTGTTCTTTTCTGTTCATATGATTTATATATGGTTTGTCATTATCTTCTCCTGCAGACTATCTGATCCCTGAATTCCAGACTTATGTAGGAATATTTGTTCCAGCCCACCTCCGGCAGAACCTTATCATAAAAAGCGGCCAGGTTCCTTAATTTGCCTTCATAATTTTCAAAAGTGCCTAGATGAATTCTATGATTTCCCACCCTTGGGATAAGGTCGATCTCATTCCTGCTGTCAACATTTATCTGGTCTATCTGGGCCGACCAGAATCTGTCATTATTCAGGTAATTAACAAAATGGAAGACATCTTTCAGTATCGTGTTTTTAAGATTGGTGTCAAGAATACTAAGGCTGTCAAGCATGGCAGGAGTGACGTGAATATTGCCTTCAATAATATGAAGCCGCGGATTATAAAGATTTCTTTTTCTGAATACAAAACCCTCTTCATCAATAAAGAAATCCCCTCCTTCATCAGGCATGACACGCATAACCGGATTGCGCTGATCAACATATATATACAGGGTGCCGTCTATCCCCATATACACTTCAGCAACCCGCAGTTCGCGTAAAATACTTATCCTGTCCTCGATTTCTTCCAGCGGTATGCTTTTTACCTGCTGACCAACTATTCTTATGTTGTTGCCGTATGCAAGATTCAGGATCTGTCTCTTTGTCACAAAATGATAGTCCGATGAATCATGAATGCTTATTATGATCTTTCTGCAGGGCTTCAGACTGGAAGATGCAGAGAGGAATACCGGTGTGACAAAAAGATATGCCACCGGAATTATCAGCAGTATATTTATCACTTTCCTCATTTTTGCCGCTCCGCCTTAATCTTAGCCTCTATCGGTTCAACAAGCCTGTCAATATTCCCTGCTCCGATGGTTACCAGTACATCCAGGTCATTTACATTCAGCTTTGCCGGGATATCATCCATATTCAGCATCCGTTTGTTAACCAGCTTCATCTTATTAAAGATCAGTTCAGAAGAAACGCCTGGTATCGGTTTTTCCCTTGCCGGGTAGACCGGAAGAAGAATCACTTCATCGAGCCTGTCGAGGATTTCAGCAAATCCTTCAGCATGGTCCCTGGTCCGCGTAAAGAGATGAGGCTGAAAAATCCCTGTTATCCTTCTTCCCCTGAAATATTCCCTTACAGATAGAAGGCAAGCTTTTATTTCTTCAG
>Ga0172363_10004703_pt1 | contig 11027 bp, 11 predicted proteins | sample LakKivs2_kivu2a2_FD_114541 | JGI IMG/M metagenome (GOLD analysis project Ga0172363, IMG submission 114541) | Sediment microbial communities from Lake Kivu, Rwanda - Sediment s2_kivu2a2 | ecosystem: Environmental > Aquatic > Freshwater > Lake > Sediment | place: Rwanda: Western Province, Lake... | reverse complement strand
ATCTTTTACTACGGCTATTATTATTAACAGATATATATTTAGATAGAGGTAAATTTAACACATCGCTATAATCGGCTCTTATAGCTTCAATATTTATAACCATATTTAAATCCTTACCTCCTGGGCTTCTATCTTCTATTGATACTTTGATCCCTTTTTTCCATGTTTCTAAAATATCATTTAATCCTTGATTTACTACATCATTACTTAAACCTAAATGCGCTCGTAAATCATTGGGGCCAGTTGTAGATAAAGACTGCCAAGTTTCAGTATTTCTAACAAAGTTCACAAAAAGTTCGCCAACTGCAATAGTAACAGGATAAATAATTTTAGATAAAATGCGCCATACTTTTATCTTTACAGCGCTCGCCATTTCGACTTCATCTACCTCAAATACTACTCTTGCATTTATCATTGTTTTATCCAGATAATTGAATAGTATTCATAATCAGGTCCAAAACCACATGGTTCTGGAACACTATCTCTTCGATAGATTACATTATCTATTTTTATTTTTCCGACTTTTATTAACTTTTCTTTATTATTAAAATTAACTACTGTTCTAACAAAACTTTCATTAATTAATGCTTGATTTTTAAAAACATAAGCTTTTTCATTAAAAAATACAGCTAAGTCTAATATTTCTTCAACTGTGGTTATCTCACAAGCTGTTTGATTAATCTGTCCAGGTATCCCATATTTATTAATACCTGAAGTATTACAATTATTATATACAGGTATTTCATATATTAATGTTATAGGACGTACACATCCACAAGAACCATCTAATATAGATGATATTTGCTCAAGCCATTTTTCTTTTAATTTTTTAATAGCTCTATCTAGTGGGCGCATGTACTAACTCATCTCTATAAGCTCTTCCAATATAATATGTTTTATCATCTATTGTTTGAGCAATTTCTTTAATCACCATCATAGTATCATCATTGTTTGGAAATTTAATACCTCTTTTTACAGCTGTTTTTAAAGGGCTTAAGGCAGCTTCAGTATCTAATTCTTTTAATGCTTTCCATACTTTTGGAAAACCAGAAAATATTTCTTCATCTGTTTTTCCAATAGCGTCTTCTTTTCTTTTTTGCATGGGTAATAGAATGCATATTTCATATGATGTTGAAACATATTCATACACACCTTTATTATTTTTTCTCCACTCTGGATGATTACTATTAATAACTAATAATTCTAGCTGACTAATTCGCTTTTCTTGCTCTTCAGTCATTTTCTTATACTTATCTCTTTCAATAGCATCAAATTCACGGCGATCTTTTTTTTCAGAGTCTTTAACCTCTTTACGATATTTAAGAAAAGTAATTAAGCCGCCACCAAGAATAAAAGTCATGAATGGCATTATATAATCTTGAATATCGCCCATATTGGCCTCACGGTATCATAAATATAAATTTAATGACAGATGTTATTTTACTATAAAGCTCTGGAAAAATTTTTGCAAATACCGCTCTAATCAACGCTAAACCTAATAGTATACCTATAATTACACCAAATATTTTAAGTATAATATAGAAGATCCCATTAATAATTTTATGTATCCAATTAGCTAAGGTTTCTAATGGTCGTAGTCTTAAATCAACTGAATTTAATCTTTCTTCTATGTTTTTTTGACGAGTCTCTATACGTTCAACTATTATATCTATTAAACGTCTACGTTCTCTTTCTTGATTTATCTGTTCTATTAAATTAGGTAATAAATTTAATCTATCACTGATATCTTTTAAAGATGCTAGTCTATCATCGAAAAGCTGTCTAATTTTATCTAAAATACGCGCTCGTTCAAGTTCATTTTTATTAAATAAATCATCAACTTTATTAGATAGTTCTTCTATTAAATTTCTAATAGGTTGAAAATCTGGCTTAAGTTCTAAATTACTTAATATTTTTTTTAACTCTTCAATTTGATTTCTTAAAGGTTGAAAATTATCTCTTTCAGTTAATCCTTGAAGTTTTTCTTCTATTTCTAACATCTTAGAAGAGATCAAACCTAATAACGCGCGTTGTGTTTTAGATTCTTGCCTAATACTTTCTAATATCTTATCAAACAATCCATCTTGAATGCTCTCGTCTTGAGCAACCACTGGCGATGGCGTTGGTAGTGGAGGAAACTGATCTTGAACTAAAGTTGTAGAAACTAAAATACCAAACGCTATAAAAAATTCGCTAATCATTAAAAAAACCTTCTAAATCAGAATTGTTCCAAAACGTTCTGACTCCTTTCCCATTTTTATCTACTTTATATTTAAATAATTTAGGTATAGATTTATCTGTACCTTCTAGTAGTTTTTTCCTTAATACTTCTTCTTTATCGTAATCTACTAATACTACATCTTTTCCTTTTGGAAAGATAACTTTCTTTAATTGTTCTTTTAATCTTTGGCATGGAGCGCACCAATCAGCACTAACTAAAATATAATACGTGCCTTCTTTAAAACCATCTTTTGAATATGATTCTTTTATAAAATCATTATAGTTTTTAAAGCTGCCAACTTTTTCCTGACTGAAACATGCAGATGGAAAAAGACAAATTAAAAGTACAATTAGGTATCTTACCATAAGTTATTATTAATCTCCTGAGCTGGATAGCCTTTAAAATTAGATAAAGCATATGAGTCTTGCTGTTTAAGCATTTTATCTGCTGCATCAGCATCTACCCAGAATGAACCTTCTGGTTGATTATGGCGTTTAGGCCCATCAATCCAGTTTTCACCCCATGAGTTTATACAAAGTAAACCTGGACGTTTATACTCATCATCAACACTAGCAAATAGCATGCAATTATGTGAAACAACTCCATTACATATATAACTATGTGTATTAGATGTCTCTAATGAGATTACTTCTCCATTATAATATTCTTTACTGATTTCGTTTATTTTTACTTGAAAATAATCTTCATTATTAATTTTATTAGTATTATAAGATATAAAATAATTAATAGAATCTTTTTTATATCCACTGCTAGAAGCCGCCCACCTAGTAGGTTGATATCCAAGTGTGGTTAATATCAAATATATCTGGTTGATTAACTTTTCAGAAGTATTAGATATTTGTCTAGTTTCGCCTTTTTTACGTAAAATATATGTGCCATCAGCATCACAAATTCCTTTGATTAAAGCTTCAAGACACTCTTTATTATTAACAAATAACCAAGAAGGTAAATTTTTATTTTTTTGTTTACCAAACCATTTTAACATAAAATTAGCTAAATCTCTATTATAAACACATATATCTACTGCGTTTGCGCTCTTCCTTTTAGTAATAGAGGCGTCTAACCCAAAAATATTTTTAAATATTTTTACTGCCTTTTCTATTTTTTCAACATCTTTAATATTTTGAGTAATTCTAATTTTATGATTAAGTATGGCTGTTCCATCTCCAACATATAATCCAAATAACCAAAACAAATCTTTATTTAAAGATAATTTTTTTATTTTCTTTTTCGATTTATTTTCAAAATCAGGTATCAAAAACACATTTGAAAATTGAATTTTTGGCATCAATAAAATATCATCTTTAGAAAGATCCTCTGCGGCGACCCAAATCAAATCGTTCTTTTTTTCTAAAGGTATGGTTAATAAATTGAACTCAACAATATTATTAGAATATTTTATACCTTCTTCAAGTTTTAAATATCTTCTATTAACTAAAGATTTGCCAGACGTTTGAATTAAAAAAATATGATCTTTTGTTACAAAATGTTCTCCGGCTTTAGTTTTAATTCTTATCATATCCCCATTATAAATTCTTTTTTCAATTTTTTCTATTTGAATAATTTGTCCCTCTTGGTCATATATAAAATCATTAGTAGAGGCATCAGAAATTGGTTTAATATCTACAGCATAAAGCCAAGTGTTTGGGTGATAGCAATGGGCCCACTTACCTTGTGGTCTAGCAAAACCTTCAGCATCTCGTTTTGAAGTAAAGCCCTGATTCGAACAAACAACAACTGGATAGCCGTTAGCTATTGCGTCACGCGCTTCCTCATATGAAGTCACAAGAGCGGTCGTCTGCACTGGATGCTCATCAGCTATTGGTTCTAACTCATATGGAAAAGCATTATAACCCCATTCTTTAATTCTTTTAGCTGAATAATCAGTTAAATCATATTTACCGTACACTTTGCGTAATAATGTTCCGTTTTCTTTAACTGCTTTTTGGGCCCAAGAACCGAGAGAGCCGTCCATATTTCTCAAACGACCCTGCCCTTGAATAACTCTACTAGCTCCATATATCCACTCTACTGATACTAAAACTCCTGGCCATTTTTCATTTTCTTTTCTAAGTAATATTTCAACGGCTGTTAATAATTCTACTCCTTTGGCATAACCTTCTCCTACACACGAACCAATAAGTTGAGTATTAATAGGAAAAACTCCATTGCAGAATTTTGTTAAGGCTTCATGTAATAAAACAACTTTCTTCTCACCAGTACCACTCAGATTCCAAGCGGCGCTACCAAAAAGTTTTGAAAAACTTAAAATCTCATCATGGGCCTTTGCTACACTATAGTCCCGCTCTTCAGGAGCAATCCAACCAAAATCTTGACTCATCTCAATAACCATCTCTTTCTTCAGACATTCTCTTTACTTTTATTCCAAACTTATCTAATATACTTTCTAATCGTCCCCATACATTAAAATAATCTAGTATAGGATTTAATATATTGCTTAATACACAATAACATTTATTATATGGAGGTCTATGGTGTTTAGCGTGTTGATGCTTAGTTTGTATTATGGCTGCTTCTTGCAAATAGGTGATAAATATATTGTTTTGACTTCTATGATTCCAAGCGTGGACTTCATTTCCCATAGAAGTAAAAAAGCCAATCAATATTACCCAATACAAATCTATACCTAAAATTAATAAAAACGGGGCCAAACATATAGTTAAAGCCATAGGAACTAAATTCCTCGTAAGAAAAGTGCCCATTCTACCCATTAATCCAGGTTGCTTATGATGTTCAATATTATGAACACCTATACCAAACGGCCAATCTTTTGTAGCATAAGCATCTTCAATCCAATGGAAAAGCCCAGTAAAAAAATCAGCTATCAGGAAACACGCTAAAATTTCACCAATCATTTAATTGCTTTTAAACCTTTCGCCACTTCCAAATAGGCTGCTATATATTCATCCTTGTCTGGAGAAACTGTTTTCATTAAATTAACATATTTGGTATTAAAATTTGACCACTTGTTTCTAACTTCGTCAGTTAATCTATCTTTTAATAAAGAAGATAATTCTGTGGCCATTTGCTGTGGAGCCATGTTCAAACCGGCGGCTCTAGAAGCAATAGTTTCAAAACATGTCGCTAACACTTTTGCTTCTGGGCCTTTATTATCCGATCTTACTTCCATTGCAGCTTTATATATTTCTAAAGCTAGCCCCTCTAAATCTGGAGGATTTGGATTAGGGTTAGGATTAGGATCGGGCTCTGGTCCAGGAGGTGTTGGATCAACTGTATCTCCTAGTATTTCTATATAAGAAAAAGTTTTATCAAGCTTCTCTCCATAACTAGTGATTAATATTTTATATAAGCCGGGACGACTTGTAAAAACATATTTACCATCTTGTAATGGTAGACACTCTACAGTTTCAGATTCTAAAACTTCTACATCTTTTCCAGATACTTTAATTTTGTATACTCTGTATATACTTATATCTACAACTTTAGATGTCTCTATTGGTTTATAATCAAAAACTATTAGTTTATGCTCATCGCTTTTTTCAGGCGAATTTATTTGAGCAAAAACTAATGGACAACTTAAAAAAATAAATAATAAACTTAATAATACCTTTTTCATCTTATAACCCTGTTAATTCTTTAATAATCTTTAAACTTGGACCATTTGTTGGAGCGCCTATTAAAGCCCCATTAACTCTTTCATGTCTGTTACTATAAGTTATACTAGAAACTACACTTATAATCTCGCCTTTATCATTTAATATTGGACCACCGCTATCGCCTTGCATTGCGAAACCTAATATGCAAGTACCTTTATCATCGCATATAGCTATTTTAGAGCCAAAATGTCTAACCTTATCAGAACCTCCGCCAAAACCTAATATTTGGCAATCTCCGTATAGATTTGGTAAATCTTTTGCTATTTTTAAAGGTTGTATATCATTTGGTATACAAGCTCTAACTAAAGCTGCGTCATTTTTATGACCTGATAATTCATACATCTCATCATATAATTTAATTTTAACAGCATTTTCGCTTTTTTTACCATTATGGAAATTTATATCCATTAAATCACAATCAGCGACATGGGCTGCGGTTAATATACGTCCGTAATACCAACCTTCTGGACAACCTTCTTGGTTCTCTTCTTTTGAAATAACAGAGCCAGAACCAAAACCTAAAAGATCTCCTTTTGGATTACTTTCTGATTTTTTTCTACAAGTAATTTTTACAACTGATTTTTTAATTTCAGTTTCTTCTATAAACCGCCATATTTCTGGCCTATCAATGCCAGTTTGAGAAAAAAGTGGAGGCGCACTAGAAAGAAAAAAAATAGAGATAAATATTAATAATAAAAATTTCTTCATAGGGCACCTCTTAGAGAGCTATGGAGGAGAGTGAATTTTCATAAAACGTTTTATTCTATAGGTCTAATTACGAATTTGATAGTTCTATCTGCAGTTTCATTAGAACTTGTAGATAATTTAATAAAAGAAACACCTTTAAAAACTTCAGGATCTACTGGGACATAAGAACCAGTAGAAATAGTTATAGGATAATTTGATGCTCCACCAATATTTTTAATTATATTATATGAACCATCAGATTGATCAGATCCTAAAAAAGTCCCTGAATTTGATGTAAATGCGTTTGGAAAATATATCCCTACTAATCGTGCTTTATAATGCATTCCATTATCATATTGCCATAAACCACAATCAATTATAGAACTTGTATTAGAACCACTATCAACTGTTGCTTCTACTACTTGATATTCAGATAAATCAAATTCTGCGCGACTTGTGCCATCAACATCAAACTCAAAATTTTGTTGATAAGTTGCATTTAGATTAATAGTATAGTATATATCATTAACATCAGCGTCTGGTTTGAGTGTATAGATATATTTTTTATTAGGATCGTTAGGTTGTAATACGGCCATTTTTTACCTCTTTTTATATAAAAAAATCTATATATTATACACCGTTATTCGCTATAGTAGACAAGTAATTCTTAATATCGCCATTTGGCATATGATATATATCAAATAATTCTGGCTTATTTTTATAAATACCAGCAAAAATAGCCTCTTCTGTACCTATATGCCCAATACTTAGAGCTTTGTCTAAAAAGTCATAAAAATAAGTATTTAATTCATTCACGGCATTTAAATCTCCTCCAAAAATAGTTGCTCTTAATACCTTTAAAGGGATTTGCTCACATAATTTTTTATAACCATCTTTTGCAAAACCGTGTATTTCTGAATATATTGGATATGGATAAGAAGTTATAAATAGATTATTTGTCTTAATTTTATTAAAATCTATATCTTTTATAGAATTTATATTATAACTGTTACAAATGCCCGCATCTATCCAAAAATATCTTTTTCCTTGAAAACAATACTTACTATTATAGACTGCGTATTTAAGAAATTCAATTTTGTGTAAAGTTAAAGATATATAGTCTGGATTAGTTATAACACTATTATACATCCAATTTGATTGTGTTTTCCATTCTTTTGTATTTGTAATCTCTACAATTTTATTATGATAATACATTCTTCTGATATCTTGTAAAGATCTAAAATGCACTATTGCTTTTTTACCACCTGTCATGGCAGTAATCTTTTCATAATATTTTTCATCTGCAAAAATTACTATAGGAACATTGACATCTAAAAGTTTTTGTAAACCGTTTATATAATGTTCTTCAAAATTTCTACTGTCTGTTTGTTCTCTATTAATATCTATCAAAGCCGTAACTAATACGTTTTCATACTCTGTATGGTCTTTGTCTGTATTTCTGATTTGCAAAGCTAACTCATCAAATTTATAATAATCTACCCAAGGTAAAATTCTATTTTCAGCTAACTCTTGTGGAAAAATAGTTTCTGGGGTTGTAATTTCATTTGGTCTTTTATTAACCATTATACTTTCGTTATCGCCAGTATGTATTACGCATTTTTTATTTAAATAGACTCCTTTAAAACCTAATGCAAAAAATTTGCGGTCGATATTCCATTCATTATAATATTTTTCTACGCGCCCTAATAATATTAAATCTTCTCTTCTTTTTAAATTAGGACTACCTTGCCAAATAAACCAGTGGAAATGATTTTTGGTGATGCGCCATGGTTTTTTATAATAAAAAGTATTATCTATTAACTTATCTTCATAAGAATCAATACATTCTTCTTGAAAAGTTCTCCAAGAAATATCTACTGAACCTATATTTCTATATTTTTTTAATATATTTTTTGATAAAGATAAATATCCACTATCTATAAAATACCAGTCTTCTTCTAGATAAAAAATATATTTTGTTGAGCAAAAAGATGTCATAAAATCTTGTGCCCACCATAGGCCGCGATTTTCTGGAAAGCAAATTATATCTGCTATTTCCCCGTATTTTTCGACTAATTTTTCAAAAACGCCATCTGCAGCGCTATCATCTACTATAACTATTTTTGTTATAATATCTCTAGTTCTAAGAAAAGACTCCATCGTTTTTTCTAACAAATGGAGTCTATTGCAACTTAAGACATACGTAGTGATTTCACTTTCAGGTTGATCAATAGTATGTATTTTAATTTTAGACACGTTTTAACACCATTAAATTATTAACAAACCAACCCATATAATATCCTTGAGTAACATGATTAATAATAGAATTTTCTATATCATAATCTCTTATAAAGCCTTGCTTTTTAAATTTTTCTTCCCAATATTCTTTTGGTTGGCAATTAATATGACCAGTGCCACCCTGTCCTGGTTTTGCAGCTGTCCAAATAACAACTCCACCCCCAGCAACATTATTACAAACTGCTTTTACAACATTATCTGAAAGTTTCTCATGAATATGTTCTGCAACTTCTAAACAAATAACTATATTTCCTAAATCATTTACAGAAAATAAATCTGCATGTATAAGATTATTTTTGCCTTTTACTTTAGGATCTATGTCATATCCAATTGCATTAAAATTTTGATCTCTTAAAGCATTAACATATGTACCGAGTCCGCATCCAAGATCTATAATTTTAACATCTGGAAGCGCATGTTGTTTGAACCAGGTAGCTAAGTTATCAGCAAAAGGCCTTTCTTCTTTATCTATTTGTTCTAAATCACAGTTTTCACTAATTTGATACCAACCATTGCCAGTATAAACATTCATTATGTCATTAAAATATTTTTCATATTTTGGGGCTATATTTTCTAAAGAAAATTTTTCGCCTTGTTTTCTACAATCAGATGGTTTAATTTTATCTATATTAAGTGCAGCATTTACAAAATCTTCAAATGTTCTACATCTATAACCAGTAACACCTTCAATGTTATTTTCAGCAAAAGCTCCCCAGTCTGTAGTAATAGTTGGCGTTCCACACAGTAGATTTTCTATCTGAACTCCACCGAAAGGTTCTACATACATACTTGGTAAGAAACTTCCTTTGGCATTCTTCATTAATTCTTTTCTTTTATTTACATCAGCATATCCTACATATTCGCAATGTTCTGGTAAATAATAATTATCATCTTTTTGTCCTGCTATAATAAGTTTCGCGCCTATTTTTTCAGTAACTTGTATAGCTATATTTACGCCTTTACCATCATAAACTCTGCCTAAATAAAGAAAATAATCCTGCTTTTTATCTGAATATTCAAATTCATCTAAATCAAAATAATTAGGAATTACTACATCATACCAACTTTGTCTACATTCTCCAACATTCTGAAGTCCGCAAAAAGCATGGTATATCGCATATGATTCAAAAACTTTCCATTGAGCCCAATGGCCTGCCGCATAACCTATTCCAGGTTCTACGCAAATTAAGTCTGGATGGGCATCGCATATTGGTTTTACTCCCTGACCCCAAAATGGAAGTATAAAATCAAGTGGTTGTTTTCTTTTTTCTATTTCTAATATAGCATTTTTGTAAAAAGTTTGGTATGCATGATCTCTCGTGTCAAATTTAAAAAAGTTTTTTCTCCAATCATAATTACCATAAGCAATTTCTAAATCTTTATTAGTTGTTACAGTTACATGCTCATCACATATTAAATTTGATTCTTCATGGCCATAATGTATTATATAGTGACCACGAGCCTTCATCATTTTTCCAAATTTTCTTGCTTTAGCTGTATAAGCACAGGCTGTATATTCAGTATTAGTTGAAGTATGAGGCAGGCCTAAAACATGAAAACGAAATTTTTTACCCATAGTTAATTATCCTATTAATATTCTTTAATTATTTTCCAATTCTTTGATGTTAAATTATTTTTCTTAGTTTTTCTTATATTTGATGTATTTAGCTTATCTTCTGGATATTTATCAACTAGTTGTTTTAATGTTAAATTATATTCTAAGATACCATTAGATATATTAATATAATCATATCTTTTTGCTGCAGCAAGCCTAATTTTTAAACTTTTTTCTCTAGCAGCTTCACTAAAAAATATATCGCCACGAACTTTTCTTTTAATACTAGCTAATTTTAAATTTTGTTTATGTTGTTTTGAATGGGGTTTTCCTTTTTGTATCTGAGATATTTTTCTTCTATGCTGTTCACTAAATCCATATTTAATTGAAGGATTATTATTGCCACTCATAGCTAAAGAAGCTGCTTTTCTACATTTTTCATACATTCTAGAATTATTTTTTATTTCTTTTCTAGAAGACATTAATGTAATTGCTTTTAACATAAAAATAGTATATTTATGATTATGCCCATATCTATAATAATATATTTTATATAATAATCTATGGGCTATAAAATGCTCTCTGGCTGTTAATACAGCTGTCTTTT
>Ga0172363_10004701_pt1 | contig 11030 bp, 11 predicted proteins | sample LakKivs2_kivu2a2_FD_114541 | JGI IMG/M metagenome (GOLD analysis project Ga0172363, IMG submission 114541) | Sediment microbial communities from Lake Kivu, Rwanda - Sediment s2_kivu2a2 | ecosystem: Environmental > Aquatic > Freshwater > Lake > Sediment | place: Rwanda: Western Province, Lake... | reverse complement strand
ATGGCATGGCAAGAAAAGCGGAATTTCAATCAAGCCAAAGTTGACTGGCACTTTACTACTGAAGATGCAAGGATAAAGCTTAAACGACTTTACCCCATATTGTTAACTTGACACAACACTAGTTTAAATGGAGCTGGAATTAAATGGCAAAGTGGGAATCCAAAAAATGAGAAGAGGGGTCTTCCTTATATTCTTGGCTTTTATATTCTCAACAACGGTGACGGTATGCCGCTTGCAATTATGGATTCAACTTGGATTACTGGAATGAGAACAGCATGTGCTTCGGCGTTAGCGGCAAAATATCTTGCACGCAAAGACTCTAAAACTCTTGGTGTTATAGGGTGTGGTTTACAGGGGCGCATTCATTTAGAAGCAATGCGTGATGTTATTCCTTCTATTTGTCAATGTAAGGCATACGATATTATTCCTAATAAAACAAAAGAATACTGTGAAACTATGAGCAAAAAATTAGGAATTGAAGTGATCCCTGTAGAATCGCCACGAGAAGCAGTAGAAAATTGTGAGATTATTGTAACTGGTGGACCTATTGTATACCCCGCTCGACCTGGTATTACTGAACGTGGATGGATGTCTCCAGGAACTCTTGCAATTACAATTGACTATGACTCTTATTGGACCAATGAGGCTATGAAAGACTTTTCATATATTATTACAGATGATACGGAGCAAACTAATCATACTAAGGAATCTGGATTTTTTTTAGGAGTACCTCATCTAGATGCTGAATTAGGAGATATAATTGTCGGGAAAAAACCAGGTCGTAGTAGTATGGACGAAATGATTCTTGTCTTCAACCTTGGAGTAGCTTTTGAAGATTTACCCACTGCACAGGAATTGTATCGGCTAGCAAGGGAAAAAGAAGTAGGGACATGGCTTTCTTTTTAGTCTAAAAAAAGAAAATAAAAAGATTTTGGGGAAGAAGTTTTGAAAATTCGATCAGTTGAATCAATAGTGGTTAGGATTCCAGTGCGGCATAAAGGTAAACTAGGAGTAGGATCACTGGATATCGTTGAAAATGTGTTGGTTTTTTTAAAAACTGATGAAGGTTTGGTCGGTTATGGGGAGGCTTCACCTTGGCCTGTTTTTGCAGAAACCCCTTGGGGTACCAAGGACGCAATTGATCGGTATCTGGGTCCGTGTGTTTTGAATGAAGACCCAATTAATGTAGAAAAACTTCTAATGAAAATGGATACTGTGTTGGTCGGTTACCCGTTTGCTAAAGCTGGAATAGAAACAGCACTTCTTGACCTTACGGGAAAGATATTAAATCAGCCGCTGTACAAAATTTTGGGAGGGTTGGTACGCGACAGAATCTCCGTGAGTTACTCGGTTGCCAACCAGGACACTGACAAGGATGTTAAAGAGGTTGAATGGCTTTTGGAACGAGGAATACGTAAATTTAAGATGAAAACTGGAGTACTTCCTTTAGTTAAAGAAGTTGAACGGCTTAATGCGGTATCAAAGATTCTTCCGCCTGATGCACAATTTAGATTTGATTTTAATCAAGGACTAACCTGGGAAAATGCTATGGTCACTTGCCGAAGGCTTGAAGCCTTTCGACCATTGTATATGGAACAGCCTTTAAGAATGTGGAATATTGAAGGGATGGCTCTAATTGCTCAAGCACTTGATACCCCTATCAGTGCTGACGAATCAGTATTCTCTATTTATGACTGTTTAAGAGTCGTTAAAGCTAGAGCGGCAGATATTATCAGTATCAAAATCATGAAGCACGGAGGAATACTTAAGGCAAAAAAGATTGCAGCAATAGCTGAAGCAGCAGGATTGCCTTGTTATGCTGGAGCTATGTGGGAATCTGGTATTGGGATTGCAGCCAGTATGCATTGCACTGCTTCAACACCGAACATAATATATGGTAGTGATTATTATATCCCAAATTTTCTTTTAAACGATGATATGATACAAACACCTCTTAAGGTGGAAAATGGGTTTATGTTTGTACCCAAGGGAACAGGATTAGGTGTTGAAATTGACATGGATGCTGTAAACAGGTATAGAGTTGATTGAGGGGAAAATGTATTTTTGATAATCACATTCGGTTATTGCTGAATGTTTCTTTCTTTTGGTCAAATTGGTATGTTATGTATAAATTATAATATTACAACAGAATTTGAAAAGGTTAAGCAGATAGTGGACTAGACGGATTTTGTTATTGCAATTATTATAGAAGAGAAAACATGTTATAATAATAATGAGCACTTTATTATAAATATGGATGGTTTAGTGAAGGATTATATTGAAAAAGGAAGGGGAAAATAAAAAAACCAATTAAAAGGTTGGGCAGAGAAGAAAAAATTGATTGATTATTAATTAAAGTAAGTATTGATGAAATAGCAAAACAAATAAATGTTTCTATATGCACACGTTACAATTGTTTAAAAGAAATTAAAAAAGGAAAGAGAGATAGGAAAATTGAAAATATCGGAGATGATAGCTCGCTTTGTCTTAACAGAGAATTTTGATAGGATTCCTTTAGATGTAATTAAAAGGGCAAAAGAATCTATTATTGATTGCTTAGGAGTAACGATTTTGGGTTCTAATCACGAGGCAATAGGAATATTAGAAAAATTTATAAAAGAAAATAATGGAGTTAAGACATCTTCTGTAATTGGAAAAAATTTTAAAACAAGCGCGGTTTTTGCAGCATTTATCAATGGAGCGATGGCTCATGTCCTCGATTTTGATGATTTTAGCGTATCTATTAGCGAAGGACACCCTACTGCTCCTATTTTGGCTGTAGTTTTAGCATTGGGTGAAAAAATAAATGCAACAGGCAAGGAAATATTGGAAGCATATATACTGGGTGCAGAAGTAGAAATGAAAATTGGTTCATTAATTGGTCCAGATCATGCAGATAAAGGTTGGCATACAACTGGTACCTTAGGAACTTTGGGTGCAACAGTAACTGCTTCCAAGTTACTAAAACTCAATTTAAAGCAAATAGCTATGGCACTGGGAATTGCAGTTTCTCAAGCATCTGGTATAATTCAAAATTTTGGTTCAATGACTAAATCGTTACATGTTGGAGCTGCCGCTAAAAATGGTATTATTGCGGCTTCTCTTTCTAAAAAAGGATTCACTTCTTCTAACGATTCATTTGAGGGGAAAAATGGTTTTTGTAAAGTTTTTTGTAATTATGGCAATAGAAATAAATTAAACAAAATATCTAAATATTTAGGAAACCCATATGATTTTATCAAACCTGGAATAGAAATAAAGTTTTATCCATGTTGTTCATATACTCATGGCGCAATTAATGCTATTTTGAAATTAAAAGAAAAATATAAATTTACAACAAAAAATATTAAAAAAATTACCTGTGGAATATCATATGCAGTGTTTAAAACACTTAATCATGAAATTCCAAAAACTGATTTAGACACAAAATTTAATATACCATTCTGCATATCATTGGCTTTAACAAATGATAAATTGAGAGTAGAAGATTTTTCTTTAATTAAATTAAATAATCCAGAAATAAGGGAAATTTTATGGAAAATAGAAGTATATATTCATCCGGATTTAACTACTAAGGAAGGTCTAAAAAATGATTTTACTTTAGTTAACATTTTCCTCAGTAATGGGGAAGTGCATTCTATGAAAATTGATAAGAAAAATACATCGAAAGATTCTTTATCATACAAAAAAGAAATAATTTTGAAATATGTAGAATGTACAACAGGGATATTAAGCTCAGAAAATATTAAAAAATCTATTAGTATTATTAATAGTCTTGAAAATCTTGAAAAAATCCAAGATTTAACAAGCTTATTCAATGCAGTTTAATTTTCGTATTTTGATATAATCACAAAAGACACTCTATGTAAATAAATAAATAAAAAAATTTTATTATTGGCCTTTTTCATACTGATAAATAATTGAGATTTCGAGAATAATTCACAGGTTTTTGTTCTTTGACATATTTCAACAGGTGGCGCTGCTCGCTGTAGGGCATATAATTTTTCCACATAGGAAAAATTATTTCTAGCCAGGCATTAGCCAGACATCTGATGGATTGAGTATGTTTTTTACCAGAAGCAACGTATTGCTGATAGCGTTGTTTAGCCCATGATGATTCTTTGATGCTACAGAATGCGAATTGGTGCATAGTGTTACGGAACGATTTACGACAAGCTGACCTGAAATGTACAAACTTCCACTTACCACTTGATTCAGTAATAGGTGTAGTCCCAGCTTCTGCCTGAACAGATGAAACTTTTTTGTAGCGTTCTCTGTTATCGCCAAATTCCGAGACCATTCTTGCGGCTAATCTTATACCTGCACCTGGTAGAGAAAGGAAAATCTCACCATCAGTATGTTGTTTGAGCAGTTGTTCGATTTTATCTTCGAAAGACTTAATTTGTGCCAGTAACAATTGTAACTGTTCTACCAGTACCAAGGTATAGCGTGCCTTAGCATTAGCAAGAAAAGGTTCAACATTAAATTGCGGTTCTTGGAGCTTGAGGTAAATCTCATGGGCTTTTTTCTTAACTCCAACGCGGTAATGATGTTTAGAGAGAAACTTACCCCATTGTGGTAGTGATACTTGTTTTGCTTGTTGATAAGTAGGGAAATTCTTCAGGAAGACGAGAGTGATTGGCTGATCAAGTTTGCAGAAAAGTTCAAGTGCTACTGGATAATAATCCTTCAGACACGAAGTCAGCTGGTTAGATAGCAGAGTTTTAAGTCTAATCAGTGAGCAGCACTCTCGAGTAAGAATTTTAAGTTCACGGGTTATGGGGCTATCAGGTAGAATAGGTCTGTAATTATGTCTATCAGTACGAAGGATATTAGCAAGCACCATAGCATCGAAATCGTCGGTTTTGTGACCTGAAACTTTGTATCTATCTCGGTAACGGTCAACAGATTTAGGGTTAATAGGATAAACGGTGTAACCAGCATCTAAGATAGAATCGATCAGGAGACCTTTGGAGGTTTCTAACGCAAACAGTACTTGTTTTTGGTCTTTGACAAAATATCTGATTCTTTCAAACAATTCCTCCACACCAGAACGAGAATTTTTAATTGAAAAGGCGTCTAAACGCTGTGCTGAATCGTCGGTGATGAAAACCTGATGATTTTCATCAGCCCAATCGATACCAACATAATACATATTGAATACCTCCTGTTATTAAATTTTACTGGTCTTATGGTGAAATATCACCGACGGCCTAATAGAAAAGGTCCTTATTTCAGGACGGCACTCTATTGGTGGTAGATATTTCTAAGTTACCTATGAAATGGACAGTCTTTCGTCGGTCCTCACCGAAGAACGAGGAGGTGAAGGTCCTATTCCATAGGCGATTAGTAATGATTATATTATATCAATATTTTAAAGAAGGTCGATCTGGGATTAAGACATCCCAGTCTAATATATAACTATTATATATATTATAACCTATTAGGAGGTGATTGCTAACTTCTACTAATAGTAATTTAAAAAATTTTTGCTAAAATTACTCTATATTAAAGAATATTTCAGGAGGAAAAAATGAAAAAGATAATATTTGTTTCGCTTTTAATTGTGGTGTTGTTAGCTGGTTCAGGTGCTATGGCTGCTGAAAAGACAAAAATCCAGTTCTGGCATGCGATGGGTGGTTGGAGAATCGAACTACTTCAAAAGATGGTAGATGATTTCATGGTTCTGCATCCGGATATCGAGGTAGAAGTACAATATACCGGAAGTTATGGTGATACTATCAATAAACTTAATGTCGCCTTTCAATCAGGCGTTTCTCCCCATGTAGTACAGGGATATGATATTGCTACCCAGATGCTGATTGATGGAGAAGTTGGTCTGGTTATGCAGGATTTAATTGATGCAGATCCAACCTTTGATATCGGAGCATTTATGCCCCAGGTGCTTAATTATTACAGAGTAAACGGAAAACTCTATTGTATGCCTTTTAATTCTTCCAATGCTATCATGTTTTACAATAAAACTCTATTTGAGAAAGCGGGTTTAGATCCCAATAAACCACCTAAAACCTATGAAGAAGTAGTTGAATATGCGGAAAAACTTACCACCAAAGATGATAAAGGAAATATAGAGCAGGCGGCTATATGCTGGAGTCTTAATTGTTGGTTCTTTGAACAATTTATGGCTAAACAAAATGCTCCTCTGGTTGATAACGATAATGGCCGAACCGGAAGGCCAACCAAGGCCATATTTAATTCAGAGCCTGGTTTGAAAGTATTTTCTTTTTGGAATGAGCTGACTCAAAAAGGATACATGATCAACACCAAGCTTGAAGATTGGACCGGAGCGAGAAATCTCTTTATCTCTCAGAAAGTGGCCATGTTAATTACCTCGACTTCCGATGTTGCCCTTATGGTTAAATCTGCAGAAGAAAACAATTTTGAGTTAGGTAGTGCATTTATTCCTGCTCCGGCGGATGCTGAAACTGGTGGAGTAGTCATTGGAGGAGGAAGTCTATGGCTTATTAAGGGGCATCCCCAAAATGAGACAGATGCAGCTTGGCAGTTTGTAAAATATATGGCTGAGGCCCCACAACAGATAAAGTGGCATGTCGGAACCGGGTATTTCCCGGTAAGAAAAGATGCTATAGAAGGCTTGCTGGCTCAGGGTTATTATGCTGAGTTTCCACATAATCTAACTGCCATATTACAACTTCTGCTTTCAACTCAGAATTATAATACCAACGGAGCAATTATCGGGGCTTTTGCTGAGATGAGATCAATTGTTGCATCAAATGTTGAAAAAATGCTCTCAGGCAATATGACTCCGGCAGAAGCTCTGGCAGCTGCCGAAAAAGAAGCAACCGAAACGATTAGAAACTATGAGGGATTGTAATATTTAATAATTTCTTTGGAGGCAGTAAAAAGTATACTGCCTCCATTACTTTAACTACCAAATTATCATATAATGCATTTTATTGACTGAAGTTATTGAGGATCTAAAAATGCGAAAGTGGACTCCTTATTTATTGCTGCTCCCCACTTTTATTATTATTGTCTTATTTATTTATGTCCCTGCTGAGTATTCGATAATGGCGAGTATGCAAAGAATATTACCCTTTGGTAGAGGCACGAGTTATATCGGTTTTACTAATTTCTTAAACCTTTTATCCAATGCTGATTACCTCTACTCAGTAAGATTTACCATTCTATATGTTACCTTTACAGTTGCCGCTGCTATCATTTTATCCTTTTTAATTGCTCTTCTTCTAGTTAAGAAGATTCCTGGAGTAAAACTATTTAGAACTTTGATTTTTGTTCCTTATGCTATTTCACCGGCTATTGCTGGAGCTTTATGGACTTTTTTATTAAATCCAATAGTAGGCCATGTAAGCTATTTCTTTCAGGCTATTTTTGGGATTCAGGTGGAATGGTTAATTTCTAAACCTTATGCTTTTTATGCCGTCGTATTTGCTTCGGTATGGAAAACACTACCTTTCAATATGATATTTTATATTGCCAGCATTCAGGACGTACCAGAAGAGATTCTGGAGTCAGCTACCATTGAAGGAGCCAGTGCTTTTACCAAGACCTGGAAAATTATTTTTCCCCTGGTGTCTCCCATTACTTTTTATTTGGTCATTATGAATATAGTGGCTATGATTTTCTCTTCTTTTGCTATCATCGATGTTATGACCAAAGGAGGACCGGGTCAATATACTACTAATATGATTTATAGACTTTATTTAGATGCTTTTTACTTCCAGAAAGCAGGGATTGCTTCAGCTCAAAGCGTTATCTTGATTGCTATCATGACAGTGGTTACTTTGATCTATTTTAAATTCGGCGAACGGCGTGTTCATTACCAATAAGGAGAGAACAGGTGAAAATATCTACTCAAAAACGAACAGATATGATTATATCCGAAACAGTATTAATTATTGTTTCTCTTGTATTTATATTGCCGTTAATTCTTGCCTTAACGATGAGCATACAGCCTCCCCATGCTGTTTTTTCCTTCCCCCCGAAGATTCTTCCCCAAGGATTCAACTTACAAAATTATGTTACCGCCTTTCAAAGAGTCCCCTTTTTAAGGCTATTTCTGAACAGTACCATCATAGCAGTGTTGATTACTGCAGGGAAACTGGTAACCGGTGCTCTTGCCGGATACGCCTATGCCAATTTTAACTTTTTTGGCAAAAGTTATTTTTTTGCTTTTCTTTTTGCTACCTTATTTTTGCCAGCTGAAATAATCATGATTGTACCTCTATTTTCCTTAATGGTAAAGTTTGGATGGGTTAATACGTACTGGGCTTTGATTATTCCTTTTACTGCCAGTGCTACCAATACTTTTTTACTGAGACAACATTTTATGACGATCCCCAAAGAGCTTGAGGATTCAGCAAAAATTGATGGCGCCGGACCCATGGACTATTTTCTAAAAATTTTACTTCCTCTTTCCAAATCGATGCTTGTTGGTGTATCAATTATTAATTTTATCTATGCCTGGAATCTTTATCTCTGGCCTCTTATCATTACCATGGAAGATAAAATGAAGACGGTTCAGGTTGGAGTTAAGATGCTGATTGATTCTGAAGCAGCAAGTGACTGGGGGGTGATTATGGCCGGTACAGTTACAGCAGTGGTACCTACATTAATAGTATTTTTTGTACTTCAATCTATCTTTGTCAAAAGCCTCACCAGGTCAGGTATCAAGGGATAAAACATGCCTTTCTTATTCCCACTGAAAACCGTAAACCAAGAACCGAAAACTATTTTTAAGAAAAGGAATTTAGAAATATGAAAAAATATTCTTTAGGAAAAACAGGAATTATGGTAACTGAGATGTGTTTTGGTGCCTTGCCTATAGGGCCTTTGCAGGCAAATATTTCTGTGGAAAAAGGGGCAAAACTTATTCGTATTGCCCTGGAAATTAGAATAATTTAATTACCTCAAATTGCCTACTACCAATAATTAATTTTTCAATTTTATAGGGGTTTATGGCCATATATCCTGCTACTGACTATTACCCACTGATAACTGATAAATAAAAGCTAAAAACTTTTTATGGGAAAGAAGGATTTTTAATAATTTTATAGAATATAATTATAAATGATGGAGATACTAAAATGATAAAAAATAGCAAAATAGTTCATAAATTTGAAGAAGAACTTATAAAACGAGAGAAAGTAAATTTAATAAAAAACTTTCAGCTAATGGATGCAATGTATAAGGAAGCACGAGCCTTAGGGGTAATTCCTCTGAAAGATCCAATTAAAGGATGGGGTATTGATGCAAAAATTGCCATGGTGGTGAACTATGTTCAAAAAACTTCTTAAAAAAATAGCTAATGAATTGAATAATAATAATATTCCTTATATGGTTATAGGGGGTCAGGCTGTTCTTCTCTATGGAGAACCAAGGCTAACCAAAGATATTGATATCGCTTTGGGCATTGGGATTGACGGATTAAAAGATATTAATAGTATTATTCAGAAACTTAATCTAAAAACTCTCGTTAACGAAGGTTTTGTCCAGAAAACTATGGTGTTACTGGCAATTGATGAGAAAACAGGTATCCGGGTTGATTTTATTTTTTCTTTTTCTCTGTATGAAAAACAGGCGATTAAAAGAGCACCTGATATAAAATTTGGCAATACTATAGTTAAGTTCGCCTCCCTTGAAGATGTGGTTATTCATAAGATAATTGCTGGCAGAGCGAGAGATATTGAAGATGTAAGATCAATTATTTTAAAAAATTCAGATTATGATGCCAAATATATTGTAAGATGGTTAGAAGATTTTGATAGATCATTGAATGAAAAATTTTTAAAGGTATTTCAGAAGATAGTTAAGGAAATTAGATAGAAACTTCAGATAAGACAATCTTAAAGATAAGGGGAATAAGAGATGGAAAATAAGGAAAATTCAAAAGTTTTACATGATGCCATTATAGATGTACCGGGGATAAAGGTAGGACATAGTCAGGATTTAAAGGCTGGGACCGGATGTACCGTGGTTATCTGTGAAAAAGGAGCAGTAGCAGGAGTAGATGTACGAGGTGGTGCTCCGGGTACTAGAGAAACAGATCTTCTTGACCCAGTTAATTTAGTAGATAAAATTCAGGCCATCTATCTTAGCGGAGGAAGTGCTTTTGGACTGGATGGAGTATCGGGAGTGATGAAATATTTAGAAGAAAAGGGAATCGGTCTTGATGTGGTGCTGACTAAAGTTCCTATCGTCCCCGGAGCAGTTCTCTTTGACTTAGGGGTAGGTGATTATAGAATAAGACCTGATGCCAGAATGGGTTATGATGCTTGTCTAAATGCGAGTGAAGAGGAGGTCAGGCAGGGTAATGTAGGAGCTGGGACCGGGGCTACAGTAGGAAAAATATTTGGAGGATTTCGCTGTATGAAAAGCGGTCTGGGCACAGCCAGTCTTAAATCTCAAGAACTGATAGTAGGAGCCATAGTGGCAGTAAATTGCCTTGGAGATGTGATTGATCCGGAAAACGGAGAGATTATCGCCGGAGTTTTAACTGAAAATAAAAAGGACTTTGCTAATACTATGTCCTTTTTAAAAAATTTTCCCCAAAGAAGTGGAAGTAGTTTTCCAACAAATACTACTATAGGAGTAATAGCTACAAATGCAAATCTAACCAAGGCCGGTGCAACTAAGGCAGCGATGATGGCTCAGGATGGTTATGCACGAACGATCAGTCCTGCTCATACTATGTTTGATGGGGATACTATCTTCTGTATGGCTACTGGCGAAGTAGAAGGAGGAGCAAACGTGGTAGGAGCTATTGCTGCTGAAGTAATGGCTCGGGCAATAATAAAGGCAGTAAAAGGTACCGAATCTCTCTATGGTCTTTTAGGTTATAAGGACTTACAAGGTAATTTATTGGAATAATTGTACAGATAGTGTTATAATTCAAATAAATTAATAAAGGGGAGGTAAATGATGGCTAATAAAACGAAAAGTATAAAATGGATAATTATTGGCTTAATCCTATTAGGTTTAATAGTAGTGATGGGGATTGCTTCAATTTATATTGACCTGATTTGGTT
>Ga0172363_10004700_pt1 | contig 11032 bp, 10 predicted proteins | sample LakKivs2_kivu2a2_FD_114541 | JGI IMG/M metagenome (GOLD analysis project Ga0172363, IMG submission 114541) | Sediment microbial communities from Lake Kivu, Rwanda - Sediment s2_kivu2a2 | ecosystem: Environmental > Aquatic > Freshwater > Lake > Sediment | place: Rwanda: Western Province, Lake... | reverse complement strand
ATTTCTGCCCATCAAATAATTGTCTTCAATATTTTACATCAGTACTCATTATACAGTTTTCATTTGTTCAGGATATCTACTGGCTTACACATTGTTTTTGCCCAATGTTTGTTTACGAGCCAAGATATAGTAAACCAAACAACATTGTCGCGTCTTGTTTTGGTTACGATTAAATCGCCATTTTTATAGTTTTTCTTAACGAAATCAGACACAATACTTCCCCCGAATACCAAATATTCATTTATATCTGTTGCATCATTTGTTTCATTAGCATATGGAGCCTTAGAAACAGCATATGTGAAAAAATACTGAAATGGGAACGGGTTTAAATGGCTGCTTATTTTAGCCTGACCTATTGGCATATTTTTAGATTTATCAATAATAGAAAGCAATAATGGAAAATTAGTGTCATCTTTTGAATATCTAGTTTTGACAATCTCTCTGGGGAAGTAGGGCGACAAAATATAAGGAACTAATTCAAAAACAATATTTTTTGTACTTCCAGCTCGATAGTCTGTTTTATATTCAAAACTATACAATGAATTATTGTATTTCAAAACATCATCAATAATTCTTCCGTGGCAGTCGTCAAAGACAATATCACTTGTTTCGCAATTATATTTACGCAGTAAATACGATAGGATAATAGAGCGATGGAGATGTTTTTTTTCCTTCTTTTGAAGACCTTCTTGGAAATTCGTCTCCTCTATACTATTGGTGGTAGATATTTCTATATTCATAATTGATTGCTTATAACCAATTCTGTAATTTTTTTCCTTCCAGAAGATTTTCCGGAAATAAATCTTTGTGTTTCAACTTCTGTAAAAACAAATCCCTTAAGTTTTCCATAAATTTCCATCGTTGCTGAGCAGTTAGAGTTACTCATGACAACATAAACTCCCATAGAAGATAAATCGTTCATGATTCGACAAAGTTTTTTATGATCGTTTTCGTCAAATCCATATCTAAGATAGCTACTAAAGCTCGATGTTTTTGAAATAGGAATATATGGCGGATCTAGATATACAATGTCTCCTTTTTTAGACATCTCGCAAACAGCATCAAAAGGCTTATGCAATAAGTCAGAATTATGCAGAATAGATGATACAATCTTAAAATGATTCAAAGAAGGAATGGGACAATCTCTTTTGCCAAAAGGTATATTAAAATCGCCACTCTTTGTTTCGCGGTACATGCCGTTAAATCCCGTTTTATTCAAAAACCAAAATAACGAAGCATGTAATATTCCATTGCCCTTTGTCAAAATAAGTGAATTGTACTTCTTTCTTGCTTCATAATAAAACTTTTCCTGCTCCTCGATGGTTTTACATAGGGCGTAACGATCTACATACTTCATTATTTTTCTATATAACTTGTCCGGTCTTTGTTTTACCTGTTCATGAAAATTCATGAGTTTGATATTTTTGTCACTCAAAATCATTCTGGGAAAATTAAGAGACATCGCTACGCATCCACTACCCAAAAATGGTTCTATATATGTATTGCCATCCATCAGCATCTTTGTATTTAAAAACCTTGGCACAATAAACGGAAGAACCATTTTTTTCCCGCCAGCCCATTTAAGCAGTGGTCCAGAGGTTACTGACTCAAAACATTTCTGATGTTGTTCCCGTTTATATATCTCTACTATCTCGTCCATATTATTCCCCTTCTTGTATTATACATTTTTAAGAAGGTATTTTGTCATGACATTATTTTTTATGTTTATGAAGGATGTTAATCAAATAACACAGAAGTAATTACGTGTAACTACTTATAGTTACAAAGGAGAGAATTTATGAGAGATTCAAATTTAGTTATAAGGCTATCAGATTCAGAGAGAAAAATGGTGGACGATCTTCAGGAAAAATATTCAATAAATATTTCTCAATATGTCAGAAACAAATTAACAGAATTAGAACTCAATATAGAGGGACTTTCTATCAGCGATAGCATTTATGTTCCATTAAAAATCAATAATAAAATCAGAAATCATCTTAGGGAGCTTAAAGAAAAATTTTATCGTAATCCAGTCGAAATATTATCTATGTCCGTAGACGATGAAAATATTATAGATACCATTGAAACAAATATCTCCTATATTCACGAAAAAATTCAAAACGATCAAAGCGAGCCAAAACATGAATGATTTTTACGTGTATTGTATGCTAGATCCTAGAAAATCCGGAATATATAAGTACGGAAAATATGAATTTAGTTTTGAGCCATTCTATGTAGGAAAGGGACGTAAATACAGAATTAAGGTTCATTTTTATCCATCTCATTTAAAACAAACATGCAGGAAAAATTCCAAGCTCAAAAAAATAATTTCTCTTGGACTAAGCCCATTAATAATTAAAATCACAAAAAATCTATCAGAAAAAGAAGCCCTCGAAGAAGAAATAGGTGCCATAAAAACAATAGGAAGAATAGATCTAAAAAAAGGACCTTTAACCAATATGACAGATGGTGGAGATGGAGTCTCGGGACGTATAGACAGCATCGAGACAAGGCTAAAAAGATCAAACTCTCTTAAGGGCAGAAGACCGTGGAATAAGGATATTCAATATTCAGATCCTATTAAAAAAAGAATGAGTCAAACGGCCATATCATGTGGTTGCGGCAAGCACATGAAAGACAAAAAACTATCAGAAGAAACTAAAAGAAAAATATCTGAAGCTAATAAGGGAAGAATAGTGTCGCCAGAAACCAGAATTAAAATAGGCGTTAAACATAAAGGGAAAATAATTTCAGAAAATACTAGACAAAAACTATCACTAGCAAATCTTGGGAAAAAATTATCAGAAGAAACCAAAAGAAAAATTTCACTTTCGAATAAAGGTAAAACATGCAAGCCATGGAACGAAATATCAAGAAACAAACTTAGTGAAAGCCTAAAAAAATACTATAACATTCATCCAAAACAATCAGACGGACCTTTACATGGATCGATAAGGGCGGCTTCTAGATTAAAAATTCCGTTAGAAGAATATATTTCCAAAACAAGTGCGGGACTTAGGCGATGTTCTGTTTGTAAAGAATGGAAAACAATTGATTCTTTTCATCGTAATGGCAATAAAACATACTTGAGATGCAAAATATGTAGAAAGATAAAAAACCACGATATGTCATTCAGTGGACAGGAATCGTCACCGTATATTATACCTTAATAGGTCAGGGATGCTTACGATGTTTATATCCCTTGGTTTTATTTTCCATCCAACTCATTTTGTCTTTAACATAATCCTCTTCTGTTAGATTTTTATTTAAGGGATCTTTACCCCACTTAATAAAATCGTAGTCTGTAAAAGTTCCAATGGCGTCCCTACAGAAAAAGAAGGTTCGACAATCATCACAGACTTTCCATATGGATTCCCTACATTGCATTAAATAAACTTTCTTATTCTCACAAAGAGGACATCCTGTTTGAGTAGATAAAGTTGGATCGGATTTTTGTTGAAGCATAATAATCTCCCTTTATTGTTGTTCGTTCATATTTTATCAATGTCATCAAACATATATGGTCTTGACGAAAAATCTGTGGTAGTTTTAAGGTAACACTACCAACCTAAATCTTAACATATCCCATCTAATCCAATCACATCCCATCAGAAATATCTCCCAATTAAGTCGATATTGTAGTTAGTTATTCATTACGATATGTGTTTTTACAAACATCAATTTCAATCCACGCACTTACACGATATGCGATGTTCGGTCCCAAAGTGAACCTCACACACTAAAAGTTTCAATCTACGAACCACAGTTCGACAATGGCGAACAAACCAACTCCTGACGTACTACAATTTCAATCTAAACCTGAAATAACTCAAACGATGGAAATACTAATCTCTGGTCAAATTTGGCCAGAGATTAGTATTTATCTTACAATTAGAACTTCATCAGATCAGTAACCTTGATCCCGTTTTGCACATATTCAGGTATTTCGTAATCATCCAAAGAACGAGAAGGACGATCAGGGTCGGACTTCTTGTATGGCATCAATTTGCCAAACAAGGTATTGGCGTTAAACGAACCAATGGCGTTATCATGATCCGCCCACCATATATGAAGAACATTAATCGATCCAGCCGGACGAGAAGTTGATTCAGTCGCAGAAAACGTATAAGGCAGGATACACTTCAGCAACTCAATGTCACGATTGGTAGTACATGTCCTACTCGCATATGCAGGATTAACCGACAATCTGAGGACATAGAGAGCATGATCGACAAATTTCATACCTCCCGGAGCCATTCCTCCACCATCAGACTTTTCATCCTCTGTGTTGACTTTTCGAGTAATAGTTCTCGTTTCAGTGATAATCGGAGCAACTGAATACCCACATCCCATCTGAACAACCCCACTTCTGACAAATCGAAACTTCTCACCTTTCGGTCCCTGCTCGTCCAAAAAAGTGCATCCGAAAAGTCGAACATCGATATACTTACGGCAAGCTTCTTGAGGATCCTTCAAGTAAAGCTTCTTAAGTTCGTTCTTGGCCTCAACCGGATTAACAGCGTTAAACCCCCTAGAGAACGATTCCAGAACTTCATAGTAACCGAAATCCTTCTCGTCAATTCCAGCCTTGGCAGCAACATCCCGAAAGATAGGACTATTGTGATCCTCACAAATGTCCCTTATCTTCCTTTTGATGCTCTTATCGGTTATGACCCCCATTCCATTGCATTCCCTTGGCGCACCGTCAGCATTGGGATCTCCATTCCCATTTCCCCCCTTAACCTCTATTTCCGCCATGGCATCAGAACGCTTACTAACCAACTCACTAATCAATTTATCTGTTTTACTCATAATATACCTCTTGTTTATTGAATTATTAACAACACATACTTCTATCTACACATTTCTGTTTTGACAGAAACGAGATTACTGGTCAACAGGGTTTTCTTCTATAATTTCCTCCTTTGTATTAATGTTTTTATCTAGCTTAGTAAGTCCGACATGATAAGAGGCAGAAAGATAAATCTTATCGATTTCTGTAAATCTAAATTTTGACAACTCCTCACTATGACCCATTATCTTTTCATTGATCTCTCTTAATTTTGCAACACAATAACCAGCATAGGGAACGGTCTTCATATTTGCCTGAGCCCAGTCACGATAAACTATTAGCTTTTGACCAAGTGAGCTTAGAGCCTTGCACGGATCTATCATAAACCACTGAATGTGTTCACTACCCAATAACCTACTGGGAATTCTGCCTTTGCATTTTGATCCATCATGTTTGGATGGCCGTCGAGATTCAAAATACAATTTCTGTATTTCATTTGCAACAGAGCAATACTCACCAAACAAACTGCCTAATTCGTTCATGTGTTTCTCCTTTTCTTTATTAATTCTGTTAATCACTAATCCCATCATGGGCAAAATAAACGGAATTGTTTTAATGTTTATCTCATAGTTGGTTTTTTTCTCTTTTTGATATACAAGCATCTTGGCATGATTATTCGCAAGAACACTGGCTATTTTCCTAACAGAACTATTATCTCCCAAGAAAAATTCGTAAATCTCATTTATAGAGAAATAGTCATAATTCGATATTCCATATTCTCCATTCTTCCCTAACCCAATCTTTTTGTTAATTATCTTCCAAAAATCCATCGGAGAAGGAAGAAAAATTCGATTAAACTTATTTGATAAATTCAAAAAAATCTTACACCCATCTATCCATTCACGTGTTGCGTCCACAAGTCTGCTCAGCATTAATTGTTTGCTGTAGCTAACATAAGATGGACCTGTAGTCGGCACTTTTATACAAATTACTTTGAACTTAGCATCGGGTATTTTTTGGACAACCTCCGAAAATACTTTTAGAATATCCTCAGATTCCTTCTCGAAATCAGCTATTAAATTCCCATCCTTGTCCTCTTCTGCGGTACAAAATAAAGGAGCCATAGTATCAAATTGGTCAATACCATCCCAATAACAAAGTGCCAGAACGGTTTTGCCACGACTCTTCCCAAGATTTTTATAGGTCTTGTTATAACGGCTTTCATGTGTCAAAAACTGAAGAGGGGCCATCAAATATTCTCTAGATTTGTTTCCAATAATGAACGAATCCTTGCCGTTCACTCCATATCTTTCAAGCATAGGAGAATTTTCGTTTCTATCGAATAAACCAATATTACCAATATGGCCAATGGTCATTCTAAAGGTCTTTTTGTATCCAAAAGAACTATTACCAAGATAGTCCAAATTCCCATCATCCTGAACATCTCTTTGGGATTTCAAAAGGGACCTATTTATCTCTTCAAATGTTTTAGGATGTTGAACCGGGACGTAGTTACCATCAAATTTCTCTTGATAAATATCAAACCCCAAATGAAACGACTTTACCAAAGAAGCCTCTTCCTTATTCAGTAACAAATAATCAACAATAGAAAAATACAAATCTTTCGCATTAGATTTTTCAATGGCACCTGACAAATCAAATAGAGCATTAAAAACAGAATTATTTTGATCCAGTTGCGATATCAACTCTTGGTTACATTTATAAAGACAATTTTCGAATTTTTTGAATGCCTTTGCGAACTCTGAGGCCTTCCCTGAGTCTAGATTTTCTTTAATATTCTTTTTCGCATCAGACATGCTATTAGCGTCTCGAACAGCGTTATTGTAAGTTTCTTGTGACAAACAAGAGGCTATTTTAAACGAAGGAAATTGACGTTGATTACAAGGGTAATAATATCTAAGCCCGCTCCATGTTTTATCATCAAAGGGCTCAATTACCCTAAGACTTCCATTTTTATTCAGGATAACCTTATAAGCCCTTCCCTTGGGACATTTTGGAAGATGAGGGTGCCACAATTCCGAACACACAATGCCGTATCGTTTAAAATCTTGGGCAATAGCCAATATTTCCTGTATCATTTTACGTATTCCTCAACTGGGTACATAACAACACCATTTTTTACCTCAACATTAGTCATAAATTGAGGCTTAAAAACTCCATTCCACAATTTGTTAAAGGGCGTCTTGAGCATTAATGGAACTGTCAAATTAATTTCTCCAAGGGGCTTGGTAGTATCTCTCAATTCACCCCAATAGGTTGGAAGAAATTCTGATGTTCCTAAACATGGAACATGATTACATTGTCCCTTGCGAATGCGTCTTGCGAGTTGTTCTTGAAACGAGTGGGCTCCATTCAACCTTCGATATTGTTCTGGAATATCGTATTTTGAAACTTCGCTATTGACAACAGTAGCATACATCTTGTAACAAACATCTTGCAAAACAGTTATGGTAATTTGAGCAGCGGCCTGTTTGGTAAGAAGATCGTGCTTTCTCAAATGCCCATGGTAGTTGAAACCTATTTCCGCCGTCTTAATAGGATTACAAATTTCAACCCTACAGGGGACAACAGTACCGCTCTTTACAGTACATATGCTTTCGAACATTCCTTTAACGGCTGAAAACGGTGGGAAAAAATAGGTCGTCAATCCAGCGCCACTTGCAGATGAAGGGAAATAAGCTATAGGTCCAGCTATTTCCATACTTACATCGTACCTTTTCGTAACATAGCTACCCATAGAAATTCCTTCCGTAATTAATCATTGAACCCTTTACTCATTTAGAATAACTAATTTCCATTATACAAACATCAGAATATAAATCAACATCTTTTTCAATATTTTTAATCACATAAATTAGATTATATATGAAGCTTCTTTATGATTTCAATCATGTAACCCAAAAAATCAGCATCGTATCTTCCGTTCCAAATCTTTATTTCTTCCAATCCATCTCTAGTTATCGATTGAATTGAAACCCCCATCTTTTTGAGTTTTTCAACCTTAGACAAACCGATAGAAATAACTCCTCTGGAAAATTCGCTTCTTGTTACAACCTCATTCTTAATTATTTTTTCAATAATACGTCTATCTGCAACAATGGGAATGGAATTATCTTCAATCGCCTCGAAATTCTCACCAATATTCTTAAAGTTGAAGATACGCTCATCTTTAATAAGATTATCTACATCAGCTATGTTATTCTTTTCATTGAGTTCTCTTTGGATCGCCTCTGTGCAATACTCTGGACCAAATTTATTTGAGCTATACATATCTATAAAAATCCTAGATGAAACCCTGTAATCATCATTGTATGTTAGAATTTTGCCGTCCTTGAAATTGTTTTTCGTGAAGCAATCTTTATTAAATGAGAAAATAAAAACCTTTGGATTTTCGTATTCATATGCCCTGTTTATGCGACCCGGAAATTGTATATGACTTAAGAACGAAGATAACTCTCTAAACCCGAATTTGAAAGACGGAGTAAAATCTATTCCTGTTTCGGCACAAGAAGTTGCCACAAGAGTAAAGTTTTCCACTCTCCCCAATCTTTCCCTAACTCTTTTCAAAATATTATCCCTGTCCGACACCATTAAGGCCGTAGACAAATGCTCAACCATGTTTTTTCCATATTTTCTAGCGATCATATGAGCAACAACTGCGGCATTATGTATGGTGTTCAAAACCAATAGCTTTGGTCCAATAAATTCATGTATTTTCTCTACAAGAGTATCGGGACAAAAACAACTGCGAATAAGTTCTGTTTCCACCCTCTCCTTTTCTTTTTCCAAAGTGCATTGGGAAGTCTCAGCAGTTAATATAGACAATATGGGTTCAACATTTTCAACCAACTCTGGAATCTCCCATATTTTAACGGTAGAGCCGGAAACCAACAAAACCTTACACCCCCATTGATGGGTTAATTCGACTAATTTTGGCCAAAGAATTTTCCAGTTCTTGAGAATAACGGCAAGATGAAATTCGTCTATGGTAATGCCTGATCCAATAAGATTATGAAGTTTCCTTAACGAAGAGGGACGATTACTAAATAAAGTGGTTTGCATCTGAACCGATGTCGTTACCACGATTGGAGAATTCCATGTGGTAGAATAAATCCTTGCCATTGGGTTTTCATATTCTACTTTGCAATGATTTTCCGCTATTATTTCATCGGCGTCTTCTCCATCCAAAACAAGTGATTTTCTAAAAACCCTTGTTGTTTGAGAAACGTTTTCTGTTAATGGGGCAACAAAAAACAGCCTACTTAATCTGTTAAGAGAGGCTATATTAAGTTGTTGTCTTATGACGGCTGTTGTTTTCCCCGTTCCCACTTCGCTACAGCAATAAGCAATGGGATTATTAATCGTAGAACCCTTTGCGTCTTCATAAACCCTTTGTCTTATCAAAGAACGATCTGTATCATTTTGAAGATTCTTAACATAGAAATCTAATTGTTTCCCCCTCTCAATTGGCAAGAGATCATACTCCTTATCCGGAACCGCATTTTTATAGTTGCTAGCTGTATCCGAGTGATCGGCGTCAACGAGAAACGATAAAAGCATTCTAACCGTTAGTGGTGTTAGGGGTTTCATGTAATGAATTTCTTGATCTATTTTGATGGGTATAAGCAATTCAAAAACCCGAATGTATTCTTCCATTTTTTTATCTATATATTCTTTAATGGTCAAATTTATTTTAAACTGAGGATATTTTTCACTAATAATTTCAAGATCTCTCAGAGGAGAATTGGGCTTAAGTTGTTTTGTGTGACTATAGATAATATCGGTTAAGTTAGCCAGTCCTATGTGGTGGGCATTTACTATCAATGCCGCAAAGAAGTAACAATTTTTGCCGGTCTGAAGATATTTTGACAGAAGAAAGGCTGTCCCTGCGTCAACATGGTTTAACATTCTAGTATGGGCAACCCTCTTCTTCATTACATTTTGACAATCTTCGTCTAACTTGCCCATATCATGAAGAAGTGATGCCAATTCCAAAACATTGTGCATAAAATCATAAAGATCTGGATCTTTTATGGAGTTTTTTACTTTCTCCAAATAACCAACCGCCCTATGGTAAACATTAACGGTATGATCGTAAAAAGATTGATCTTCTGTTATGCCCCTTTTGAGATCCTTAGAATGCGCTATATATTCACTTTCCATGACATAAGAATATAGTAGGATTCAAAAAGAAAGCAAGACATATTTTTTTTCATGTTGATGTAGGAATATAAATGCAGATTGCGGTTCTTCTCTATTGATCCTCGTTCCCGGTTTTAATCTACACAACATTAATGATGGGACGAACGCTTGCGGCATAAAGACGTTCAAACGACATTTTAATATACGCCCGTACAAGATGCGACCAACAACCTTCTTTACCGAATCCTTCCAACGAATGTTTCAATCCACGCACCTGTACGAGATGCGACTTGCGTATAGGTCATCCTGCGCCATTCCCGAGAGTTTCAATCCACGCACCTGTACGAGATGCGACACAGACGACCAAGAAAATCTGAGGCGGTTAATTGTTTCAATCCACGCACCTGTACGAGATGCGACCTCACACAATTGCGGCTCAGATGCCCACACTTAGTTTCAATCCACGCACCTGTACGAGATGCGACCCAAACATCGGTACTGGACGAGGTGCGCTTATCGTTTCAATCCACGCACCTGTACGAGATGCGACAGTTCATTCGCACCCTCGGCAATCTTCCTCATTGTTTCAATCCACGCACCTGTACGAGATGCGACTTTGACCTCAAAGGATTTTCGCTCCTTTTTCGTGTTTCAATCCACGCACCTGTACGAGATGCGACCTCTACAGGCTATTCCAAAAACCCCAATGCCAAAGTTTCAATCCACGCACCTGTACGAGATGCGACTTTACTCAACAGGGCTCAACATGAACAGACAATGTTTCAATCCACGCACCTGTACGAGATGCGACTTTCATGTAGACAATTCTTTCGGCAACCTTATAAGTTTCAATCCACGCACCTGTACGAGATGCGACGTGATCAAAGAACCTGCCAACCCGAATGATTTGTTTCAATCCACGCACCTGTACGAGATGCGACTTTATATCGACAAGAAAGAAGTAACTAAGGTTTCAATCCACGCACCTGTACGAGATGCGACCCCATACATATAAATATATTGAATAATAAGTCGCAAAACAAGCAAAAATGCGAACCCATTATATTTTTTATGTTT
>Ga0172363_10004697_pt1 | contig 11039 bp, 9 predicted proteins | sample LakKivs2_kivu2a2_FD_114541 | JGI IMG/M metagenome (GOLD analysis project Ga0172363, IMG submission 114541) | Sediment microbial communities from Lake Kivu, Rwanda - Sediment s2_kivu2a2 | ecosystem: Environmental > Aquatic > Freshwater > Lake > Sediment | place: Rwanda: Western Province, Lake... | reverse complement strand
TTCGCCCTTTCATCCCTTTTTTGCGGAACGGCAAACTCCGCCGGGATGCTTATTACCTGGCGGGTCTTGCAGGGAATCGGCGGTGCCATGCTTGCCGGCACCTCGGTAGCATTGCTTACTACGCTATTCCCCGCCAATGAGAGGGGGAAAGTCCTGGGCATAATTGTCGCAGCATCATATCTTGGCCTCTCCCTAGGTCCGGTTCTGGGCGGGGTCCTCACTCAGCATCTTGGTTGGAGGAGCCTCTTTTTCCTGAGTGCGCTCCTCGGATTGGCAGTTATCGGCATCGTGTTATGGAAGCTAAAAGGTGAGTGGACCGGAGCAAAGGGCGAAAGATTTGATCTTGTCGGCTCCATAATCTATAGCCTTGGGCTCATAGCGCTGGTATACGGCTTTACTCTCCTGCCAGCGTCGTCAGGAGTGGGATTGATTATTGCAGGAGCCATCGCACTTTCAGTATTTGTCAGATGGGAGATGAGAACAACAAGCCCGGTCCTGGATGTAAGTCTCTTCAGAAACAGCAAGACCTTCACTTTATCCAATCTGGCAGCGTTGATCAATTACAGTGCCACATATGCTGTAACTTTCCTCATAAGTCTTTATTTACAGTACCGGCCTATGCAGCCATTCAACGCTCAAGATGCCGGCTTGATTCTGGTTGCTATGCCTGCCGTGCAGGCTGTTTTCTCACCACTTACCGGCAGGCTTTCGGACAGGATCGAACCAAGGCTAATTGCGTCAACAGGAATGGTATTGAATACGGTAGGATTAACCCTCTTCATTTTTCTGAACGAAGAGACCTCATTGAAGCTCATTATGGGCAATTTAATTATGATTGGTTTTGGCTTTGCTCTCTTCGTGTCTCCCAATACCAACGCGGTTATGAGTTCTGCGCCAAAGATGGCTTACGGGGTGGCCTCGGCAACGTTGGCGACGATGCGACAGATTGGTATGGTGCTAAGCATGGGGATTGCCATGTTGATGTTCACCCTGTACAACATCGCCAATGTTCAAATTACACCCGAATGGTATTCCCTTTTCCAAGAGAGCATGAAAACATCGTTCATAGTGTTCGCTATTCTTTGCTTCGGCGGCATATTCGCCTCGCTGGCCAGAGGGAAGGTGCGGTAAGGATTTTCTACAATGCCGCCATACAACTGGCGATGACAAGCAGAGAATTCAGTCCAGCTTGGCTAGGGCTCAGCCTTCCCTCCCACAGCGACCAACTGCCTCTTCTGAACCTGCCTGCGCCTTCTTCTCCAGCCAAGCACCTCGAGAAAGTCACCGACCGCTTTGTCCTGCAGCATCTCATCGGGGAGATACAGATCAGGATTGATTCGATATCTCAGACGTCTGCCTTCTCTTATCTTGGTAACGTAACCATCAGTTTCAAGGTCGGTGATTATCCTGTGGATTGCCTTCTCGGTAATGCCTATCGTCAGAGAGAGTTCCCTAATAGTAATCCGTGGTTGTTGAGCAATCTGGCAGAGCACCAGAGCATGATTTGTAACAAATTTCCATCCCGGCATAGTCACGCCCCCTTTCTGAAATCAGGCCCCCTCACTCCTCAAAAATTTTTTTCACGAAATTTTTCTGCCAAGGCTAAAACCCCTTGACAACCTCAATAAAGGCTGTACAATTAAGTCAAGAAATTTGTTTCATATAAATGGAAACATGTAGATTATAACATGTAAACGAATTCAGGTCAAGTAATTCCTGAATATCATAGAGATTGGTCTAAGTATACGTTATTTATAATGGAGGGAAAAGAAACAAAAGTGAAACCAGCATCTGTAAAGCTCAAACGTCGACCCGTGTATGAGTCAGAGAAACGCTGTCTAGACAATTGTAGCAGCAGTGACTCTGAGGAGCCCCCAGGCAAGTGCAGCATCTCTGATGATCTGGAGGATGAACCTCCAAGTAGACACAGCATCCATCGTGGTCTGAAGGAGGAACCTTCAAGCCAAGTAGCCACGACCAGATACAGATTCTTTGGAGATATACCAGACAGTCTCTGGAATGACTGGAAGTGGCAGTTCCGAAATAGAATTACCCGCGTCGAACAACTAGCCCAATTCATTCCTTTATCTACTGAAGAACAAGCGCAGCTTAGATTGGTGACTATGCGCTATCCTCTGTCGGTGACTCCCTATTATCTATCGTTAGTCAACCCTGATGACCCCGACGACCCCATACGCAAGCAGGCGATACCTTCTCCTCTGGAAATGACCATGGGATCGATGGGGCTGGAAGACCCACTGGAGGAGAGAAAGGACACCGTAGTCCCCGGGCTGGTCCACCGCTACCCCGACCGGGTGTTGCTAGTGCTTACCGACATCTGCCCTATGTTCTGCCGACACTGCACGCGCAAGAGGGAATGGCGAAATGGCGGCTGGGTGCGATCCTCTGCCGAAGTCGACGTCATGCTAGACTACATCAGCCAGCACCAGGCCGTCCGGGATGTAATCATCTCCGGCGGCGATCCTTTGACGCTCTCCACACACCATCTTGAGAACGTAATTGGCCGAATAAAAAGGATAAAGCACGTCGAAATCATCCGTATTGGTACCAGGTTCCCGGTGGTGCTGCCCCAGCGCATAGATAGCGAACTGTGCACCATGCTGGCTAAGCACGGTCCTATATGGCTGAATACGCATTTCAACCACGTCCGGGAGATAACTCCGGAAGCTGCTGAGGCATGTGATCGTCTGCTGCGGAGCGGCGTCCCGGTAAACAATCAGTCTGTTCTGCTCCGCGGCATTAACGACAGCGTTGAAGCTCAAACGACACTATGCCACGCACTTCTCAAAATAAAGGTGCGCCCTTACTATCTCTTTCAGTGTGATGAGGTACAGGGCACTGAGCACCTGCGCACACCTGTGGAGACCGGCGTGAAGATAATTGAAGGGATGCGCGGACACACATCAGGGCTGGCTATACCGACCTTCGTGATAGACCTGTCCCAGGGCGGCGGCAAGGTCCCTCTCCAGCCAAACTACGTTCTGGCACAGACTGAAGGCGAGCTGGTGCTACGAAACTACGAGGAGCGCGTTTTCCATTATCGGAACCCTGCAAAAGTAGTACGTACTGAACCGCCTGTCGAGGTACTATGTCCGGCCGGCAGCGCTAATGCCAACGTGCCCCGGGGGGCAGCTGCCAATTCACGTTAGGAGGAGTTACAGATGCGTATCGGCTTGTCATTTGACCTTAAGGAGACAATCGCGCTCCAGCCAGGCAGCTGCGATGATGCTTACGAAGAGTACGATTCTTCAGAAACCGTAGAGCTGATAGCCACGTCTCTTGAAGCTGAGGGGCACACAGTGACCATGCTTGGCGGTGGCCGCCAGTTCTTGAGCAAGATCAATCGCGAGAAGGTGGACTTCGTCTTTAACATCGCCGAAGGCAGAGGTACCTACAGGAGCAGGGAAGCCCAGGTGCCTGCAGTTCTTGAGATGTCGGATATACCCTATTCCGGTTCCGACCCGCAATGTTTGGCTATATGCTTGGACAAGCCTTTGACCAAGAGACTGGTCGCATTGGAAGGAGTGAGTACCCCGACCTGGCGGGTAATCAATGATAGACAGGAGCTAAGTCAGATGGACTTCTGTGGTTTCCCTTTCCCGGCTATCATCAAGCCCGCGTATGAAGGCTCAAGCAAGGGAATTCGGCTCACTTCCCTAGTGGAAAATCCGAAACAGGCCATTGAGGCAATAGAGGGCTTACTGGGTAAATACCACCAACCGGCAATGATCGAAAAGGTTATCCTGGGTGATGAGGTCACCGTAGGAATCGTAGGTAACTCTCCACCCAACGTCCTGGGGGTGATGCGCGTGCTTCCGAGACAAAGGAACGACTATTTCCTCTATACGCTTGAGGTGAAACGCAATTACCTGGAGTTGGTTGACTATGAGTGCCCGGCCTGCCTCGAAGAGAAGGTGCTGCAGCGTATACAGACTTCCAGCCTCAAGGCATTTCAGGCTCTGGGGTGCCGCGACTTTGCCCGCGTAGACTTCCGGATCAGCGCAGGGGGAGTGCCTTATTTTCTGGAAATAAACCCTCTGCCCGGACTGGGCACCCACAGCGACCTGGTCATCATGGCGACAAAGATGGGATGTAATCATAGACAGCTAATAAGCGCTGTGCTTGATGCGGCACTAGAGAGATACCCACAATGCGTGTGCGTGTAGCCATCGTCTACAACGAGCCGCAGCAGTCACGCTATGACGTGATCGGCGAGGAAAAGGCAATACTCGGAGTGCTTGAGGCGGTGGATGCGGTGCACCGGTCTTTGCTCGAGCTTGACTTTGACGTCACCCTGGTGCCTTTGCTGCCGCCACTTGACCAAGCTGAGAAGGAGCTGCGCAGCCTCGATACGGACCTGGTCTTCAACCTTTTTGAGGGTTTCTCTGATTACCCCGAGACTGAAGCCGTAATACCAGAAATTCTGTCCAAAATGGGTGTTCCTTTTACTGGTTGTCCCGGGCCTGCACTAAGTCTCGCTCTCGATAAGGCTAAGACGAAGCTTATTCTCACAGCTGCCGGAATCAAGACGCCAGACTTTCAGCTGCTGAACCCCGAGACCATAGACACGTTCCAGCTAGATTACCCCTGCATTATCAAGCCTTGCTGCGATGATGCCAGCAACGGCATTTCAGTGGAGAGTGTGGTCCATGACTTTTCGGCTCTGGCCAGACAGGTTAACACGATATGCGGCTTTTACAAAGGCGATGCCATTGTCGAGATATTCATCACCGGGCGTGAGTTCAACGCCACTGTTATGGGCAACTCCGAATTCACCGTGCTGCCCGTGTCTGAAATCGCCTACTCACTGCCCTCCGGAATGCCCAAGGTTCTTACCTTTGAAGCCAAATGGGAGAACGATAGTCCTTACTTCAAAGGCACGAAACCGGTATGCCCGGCCGAGATCGAAGTTGAACAGCAGCAACACATTGCTGAGACAGTGACAGAGGCTTACAGACTACTCGAGTGCCGCGGCTATGCCAGGGTCGACATGCGACTGGGTCAGGAGGGTGAGCTGAACGTCATCGAAGTGAACCCCAACCCCGACATTTCTCCTGGAGCAGGCGCAGCCCGGCACGCGGAAGCCGCCGGGATGACCTATACTCAATTCATCGGGAGAATCGTACAGCTGGCTCTTGATGGCAAAGACGATGAAAATCGCTATCCGGTCTATGTCCCTCGAAGACAAACCCGACGTAGCAGGAATACTGCGCGGCACACCGGAATTCAAACCCTTTGAAGTGGCGGTAGCCGAGGAGCTAATTGACTGCTACCTCGAAGACCCATTCGGCTCAGGCTACCACATCCTCGTCGCCGAGGTTGACTCGGCTGTAGCAGGTTATATCTGCTACGGACCCACGCCACTCACTAAAGGAACGTGGGACATCTACTGGGTGGCTGTCGCCCGCGAAAGACAAGACCAGGGGATAGGCAGCGCCCTCATGAAGGCTGCCGAAGCGGACATTACCAGAGATAAGGGAAGACTGGTCATCATAGAGACATCATCCACCTCAGCATATGAGAAAACGCGGAGTTTTCATCTCAGTCATGGCTACGAGATAGTAGCCCGAATCCCGGACTTCTATGCGCCCGACGATGATAAGCTAATTCTGCAAAAACGACTTAGTTGACACCACTCTGCCTTGATCTCTCCAGACGTTTTGCCGCTTTGATCTGTCATTTTGATTTTGGCCTTTCTGCTTTTGACTTTCTTCCCTTCAAGGCAGTTCGGTTATCTTAGAGGGCGGTTTCTTGTGGAGTTCAAACTCTATTCCGGCTTCTCGGAACAGGTCTACAAAAGAGTCATCAGCGTAGCTGCCGAAGGTCACGAACCGCTTTATTTTGGCATTGACCAGCATCTTGGCGCACAGTACGCAGGGCGAATGAGTCACATAAATCGTGGCGCCCTCAAGGCTCACCCCGTGGAGCGAGGCCTGTATGATTACGTTCTGCTCGGCATGAATGCCACGGCATATTTCATGTCTGCTTCCAGATTCTATTCCCAGCTCATCCCTGAGGCAGCCAAGCTCCAGACAATCTTTAAGTCCGGCCGCGGCTCCGTTGTAGCCGGTGGCCAATATATGCTTGTCCTTCACCGCCACAGCGCCTACGTGGTGGCGGCGGCAGGTTGAACGCTCCGCTACCACAGAGGCTATCTTGAGGAAATACTCATCAATATCCGGCCTGGTTTTTCTTCTCATTTCAAAGCGGATAAAGTCCGCTCCGTCTCCCCTTTGAGTTTCTCGAGAGAATTTTCGTTCAATATAGTAAAGTCCGCCATGGCAATTGGCCCACCCTTGTTAGTATTCTCTATCTCAGACTTATCTCGACTGGCTGCTTCTTCGCGTGTCAGGGCGCGCTTTGGTCTATGGGCAAGCCTGGCATATCTGGTAGCAGGCGAGGAGCAGACCGCCACCACCGTGAGTTTTGCACCGTAGCGCTCCTTCAATAAGGTGTATTCCTCCCAGGAATAGAGTCCGTCTACCACGACATCGGATGATTTCAGTGAGCTATCAATGCGGGGCAAGCTCAATTTGGCGTAAGCAGCCATCCCGTGTTTCTTTCTCAATTCCTCTCTGATAGTGCGTTCGTTTTCTTCATTCGGCTCCAGTCCTCTGTTACTAAGCTCCTCGTCCGTGATATCCCCGAACCGCACTTTCTTAAAGCCATGCTCTTCAAATACCCTGGCCACCTCTGACTTGCCAGCGCCTGTCATGCCCACAATTGCCACCACCTTCATGTTTTGCTCACAATCAATAGACGAATCGCAACAGCAGTTATATTAACAGGATTTGCACAACTATCATAGAGAGAATCTCATTCCTTGCCGAGACCTTCGGCGCCCTCACCTTACTCCTCTCCCACTCGCCTGCTGGAGTCACCTGGCCGGCAAGCCCTGGCAGGCGGGTACGGCGAGCAGATCAAGGTAGAGGAAACTGGGCTAGCCGCGGATGGGAAGTTTGCCTTGTCTGACAGCTCAGCACGGATTATACTAGGTGAAAATAGCCTGGACTGTATCAGCCTGAGCCGTCGGTGAACAGATGTTCAGCATTCTTTCCAGAGAGGATATCCTGAAGATGCTGGGGGCAACTCCTCCGCTGGTGGGGAATCTGTGTGACGTCCGGCAGCAGGTCCAACCCAATGGCATAGACTTGACCCTCAAGGAAGTAGCCTTGTTTTCTTCGTCGGGCAGCTTGGGCCCCAGCAATGAAAACAGGGCCCTTTCCGGCACTTCCCCGCTTGTTTTCGACGGTCTGGGCCGCGTGGACGTGTTGCCGGGCTGCTATCTGGTTACATACAACGAGGTGGTCAACCTCCCCAGGAACATAATGGCTCTAGCACTGCCCCGCTCGAGTCTTCTGCGCTGCGGAGTCAGCATTCATAATGCGGTCTGGGATGCCGGCTACTCGGGCCGGTCACAGTCTCTCATGGTAGTTTACAATACACAGGGATTCCGGCTATACAGGAACGCTCGGATTGTCCAGATGGTTTTCTTCTCCTTAAGCCGCGAGGTAGCCCAAGGCTATGACGGTATGTTTCAGCGCGAGAACATCTGACCTTGACGCCACCGGCCTGGCTAGTTATGTTTGCCTGCTGGCCCGCTTGCCGGCTCCAACCTGCGGATATCGCTAGCCAGGGATACACGCACCTTCTCAGCAACCTTGCGGAAATGAAATCCCTGAACAGCCAGTGTCATAGATAACGGAAAGGTCTTTGGTTTTCTCAGCAGGGTCCAGATAACCAGCTTCCAGTAATGTATTCTCCCTCTTTCCCTGACCCCCAAGGACCATGTGGACCTTATCAGGGCTATCAGCTGGATGATAGAAACCTTGAGTTTTCCCTTATTGCTGGGTTTATACTCCTTTAGAAAGGTCTTGATACGCTCGTAGTATTGTCTAGGGGCGTAGATCGTATCCACAACGTGCTTGTAGCCTCTGGCCAGCGCTTCGCGACCCATTTTGGGGACGAAGTTCGTGGAACCATCTGTATTATCACCAGAGCCCTTGGGTAGTATGCGGTTTTCCTTTTTCAAACGTTTGTATAATCTTGTTTCCGGGGGCGCCATCAGCACACCAACCATGGCGGTCACAATTCCACTCTTTTGAATGAACTCGATCTGGCTCTTGAAGATGGAAACCGGATCATTGTCGAACCCGACAATGAATCCTCCCTGCACCTGCAAGCCGTGGTTCTGTATCGTCTTGACCGCGGTCAACAAATCACGACCTTTGTTCGGCAGTTTATTACATTCGACTAAGCTCTCTTCATTGGGACTTTCGATACCCACAAATACGGAATCGAATCCCGCCCGGGTCATTAGACCCATCAGCTCCTCGTCATCGGCAAGATTTATAGACGCCTCTGTAAAGAATGAAAATGGCCGTTTCTTTTCTTCCATCCATTCGATTATCGCCGGCAGGATTTCCGACTTCAGTTTCCGTTTGTTGCCAATGAAATTATCATCAACAAAGAATACGCCACCCCGCCACCCCGTATCGTACAATGCGTCCAGTTCGGCTATTATCTGGCCCTTGTCCTTGGTTCGTGGTTTATGCCCGTTCAGTATGACGATATCGCAAAACTCACAGTTGAAAGGGCAGCCTCGAGAATACTGAATAGTCATAGACTGGTATTTTCCTTTATTGATAAGCGACCACAAGGGCACAGGGGTTTTCTTCACGTCCGGGAATTCCTCGCACGCGTAGATATGCTCGGCGCAGCCTTTCTCCAAGTCCGCTACGAACTGCGGCAGCTTATTCTCTGCCTCGCCAAATATAAGATGGTCTATCTCATCAAATCCGAAGTCTTCATATCCAGGGGTAAAGAAGGGGCCACCGGCAACAATCTTCGTCCCCAACTTTTTGCACCTGTCGATGACCTCTCTCGCCGAATCTTGCTGCACCACCATAGCGCTGAGGAACACATAGTCAGCCCACTTAAGGTCTTTGTCCGTCAGGGCTGTGGTATTCAAATCCACAAGCTTTTTCTCCCATTCTTCGGGAAGCATGGCAGCCACAGTCAACAAGCCCAGCGGGGGGAAAGCAGCCTTCTTAAAAATGAATTTCAAAGCGTGTCTGAAACTCCAGAAGGTATCCGGATACCGGGGATAAACCAATAGTATGTTCAACTTGTCTCCTTTTTATGCTCTCTTCAGCATAATTTGGACGATAATAACATAAGGCAAACTATTTTTACAGTGGCATGTTCAAGCCAGGCCACAGAAAAGGCACGATGAGTGTGAAACTCGTAATGCCACAGGGCGTAACAGAGCATTTTAGATGGGATTTAAGGCTAGGAGGTAAGGTGACCTCCAAAATCTGCTCAGGAATTGCCTGGTCACCTACCTGCGCTGACCACCGGGACGGATGTCTGTTCTAGAAACGCTACGGACGCTCACAGATACTTGACACAACAGCACTTCCGCAATATCATAGTGGTTTGTAACAAAAACAGAAAGGAGACAGCACATGGCAGTTACAATTAATTCCAGCCTCAAGGAACTACTTGCGGACCCGAAGGCGAAGGCTATACTTGAGAAGCATTTTCCTGGCTTCTCGGGCAATCCTCAGCTGCAGATGGCGATGGGCATGACTCTAAAACAGATTCAGCCCTTCTCTAAGGGTGTCATCACCGATGACAAGCTGAAGCTCATCGAACAAGAGCTGAAATAGATCTAAGTTAGGTTTTAGCCTACGCTCGCCACGCTAGCTAATCGGCACCTCGGCGGTTGCCAACAGGAATTGTTGTTTTCACATCTCGATCTGACATAGCGGACAGGCACCGCCGACCCTGCTATCGTTTCTTCCTGGCTCGCGTTCTTTACCACCAAAGCCGCAGCCCATGAGCGGCTTAGATCTGAGTCTCTTCTTCGCCTGCCGTTGCCAGGCTTTTCCGTATCGCTTGCTGGTCACAAAAAATCGAAGGGGAGCATTATCGCTCCCCTTAGCTTTGTCTTGGTGGCGGGGGCTGGATTTGAACCAGCGACCTCCGGGTTATGAGTTCAACGCAGGAGCTGATTGGGGGTGGTTGCACGTTTGTTGTGGTACACTTGTTCTAGTATGGAGGTGATAGGGCGTACGTGGGCTGGTGGCGGGTGACGGCTCGGGGCGCCGAGTCCATTGACAAATTATTGACAAAACTTCCCCAAGCGTCAGGTTGGCTGCTTGTGGTGCTAACGGTCTGAATTGTTGTGAAACGACCCAATGTGTGACCTTTGCAGCAAAGACACCTGGGTCCGCGTTAAGGAAGCCAGTAGCATTAGTATCAAAGCACAGAGGTCAGGTGCATTGACTCTTTGTGAACTGGCGTTGTATGATAGTTGACAAACAGAAAGACGATTGAGGTTCCATAAGTGCGTTACTTCGTACAAGGCATAACAGCTGTTCTGTTTGCCGGTTATAACCTAACAAATAAGATAGAAGTTGCGAACGCTCTGAATAAGCGGGTTAGGCGTGTACTTGACGGCGAGCCTGTGTTCTTTCCAATTTCCTCCGATGCTCCTGCTGAAATTCCCAGAATAATCCTTGAAAGCAAGGACCGGAGATACGTGAATAACATTGCAATGGACCGGTTGGAGTTAATCTATAACGAACAGGGGAAACCAAGAAGGGAAATCGGTGATCTGCGTGAGGACTATCTAAGGTTGGTTCGGGATATTGCGGAGGTCGTGAAAGTTGAATTGAAGGCCGATGTGTTTCGGCTTGGTTTCATAGCTAGGTTTCTAGCGTTTCCCAGTGACCCGGTTCAACTCATTATGAGTAGCTTCATACAAGAGGGTGCTATAAGGAATCCTTTTGGGCTTCAGGTTCATGTGTTGGACAGGATGAATTGGAATGAACTAGAGGTCAACAGATGGTACAGATTATCCTCAATTGAGATGTCGGAAGCGACAGGAGGAGGCAAGGCACTGTCGGTGGTCTTTGATGTTAATACGATTTCTGCGAAACGGTATGAATTTGGCGCTAGCTCGATAACTGCATTTTATGATAGAGCTTCGACCTATGCTGCCGAAAACATCA
>Ga0172363_10004692_pt1 | contig 11044 bp, 12 predicted proteins | sample LakKivs2_kivu2a2_FD_114541 | JGI IMG/M metagenome (GOLD analysis project Ga0172363, IMG submission 114541) | Sediment microbial communities from Lake Kivu, Rwanda - Sediment s2_kivu2a2 | ecosystem: Environmental > Aquatic > Freshwater > Lake > Sediment | place: Rwanda: Western Province, Lake... | reverse complement strand
TTAGCTGCTTCTTCGACGAATCTGAGGTCGACGCTTCCGTCTGGTTGTGAGGGTGTTCCAACGGTTATGAATGATGTGTCTGTTTTCAATATGGCTTGTTTTCTTCCAATGATGGCTGTTAAATTTTTGGTTTTTATGGCTTTTTTCAGTAGTTCTTCAAGTTGGGGCTCGTAGAATGGGGGTATTCCTTTTTTAACCATTTTTATTTTTTCTGGGTCTTTTGTGGAGATTGTGGTTTTGAATCCTTGGTTTGCGAAGCATACTGCTGTGCAGAGGCCAACGTAGCCCATGCCAAGGAAAGAAATTTTAAGCATTTGAGATATTCCTCTTTAAGTGATTTTAATGAGTAGGGGATAATTAAGTTTTCAGAATGTGATGGAGTGCGTGTGCAATTGTTGTAGGCCCGTTTATTTGGAGTCAAATAGGTATAATTGGTTATGAAGGGTTGATTGGTGGGGGTTTGGTTTTTATATTTGGTTGTTGAAGTATGGTTGTGTGAGGGTTTGGAATGAAGGTTTCAAGTTTTGCTTTCAGGATGTGGTATTATTTTAGGGTTGGTTACAGTACTTACTTGAGTTTTCTTTTAGGTTTTGCAACAACGTTTGTTACTGTGTATTATCTGGCGATAAGTAATATTCCTCAGCTTCAAGGTGTGTTTCCGCATTTTTGGGCATTTGTGATAGTTGGTGTGGTTGTTGGTGTTCCGGTCGCTTGTGGTATTGGGTGGTTCCATGTGAAAGGTAGTGCGCTTTGGAAGTCTGAGATTGATATAACTGTGGAAGCGAATCCTTATCTGTATAAGATGTATCCGGGATATTGGATGGAAGCCTTTACGCCGCTTTATCTTGAGCTTTTGGTGGGGTTGAAGAAGATTCTTGAGAAAGAGGGTATGCTTACTGAGGAGGACAGAGGGAGGATTAAGGATTTGGAGGAGAAGCTCGAGATCCTTATGAAAGGCGGATATGTAGGTGTGCCCAGAACAAGGGCAAACATGCAGTCCTAAACATTGATTGTTAGATTATTCGCGAATTTGACAACGTGAGAGTCAAAGCATTACTTTTGGAAAGGAATTGGCAAGCAGAAATGACAGTTGTAATTTGACTTTTAGCCTGAAGTTTTTTCTAGAATGAAGAAATAATGGTAAGGATTGAGGAGTGGCTGAAATTCGCTAGTGATTTTAAAATACCTCTCTAAAAGTTTTCTAACCTCCTTCTTTGGGTAGTTCTTATATCCCATTTCCCAATAATGCCCACTCCTTCTCTTGAAATTAGCCCTAAAAGTAGGGATGCCTAAAAAAAGACGCAGTTGTCTAGTCATGAATGGTGTTTTAACGCTGAAAATGCTTTCGACAAATAAACAGGAATATGGGACTGATATGATTACTTTTCTCCGCGAGACTCTTCTTAGCTCATAGAGAGATGTCGGAACGTCTCTAAAAGGAATATGTTCCAAAATCTCAAAGGCTAAGACAACATCAAATGTATTATCTAGAAAAGGTAAATTGGCCAAATTTCCAACCACATCTGGTTTAAGATTTTTATTAATGTCAACCGTAGTTAGCTTAAAACCTGATTGCTTTAAATAATTGGAAACAAGATTATTTCCAACTCCTACTTCTAATATGGTTCTCGGTTTGAGCTTGAAAACTGAATCTATTTGGTAAAAATAAGAAATGAATCTTGTAAGGTCAGCGTAGTTCTTGAAGTAAAATTCCTCTGGCAACTCTTCTGGTCTAAAAAGAAGATTTTCATGTTCAGAAAGATCATTCGACATGACCATCCTCCTTTTTGACCAGTTCCTGGTCATGAATGTTGATAGTTTTTAGACTTGACTTTTTCACGTATCCATTTTTTGTAAATATCGTCAACTAGCATGGCGCTCTTTGTTAACATCGCAGTTTCTGATAATGATAAAAAATATCTCGCGTCCTTTGGTATACAATGACCCCCTATTCCGTCTCGCGCTTCCAGAATTTCCGTGTTCCACTTTGTGTTACAAGCATTTTGCACTTCGTTAAAATCCATTTTAAGTTTGTCACATATCATTTTTAGTTCTTCAGCAAATGCTATCTGAATGTAGCGGTTGGTGTTCTCAGCTATCTTGGACATCTCAGCCATCTCAATTGACGAAACCTTATGTAAAGGTATACTGAGAATTTTATTGTAAATGTTCAGCCCCTCTCTAAGGCTTTCATTGTCTATCGCCCCAATAACTCTAAGTTGCTTAACTCCATGTCTAACTGGGTCGTCAGCCCAAAATCGATGCGGCACATGGACTAACTTAACATGCCTTTTGAAAATCTCTTCGTAGACCTTTCGGCAAAGGCCTGGCACTACTGTACTTTCAATGGAGACCAGATAAGTTTTTGATGATGAAGTCGACAAGCTTTTCTCATTAATCTCTTTGCATACGTCAAAGATTGGAGAGAAATCAGGGGAGCCGTCATCTTTGAGACCAGTGTAAACACAGATAACATAGACATCAGAAACAGGAACCCCTCGCAAATTGGTGGATGCATTAATACCCTGCATTTTAGCATTTTCGACAGCTTCTCGTTTTATATCGTATCCAAAAACTTCTACACCTTTACTAGCGATGTACTTTGCTGTGGGAACCCCTATTTGTCCAAGACCTAAAACGCAAACTTTCATACCTCAATCTCCTCTCTTTGTTATGGTGTCCAGAATTCTCGCAAATTTTCTCGCCATTTCTTGGTAGTTGTATTTATTGATTTCTTCCATATTACCGCTATATGTTACTTTGCCCTTTAATTTATATTCCCTGTATAAATCTCTGAGAGCGCTTTTAATATCCTCTACTGTAGAACAATATATGCCAGAGTTGGTTTCTTGAAGTACTGTCTCCACCGCATCGTTACCAAAACCACCTGTGGCAAGAATAGGTCTTTGTGCTGCCAAGTATTCAAATATCTTTCCTGTATGCACTCCCTTTTCTTCTGGGTCTTCCCAGTTTAACAGGAGCAACAGTTGTGATTCTCCTTGTCTTTCAAATGAAGTTTTCCTAGAGATTACTCCATATTGCACGACAATATCCGACATCCCATATTGTTTAACTTCTTTCTCTAACCGTTCATTCAACGGCCCATAAAATCTAACCTCCACTTCCTTCGGATCAATAACCTCCTGAGAGATCAAATTCTTTAAGCCTAAAAGAAGTTTCGATGGGTCTTGCTTCCTGTAGATTTGGCCTGTATAAGTAATTGTAAATGCTGATGTTAAATCAACCTTTTCGTTGCTTATTTGGTCCGGGTCGAAACCATTATTAATCGTAAGCACTTTTCTCCCATGCAACATGCTCAATTTTTTCGACCAAAATTCTGAAACAGTTATTAAAGCGTCTGCCGTGGCTAGTGTTTTTAGCTCCAGCCTTTGCTCAAACAACTTTCTTAATGAGCTGTATGAGTAATTATGGTTCTGCGTCCAAAGGTCCCGAAAATCAGCCACCCAAGGAATTTTATGCCTCTCTTTCAGTTCTTTAGCAATAATATGGCATGTCACTGGCGACGAACTGCTAATCAGCGCATCTACATCTTCGTTTCGCAGAAGCTGATCACCAGCTTTGATGGCAAAAGACTTCCACTTTTTCTCCGTGTCGGGGTAAGACTTCACTTCCCAATACCATTTATAAAGAAGAGGCACAGAACGTCTAAACCATCTCTTGAAATTCGAAACACGAGATTTCTTTACCTTCAATCGATCATCTGACACTAGACGCGGGCTTACATAATCATATGTTTCCACAACCCTATTTTTAGCTTTGAAATCATTGGGAGGCCCAAGCCGAGAATCAGGGTCTTCGCCAAGAGGTACTGTTAAAATAATGGGTTGCCATCCAAACTCTGGAAGATATTTAGCTAGACCAGGTATTCTTGGAGACGCATAAAACAAATTTGCTATTATCAGAACCTTCTTCATCAATTAATACCTCGTCCTGCCACCTCAATTATTGCTCCTCATCCTTGCCAGTCTTTATCATTCCACAGTCCCTTGGGAAGTTCAGTAATATGAACATTTCCTTTTTGAACAAACTCTCCAAATAGAGACCTATAATCCCTCGTCCAGTGCCCCCACAAAAAGACCGAGTGACGCTTTTGACATAGGTGAGAATTGGATAGTCTTGAATTGTTGCCTTGCAGTTAGAACACTCTTGAAGTGATAAAGCGTGTTCAAGAGAAATGCACGCCATTTGTTGAAGGCATGCCATTCATTTAACACTATTATATTGCCTACGTGGAGCAATTCTTTTATTATCTGGTTTATTTCGTCGATGTGGATATAAATCAAGACAGTATCTCCCCTTAAAATTGATCTTTCATTGAACTGAAGCCTGCTCACGTACCTTGGTTTCTACGTATTCTGAGACTATATGAGAAATTTTCTCACTGTTGCGGAGCAATTCTTTTTCTGACAATGCTGATAGATAGGAAATATATGATCGGATTTTTTTTATTTCATCCTCAAGATTAATCAGTTTTTTCAACTCGTCTAAAGACCTTGCCCTCCCATGAAAATCTCTAGACAATATAACGATTTGCGACCCCAATCTTACGTGTTCAGACAAAACCAAGCGGCTGTCAACGACACCTCTACCGAGTCTTGAAATACCACCGAAACCGAAACGAATGCCCTTCTTTTTTATTTTTGTTGCAAGATATTCCACGATACCTCCGCTCAACAGCTCAAAGAGAAAATCTAAACCCATCGACAAATGAAGGTCATTGAGACCAATATAAACTTCATCAATACCGTCTACCTGCAATATATCATCAATCCGAACCAATGCCTGTGACGTTTCTAATAATAAACTAGTAGCAGCTCTGCCATTAATTATTGATATAAATCTCTCAACCTCTTGGCGTGTTTTAAACATCGGCAACATAATAATATCTGCCCCTTGGGATAGAACCTCGTTGATTTCTCTTTCAGACCCTGAGTGTATTGGGTTGACCCTAACCTGTAACTTTGAGTTATGAGAAACATTTCTCACTCTGCTAATATCTTGTAGAGAATGGCTAGATATCAGGGTATCTAGACGCCCTTGACGCTCTCTTTTTTCCCGATACTCTAAGTCAATCATAATACGATCAACACCAGAATCCTGAGCATACTGCGCTAGCTCTGGGTCATTTGTGATATATATAAACTCCATAATAGTCACCTTTTATTAACAGGAAGAATCCATTCTTTATATGCATCAATCTTTCCTCTTACAATATCAAAGTATCTTTTTCTTATGGATTTAGTTAATTCACCTACCTTTCCATCACCAACGATTATTTTATCGACAGATATTACTGGGACGATTTCTGCAGCTGTTCCACATAAGAAAATTTCGTCGCAGACATATAACTCCGTTCTATCAATATTCCTCTCTACGACGGTTAAGCCGAAGTCATTCTTTGCTACATTTATAATCGTGTCTCTTGTAATACTTTCCAGTATTGAAGCAGTAATGGGTGGAGTTATTAATTCACCTCGTCTCACAATAAAAATGCAAGACCCTGGCGCTTCAGAAATCTTACCTTCTCTATTGAGAAACAATGCAGAATCAAAGCCATTATCTAACGCTTCAAGCTGCGCCATCCGACTGTTGATGTAATTTGCACCCGCCTTGATTCTTGGCGATACTGACCTATCATTTATACGTTCCCATGAACTTACACAAGTAGTGATACCCATTTTAGAATCGTAAGCCCTTCCCATAGGAATGGGCGCTATCATCATCTCACAATCACCTTTATAAGCCCAACTGCCAGGTTCATTTACAAAGAAAACAATACGCACGTAAATATCTTCCATATATCTATTTGCAATTATCGTATCCACAAATGCGCTCTGTATTTCAGAAGCCGTGTACTTGAGCTTAAGCCTCATTATTTTGGTCGATTGAAAAAGTCGGTCGAGATGATCCTTAAATCTGAAGGATAAGAGTTGATTGCCGTTATCACTCAAATAGCATCGAACCCCTTCGAACACATTAATTCCATACTGACATGTCGGAGACCAAATATGAACTTTAGCGTCCTTGTCGGGCACAAGATGGCCAGCCAACCACAAAACTCTTTCAGTAGACATATGGTTGCACCATTCGTGTCTAAAGTTTGAAAGTTCTAAAGATATCTTCGGTTTCTTCTTTTCTTTTGATAACTTCGTATGATTTCCTCTTGGAATTATACTCGATGACAGCACAATTTGGTAAAATGAATGGAGGCTTTAAAACAATTGAATATGATCCTACATTGTCAAATACAATATAATCTCCTATTTTCAAAGACCCTCTATACCCTTTGTATAAGTAATCGTTTTCCGTGCATGTATAACCAGCTATATCAATAGAGTCATATTCTTTATAACAACAATCTTTCTCAGATTTTTGATATACTGTTATCGGTAAGTTGATATCCTTCGATGTTGGAATTATATTAAATCTACTTCCCGAAACGGTTGCTATAATTTTATTGCGTATTGTCTTTATATCAATTACTTTAACGACAAATTTCATAGTATCTGCCACAAGCGCAGTTCCAGGCTCAAGCAAAAGTTTTGGTTTCACAGACTCATCCAGATCTTGGTAAAAGTTTTGGAACTTGGCAGCGATAGCTTCTGCATATTCTTGATAGCTTGGCACTTTACATTCAAACTGCTTTTTTAGTGATTCAGTCATTTTTCCAAAAAAACCACCCCCAAGATCAAGGAACTCAGGAGGTGAAGAAAATAATTGATCAGATAAGTGCAACATTTTATCGACACGAGTAATAAACGATTCAATATTTCTGTTTGGAAAATGGCAATGAAGACCTTTAATACTCATGTTATCAATCCCTTTCAGCTTGTCAAAAGCATGATAAAAATCTTTTCCATCTATATCAAATCCAAATCTGGATGTCACAGAATCTCCAACATCAAAGTTGCACCTGATTCCTATACACATATTTATTTCAGGGTTGTCCTGAGCAATTTTTTCTACAATACCTATCTCGTAAAACGAGTCTAAATTTACAATACCCCCACCTAATAGGCATTTCTTAATGGTTTTTTCGTTCTTATAAGGACCATTGAAAATAATTTTTTGTGGGGACACTCCAAGTTTAATAGCTAGATCGAATTCCATCTCGGAAACTACTTCCGCATATCCCCCTTTACGGTCAATTATTATACACAATTTAGGGATATAGTTAGTTTTATAGGAGTATGCAATAGAAGTTTTAGGATATATATCTCGAAATGCTTTAAGGAATTCGTTATAGTTCTGTTCAAATCTCTGAGAATCTAGCAAATAGAATGACTCACCATAAATATGACTCAGTTCTTCTAATACGTCCCAAGTGATTTTCATTTTAGTTTTCTCCTGATGAGTTGATGTTTTGAGGATACATTGGTAATGATAAGACCTCAGTTGAGATTTGCTCTGTTTTAGAAGGATGGAAATGTCCCAACCCTAATGATTCATGTTTGTGCGTAGGTTTAGGCCATAAAATCAAAATCTTGATACCGGTTGATTTGCAATATATTTCCGCCATTAGTTTCTTTATGTCACCCCCTTTGGCGATATAATGCCCATGAGAACGGTGAGCGCTAAAGACAAAATTGTCCTTCCTCAGGGCAGAATAGACACCAACAGCAACGGCTTCCTCTCCTATGTATAAATGGCAAGGGCATTTGATTTCTCCGTCCTCGATAAGTCCGGCTACTTTCTCTTCAAACTTGCGTGTCTTCACCATAGTCCTATACATTTTTCGCAAGATGCCCGTGGGAATATCCAAAGCGAGTAAATTTCGTTCCTTTTTATTCAAGTTTAATTCGCTCCTCTTGTCCGTAATTTTTGTACCATTGAATAAAGGCTTTCAGTCCTTCTTTTAGGTCATATTTTGGCTTCCATCCCAAGATTTTTTTAGCTTTCCTTGCGTCAGCAATTAGTTGTTTAACCTCTCCAATTCTCGGCTCCACATGGACAGGCTTTATCTTTCCTTTTTTGCCACATAAGTCTATGATCATTTTTGCTAAATCGATTATGCTTACTTCTTTGCCACTGCCAATGTTGATCGGTTCTAGCGTTGACTTGTGGTTAAGAACCAAGTCGAAAGCACTAACGGCGTCCTCTATGTACGTGTAATCTCTTGTTTGTCGACCATCTCCATATATAACAGGTGGTATATTGTTCAGAACTCTTCTAGTAAATATCGATACTACGCCACCATATCCGATGTCTCTTTGCCGTGGACCAAAAACGTTGAAGAACCTCGGTGCAGAGATGTCCATACCATATGTCTTAACATAGGCATTGCACATTCTATCAGCGGCGATTTTGCTAGCTCCGTAGGGATGGGGAGCATCTAAGGGGTGTTTCTCATCTATAGGAACATATTGAGCTGAGCCGTACACCTCGCTTGTAGAGGCATGAATCACCTTCTTGACATCGTATATCCTTGCCACTTCTAATACATTCTGTGTTCCCATTACATTTATTTCGTAAGTAAGCCTAGGCTCGACGTAGGACCTATCTACATGAATCTGGGCCGCTAGATGAAAAACAATGTCCACATCGTGAATTATTCTTTCCAGAAGGTCAAAATCCCTAACGTCGCCCTTGATCAACTTGAAATTTCGGTAATCCAGTAGATGTCTGACGTTTACCAGATTGCCGCTCAAGAAATTGTCTAGGCAGAGAACAGTGTGTCCTTCTTTGGTGTATTTTTCGCACAGGTAACTTCCTATGAAACCTGCGCCACCAGTTATCAATATTCTCATTTCCGACATCTCCGGACTATTTCTTCATAAAGAACGCCCATCTCCTCCATCTCTCTGTAATAGTTATTTCGCTCTTCGATTATTTTCCTGCTAATCTTTCCAAACCGTTTTCTTACATCTTCATTCTTCAATAAATAGATAATCTTTTCGGCTAAGGATTTTGGATCTTTTATTGGTACAACGAAGCCATTTACTCCATTCTCCACCCACTTTTTGTTCTCCGAGACATTCGTCACTATCACTGGCAGTCCGCAAGCCATTGCTTCGGCTGTGCTGGCAGCAATCCCAGCATCTGAAAGTGCTGTGGAAACATAGACATCCATGCTTGTTAAATACTGTGGAATTTCGTCGTTTGGGATGAAACCTATAAACTTCACGCTTTCTAACACACCCAAAGATCTGGCTAGTTCTCTCAGCCTTTTTTCTTCAGAACCTTTTCCAGCAATAACAAATCTTGATTCCGGAATTTCCTTTTCTACCAATGGCACAGACTTAATCAGTGATTCAACATCATATACCGGTTCAAGATTTCTTAAACTTATCACCGCAGGCGAATCATAGATCTCTAATTTCGCCCTAATCTTTTCACTTTTTTCTCCTGAATTAAATCTTAGAGTGTCAACCCCAAAATGGACGAGTCTGACACTTTCAGACGAAGCTCCTAATCGTATCATAGCTTCCTGCATATGTTCAGCATCGCATGTTACCAAATCTGCCCGTTTCAAAACATACTTCGCGATGTGTTTTTTGACAAAGTATTTTCTTGATCCTTCTGAAGGAACGAATAAAACATCTGACCCCCACGCAGTAACTACAAACGGCTTAAAACCACACAAAGCACCATAAAAACCATAGTCCACTATATAATGCGCATGCAAAACATCAGGATCTATCCTTTCAATCAGCCTTTTCATTGCTTGAGCACGCAAAAACCTAAACGGAATGTCAAGACCAAACCGAAGAGCAGAGGGTCGTTTCAAGTTATACATTTTCACATTTTCAATATGCGCCTTTTCAAAAGAAATCAAGTGAACCTCATAACCTTGATCCGCAAAAAATCTAACCCACTTTTGAGTGTGAACACTCTGAGCATTTGCAAGATAGCAAATTTTCATTTCAACCCATCATTAAGTGCATTACTAACAACACTAATAAATACATACACAAATAAATTTGAGCCAATTCTCAGAGAAATAAAACAAAGCCTCTTAAATGAGGCAAAGGAAAGTATAATTCTGTGAAAAGGTATTCGTGATTTCAGAATTTCATAAACCACTCTGACGCGCAAAGCAAGGTGTATGGCCTGTGAAGGTTGCCTTCATTAATTCATCAGGTTCACGCCACGATAAAAAATCTGGTAAAGGAAGATGCACGTTTTGCGAAGCGTTACTTATGCATAACATCGAAAGCATTGGTTATGGCGCCACAAGTTTAGACAGATCTTTCATTCTTAAACATGCAGACGGAAAAACCTACACGACAGTTCTACCTTGCTCGATTCTGATATTAAGCAAAGTTGCTGGAAGAAAAGGTAAAAGTGTCTTCCGTAAAATCGTCCTCGCCCTAGAAAAACTGATGTTTGCATTAAGAGTTGTATGGCGACTTTCGCGCGACAAGGTCGATGTGTATGTTATTTTGCATCTTTGGGACTACGAAATCCCATTTCTAAACCTATTCTTGAGAATTTTTAGGCCAACAGTAATCATGTGGTTTGGAGGCTCACTCCGCTCTTATGAACAATCAAGCAAGTGGAAATATCACATTTTTGTTTCAATCTACCGATTAAGCCTGCACCTTGCATCGTTAACCCTAATCAGCCTCGACCCAGAACAGAAGTACTACCTTTTCAAGGCTCTAAAGCTTCCTCGAAACAAAGTTGAAAATTTTAAAGAATATATTGTTGATGACAAGCTATTTCGCAGGTTAGACAGAGACATTTCTGCAGAAAAAGTTGGATTTAACAGAGATGAAATAAATATTGTAATGGTGTCAAGAATCGAGAGCACCCAACGCATTGATGTTAGCAAAGACTATGAAAAAGACCCTTTTGCCGCACTTGAAATTTTCCGACTTTAGCCCAAAAGAATCCAAGGGTGAAGTTGCACGTTTTTGGGCGCGGACGAGGAATGGGAGAATTCAAAAGAAGAGTAACTCAATACAATCTTCAAGACAAGGTTAAAATCTACGGATGGATAGAGAGAGAACAACTTCCCGAGTATTATTCAGCCGCAGACCTTACATTCTATCCACACCCATTCATAACCATAAATGACGGT
>Ga0172363_10004688_pt1 | contig 11047 bp, 8 predicted proteins | sample LakKivs2_kivu2a2_FD_114541 | JGI IMG/M metagenome (GOLD analysis project Ga0172363, IMG submission 114541) | Sediment microbial communities from Lake Kivu, Rwanda - Sediment s2_kivu2a2 | ecosystem: Environmental > Aquatic > Freshwater > Lake > Sediment | place: Rwanda: Western Province, Lake... | reverse complement strand
TGGCTCCCATCTCCGAGGCAAGGTTCGCCACTGTCATACGCTCGCTTATGCTGAGAGTTGAGACGCCCTCACCATGGAATTCTATTGACATGTAATTTGCGCCGTCAGAGCCCAGCATACCTATGATCCACAGCGACAGATCCTTGGCGGTTACGCCCGGGCGCAGCTTGCCCTTCAGGTCTATCCGCATTGAGGGCGGCACTAGGAACCATGTCTCACCACGTTTCCAAATCCCCGCCGCCTCTGTGCGGTCAATGCCCGCTGCAAGGGCATTAAACGCTCCTGCAGTGCAGGTATGGCTGTCAGAACCCACAATGATCATACCCGGACGGGCATGATATGACATCATCTGGTGACAGATACCGACTCCGGAATCGTAGAACTTCCTTATGCCCTGTTCATTTACAATGTTCCTGATATCCTGGTACTGCGTTGCAAGCTTTGCATCAGCCGGAGGAGCATTGTGATCAAGCACCACAAGCATCTGGTCGGGATCAGATACCTTAGTGCCTCCCATTTTGCTGAAGGTCTGGTAAATGCTTGATGTGTTGTCATGTGTAAGGATCAGGTCAGGTTTTCTGAACACTATGGCTCCATCGGGAGCACCCAGTACTTTTTCAACAAATGTCCGTGGTTTCATATCTGGATGTTATTATTCTGTCAGCCAAGAAGTCCGCCTCTCATATAAATCTCATACTGTGCATCATAAAACGGATTAATGCTGGTTATCAGCCCGTTCCGCTCATTGACCACATCTCCTGTCAGGAGGTTGATTGTAATCACATCCTGGTCCCTCAGGTCAATTTTATCAAAGGAGGTGTATGTCATTACCGGAAAGGCGGCATTGATCGCATTCCTTTCATAGATGGCACCGAAAGAATGTGCAATAACAGCCTGTATGCCCAGGGAGACAAAGCAGTCCACAGCCTGCTGTCTTGAGCTGCCGCTGCCGAAGTTTTTCCCGGCAACGATAAGGTCACCCCGCTGTGCCCTCTTTGCAAAGTCCTTATACCCTTCAAGATTGTCAAAGGCATATTGTCCCATCTCGCGGATATCAGTTATTGCCAGGTAGCGGTTATGAAAGATCATGTCAGTATCAATATTGTCACGCTCAATGAGCCATACCCTGCCCTTGATGATGGTAGGACGTTCAGTGGCACCCTTCTGCTCCTTTTTACGGGCTGTGGCCGTCATGTCAGTTCTCTTATAGAAAATTGCAGGCTCTGAAGGTATGGCGTCGGGAGTTACAATATATCCTGCCAGTGCTGAGGCAGCCACCACTGCCGGTGATGCCAGGAAGACGCTTCCCTGCCCCTGCTTCCCGGGGAAATTCCGGTTGCCTGTGCTTATGGTGACCTCTCCCTTGCCGTTCTGTCCTACCTGTCCTGCTGCACACCCGGCGCACCCGGCATTTGATACCAGGGCACCTGCACTCTTGAAGACCTCTATAAGGCCTTCAGAAAGGCACTGGTTCCAGATATCATCAGTTGACGGCACTATTTTGAGCACTACTCCCGGTGCGACTTTCTTCCCGCGCAGGATGTCTGCCGTGACACGCATATCTTCCATACGTCCGTTGGTACAACTGCCTATGAAAGCAGAGTCTATCTTCGTCTTTGGGAGTTCACTTACCGATACGGTATCATGGGGTTCACCTGGCCGCGAGACCATTGGTCTGAAGAGCGTCACATCAATATCAGCTACGATCTCATAGGCTGCATCATTATCAGCAAAGACGGGTTCGAACAGGGCTCTTGCCCGCGTCCTGCAATACCTTACTATTTCTTCATCAGGAGGGAAAAGGATGATGATTGCACCCATTTCAGTTGCCATTGATGCAATTGTTATACGTTCATCGAGCGTCATCCGGTCAACGGCATTGCCGTACAGTTCTATGCTGTAACCGAGGAGGGTATTTGCCCCGTAAATCTTAAGAAGGTTAAGAATGACATCCTTTGCTGTCACTCCGCCGGGCATCATACCATTCAGGTTAAGCCTGACGGATGCGGGCACCTTGAACCAGACTCTTCCGCTGTTCCATGCGGCTGCAATATCCATGTCGCCCATACCCTGTCCGAAGGCACCAACTGCGCCAAGAATATTGGCATGAGAGTCGGTTGACACTGCTGTCGATCCGGGCCATATATAACCTTCCTCAATCAGGATGTGAGTGCCTATGCCTGCATTAATATCATAGATCCTGATATCGTTGTCCCTAGCATACTGCCTGCAAATATGCTGGTTTACAGCATATTTCTGGTCAGAGCCTGTAGGATTGCAGTCGAACGTAAAGAGTGTTTTGGACGGGTTGTCAACCGTCAGTCCAAAGTCGTTAAGGTTCTTTACCACGTTTGCTCCGCCGAAATCGCGTGCGGCACGTGCATCTATCGTTATGTCAACAATATCTCCCGGTTTGACGGCTTCATATTTTGAGTGAGATGCGATTATTTTTTCAATGATGGTCATTCCCATGATCAGTTTGTTTTACATAATGTCTGAGAGCAAATATAGCACAGGAGTTCATCTTAATTGATGAAAAATATCATCAGTCGGCAGGTGGATTTGAAAGATAATACTGAAACAGCTGGTCAGCTCCTGTATTGTGTTCTGTAATCACGTGCTGACATGCCGGCATGTTTGCGGAACTGCTTGTTGAAGTTTGATACCGTGGCGAATCCGCATTCAAAGACTATCTCATTGATCTGGTGATCAGTCTCGTGCAGCAGGTAACAAGCTTTATTGGTCCTTACCTGGTTAACATAGTCCACGAAGCCGCTGCCGGTGCTGTGGGAGAAAAAGCGACTGAACGAATGGGGACTCATTTTTGCGATGGCTGCCACCTCCCTGACGGGTATGGGCCTGAAGAAGTTACCTCTCACGAAGGTACATACATCAGTAAGACGGTTGTCAATCATCTCACGGTTTCCGGCAGACAGTTCGCCGGAGAGAATTTTATATTTTCCCGCAGAGCATAAAATTTCAAACAACTGGAACAGGCTTACCATTTTTTTCATGCCTGTTTCAACAAGCATTTTGCGCATTGGTTCCTCGGCCGCTTTCCCTGTCTCGGAAGTAAAGGAAATACCCCTGGCAGCATCATCAAGCAGGTGCCTGAGCTGTGCCGTCTCAAACTGTGAAAGCAGAGACTCACCGAGAGACTCACGTCTGAAATGGCACATGACGGCATGTGATCCGGTATCGTTCTCATTCTGCCTGTAGAAGTTCCAGAAATGTGAAAGGTCAGGTCCGTATAAAACCAGGTCATAGTGGTCGAAAATTTCCACTGAATCGCCGGCCACCCTGGTGCCATTTCCTGTGATATTAAGCACTATCTCGTACTCTGGATGCAGATGGAGGAAGCTGCTTTCGTTATCGATCCATTCCACCCTGAAGCCTGAGCCGTCGTCATGCCTGATGCTGATGATTTCAGGTATCATAAGGAGATTTGTTTTCCGATTGTAAACTGATCCAATTATTCAGAATAAAAATAAGAAAAGTAAATGAAAAACGCAACCGCAGGCAATTTCACCCGGCTCATTATTTCTTTAAAAATTTGCATTATGTAATATAATTTGTTATTTTTGTAGGAAGCTAATGCTAAAGATAAAAAGAGGAGAGCAAAGGTTACCTGTGGGAATCAATAGGATTGTATTGCAGACATTGACTTTCACATGGACCTATAGGCTGACTACCATAGGTTACTTCCTTTTATCAGACAGTAGATTCCGGGATTATCTCATAAGCCCGTTCCTTAAAGTACCACGGTGACCTTCTCCTCTTTCTTTTTTAGTCCCTGCCGATGAAAACCTTCCTGAGACGATTTGAGAACAATACTGAACTGTTAATTCTTTTTGGAACCTGGGGTATAGACGAAAGAGCCTTTTCGTCACTGTGCAGTGACAACCTTGATTTCATCCTTTTCTATAATTATTCTGCCGACGAGCCTCTTATACTTCCTGAGATGAAAACCTACCGCAGGGTCACTGTCATAGGTTGGTCTCTGGGAGTATGGGCTGCCGAATACTACAGCCGTAAAATGGGAATCAAACCTGACCTGACCATTGCCATCAACGGCACACCAGAACCGGCAGACGACAGGTACGGGATACCACTGAAGATATTCGAAGCGACACTTGATAACCTGTCAAACTATGGCATGGCTAAATTCTATCTCAGGATGTTCGGTACAGAAAGCCGGTTTGAGATGAACAGGCAGAATATTCCCACACGCTCTTTGAAATCACTTCAGGATGAGCTGAGATGGCTGTACAACAGGATGATGGAGCCTGTGGAAACGGGATTTGTATGGGATTATTCGCTCATTGGCTCACAGGACCGCGTATTCAGGGAATCAAACCTGGTCAGCTACTGGTCAGAGCACCCTGAGACACGACAGATAGTAGTCAATGAGCCTCATTATCTCTTTGACAGCTGGAATTCACTAAGGGACCTGATAAGATTTGTCAGGAGATTCAGGCTCTCACCTTTCCGGAATAAATAGCATTAAATATCGCGGAGGAGAATATTTACCTCTGATGAAGCTACAAGTGACTCAAACTTTGTCAGGGCTGTGTCAATCTTCCTGTAATCGGCATTGTTTATTACAAATTTATGCACCGAGCCCGTGTTATCAAGCTTTTCAAGCACGAAAGAAAGTGTCATCTTGTTGATATCCGTTGCCGGCTGATAAGCATATCTCTCACTGACATCATCCCATACCTCTGTTACCAGTCCGGAATCATGAAGAAGATCAAGACAGTCATGCACTGTCCTTGCCGGAAGGTTCAGCTCAAGGGATATCTCTTCCGGAGACCTTGGCCGGTTGCCTCTTATGAAGTCGTCAATAAGTGAATGAAGCACAAGCAGCGAGAGTCTTTTTTTCTGCCTTGGCGAAACAGTCTGAACATCAAACTCAAATTCGTACCTGGTGATGTTCTGGAGGTAATAAGAGAGTTGTGCCCCCATAAGGAGGATCATCCAGCTCATCTGTATCCAGGTGAGCAACAGCGGAATGGCCGCAAAGCTTCCGTACAGGGTACCAAGCCTGCTTAATCCCATCTGCGACTGCACGTAGATTATCTGCAACACCTGCAATGCAATTCCGGCAACGACACCTGACACAATACCATTTCTGAACTTTACCCTTGTGTTTGGCATCACCAGAATAGCTGCTGTAGCCAGGGCGAACAGCAGAATATAAGGTATCAGCTTCACCAGGAAAGACACCACGGGCTTGAGTCCTTCAAGCATATCAGACTGGCTCAGGATATCATTGAGCCGTGTGGAGGCAAGGACGGTGGCACTGCTTGATGCGATGAAAAGAACAGGTACAAGAATGGTAATGGAAAGGTAATCAGTTATCTGGCGGTACCAAACCCGTGTTTCATTTACTTTCCAGATAGAGTTGAAGGTGTTTTCCACGTATCCAAGAAGCCGGCCTACTGTATAAAAGAGCAGGACCATTCCTATACCGGCCAGCCAGCCCCCGCTTGTCTGCTCAAGAGTGTCGTTGGCAAACTCAAGTATCCAGTTCATCACCTGCTCCTGGTTGTGGAACTGTTTGATGATCTGTGCCCTCATCTCATCATGAAGGCCGAAACCCTTGGCAATGCCGAAAACAAGAGCCACAATGGGAACCACAGACATGGCCGTATAGAAGGTAAGCGCCGATGCCTTGATGATAATATTGTCTCTCTTAACTCCTGTGGCAAGCAGGTAAATTATTCGCCTCTGGCGCCTCCAGAAAGGCAGTGACCTGCCAAACGCGTCGGCAATCCTTTTCCAGCTTTCCGCTGCTCTATGTGGACTCTGTCTGATCAGTTCTGCTATTCTCATTAAGCTACAGGAGATTAGTACCGGCTTGCAAATTTATAAAATGATCTTCAAACACTATTATTATCTTCACGTTTTGAAATTCTACCAATGGAAATAAGAATTAAAGAGTTCATTAAGGGCGCACGCGAAGCTGAGGGTCTGACGGTTATCATTGATGTGTTCAGGGCTTTCAGCACCGCATGCTATGCCTTTGACGGCGGCGTAAAACGACTGCTTGACGTCGCTACCCCGGCAGAGGCATTTACCCTGAGAAATAAACTGAAAGCAGATACTATTATTGTTGGAGAACAGGAAGAGAAAAAACCATATGGATTCGACCTGGGGAACAGCCCCACCGAAATGATGACAGGGAATATTGCAGGAAAGACAATGATACATTGCACCACAGCGGGTACCAACGGTATCCTGGGCGCATCCAAAGCCACAGAGATACTGGGTGCCGGATTTGTCAATGCAGGCGCAACAGCATCTTATATAAACATGGTAAATCCGGGTAAGGTAACACTGGTAGCAATGGGATACAGGGCATCGGAACAGGCAGAGGAGGACCTCATCTGTGCCAGGTATATAGCCGGACTCCTGCAAGGCAGCGAAAATGATGTATCCGGAGAGATCGAAGCTCTGAGAAAAGGATCAGGAGAAAGGTTCTTCAGGCCTGAAAACCTTTCATTCAGCCCTCCTACAGACTTTTTCCTGTGCACTGACCTTAACAGGTTCAATTTCGTCCTCAAAGCCGTACATACTTCGTCAGGCTATGCTGAGATATTAAGAATCGACATGAACCATTGACGCTTTTATGGCAGGAAAATTGCATGAGAGCTCTTACATCAAGATCTGATCAGATGAAAATTAAGTTTACAGTACTGTTAATTGTATCAGTGATAATACAGGGTTTTTCCCTGCTTTCCGGGCAAACCGGACACTCAATAGGAATCAACATACAGGGAGCACCAGAAACAAAAATACGTCTTGCATATCATCTTGGTAATCAACAATATATTAAAGACAGCTTAACTACTGATAAAGGTGGAAAAGGAAGATTCACGGGAAGCGACAAGCTCCTTCCGGGTGTCTATATGATAGTCTTGCCCGGAAATACATTCTTCGAGTTTCTTGCTGATGACGATCAGTATTTTGATGTTTCCTTCAACATTAAAGCCCCGTTGATTACCCTCTCTTTCAAAGGTTCAGATGAGAACGACCGTTTCCTGGCGTACCAGAGAGAATGGAAAAAGATGCAGGAAGATGCCACGGCCATCACTGAAAAAATGAAGAATGCCAGTCAGTCAGGGAACGAGGCTGTAATCTTAAGGCTGCAACTCACCGGCCAGGAAAAAAAGATGAAAGAGTTCCTTCACATGACTGCTGAAAATAACAAGGGCACCCTGCTTGGTGCAATAGCCAGGTCAATAATTCCCGTAGAGCCCGTTAAGCCTGAAATTCCTGAAGGCACTTCAAACAGGGATTCGGTATCAAGATTACTGTCTTATATTTATTATAAGGATCATTTCTTTGATAATATTGATTTTACGCAGCCCGGACTGATTCGCAGCCCGGTTCTTGGCAACAAGTTTGAACAGTTCTTCAGCCAGGTTGTAATGCAGATACCGGATTCAATAATTAAAGAGACTGACAGGCTGCTTGACCTGAGCAGCAAACAGAAGGATATCTACCAATATACTTCTGCCTGGCTTCTAAACAGGTATGCCACGAGTGAGATCATGGGGCAGGATGCTGTTGTGGTGCACCTTGCTGACAGGGTTTACCTTGCCGGAAAGGCACCATGGGCATCAGAAGAGTATATTACCGACCTGAAGAAGAAAGTTGACAGGTTGAGACCCAACCTTATAGGAAGTAAAGCGCCTGAACTTCTTATGAGCTCATTTTCTGGCTATTATGTTTCATTGTATGATGTGAAAGCTGACTTTACAATTGTATATTTCTGGGAGCCTGATTGCGGCCACTGCAAGGAGGCAACGCCGATCCTTAAGAAATACTATGACGCCAACAAAGACAAAGGAATCGAGGTGTTCGCTGTATGTACCCAGCATGATAAAGAGAAGTGGGAAAAGTACATCGTTGACAACGGGCTTATGTGGATCAATGGGTGGGACCCGGAGAGGCTCAGCAGGTTTGATCTGCTTTATAATGTCGAATCAACTCCTCTTGTTTATATCCTTGACAGGGACAAGAAGATCATTGCCAAGAGGCTTGCAGTGACTGATATAGGACCTTTTATTGAAGCTTACAGAGAGTATCAGAATCAGGTAAGGTCATCACAAGGCAGGTGATTAATCAGTTCATATAAAGAGTTGTATCTCTCACTTGAACTGTCTTTTATAAGAAGCCATTCAGTTCCGTTTTTCCCATCATTTATTATCACTCTGGGCAATGCATCCTGTTCAGTTCGGTACCCTGCCCGGTGCAGTGCTCTTTCGGTAAGCTTCCGTGCAATCCCCGTACCCTCAACAGAAATACCTGTCTGTTTCTGCCTTTTAAAACTGAACGTGCCGGTTGTCTGGCTGAATGCGAGCAAGGGGCTTTCAAATGCTTTTGCCAGTGTCCCTGACAACATAAGGTCCTCCGGGGCTCCTTCTGATATACCATCCGGAGTCATCAGCCATATCCTGTCTGCTTCATTAATTGCCGTATCCAGGTCATGAGTTGAGTAGATCACGCACTTTTCTTTTTCCCTTGTCAGTTTCCTGAGAAGGCTTACGATACTATATCTGCCTGGCAGATCCAGGAAGGCGGTCGGCTCATCCATCACAAGTAAGCCGGTGTCCTGTGCCAGGGATCTTGCTATAAGTGCGCGCTGCCGTTCGCCGTCGGAGATGCTGTCAGTCCTGCGGCCTGCTAAATTCTGCATGCCTGTCACCTTAAGCGCCTCTTCAATAGCGTTGTTATCGTCCTCTGCCAGCGCACCTATCCAGTTGGTGTAAGGGAACCTTCCAAGGGCAACCATCTCCCTTACCCTGAAGTTACGGGCAGCAACAGGTTCAGTAGATGTGAAACTCACAATCCGGGGCCTTTCGGTGCTGCTGATTGATGCCATATCCCTTCCCCTCAGCCAGACTGTTCCTTCAAGCAAAGGCTGAAGCGCTACCAGGGTCCTTAAAAGGGTGCTCTTGCCTGATCCGTTCCTGCCTATGAGAGCCACAAGCTCTCCTTTGTGCGCCCTCACGGAGATATCCTTCATCACGCGACTCTCCCGTCCATGTGATATATATCCTATTGTCAGGCCGCTTGTCTCAGCTATAATGTTTTCCTTACTCATCAAAATCTCCTTCCCAGTCCGGTATTTCCAAGCACAATCATGAGCACAACAGGTATTCCGATAAGCGAGGTCACTGTGTTTACCGGGATAATATGTCCTCCGCCCGGAAGTGTTGATATAAGATCACTTAGCAGCAGTATTATGGCTCCGCAAAGTGCTGCGCCAGGCATCAGGGTACGGTGGTCGGAAGTATTGAATACCAGCCTGGCTATGTGAGGTACGGCCACGCCTATGAATGCCAGGGGTCCGCAGAATGCGGTGACGCTACCGGCCAGGATGCTGGCTGCTGCAAGCAATGTAACCCTCACCGGTTTCAGCCGTACTCCTACCGTCAGCGAGAATGTCTCTCCCATAAGCAGGGCATTGAGCGGTTTGACCATGGCAAAGGATATTGCCAGTCCCGCTGCAACGGCAGCAGCAAGAGACCTGATCTGTGGCCAGGAGATGTTCCCGAGGTTACCCATGGTCCAGATGACATAAGTCTTCAGCATAGCCTCATTGCTGAAATATTGCAGGAGGCTAACAATGGCAGATATCGCACTGGCCAGCAGGATACCTGTTATCAGTACGGTCATGATATCACGCATCCTGGCCGAGACGGCCATGATGACCAGCATCACTGCTCCGGCACCGGCCCATGCAGCCAGTATCAGACCCCAGTCATGCATGGGACTTACAGATGTAAACCTGAACAGCGGGGTGAATGTAAGCACTGTCAGCGCCACCCCAAGGCCGGCGCCGGAGCTGACGCCAAGGACATCAGGGCCGGCAAGCGGATTGCGGAACAGTGTCTGCATTAGCAACCCGCTCACTGACATCGCTGCACCAGCAATGACCGCTGTAACTGCCTTGGGCAGACGGAACTGCATGACAATTATTCCACCCTGTGTGGTGCCATGACCGAAAAGTGACCTGATGATATCTCCTGCATCGAGATGAGTGCTGCCGATAAAAAGATCAGCAAAAAAAAGCAGGACTGACAGGAACAGAAATCCTGTCATTACAAGAGGCACCGCCGGTCTTAATGAGCTCCTGTTCATTGCAGTCGCTTATAATAAAACGGTACATACCCCGGCAGAAGATCCGGGTGCATTATTGAAACAAGGTCCTTCAGGAGGATATCAGGGTGCACAACCGCACTTTCCCAGTAGTCGTTGCCGCCTGTCGTTGTCATCCTTTTCCTGTTATTCCATACATTTCCTTCCCTGTAAACAGGCAGTCTGGCAAGACGCCTGTCTGCCGCCTCGATCTCTGCAAGGGTTCCTGCAGCTCCCGGGTTGATCCACACGTCAGCATCTGCCGCACGCCTGAAGACAGCTTCGACTGAATAGGGCACCGAATTGGGAGCTGCAAGGTCATAAAAGAGATAATGGCCTCCTGCATCATTTATCAGCCTTCCTATATAGGAATTTGATGGTGATACGTACCAGGAATCCTCCCAGGGTGCTCCCAGTAACACATCCGGTCTGACTGAAGCCGTATTCCTTACCTTTGCGGCAAGCTCACGGTAGCGTGATGTGACTGCACCAAGCAGGCTGTCCGCCATTCCTTCATGTCCTGTCAGCGCCCCGAATACCCGTATCCATCCGCACCTTGCAAGAGGATGCTGTTCAAGGTAATCAGCATTGTACATAACCTTCACTCCCATTGCTTCAAGCTTTCGCATATATTCTGACGGGGCGCCTATATTATAAGCCATCAGCAGGTCAGGTTTCAATGAGACAACCAGTTCGCGGTCAAGGTTACTCTCATAACCGACATCTGGTAGCATCCCGTTTCTTACTTCTTCCCGCAACAGAGTGTCATAGAGCAGGTCAGTACCTGATATGCCGACTATTGCATCAGCCACCCCGAGAGCCCTGAGCATTGCAACATGGGTTGTTGACATGCATATAATCCTTTTTACCGGTACCCTGATCACATTTTCTTCACTGA
>Ga0172363_10004687_pt1 | contig 11048 bp, 18 predicted proteins | sample LakKivs2_kivu2a2_FD_114541 | JGI IMG/M metagenome (GOLD analysis project Ga0172363, IMG submission 114541) | Sediment microbial communities from Lake Kivu, Rwanda - Sediment s2_kivu2a2 | ecosystem: Environmental > Aquatic > Freshwater > Lake > Sediment | place: Rwanda: Western Province, Lake... | reverse complement strand
TGCTGGGTAATGGGAGTTTTGCGCTTCTTTTGCCCAGCAGACGCAGATTCCTGCTGTCCTTGGGCGGACGCAACAGGGGGTGGTGCCTTGGGTGGCTTGGCGGCACCTGCCCCAGCAACCGGCCTTTTCGGCGGTTTTACGCCTGTGGTGGTGGCCTGCTGGTTGTCGGTTTCGGTGCCGCCTGGTTGCTGAACGCCTTCGCCAGAGCTTCCTGTAGTGGCATTTCCTGCCCCTGATACACCGCCCTGACCCGTGGCCGCTGGCTTTTTGCCGGTGACGCCGACGCCTGCGGTTCCGGCCGATACTCCCGGTTCAGTCGTGGGTTGTGTATCCGCAGGAGCTTTGACCCCTTCGGTAGCCTGTTCAGGAAGTCCTGGAGGCCGTTCCCCGCGGGGGGAACGGAGGCCGGACTGTTCCCTGCTGGACTTGCCAACGTGGAGGAGTTCGACTGCTTTTGCACCTGCGGGTGCTTGAACTTCCTGTTCTGGTCATTGAGCGGCATGACTACCAGACTCCGCGGGCGCCACTTCCCAGACCTCACTGAACGTGTCCCAATTCAGGTCTGACCCGAGACGGTCACTGTTTTGTTGCCACCACGTCTTGGCATTGCTGGTGTAGGATGCATTGTTGGGCATGGTTCACTCCGGAGGTTTCCAATACTTGATTCTTCGGGCTTGACTATTTCGTATTTCGACGTACCCCAGTTTAACAAGCCCCTGCAAGAGGTCATCAAGCACATTGCCGGTGGGATTGTTAGACCAGACGATCCATTTCGATGTAGTAGGAAAATCATCCCATTTGACTAGACCAAGCTTCACGCCCAAGTCATACAGTGCGAGGTCAATGTCGAACCAATCGTATGATTCGAGAAAGTTCTTGTCAGACATCATTCGCCTCTCTGAGCCTGTTGCTGCATCAGGTACTGCACCCGGTGATAGTTCTTTCCATCATAATGAACCACCTGTGGGTGCTTGAACTTCCTGTTCTGGTCATTGAGCGGCATGACCACCAGACTCCGCGGGCGCCACTTCAACCACCGAAGGGCATACTCGGGGAAGTCGTCTACAAGTATTCTACCATAGACGAGACCCTTATCTCGAGTGATTGTGACCTCAACATCGGTGCCCACGTTCCGGTCGAGCCAATGTTTCTTGCCCGCCCAGGCGTTGGGATTTTTCTTGGGGCCCTGCGTCAGAATCATTCTCCGGTATCCGACCTCCCCGGCCATACGCCAGAGGTCAAATCCCAGGTCGAGCCGCGGCAGGTCCGCCCACCAATCCGTGCTGGAACGGATCAGGTCCATCCGGGCCTTGAGCCACTTGGATTCCCGGTCTCTGACCCGCCTTCTCGGTTCATGCGGGCATCTGAGAGGTGCCAGAGAACTTTCCAGACCAAGGTCATAATCACAGAGGGTCCCGTCCATGTCAAACAGAGCAATGGGTTGTTCGGGCATCATTCCCCCACACGGTCTTCGTACTCAAACTCTATGCCGAGTTTCTTTGCCTCACTTATGACCCAAGCCGCATCTTCGGAGGACTCCGGGAACCGATCAACGAATTTTCTCAGGGGCATGAACAGTCTTATCAGCCAAAAATGTTTTCTCCACTCGGCATAGGCACGTGCTTCCCGGCGCAAGTCCGCGATCGCAGGGACTTTCTCGGAGTTCTGAAGAAGGACCCTTGCATTGATTTCGGATAGTTCCTTATTGATCAATGCTTGGGCCTCTTCCAGACTTCTGTTCCAAGAGGGATCAAGATTTGTGCTTGTGTCCAGCATGCCTTCCACACTATGAACCAAGGCCCGATCGAAAATCAACGACGCTGAATCAACAGCATAGAGACGGGATTCAGGTCGATCCCCGCATCGTTCCTCAACACAGATCTTCAAATCGATACAAATCCTTGACTTCCTCCAATCATCAATATAAATCCTTGACTTCCTCCAATCTGCCAAGTAGCCCAAAATGGGGGCCCTTTTCACGGGGCTCGTAGAAAGTCGGTGGAGTTTCTTAACCCCCTCCAGCATGACAAGTCCGTCTTTGTAGATCACCCTGTTGGCAAGAACACCTTTTTCACTTCCGTAGTACTCCTTTAACCCAACCCAAAACTTCTTGGCGGCAACAACTGGCTCACCATTACTTATGGCTACCAATGCGTTTTCCATCGAGGACCTCCATAGGTTGAATTACGTTCGCCAGAGTTCCAGAGCCTGTCAAGTCTCTGTAGCTCCTCCTGCACCATTTTGTCCTGTTTCTTGAAAGAGCGCCCCAACATGGCTGCTATGGCCTCATAGAATTTCCGGCCATGACCCTCACGCCGGCAGGACTTGAATCCGCATCCCTCTACAAGGCACCATTTGAATTCGGCAGGTACCTTGCTCTCCCACTCACTGCGAAGAAGGCGTGGCCATGCTTCGTAGCCATCATATACGATGTAGGGTACGCTCGCGCCGAGCTTATTGAAAGGACGCCGCTTGCCTACCTTCAGTGCTATCCAATAGAGTACACAGTAGACGTACTGATTCTCAGCCTCATCCATGCAGCTGTAGTTGAACCCGATTGAACATTTACCGCTGTCATAGGCCATGTTACCATCGAGGACAAGTCTACTCGAATCATAGCCCAACTCTTTGAAGACCTCAGAGGGCTTGTGATAGTTGACCTGCAGGAATTGATACATCTGATCCCTGAGAGTCTTACTTTTCACCCTTACTGCGATTGAGTAGCCCATGTCGTCTCTCGACGAGAGGGTTGAGCAAGTGCCCAACCCTCCCTCAATAGGTGACTACTTCTTGACTTCAGGAACCGGCGCAACAGGTCCCGATTTCGGTGCCCCCACCGGAGTACCCAAGAAATCCGGAAGGTTCATCCCGGCAGTCTTGAACAGATCCTGCAACGGCGGGACTGACCCGAGCATGCCGGACAGGAAGTTCGCCGTTGTGGGCTTGTTCCCGGTCATGCCGTCCCAGACCACGACCTTGTCGATCTTGATGCCTTTGATGGCTTCAACCTGGGTCTTGATCATTTCCGGCAGCTTGTCGACGATGAGCAGCATGGCAGCCTTCTGGGGGTCACCACCGGCAGCTTTGACCACTTCTGTCAGACCCTCAGCCTGTTTGGCGAGAATCTCTTTGATACCGCGGGCCTGAGCGTCCATCCGGAGGAAGATTGCATCAGCCTCACCCTTGGCTTCCCGGCGCCGTTTCTCGGCCTCTGCCTCGGCAGCGATCTCGATGGTGCGCTTTCCGATCTCGGCTTTGACAACGACATCTGCTTCCTGCGTAGCCCGTTCCCGGTCGGCACGTACGAGCTCGGCCTGCTTCTGAGCCGAGTAGGACTCCTCGAGGGCTTTGGCCTTCTGCACATTCTCGGCCGCAACCGCAAGCCTTTCTGCTTCTGCAGACTTCTCGCGGAGTTCTGCGTTCGAATTGGCAACCACGATTTTGGCCGTGTTTTCGCCCTTGATTGCCTGTGCAGTCGCATCAGCAACTTGAACACGCTGTTCTCTCTGGGCATCCGCCTGACCGATCTCACCATCACGGGTCATACCGGCAACATCGACCTTGGCCTTGTTGATGGCTTCAGCCGCGGCCCGCTTACCGAGAGACTCAATGTAGCCGGACTCGTCCTGAATGTCGGTTACGTTCACGTTGATCAGTTTCAGACCAATTTTCTCGATCTCAGTTTCCACATTCTTGGCTATGTTTTCCAAAAATTTGTCGCGGTCACTGTTGATCTCTTCGATGTTCATCGTGGCTACGACCAAGCGTAGCTGACCGAAGATGATCTCACGAACGACCGTTTCCAGCTCATTTGAATTCATGCCCAGCAGTCGTTCTGCCGCGGCAGTTACAACGGCCGGATTCGTGGAGATACCTACCGTGAAGTTGGACGGTACACTGACACGGATGTTCTGGCGGGAAAGAGCCTTCTGCAGGGGCACATCAATCTGGAACGGTCTCAGAGACAGGAAGCAATAGTCCTGAATGATGGGCCACACGAAGGCTGCACCACCATGGATACACTTGCTGGAGCCGCCCTTCCCGATCTTGCCGAAAACCACGAGGATCTGGTCAGAGGAGCACCTTTTGTACCGAGACACCACAGCGAGAAACATCACGAACAGAATTGCAGCAGCTACCGCAATAACAATGAACCACATGCTGAACCCCTCTCTTTGAGATTTGAATTTTGGCCCTCTTGAATCAGTTCTCTAACCAAGTGACGACCAACCCCGCGATGAATCCCAGAATGATGGCGCCTGCTCCTGAAAGGAACATTCGCCACCGAGGTTCCGGTTCGGGTACGAGAAAACATAGTCCGATAGTCACTAAAAACATGGTGATTAACCCATGGCGACTCATGTTACCCCCTGGCGACGATGACGTATTGGTCCTGACAGGAGAGAATTTTGACAGGCTCCCCGGTCTTGATGGTGTCCCCCTCCGTGGAGGCTTTGTACTCAACCTTCTGGCTGTTGATCTCGACAACAACCTTCCCGAACCCGGCCTTGTTGCCGGGCACCGTCAGATAGGTGACCCCGTTCTTTCCCACTGCCGAGGCTATGTCGATATTCCCCGAATGAACCATGCGCTGAAAAAAGAGAAAAAGAGCGGAAACCGCAGCCATCATCACCAAAGCGACCAGCAGTGCCACGATGAAGATCAGGAACCGATTTTCCGTTGTACGAACCATCGCCAGTCCTGTCCATCCAAACATGGTGAAGAAAACCACGAAGTTCCGGAAAGTGAGCATCTTGAACCCAGAATCAAATTCACCGTGTGAAGTATCGTGATCAAAACCGTGATCTCCGTGGTCAGCTCCGATGAAGGTGGCCACGGCCATACATACGAATACGATGGAAGCCGGAATCGTGATGAACCATAGAACTGTTTCCAACATTGCTGCTCCTTGGTTAAAAGATTCTCAAGAAAATGGCCAGATACTATACCTTGAGCGATCAGGTTTGGGACTTGGGTTTTCTTTGGGCGCCCCAACGAGGGGCCTCCATAACTTAGCCCAGTTTTCTGGTCCATATTGGTTTCCTGACAGAAACATGGCCAACACAAACCACCAACCAGAATAGCCCCGGACAAAGACAGCATAGCCACAACCACCAAGTGTCAGACCCTGCCATAGGATCGTGTAGATCAGGAACGTGAGCACCCTCATTTGCTGATCTCCGCAATGAAATGCGGCCACACCTTCTCCAAGAAAGCACACGCCGCGGGGTCGTCATCCTGAACGAAATCAACCGAAGACATGTCTCCACCATAGATGATTTCACAGATATCCGACCCGGCAAGTTGTGCCCCAAATCCCTCTACCGTTGTGAAGTCATCCAGGTCCTTGGTATCATACCATAGACTCCGAGCAATATCGGCGGAAATTTGTGTGTCTCGACGGGCTGTGAGAATCTCCCTTTTGATGCCCTCAAGGGTCTTCTCCGGGTTGAATGTGTTTGAACCCTTGCCGAATTTCCGCAGAAGGTAATCGTTATTGCACCCGGACAGAAAAGATTTGAAATCGTCTCCGAAACTACCCCAACAGTAGGAGTAGCTCCCGTAGTCTGACTGAATGTCGAGAAACCCATCAGAAGAAATGGTGATGTTGGCCCACCAATGCGGGTCGTCGGACTTCAGGACAAAACGCTCAGACGAGGATTTCTTGACACTGATCATGTGTAGGTCTCCAGCACGTAGCGCTCACTGATGCCCACTGTGAGAGCGACTCTCTCCAACATCTTCTTGGAAAGAACGTGGCCAATCGGAAAAGTTGCCGCGACATCCCCACAGTGAACGGGAATGAGGCATTTCTCGGAAATCTCAGAAACAGACCTGGCCATACATCGAAGATCGATAGATATGAGATGGCTAGGGCGGAAACGTTCTGACAGCATACGGAGATCCTTGCACAGGTCTATTCGATCCATCTGCCGATGATAATGTTTCCTCCAAGCCTGTCCGAAAGCCCACGCGAAATGGGACCAACTGTCTTGGCTGCCCCAAATGCCGTCATACGTAGGATCACAAGCTATTTCCAGGGCCTCCTCAAGAATCTGTTTGAGAGAAGCATGCCGGAGCGCGATCTTGAACTCTTTCAACCCCTTGTAGTTTACTGCCATCGAACTCTCCTTATCAGCTCGTACCGATTCGCTGAGGGCCTACTCCGAAACTGACCCCTCGGAGCATACCGCTCAAACAAGAGCCATCCCAGGGCCACAAGAATTCCCCCAAGATGAACCACATGTGCAACGCCCCCGGCTGAACCTCCCGCCAAGGCCAGAGACAACAACCCCATCAAAGCCACAGCTAACCAGGCCGGCAATGGGAAGACCCATACCACTATGGTACGTCGCGGGAAATACCATGCGAAAGCAGTAAGTAGGCCCATGATGGCTCCAGAGGCCCCCACGATGTGCCCCTCCCAGAGTGGAAAACCCAAGAGTCCGGCGCCGACGCCACATACCAAATAGAACCACAGAAACTTCATCGACCCCCAATACCCCTCCATGAAGGTTCCGAAGTACCACAGAGTCAACATGTTGAAGATGATGTGCAGAAACCCGCCATGCATGAAAACGTAGGACACAAGGCGCCAGGCCTCGCCGTTCTCATAGACCCGGGATGGGACCAGCGCACCCCATTGATTGATAAGGGGACCGATTCCAGGTAGCATCTGGAAGACAAAGGCAACCAGACAGGCCAGCATGATTTGAACGGTGAAAGACCTCATTCGCCCCTCAGATCGTGGTGGCAGACGATTGCATTCTGCTTGAATCTCAAAACGCCATTTGCGTCTTTCTCAAGTGGCTGTATCGGATGTTTCATTTTCTGTTTCCCCCTTTATGATATTATACCGAGATACGGGTGTTAAACTCAAAAATGGTTTTTTAGCGAAGGTTCCCAGATCCTCTTGTTCGAAAAATCCCATGACCCAAGACTCCAGCTGCTCTGCAACAAACCGCTGGAGTGATTCCACGGATAACCCGGTTGCATATTTATGGCCGACCCGAACAGTCCCGGCCTCACCCGATTGCCGTGAGGGTACATGAAAAAAATGCTCTATGCCTAAGACCTGACATCCAAAGGGTCGGCCGTCGTCGTAGGCAACCCTGTTATAGATAACGAACATGAGATCCGAATAGCCCTCAATCCGGCCCACGGTACGAATGGAGGACTGTCCCGAAAGATAGGGTACTTCCTCGTTGGTCCATTGAATGCGGCGGATAGTCATACCCCAGACCTGATAGCTATTTCTTCCCCGCACTTTGGACACTTCAGTTTCCGTACGGGAATGGACCCATCTTCCACGTGATTCACGTTGTAAAGACGACCCTCAAACAGAGTGACATTCAGCAGGGTTATCCTGATGCCGCATTGAGGATTGTGGTCCCCCTTGAACCAATCGGCACTGAAATCAATCTCGACCAACGAAAGCCCGTCAGCCAGATCCCTGTAAATGAGGAGACCGGCCATTTCTATGGCATAGTTCTTAGATACTTTTCGTCCCCAAACCAACATGATAGCTACCTCGCGTTGTCAAACATTACGATGAGCGATGATCGCTTCCTTGATTCCGTGCAGCTCAAACACCACGCCGGCCAACAGAAGCACCAAAATGATACTAATCACGATGTTGAATGCTCTCATGTCTCTCCTCAAGGGTTAGTCCAGATAGGGCAGAAACCTATCAAGAATGTCGTTGATGTCTTCAGCCGTCATCCCGACACACGCCGAAATGTCCTCGATCGCCACCCCACCACTGTAGAGCACCAAGACTTCATTGATGGCTTCCTGACTGTAAAACATGGTTTCATCTCACCATCGAGTAGTAATCAGTCCACCGGTCGTCCCAATATTCATCGGCTGCCTTCTGACAATCCGGGCACAAAATTGCGTAGTTCCTTTCTTCGTCCACATATTGGCATTTCTGCCTATTCCTCGTAGCATCCATTCGAGTACAGGGTCCCCCAAACCCCTCACACGGTTGAAGTTTGATGGGCTCCTTCTTCCGGTGCTGCTCCACAAGAATCTGATATCGAGTAGCCATCAGACATCCACGACCATGCCTTCCTGAGCCAGAAAAATTCCGTTGACCTTCATCGAGTTCATGCTGCCCCCTTCAACCTGCCGAGTATCATTCGCATCGCCTTGGCCTCGTCCTTGGTGACGGCCCGTTTCCACTTGTTCTTCAGCTTCCACCACTTGATGGCATCCCGCACCGCCTGATACTGTGTTTCGTCCCACCCGAGCTTGGAGGCAAGCAGCTTCACGAATTCTTCCTCGAGGGCGGCCTCCTTGGCTTTGAACGCCCGAGCAATATGGAGCGCCGGCATGATGTCCAGATAGTCCGTACGATACAGGCGGTTACGCATGTAGTAGTCAATGTCCTCCAACGTGATATCGTCCACGTTGAGAACCTCATCTTTGTACAACCTGAATGGCACTCGTTTCTTGCGTTTGGAGTACCGGTCTTCCCCATACGCCCCCGGCCTGTACACATCGTCGCCGGAATCATAGCGGATAAGGAAGGACCAACCATGATAAGTGTTAGTCTCCGCCATCTCCTCGACCGTATACACCTCAGAACGACCCGGCCAAGATGCACGGAAGGGCTCCGTACGCCAAGCATCATCCTTCCTGGAAGAACCGACATTCACAATAAGAATACGGGTGCCCTGTTTGACAGCCTCTCGGTTTACCTTGCAATAGTCTCTCCAAGAGGGTCTGCCGTCACCAATCCAATGTTTCGTTTCGGCGTCCCGGACCATGACTACACGATCCGGTGGAATACCATGCGGCCGTGCAAAGTTGACCACACCACGCAAGCTCGTACCAAAAATGTCCGTCCTCTCGATCATCCCCTGCAGGGCAAGCATCCCAAATACGTAGCTATCTCTCCAGCGCTCCATTTTGTTCTTGGCGTGGTCTTCTCCATAACGCGAGTATTCTGAAAGCACCTTATCAAGTTCCTGCTCCCCCGGGAAGACCTTGTCACCAATGTGAATGTCCGACCAGATGCGATAAATCCGTTCACCGTTGCGGATCAACCAATACGTCTTGTAGTTGTCCTCATTCATGAAGGCGTTCGCCAAGGCGTTATCCGTATATTGTTTGGATGTACGCCGCACTTGGAACGCACACACTGCTTTGGGACGATAAAGAAACGTGTTGATGTTCTTGGTGGTCCACTCATCGAATTGGTCAAGGTCCTGAAAATCAAGGCCCCCATCGGACCAAATGCCGATTTCCTCGTCCATGTAGAGCTTCTGCTGGAACAGGTGAAGGGGCTCCTCTTCCGGCGCCGGAGTACCATCGGCTAAGAGGATGACTTCTTCCTGAATCCCGAGGAACGTTTCCACCATTGCTATGACGCGCCTCTTGCTTGTGAGTTCCTTGTGCAGGGCAGCCACAGACCGTTCAAGGTTTTCTCTCATCACGGCCAGCTTGTTCAACTCCGCGGCAATGAGGTCGTTCTTCTCACGCAACGACGCCTTGTCACTCAAGGCCAGCAGGCTGGGCTTACCTATGACCGGCAGGTTCTCTTCGTTCTCGGGGTCCGCTACGCCAGGACCCGTGAGCAGGTGCTGAGAAGTAGACTGCAGGTCGTCATACTTGAAGTCCAGGCACTCGGATATCGGAATTGACCCAAGTTTATTCCATTCCTCATCGAAAATGGGAATGGCAGCCTTGGGCTTGGGCTTCCTGCCAATATGGTGTTTCGCCGTGCTGTCCCACTCGCCGTCTTCAATCAGCTGACTGTGATCGAGAAACTCCTCAGGAAACAGCACGGACGCCTTGAACATCTTCTTGGCTACCTCGATGTTCGGGGCAAGTATGACTTCCGGGCTGCTTTTCCCGAAGAGGAACTTCATGTCAGGTCCTTCTCGATTTCTGGAACATCCCCGGGCTTCAAAATCCTGACGTGGGTGACCGTGTCAGCACCCCCCAAACGGCAGGCGTCTCTTGATGCGTGGTACTTGTGGATGGGGTATTTCTTGAACCATTCATCAACAACCTGCTCATCAGTCCACCCGTTGAGGCCGTGGTCGATGATGTAGACCCTCTTGATGGTAACTTCTACACAGAGGTTATCTTTGAATATCTTGGTCCACTCGGAGGATCCGTCCTTGGCTTTGGTCGTCATGTGTGCTCTTCTTTTGAAAGTGTTTTGATTGACTTCTGAACAGACTGCACCTTTCCCCTCCATACCCTATTATACCCAAGTGACAGATACTCAAGTTACAGAACGTTCTCTCCGAATGACCTGTTCCAGGTAGTGCTCGGCATGAGGTACGGACCCGATGAGGAGTGGGAGCTCGGAGCGAGGGGTCTGATTTATGAGCTCGGTTTCTAGGGCATAGTTCTCATCACAGTCTTTTCGGGACCCTGACACTGACCGGGACCCTGACCGTGGCCCTGTCTGGGACCGGGACCATGACCATGACCCTGACCGGGACAATGACCGGGACCCTGACTCTGACCGGGACCATGACCGGGACCCTGACCGGGACCCTGACCCTGACCGGGACCGTGACCATGACCCTGACCGGGACCATGACCGGGACCCTGACCGGGACCATGACCGGGACCATGACCATGACCCATAGAGTTCCTGTGGGAGGATCATACAGAGCTCCTAATGACCTGTTCCAGGTAGTGCTCGGCATGAGGTACGGACCCGATGAGGAGTGGGAGCTCAGAGTGTGGAGTCTTGTTTATGAGCTCGGATTCTTGGGCATAGTTCTCATCACAGTCTTTTCGGGACCATGACCGGGACACTGACCGGGACCCTGACTGGGACCCTGACCATGACCGGGACCCTGACCATGACCGGGACCGGGACCCTGACCGGGACCGGGACCGGGACCCTGACCGGGACCCTGACCGGGACCCTGACCATGACCGGGACCCTGACCGTGACCATGACTCTGACCGGGACCATGACCCTGACCCTGACCCTGACCGGGACCATGACCCATAGAGTTCCTGTGGGAGGATCATACAGAGCTCCTGATCACTTGTTCCAGGTAGTGCTCGGCATGAGG
>Ga0172363_10004686_pt1 | contig 11048 bp, 8 predicted proteins | sample LakKivs2_kivu2a2_FD_114541 | JGI IMG/M metagenome (GOLD analysis project Ga0172363, IMG submission 114541) | Sediment microbial communities from Lake Kivu, Rwanda - Sediment s2_kivu2a2 | ecosystem: Environmental > Aquatic > Freshwater > Lake > Sediment | place: Rwanda: Western Province, Lake... | reverse complement strand
GGGTGTCGGTTGGATGAAGCGCTACGTCGAGGAGCTCGCGCGCTTCTACCACGACCGCTACGGCCTCGGTGTCGCCATCGTGCGGCCGAGCAACCTCTACGGCCCGCGCGACAAGTTCGAGGACGACCGCTCGCACGTCCTGCCGGCGCTCATCAAGCGCGCGCTGGCCCGCGAGACGCCGTTCGTCGTCTGGGGCACCGGCGCGGCGGTCCGCGATTTCCTGTTCGTCGACGACTTCGTCGACGATCTGCTCGCCGTGCTCTCTCTCGAGCGTCCGTTCCGCTGCGAGCCGCTGAACCTCGCGAGCGGCAGCGAGCTCACGATCCGCGAGGCGGTGCGGACGATCCTCGACGTGTGCCGGCACGACGCGACGCCGCAGTACGACCCGACGAAACCGGACGCGATTCCCTACCGCATGCTCGACACCACCAAGGCCGAGGCGATCCTCGGCCGCCGCGATCGGACGCCCTTCCGGGCCGGCATCGAGCAGACCGTCCGGTGGTATCGTGATCTCACCGAGGTCCACCGTGCAGCTTGACGCGACGCCGACTAGCGATCCCCTCGGTCGGGGTCAGGTGGGCGGCGACACGACGGCGCACTTCGCGAGCGATCCGGCGCGGGCGCTGGCCCTCTACGAGCGCGACGGCTTCTTCGTCGAGCCGGGCGCGCTGTCCACCGAGGCGTGCGAGCGCCTCTGCGCCGCTGCGGGCGAGCTGCACGACCACGGCGACGCGCCCGTCGCACCCGTCATGAACCCGCACCGCACGCACGAGGCCTTCCTCGCGGCGCTCGGTGCGCCGGCGATCGTCGCGATCGTCGAGCGCCTGGTCGGCGGGCGGGTGAGCGGCATCCAGAGCCAGTACTTCCCGTGCGTTCCCGGCACACCCGGCTTCGCCACGCACCAGGACAACCACTACGTCGAGGCCGCACCCGACGCGTTCGCCTCGGCGTGGATGGCGCTCGACGACGTCGACCAGGACAACGGCGCGCTGCTCGCGTGGCCCGGGAGCCAGCGCGAGCCGCTGCTGCCGGTGGTCCCGGTCGCCGGCGTCGTGCCGCACCCGAACCAGGCCTTCAATGCGATCCGGCAGGCGGTCGTCGTGCCCGAGGGCTACAGGCCGCGCACCGTCGTCGTGCCGCGCGGCGGGGTCGTCTTCCTGCACGGTCACCTGCTGCACGCCTCGCACCCGAACCGGGCGTGGCGCACGCGGCGGGCGTTGCTCGCGACGTACGTACGGCGCGGCAGCGCCTTCCGGCCGGGCCAGAGCGCGCGTCGCACCGAGATCGACGTCTACCAGGGGAGACTCTCGTGATTCACCTCGGCCACAACGGCCTCGCCGACGACCCGGACTTCGCTTCCTCGGCACCGGGGCTCGCGCTCGCAGGCCGCCCGCTCGGCTTCGTCGACGTCGGGGCACGCGGCGGGATTCACCCGCTGGTCGAGCCGCTGGCGCGGCACACCGCGGTCCTCGGCTTCGAGCCCGCGGCGGACGAGTGCGCGCGGCTGCGCACCGAGGTCGCGCCCGGCTCGCCCTGGGCGTGCTGCGAGATCGAACCGCAGGCGCTCGGCGAGCGCCGCGGCGCCGCACAGCTGCACGTCCTGTCGGCACCGACCAACAGCTCGCTGCGTCACCCGAACGACGAGTTCACGCGCCGCTACGGCATGGCGAAGTGGCGCGTGCTCGACCGTGAGCCGCTCGAGACCACGACGCTCGACCACGTGCTGTTCGAGCAACGCGCCGACGAGACGTTCTGGGGCGAGCTGCTGAAGCTCGACACGCAGGGAACGGAGTACGAGATCCTCGAAGGCGCGCGCCGCACGCTCGACGAACGCGCGGTCGCGATCGTCAGCGAGGTGTCGTTCTGCGAGCTCTATCGCGGACAGCGCCTGTTCTCGGAGGTCGAGCTGCTGCTGCGCGGGCGCGGGTTCGCGTTCTACGGCTTCGCGTCGCTGCACCACCGGTCGCAGCGCGCGCTCGACAAGCGCAAAGCCGCCGGCCGCGAGCGCCTGATGTACGCCGACGCGGTCTTCCTGCGAGATCCGCTGCCCGGGGGGCCTGCGTCACTGCTGCCGTCCGGTGAGCGTCGTCTGCACACGCTGTTCACCAGCGCGCTTCTGCTCGGGTACGGCGACTTCGCGCTGGAGCTGGCGCGCGCCACCTGGGCCGACGGCGTCGAACGGGCGCGGATCGAGTCTCTGGTCCGCCGCACGAGCGCGCACGAGCCGACTGCTGCGCGCGAGGCTGCGCTCGCACTCGCCGAGGACGTCCGGACCTGTCCCGAGCTCGCCAACGTGGCCGTGGGCCGTTTCGTCGACCAGCGCCGCTGGTGCTGGAACTACGACGACGTGGCCGCCGGCCTGGGAGGGGCCGATGCCTGACGCGAAGCTGGACCCGGCGCGGCACGCGGTCGCGCACGTCCGTGGGGCGTTCGCCCCGGCACGGCTGCGCGCGCTGCGCAGCCACCTCGACCGGGTGTGCGACGAGCGCCAGACGCAGGCAGCGACCACGCGCGAGCACACTGCCATCGCGCGCGGCGAGGCCTCCGACGCACTGCGCCTCGACCCGACCTGGATGGACGCGTTTCGCGATCCGTCACGCGCGCTGCTCGACGCGATCGGACACGCGACCTGGGTTGCGTTTCCACCACAGGTGCGGCGGGTCACCACCGCGGCCCACCTCGTCCCGTGGCATCAGGACGTCGCCTACCAGCGCCTGCTCGGGCCTCGGGGCCACGACCAGCACGTGACCTGTTTCGTGCCGCTCGACGAGGATCCCGCGCGGCGGCCGACGATCGAGTTCGTGGCCGGTCGCTGCACCGAGCTGCCGCACGGCGCTGCATCGGGATTCGGCGCCGGCCTGGACGAAGCGCCCGCCGGACCGCACGCGCTCTTCCGGCTCGCGCTCGGCGACGCGCTGGTGTTCGGCGACCTCGTGCCGCACCGCAGCTTCGTTCCCGACCCGAGTCAGCCCGAGCGCCGATCGCTCGAGTTCCGCCTGGTTCGGCCCTGCGACGCCGTCGCCGACAAGGACTACTTCGACATCCCGAGCGGCGCGTTCACGCGCCGCAGCCCAGCGATGGAGGTCGCATGATCGCACACAGCAGCGAGACGAGAGCCGAGCGCAGCAGCGAGCGCGTCTTCGACGGACGGCGCAACTTCGCCGCCGACGACCAGATCGAGGACATGCTCGAGTCGCACTTCGAGCGTTTCGACGTCTCCCGCCGCGAGGTCTGGCGCAACTTCCAGCTCTACACGCGACGCGTGTTTCTCAAGCGCTTTCTCGCGCACTACGAGCTTTTCCGACTGGTGAAGGATCTGCCCGGCGACATCGTCGAGCTGGGCGTCTACCGGGGCGCCTCGCTGCTGTCGTGGGCGAACTTCATGGAGATCCGGAACATGGGGGATCGCCACCGGAAGGTCATCGGCTTCGACAACTTCGCCGGGTTCGGCACGCTCGACGAGAAGGACGGCAGCGCCGACCCCGGATTCGGCAAGGTCACCGGCGGCTTCGATGGCGGCGCCTTCGAGGAGCAGCTGCGCGACCTCATCGGCGTCTTCGATGCCGACCGGTTCATCCCCTACAAGCCGCGCATCGAGCTGGTCGCGGGCGATGCCGAGCGCACCATCCCCGAGTACGTCGACAGCCATCCGGGGCTGCGCATCGCGCTGCTGCACTTCGACGTCGACCTCTACCGTCCGACGAAGGTCGGGCTCGAGCGGCTCTGGCCGCTCGTCGTGCCGGGCGGCATCGTCGCGTTCGACGAGTACGGCATTCCGCCGTGGGAGGGCGAGAGCCGTGCGGTCGACGAGTTCTTTGCCGGCCGGAACGTCGAGCTCAAGCGCTTCGACTGGTGCAGCAACCCCGGCGCGTACGTCGTCAAGGGTGCCTTCTGATGGACACCCCGCGCGAGTTTTCGGAGGTCTGGGGGCGCAGCGCGAGCTTCGTCGAGAAGCCGATCCTGTCGGCGCTCTGCTTCGTCTACGGCGCCGAGCGCTTCATGCGCGGCCTGCTCGACGACCTGCTGGCGCAGACCATCCTGCCGCGCATGGAGATCGTCGTCGTCGATACCGGCTCGCCGACCGACGAGGCCGCGATCGTCCGCGAGTACATCGCGAGGTACCCGAACATCGCCTATCTCCGGACGCCGGAGCGCGAGACCACGACGTCCGCCGCGAATCGCTGCGTCGCCGCGGCCCGCGGCAAGTACCTGACCCTCGCCTGCGCCGACGACCGGCACCGCCGGGATGCGCTAGAGCGTCTCGTCGAGGTGCTGGAGCGCAACCCGCAGCACGCGCTCGCCTATGCCGACGTCGCGATCACGGACACCGAGAACGAGAGCGCCGACCTGGCGACCGTGGTCGGGCACCTGCGCTGGCCGGACTTCGATCCCGTCCGGATGTTCCAGGTGTGCGCCGTCGGACCGCAGCCCGTGTACCGTCGTCGCCTGCACGACCAGTACGGCGGCTACGATCCGAACTACGTCACCGCCGGCGACTACGAGTTCTGGCTGCGCGCCGTGGCGCGCGGCGAGACGTTCGTGCACGTCCCGGAGGTGCTCGGCGTCTACCTGCGGTCGCAGGCCAGCAACGAGCATGCGAATCAGGGCCTGTCGATCGCCGAGTCGGAGAAGGCGCGCATCGTGCACTGGCCGGACGGCTGGGGGACACGGCCCGCGCCTGGCGGCTGCTACCTGGGACTGCTGCCGTCACCGGTGCGCATGTCGCTCAACGCGGACGCGGGGCCGCTTGCGAGCGTCGGCGCGACGGCTGGCGCGCCCGTACCAGCCCTCGCAACCCCGCCCCAGCTCGACGAAGGGGCACTCTCTGCTCTCTCCGCGGCTGCTGCGGCGGCTCGCACGAACGCGACCGGGGAAGAGACCGAGCTGCCGCTGGTGTCGGTCGTCATGCCGACCTTCGATCGGCCGCATTTCCTGGTCCGCGCCGTCGAGAGCGTGCTCGCGCAGACGTATCCGAACCTCGAGCTGATCGTCGTCAACGACGCCGGCTGCCCGGTCGACGAGGTGCTCCGTCCGCTCGATGCCGCGGGCCGGATCACCTACGTGCGGCTGGGCCGCAACCGGAATCGTTCGGCCGCCCGGAACGCGGCGCTCGCGCTCGCACGCGGCAAGTACGTGGCCTACCTCGACGACGACGACTGGTACCTGCCGCAGCACCTCGAGCGACTGGTCGGGCTGCTCGAGCGCACCGGAGGTGCCGTCGCCTACGCATATGCCGATCGGGTCACCGAGGAGAACCGGGGCGACGGCTGGGCGAGGACCGAGACCGTAGCGATGTACCGCATGCCGTACCGACGCGAGCAGCTGCTCGTGGGGAACTACATCCCGATGCCGTGCCTCGTTCACCGGCGGGACTGCCTGGAGGTCGTCGGTACCTTCGACGAGGAGCTGATCACCCACGAGGACTGGGACCTGCTGATCCGCCTGTCGGCGCACTGGCCGTTCCACCAGCTGGAGGAGGCAACCTGCTGCTTCAGCTGGCGCAACGACGGCTCCTCCACCACGAGCTGCCACCGCGAGGACTTCCGGCACACGCTGGAGCTCCTCTACCACCGCTACGCGCACCTCTCGGCCGCCGTTCCCGGAGCCGCCGAAGCGCAGCAGCGAACGCTCGCAGCCGCGCGGGCGCAAGCGTTCGCGGGCTCCTCGCCACCGGACAGCGCGCCGGGCGAGGTGGCACCCGACTGCTCGATCGTCATCCCGCTGTACAACCGCGCCGAGCTGACGCGGCAGTGCCTCACCGCACTCGCCGAGGTGACCGACGGAGTCTCGGCCGAGGTGATTCTGGTCGACAACGCGTCGACCGACGAGACGCCGCAGCTCCTCGCGGAGATCGGCTCGGGCGTGCGCGTGATTCGCAACGAGACCAATCTCGGCTTCGCGAAGGCATGCAATCAGGGCGCCGCCGCCGCGCGCGGGCGCTACCTCGTCTTCCTGAACAACGACACGGTGCCGCTGCGCGGCTGGCTGCGCGCGCTGGTCGACGTCGTCGAGAGCCGGCCCGAGGTCTCCGTGGTCGGTAGCAAGCTGCTCTACCCGGACGGCACGTTGCAGCACGCCGGCGTGGTCTTCGATCAGCAGAGCCGACCCTACCACGTCTACGCGCACCTGCCGGGCGACTTCGCACCGGCGAACCGGTCGCGCGAGCTGCAAGTCGTGACGGGCGCGTGCATGCTGGTCCGCGCCGACGCGTTCCGCGCCGTCTCCGGCTTCGACGAGGGGTTCGTGAACTCCTTCGAGGACGTCGACCTGTGCCTCCGGCTGCGCGAGCGAGGCGGCCGTGTCGTCTACGAGCCGAAGAGCGTGCTCTTCCACCTCGAGAGTCAGAGCGCCGGGCGGCACGCGAACGACGCGCGCAACGGAGAGCGGCTCGCCAGGCGCTGGAAGCACGTGTCGGTTGCCGATCACGTGCGCACCATCCTCGAGGACGGATTCGTCATCCGCCAGCGCGAGCTCGACGACGGCCCGCGCGCCGTGGTCGAGCACCTGCGCGAGACCGAGCGCGCGGCGTGGCAGCTCGTTGCCGAGGCCGAGAAGCGCGCCGGCGAGACCGGCTTCGCCGCGACGGCGCCGCTGCTCGCCGACGCCGCCGCGTGGCCCGCCGACCCCGGAGCTCTCGCCTGGGCGGCGCAGGAGCTGTGCCCGCGTGCCGGGGTGCCCGAGCGCGCGGCAGCCTTCTGGGAGCGACTGCTCGCCTGCGAGGAGAACGCGGCAGCGCGCGCGGCGCTGGCCACCACGGCTCTCGAGCACGGCGACCTCGGGGCGGCCGAGCAGCACGTTGCGACGCTGCTCGCACGGCGCCCCGACGACCCGCGTGGCCTGCTCGTACGCGGTGTGGTCGAGCTGCAGCGCGAGAGCTTCGCCGCGGCGCGCGACGCGTTCGCGCGGGCGCGCGCGGGCGGCGCGGACGAACGCAAGAGCAGCCTCGGCCTCGGCATGGCGGCGCTCGGCGCCGGCGCGAGCGAGGACGCGTGGCAGATCTTCTCGGGCCTCGTACGCGAACATCCCGGCGACGCCGAGGCCGTCCACTGGCTGCTGCGCGCCGGCTGCGCGCTCGAGCGCTGGCGTGGTCTGCGGCCGTTCCTCGAGGAGTCCGTGGCGCGCGTACCGCGCGACCCGTCCCTGCGCTTCGCGCTGGCGGGCATCCACGTTCGCCTGGGAGAACTCGACGCGGCACGCTCCGAGTACCGAACGTTGCGCGAGACCGCACCGGCCTTCGACGGCCTGGAGAGCCTCGCCGCGGCGCTCGACGGGGGATCTCGCGCCGTCGCCGCGCCGGCAGCCCACTGATGCCGTCCGCACACGGCGCCACGGCCCCTGCGGGCCGCTGACGCCGTCGCACACGACGCCACCGGTGGAGCCGGCCGCGCTGGATCCGTCGGCCGTCCTGTGCCAAAGCACGCGCGTGGCGGGTGCGGACGCCAGAGGGGGTTGCGGAGGCCAGCGGGCGGCCGTCTTGCTGATCGCGCTCGCGGTCTCGGGCGGCTGTAGCATCGGGGCTGCGAGCGACCCCGCGGACGTGTCCGTCCCGCCGCCTGTCGAGAGTGGTGCCAGCGGCGTGCCGCCGGCTCCGCGGTCGGCGCAGACCGCGACCCGCATCGTGAGGGTATCGATCGAGAGCGCCCCGCCGACGACGCGCGTCGTGCTGGAGCTCGACGGCACCGCCGAGCCCGAGGTGTCGCTGCTGGTGAACAACCGGCTGGTGGTCGACGTGCCGAACACCAGCTGTGCTCTCCTGCCCCGCATCATCGAGGCCACCGGCGATCCGCTGGTCGAGCGCGTCCGCACCGGACAGCACGCGGAACCGGACGCCAGGTCGCGTGTGGTGATCGATCTCCGCCAGCGTGCCGATTTCAGCGTACGCGCACAGGGCGACCGCATCGTCGCATACTTGTCGCCGGCCGACGGTTCGGCCGTGAGCGCCGTCGACGACAGCCGCATCCTGCTGGGGGCCGAGCTCGGGGAGACGCCCGGCGCTCCGAGCACGCCCGCGCCCGAGGGGACCGCACTGCCCGCTGCCGCGGCATCGGCCGTGGATGCGGCTCCGCCAGCGACGAGCGCGGACTCGGCCGCGCCGCCGCCCCTCTTGGAGGGGATGCGGACGCCACCGGACTCCCCTTCGCTGCCGACGATCGAGCCGGAGCCGACGATCGAGCCCGAGCCGACCAGCGTGCCACTACCGACGAGCGTGCATGAGCCGACGATCGAGACAGCGCCGACGATCGAGCCGGCGCCGTCGACCCCGGCGCCGCAGGCGACGTTCATCCCTGGCGACGCGAGCGTGACGGGGCGATCTGCGGCGATACCTCAGGATGTCGCGGGGACGCCGTCGGCCGAGCTCGAAGCGCCGGCGGACGCTGCCGGCCGCCTGGCTGCACCGCCCGAGCCGACGCTGCCGGACGCGCTCCTCGAGCCATCGGCGGCACCCGCACCCGTCGCCACCCCCGAGCCGATCCCGAGCACGGCGCCGCCGGTCGAGGCGACGCGCGCCGCAGCGAAGCGCATCTCGATCGACTTCACCGAGGCAGACGTTCGCACCGTGATCGAGCTCGTCGCGGGCGCCGGTGGCTACACCGTCGTGTTCTCGCCCGAGGTCGGCGGAACGATCACGGTGTCGCTCGTGGACCGCCCGTGGGAGGACGCCCTCCTGACGGTGTTGCGCGCAAAGCGGCTGCGCGAGGTCCGGCACGAGGACATCATGCTCGTCTCGCCCGCAGGTCGGTGATCCCGAACCGGCGGGCGATGCGTTCGCAGCGTATCCGTCGCTGCTCGCTCAGGCGGTCTCGTCCTGGTCGGACCCGACGAAGTACTCCGGGAAGCGTATCGGGTCGGGCGTGAACATCGGCTTGCCGTCGTCGTTCAGCGGGATGCCCCCGTAGCCCGTCTCGCGCTTCACCCAGTTGCCGTTCTCGTCCTGCTTCCACCAGTAGTGACCCTGCTCCTTCATGAGGGGGTCGCGCACGACGCGCGCGTTCGGGTCGAAGTCGTCGGGCAGGCTCCCTCGCCACGGGCCGTAGACGATCTGCCCCTCGAAGCGTGGCGTCGGTACCCAGTTGCCGCTGGCGTCCTGCTGGTCGAACACCGGGGAGTACGACGTGCCGTGGTAGAAGTCGGGCGGGATGTACATGCCGGCCGTGCGAGGGTTGTCGCTCAGCGTCCCCTTCGACGTCACCTCGTTCCCCTCGGTCGCCAGGTTGCGTCCCGGCGTCGCGGTGTCGGGCTCGGAGGTCGGACCCGTCGGCAGCGAGCGCCCGCTCGCGTCCGCGAGCGGCACCCGCGGTGTGGACGCCGTTCCCGGTCTGCGATCTACGACGGAGTCGCGGGCCCCGGCCGTGGCGGACGCAGCGGAGGTGCCGTTGCGCCCGGCCCGGGCCGTCGCGGCCGTCTCCTGCTGTCCGAGCACGGTGGCGAAGTCCTTGCGCCCCTCGCGGTCACGCGAGCGCGCACGCTCGACCTGCGACGTGCCTGCCGGCGAGGCTTGGATGGCTCGAAGTTGAACGCTCATGCCAGACCCGCATCGCAACGCCCATGCCACGCCGGAGCCACGTGACCCACGATGCGGCGACGGTGTCGGGCCGGCGCGCGTGCCCGCCGCACGGCAGAAGCTGCCGACCCGCGCGGAACGAATCTGCCACCGGACCGCCGGTCGCGACCGGCGCGGCCCGACGTCGCTCGCCAGGGTGCGGGATGTCCGCCGACGCCCGCTGCGGCACCGCCCTTGCGTAATCGGGCCGTGATGCTCGTTCCGCACGTCATGCAGGTCAGGGTGACCCGCCGGTCTCCGGCGGCGGATCTGCCTGGGCCGATGGCACCCGCCCGCCGCGACGCCGGCAGCCGCTCTGCCTTCGCCGGCCAGCTCGAGGGCGTGCAGAGGGCGCTCCGACCGCTGAGCGCCGCCGACCGTCTCAACGGGCCCTCGCGCGCGCTCGTGAGCGCCGGTCACGTGACGGCTCCGGCCGCCGCGCGCAAGCCCGCCGTGGAGGCCGGCCCACAGTCGATCTCGCCCTGGCTGAGAACGTCGCGACAGCGCGCGCTGGCGGATGCGATCACGCACGCCGCGCAGCACGTCGGGGTTTCGTCCGACGTCTCACTCGCCGTGGCGGTTGCGGAGTCGAGCCTCGATCCGACTGCGCGGAGCTCCGACGGCCTGAGCTCGGGAACCTTCCAGGTGACCGGGCCCACGCAGAGGGACATCCGTCGTCGGATCCAGGAGGGTGAGCTCGTGCGGCCACCCGGATCCGACGACGTGGCGCTGGGCATCGCGCATCTGGGCTGGCTGCACGAACTGTTCGGTCGCGACGCGAACCTCGGCGGCCCGCTGCGCACCGTACCGGTCGCGGACGCCGGCGAGCGCACCCGCTTCGCCGTCGCCGCCTACAACGCCGGCGAAGGTCGGGTCGCCCGGGCGCAGGAACGCGCCGCGGCCCAGCGTCGCGATCCGACGCGCTACGAGAACATCCGGGCGTTCCTGCCGGAGATCACCCAGCGCTATGTCGACCGTGTGATGCGCTACTCCGGTGGCGCGACGCCGAGCGTCCGCGCGGCATGATGCGAGCCTCGGGGAGAGCCGATGCACCTTCCAGGAGGAGACGACGATGACGAGATCGAAGGCGTGTCGCACGATGGCCCTCTCGCCATGGGCTCTGCCGCTGCTGCTGCTGTGCAGCGCGGGCGCGGCTCGCGCCCTCACCGCCGAGGAGGTCCTGCAGCTGAAGCAGGCGGGGGTGAGCGACGACACGATCCAGGACATGCTGCAGAACGAGCGGCAGAAGGAGCAGCAGAAGGCCGCCGACGCACCGAGCGCCGCGATGGAGCAGGACAAGTTCGCCAACGACCACATCGGCTCGTGGACGACGAGCGACGGGCGCGTCGTGCTCTCCACGGGCAAGGCGGACCCCCAGAAGGACGTGTTCGACCCGACCATTCCGCAGAACTCGGGCGCCGCGACGCCGTTGAACGTCTACCCGTACGTCTTCACCGGCGCGGGCCCGCCGGGCCCGCCGGGGCCGGTGATCGGTCCGCACGGTCCG
>Ga0172363_10004685_pt1 | contig 11049 bp, 5 predicted proteins | sample LakKivs2_kivu2a2_FD_114541 | JGI IMG/M metagenome (GOLD analysis project Ga0172363, IMG submission 114541) | Sediment microbial communities from Lake Kivu, Rwanda - Sediment s2_kivu2a2 | ecosystem: Environmental > Aquatic > Freshwater > Lake > Sediment | place: Rwanda: Western Province, Lake... | reverse complement strand
TCGATCAAAAGGACGGGTGGAGCGGGCAGAAGTGAGAATGCCGGTATGAGTAGCGTAAAACGTGTGAGAAACATGTTCGCCGTAAGTCTAAGGTTTCCGACGGAAGGTTAATCCACGTCGGGTTAGTCGGGCCTAAGCCGAGGCCGAAAGGCGTAGGCGATGGACAACAGGTTAATATTCCTGTACCACGTCGGATCGTTAAAGACGCGATGGGGGGACGCAGGAGGGTAGGCCAGCCGGTTATCGGATTCCGGTGCTAAGCCTGTAGGGAGATGATGGCCATAGATAAATCCGTGGCCTGATCCTGAGAGGTGATGGCGGTGCCTTAGAGCCAGAAGTGGTCAAGCCCAACTGCCGAGAAAATCCTCTAGCGAGATCCACGTGCCCGTACCGCAAACCGACACTGGTAGACGGGTAGAGTATACCAAGGCGATCGGGAGAACCCTCGTTAAGGAACTAGGCAAATTAACCCCGTAACTTCGGGAAAAGGGGTGCCTTCTGGGGTGAAGTAAATACTTGCGGAGCTCCGGGAGGTCGCAGTGAAATGGCCCTACCGACTGGTTAACAAAACCACAGGTCTCTGCTAAAGCGCAAGCTGAAGTATAGGGGCTGACGCCTGCCCAGTGCCGGAAGGTTAAAGGGAGGGGTCACCCTGAGCGCAAGCGAAGGGGAAGCTCTGAACTGAAGCCCCGGTGAACGGCGGCCGTAACTATAGGCTGGACCGCTGTAGTTACGTTAATAAACCTGGCTATATGCTGGAAAACCCGGTATATCCTCCGGTACTCGGTTTGAGATGCAAACCAGTGACAATCCGCGAGGTGCGGGCAATCAGCAGGAAAGGCTTTCTGGGAAGCCTCCAAAGGGGGTGTAGTGTGGCTCTGAACGTAGGGCGAATTCCTGAACGTATCGGGTATTACTTGGCAGGATTCGCCGATGGAGAGGGAAGTTTCAACGTCTCATTCCGCCGCCGCAGCGATTACCAGATGCCCTGGAAAGTATCTCTGTGCTTCAATGTCTCTCAAAGGGACCGGGTTATCCTGGCACTCTTTAAGCGACATCTGGGGTGCGGAACGCTGCGAGAACGTGGTGATGGCGTCTGGTACTATGAAGTGAACAACTTCAACGCCATCTGTGAAAATGTGATTCCCTTCTTTGAACGGTTTTGCTTCCTCTCCGCAAAGAAGAAGCGCGATTTCGCGAAGTTCAAGAAAATCGCCTGTCTAATGCAAGAGGGAAAGCATCTAACCGAGGAAGGAATCCGCGAAATCCTCAAGATCAGAGCCGGGATGAATGATGGTGGTGCCGGGCGGCGTAAGTACTCCGATGAGGAGATACTGAGCTGCTTTTCCCAGGGAGAATCCTCAGAGACCATACGCCAGGCACTCAAGGGGCAAGAGGACGCCGCCAGCCCGAGGAGTGATGATATGGTCCGATCTCCGTGGTAACACGGAGGGCTAGTTTCTTAGCCGCATTGGCAACTCGAAAGAGAGTGCAATGTAACGTGATGAACGGTCCTAAGGTAGCGAAATTCCTTGTCGGGTAAGTTCCGACCTGCACGAATGGCGTAACGAGTGGGGCACTGTCTCAACGAGGGACCCGGCGAAATTGAAATGGGTGTGAAGATGCATCTTACCCGCAGCAGGACAAAAAGACCCCGTGGAGCTTTACTGTAACTTGGTATTGAGTTAGGGTTTAATCTGTGTAGAATAGGTGGGAGGCCGTGAAGCTGGGGCGCCAGCCTCGGTGGAGCCGTCGTTGAAATACCACCCTGATTAAATCTTGACCCTAACGGATGACCGTTATCCGGCATCCGGACAGTGCCAGGCGGGCAGTTTGGCTGGGGCGGCCGCCTCCTAAAAGGTAACGGAGGCGCCCAAAGGTTCCCTCAGGCTGAATGGAAACCAGCCGAAGAGTGTAAAGGCATAAGGGAGCTTGACTGCAAGACCCACAAGTCGAGCAGAGACGAAAGTCGGGCTTAGTGATCCCACGGTCCCGAGTGGAAGGGCCGTGGCTTAACGGATAAAAGCTACCCCGGGGATAACAGGCTGGTGAGGCCCAAGAGTTCACATCGACGGCCTCGCTCGGCACCTCGATGTCGGCTCATCGCATCCTGGGGCTGAATAAGGTCCCAAGGGTTGGGCTGTTCGCCCATTAAAGCGGTACGCGAGCTGGGTTCAGACCGTCGTGAGACAGGTCGGTCTCTATCCGCTGTGGGCGTAGGGGACTTGAGGGGAGCTGCCCTTAGTACGAGAGGACCAGGGTGGACGGACCGCTAGTGTGCCAGTTGTCACGCCAGTGGCATCGCTGGGTAGCTAACGTCTGGCAGAGATAACCGCTGAAAGCATCTAAGTGGGAAGCTCGCCCCAAGATTAGGTCCCCCACCGGAATAACCGGGTAAGACCGCCGGAAGACTACCGGTTTGATAGGCCGCAGGTGTAAGCGCAGTAATGTGTTCAGCCGAGCGGTACTAACGGTCGAGGGCTTAATTCAAGTATGTGAGACGGTGGAAGCGAATTTAGCATTCTGTTCAGTTTTTAGAGTGCCAGACGATTCTGGTTTTAAAAATAAAGTTCAGAGCTGAGAAAGCTCTCTTGGTGATCTTAGCGACGGGGACACACCCTGTTCCATCCCGAACCAGGAGGTTAAGCCCGTCAGCGCCGATGGTACTTGGGGGGTAGCCCTCTGGGAGAGTAGGTCATTGCCAGGAGAGCTTTTTTGGTTGTGTTGCACAGAAGGTGCGACGCACCTGTAATTTGCCATTTCCCCCGATTTCTGCTATAACATCCCCGATCAACTCTGCTATCGAGAGGTGAAGCCAAAGTGAGTACGACTGCTCAAAAACTGGTGATCTTCCGGCGCAGACGACGCCACGATCATAAGGGTAATGGCGGAAATCTGTTCCTGCGCCTGGTGCTGGGTTTGGTCTCGATTGTGGTATCGTCCGTGTTGCTTACGGCGGGCGCAGGGGTAAGTGCGGTGGCCGGCGTGTACGCTTATTACGCCAAGGACCTCCCTGACCCACAGGCCATCGAGGTTGTGGAGGAGGACTTCGAGACTACGAAGTTCTTCGACCGTACGGGCAAGACCCTGATCTACGAAGTGGTGAATCCCCTGGGCGACCGCACCTGGGTGACCCTGGAGCAGATTCCTGAGCACGTGATCAACGCTACCATCGCCATCGAGGACCGCGATTATTGGAAGAATCCTGGCGTCAATGTGCGCGGACTGGCCCGCGCTTTCGTCTCCAATCTGAGTGGTGGGCAGGTGCAGGGTGGCAGTTCCATCACCCAACAGCTCATCAAGAAAGTGCTCATCCCGCCAGAGGAGCGGGAGGTCAAATCGTACGCGCGTAAGATTAAGGAAGTCATCCTGGCCCTGGAGATCACTCGCCGGTACAGTAAAGAACAGATTCTGGAATGGTACCTTAACCGCATTTTCTATGGACACCTGGCCTACGGGATAGAAGCAGCGTCTCAGGTTTATTTCGGCAAACACGTTGGTGAGCTTGACGTGGCTGAGGCGGCGATGCTGGCCGCGCTTCCCCAGTATCCGGGGCTTAATCCGATTGATAATTGGGACAAGGCCAAACAGCGCCAGCACCTGGTGATAGATGCCATGTTGCGGCAGGGATACATCACCCAGGAGGAAGCCATCGCTGCCAAGTCTGAGGAATTGACCCTCAAGCGCGGTGTGGAGGAGAGGTACGACGTAATTGCCCCGCACTTTTCCCTGTACGCCCTGGACCGACTGGAAGAAATCGTGCCGCCGGAGTACATCCTGCGAGGCGGGTTGCGGGTCTATACGACTATTGACCTGGAGATGCAAGCTAAGGCCGAGGAATTCGCTCGCGCGCACATCGCTAAGTTAGAGGAGGAGGGGAGCAACGCTCACAACGCTGCGGTGGTCAGCTTGGACGTGCGCACCGGCGAGATCCTGGTAATGGTGGGCAGCCTGAACTACTGGAACAAGGAGATTGACGGTGAAGTGAACGTGGCCATTGCCAACCGCCAACCCGGTTCGTCATTCAAGCCGTTCAACTATGTCACTGCCTTTGCTCAGGGCTATACGCCGGCGACGATGGTGATGGACGTGCGTACCTGCTTCCCGCAGGACCCGCCCAATCCGCCTTATTGTCCGGAGAACTACGATAACAAGTACCATGGCCCGCAGAGTTTCCGCACGGCGTTACAACGCTCATACAATATCCCCGCCGTCAAAGTGCTTGACCTGGCCGGCGTGGCCAACGTAATCAAGACAGCGCATCGCATGGGGATCACCACTCTGCGTAAGGACATGGATTACTACGGCCTGAGCCTGACGTTGGGCGGCGGCGAGGTCAAGTTGTTGGACATGGTCTATGCCTTCAGTGTGTTCGCCAATGGCGGCACGATGGTCGGTACGCCAGTGCCGGATTCACGGCGAGAGACCGGATATCGCGAGTTAGACCCGGTGGCCATCCTGCGAGTGGAGGATCGCGACGGAAACATCCTCTGGGAGTACAAGGAACCGGAACGCAGTCCAATTCTTAGCTCGCAACTGGCCTATTTGATGTGCAATGTTCTCTCGGACAACAATGCGCGGATCGCAGCCTTTGGGACAAATAATCCTCTCCACCTGGAAGACCGTCCAGTGGCGGCCAAGACCGGCACTACCGACGATTTCCGCGATGCCTGGACCATCGGCTCTACGCCGCAGTTGGCTACCGGTGTATGGGTCGGCAACAGCGATAACGAACCTATGGAGCACGTGCCTGGTTCCAGAGGTGCAGGTCCCATCTGGCACGATTTCATGGAATGGGCGACCAGGGATATGCCAGTCGAGCAATTCGTGCGCCCGGATGGGCTTGAGGAGCACATAGTATGCGCGGTTTCAGGCTTGTTGCCCAACGAGAACTGCCCGCACAAGGTCCGCGAAATGTTCATCGCTGGCACCGCCCCAACGACGGTGTGCAACGTACATCAGACTTTCCAGGTCAACCGCCAGACAGGCAAGCTGGCCACAGTCTATACCCCGCCAGAACTGGTGGACACGGTGGTATACGCAATTTACCCGCCGGAAGCCAATGACTGGGTGCGTGAGGCGGGTATCCCTCAGCCACCTACCGAATATGATACCATCTACGGTCCCAGCCCTGAATCCGAGGATGTGGCTATTCTTAAGCCCGCGCCTTATGCGTATATCAGCAAGGGTACGGTTATCGAGGGGAACGCGCGAGGCGGAAATTTCGCCTTCTATCGGCTGGAATACGGGCCAGGGCTTAATCCCTCGTCGTGGACGCAACTGGGTGGCGATCATCCTAATCAGGTGTCCAATGGACCGCTGGAGTACTGGGACGTGAGTCAGTTGGACGGTCTGTACACGCTGCAATTGCGGGTTGTAGGCCACGATGGCTCCGTCCGTGACGATGCCGTCCAGGTGACCATTGACAATATCTCACCCACGATAAGCATTGGTTATCCGCTAGAGGGTGCTCTCTACGTCATGGAGGACGATGAGTATGTGAACATCCAGGCTGACGCCAGGGATAACGTCTCGATGGACCGCGTGGAGTTCTTCGTGGATAATCAATCCGTCGGCGTCACTATGGTACCGCCTTTCAACAAGCGGTGGATGATCACCATGTCCAATACTTTGCCTTTGCCCACGCCGATGGTCATCACCCGCACCGAACCCATCACCAATCCGGTGGACGGCAGTATCATCGGCGAGCAGGTGATTACCGTCACCCAGGTGATTACCACGGAGGATGGGATGGTGCAGCAGTGGTGGGAGAACGGTTTTGGGGTGATGTATTACATCACCGACACAAAGCATTTCACTGAAACCCATCTTATCCACGCGGTAGCCTATGACGCGGCGGGCAATCGCACAGAAAGCGAGCGGGTGCGCATCTATGTGGTCCACAAGGAGAAGGAGAAAAAAGACGCGAGCACTGGCTTTGTGATCCGGCGGGATGACGAGGTGGCGTTTATCGGGGATGAGAGACGGATCGTGGGGTAGTAGGTGGCAAGATGCCTGGGTATGGACCAAAGAAAAAAGGAGGGAGAAATATGACCCAGGTAGAAATCTTGGAGGAACTCAAAAAACTTTCGACCACGGAACGCTTGAGCATCATTGAAGCTACTTTGCATTTTATTCGTGAGGATTTACAGCAGGCAGAACAGCCGGCGAAGCAGCCGCTCACTCGACAGCAATTGATGGCAGCGGCTGAGGCTTTGTTGCCAGATTACACCTTAGATGATGAACTGACAGCCTTCACCGCTCTCGACGGCGAGGCCTATTATGCGTAGAGGCGAAATCTGGCTCATCAACCTGGACCCAACGATTGGCGCGGAGATCAAGAAAACTCGCCCGGCGGTTGTCGTGAACGATGATGCTATCGGTACTTTGCCGTTGAAAGTGATTGTCCCTATCACCGGGTGGAAGGACCGCTATAGCATTGCACCGTGGATGGTCCGACTGGAACCCGATGTCGAGAATAGTCTGGATAAACCTTCGGCGGCAGACGCTTTTCAGGTGCGTTCGGTGGCCCAAGAAAGGTTCGTACGATGTCTGGGAAGACTTTCCAGTGCGGCGATGCAAGAAATCACGAGAGCATTGGCAGTCGTGCTAAGTATAGAGCTTGTTGATTGAGGCGCGACGCACTTTGGAAGTGCGTCGCGCCTCGGTGACTCGTTAAATCAGCCCCAATCGGCTTTTGGGCCGGGTTGGGGCTTTTGTTTCGTGGTTAACTGGCGGCCACGGCGGGCCATCGTTACAACCTCGTAGGACAAATTGCCAATTTGTCCTACTGATATTCTTTCATCGCCAGGGGGAAATATATAAACCAGTGGCTGCGCACGGTGTAGCTCATTGAGCTGGTGTGGCCCTTCATGTCGGCGATCTGGAACTCGATGCAGTTGTCTGAATGCCGGGGTTGGCCAAAGGGCACGGCGGAGGCGGTGATGGTCTCTAGCTCGGCAGTGCCGTTGTCGCCGGTGCACGTGGCCGTGAGCCAGTCGCTCCACGATTGCCCTCCATCTGTTGAGTAACGGAAGAGGGCGCTTCCCACGTTCAAACCGGAGATCTCGTCGAAGACGCGGACGGTGCACGTGGGCGCGCTGCCCCCGTCCCACCATTCGGGGGCGAAATCCCGCCAGCCAGCAGGCGGGCTGGTGTCTGAGAGAGCAACCGTCCTGGTCAGGTCGGCGGAGACGTTGCCCGCGCCGTCTATGAATTTGACGGTGACGACTTTCAACCCCTCGCCGGGGGTGAGCCGCCACTGCGCGCTGGTGACCAGGCTGATGGGGTAGCCGACGATGAGTACGCGGTCCAGGTACAGGTCGGCGGTGGCCCGGTAGGCGGTGCGGAACTCCAGGCCGGAAGTTCCGGCATCGGTGTAATTGAAATCCACCGGAAATTCTTGATAGGTGTTGGCCGCGCGGAAGTCGGTGCCGCGCAAACGGCGCAGGCCCAGAATGCGCTGTCCGGCGTTGTCCACCACGTCGAGCATGGCTATCTCAGTGGAAGTGGTCACGTTGTTCGTCTTCAGGCGGAAATAGGCACGGTAGGCGTGGCCGGGCGGCAGGATGTAGGTGTAGGGGCCGTACCAGGCCCCGGCGCTGTGCACGCTGGCCCGCCCGCGCCAGGCCCGGCCGTTCAGCGCGTCCCCGTCGGTCACTTCTTCCCCGGATTCGTGGTGCATTTCTTCCGTGTCCTCGCCCTCCCACGACCAACCCTCGTTGCTGAAGGCCATCGTCTGCACCCCGCTGCCGGGGTCGGGATCGGTGGCCGAAAGGGATGATATGGTCACGGTGATGGTGTTGGTGTAGGCGTCGCCGATGGCCGCCGTGGTGTTCGCTGGCGGCTGGCGGTCCAGGCCGATGCGCGCCGTTTCGACCTGTGACTGCACGTAACCCTGCGTGTCGCTGACGCGGAGTGAGAGGGTGAGGCCCGTCGAGGTGGTATCGCTGAGGGCGGTCACATCCCACACCGTGGACCACCCGTCGCTGCCCATTGTGTCGGTGACGAGCAGGGTGGCGGTGTCGGTCACCACGTAGAAACCGACGGCGCTCACCGCGCTTGCTTCGTCGCTGGCGTTGGCGGTGATGTATACCCGATTGCTGGTGATGAAGTAGTCCGACCAGGGAAGGGTCACCCCGCCGAGGGGTGTCGGGCCGCCGTTGCTGGGCAGTTCCACGGTGACGCCGGTGTAGTAGTGGGTGAGAATCTGTTGGTAGCCCCAGCCATGCCACTCGGCCCAACGATAAGCTCCCCACTGGGACATCCCCCAACCATGTCCGTAGCGCTTCTGCCCAAAGCTGACGGGATCATCTACGGCCATCAGGTAGGGGACGCCGTCGGGAAAGGTGGTTGACGTGTATGTCTTAGTGGGACTACCGTTCTCAGAAGCGTACAGGGCGTAGATGATGTCGCCCCGCCAGGCCACGTATTGGCCCTGGGTGGCATCCACCGCCGCGTCGGTTGAAGGATGGGTGGCATCGCACATTACCTGGTATTCCGTCCAGTCGGTGACATCCCAGTTGGGATCAGGTGGGATGAGAACGTGTTTCCAACCGTAGGTACGGGCAGCTACTGCCTGTGCCTTGAGGGCCTCTGTGGGCCAAGTGGTGTAAACTTCGGCTGGCAATACTCGCTTGACGTAGTCCTCGAAGTCAATGAGGTCAATCTGACCCACAGGTACACTACGGCAGGTGTTGGCTGCGTCGTGGATGACGCGGATGGTGTCCGGCGGGGTCTTTTGGGCGAGGGCCCCCGCTGCACTGGCGACCGCTGGAGTGTCCAGGTTGGAGAAGTCCTCACTTGACTCCTCTCCTTGCGCCGGGGAAGGGCTGGGGGACATCCGGCTCGTGTCCAGCAGCCATACATCGCCCGCGCGGTTAAAGGCGATGTAGCGGCTGTCAGGCGACCAGGCGGGACTGCTTTCCTCGAGGTCGTTGTGCAGAAGCGGGCGTAAATTTCCTCCATCCGCGTTCACCAGCCAGATGTCGCTGGCAGAAGCGGTTTCAGCTCCCAGCGGCGTGCGGGAGAAGGCCAGCGTCCGCCCGTCCGGCGACCAAGCGGGCGCGCTGAACAGTTCCTCCCGCCCGTGGATCAGGAGCACGGGCGCTTCGTCGCTATCCACACTCGCCACCCACAGTTCAGGCGATGAATCTTCGGCGACGACGTAGGCCAGCGTCTGCCCATTCGGCGACCAGGTGAAGTTCAGCACCTGGGTGTTCGCTCCCCTCTCCCAACTTTGGGAGAGGGGTTGGGGGTGAGGGCCGGCCAACAATTGCGGCTCTGCGCCGGGGTGGGACACTGCCCACAGGTGCGTGCCGTCACTCCAGGCGGCGCGCGAGCCATCAGAAGACAAGCGGATTCGCGTCCCGGCGAGCAGGGCGGGTAGATCGAACGCCTGGGCGGTTATCCCCTCGCTGCTCAGCCACACTCGCCCATCCCGAGCGAAAGCCAGGTTTTGGCCAATCCAGGCCGGTGATGTGCGCCAGTCGGCGGGTCCCCACGATTTCTCTTGACCGCTGGCCAGGTCTAGGACGCGGACTTCCCAGCGTCCATCGCCGACGAAGGTCAGGTAGGCCAGGCGCTGTCCATCGCCAGCGTAAGCTGGTTGAATCGCATTCTCGCTGAGCCTGGTGATTGCATAGTCCTGGGACCCCCATCCCTGGCCCTTCCCCTTATCAGGCAGAAGGGAGACAGCCCACAGCTCGCTGAGCGTCTGGCGGGTGGGACCATCGCCCACCACCGCGCCCCAGCGGTTGACGAGCATCGTCCGCCCGTCGGGTGACCAGCCGGCAAAGCGAGATTGTCCGTCGGCGGTCAATGGCCACCCGCTGTCTCCTCCTTGCGCAGTAGCGTGCAGCGCACTGAATTGAGTCAGCAGAACCAACAATCCCAGTGTCGCCAGGCCCATAGATAGCACGCACCACCCACATCTTGATCGCATAATCAGATTCACCTCGTTCGGCTTTTCGTGTTATCATACGTGAGAAGGGCTTTTCTGTCAAACTGGCGGTGCCGTCGGGTCACAGGCTCGACCTGGTTGACTTTCGCTCGTGGCTGTGCTATACTCTCACCACTTCAGGCGCGGGGTGAGCCTCTTCAAGTGCACATCGTTGTATCATCACAAACACAATCACAGGAGGCATACTCATGACGAGGCAGAACAATCGAATACGTATCACTTTATATGTTGGGCTGCTGTTGGTAGGTTTGTTGGTTGGGCCATTCCCCCGCTTCTCATTGGCAGCCCCGCCGGTTCGCCCCTCTGGGCAAACGGAGATCAGCATTGAGGACGTAATCAACCGGCTAGACGGTTGGTTCGGCACCGCTTTCTCCGGCTATCGCTTTAACTCGTGGATCACGTTGGGAGATACAAACCTGGCCCGGGCGCGCTTCAATGAGGGCGACGTGCAAGTCTACATTGACTCTGCGTTCCTGGACTCACTTGAGGCCAACGCGGCCTACGTAGACTATTCGGCTGGGGGATTGGGTTACTTCAACGACCTGGTGCTGGCCGATGTGCCCACCAACGTCCCGGCCCAGACCATCTGGCACGAGGTGATGCACGCCATCTTCGACGCGCACGATTCCGAGCTTCTGGTGGAGAACGACGAAATGTACACCTGGTACATGGAAAACGTGGTTCTCCACGCGCTCCCGTGGCTGGAGGAGTACGAGAAAGAGCTGGCCAAAGGTGAGGCGTGTGATCAGAAGCTCCTGGACCAGAAATGGGAAAAGTTCGTCGAGAAGATGGAGGAGGCCAAGAACACCGGTTATGGGACCATCACCAGTGACGCCCAGATTCAGCAGTTGCAGCAATTGACCGGCTTCAAGGTGAATGTGGACGCCATCCGCCAGGGATACGTCGCCGCCGGGCTGGACAAGTGCGCTGCGGTCACCCCACCTGCCGTGACCTCGGCTGCTCTGGACCTCATCTTTTGCATTGACGTGACGGGCAGCATGGAGGACGACATCGCCAGTGTCAAGGTGGCGGCCTCTAACATCGTGAATACCATCGCCACCAAGAGTAAGGACTATCGCGTGGCCATC
>Ga0172363_10004680_pt1 | contig 11056 bp, 10 predicted proteins | sample LakKivs2_kivu2a2_FD_114541 | JGI IMG/M metagenome (GOLD analysis project Ga0172363, IMG submission 114541) | Sediment microbial communities from Lake Kivu, Rwanda - Sediment s2_kivu2a2 | ecosystem: Environmental > Aquatic > Freshwater > Lake > Sediment | place: Rwanda: Western Province, Lake... | reverse complement strand
CGGCGGGAGGCGGTCACGACGCGGCCGCTCCCAATCTCGATCAGCAAGGCTGACCCGCCGCCTCCGCCAGCGTCCAGTCCCATCAAGTACCTCGGATTCATATTCATCCTCCCTGAACTTTTCACTGCCAAGACGCAAAAGCGCGCAGAACACCAGGATTCCTATTCTGGTTTCTTTGCGTTATGTGCGCCTTCGCGGTTCAAATCTTTGACGATTCCGGACAATCCGAGCGAAGCGAGCAATTCACGGGTCGGGGTTCCGGTCACCTCGTCGAATCCCATGGCCCGGAAGTAATCCCGCACCATCGTCCCCACGTCCAACGCGATCCCTTTCAAGGGGCCTGCCTCGAGCGGAGGATTGCCGCTGGCGCGCGCAGGCAGCGAGAGGTCCGCTGGCTGGATACCCTCCCGCAGGTTGAAGGCATGTCGCAGCACCTGGATGCGGTGGCCGATGCGGAGCAGTTCCTCGAGGTTGAGTTCCCACCCGGTGGCCGCGTTGATCCACTCCCGCACCGGTGGCCGGCCCATGAGGAGCGAGAACATGCACAGGCCCGCAGAGCTCACCACCTGGAAGAACCGGTTGACGAGCGCAAAGAGCGCACCCTTGCCCTCGTATTCGTACCGCCCCGGTGGGACCAGCCCCTCAGCCGCGAAGACTTCTCGCAGCGACTCCAACCCGACCATGCCGCTGATGGACGGAGTGTGGCGGGCGGGCGTCGGGTCAACCAGGTAGGCCAGGCCCAGCAGCGGCTCGTAGCGGCTGTCGTGCATGGGCAGTTCCTGCCCGCCCACGTGCATGGCATACGCCTCTGCCCCCTGCCCGATCCGCTCGGCCGCCCGTTTCACCCCGTCGGCCAGCAGGTCGCCGAGCCCCTCCCGCCGTCCGATGCGCCGTACCAGTTCCACGATCGTCTCCGCGTTTCCCCACGACAGGTCCAGCCCATTCGCCTCCTCCCGGCTGATCAGCCCTTGCTCCGCGCACTCCAGCGCGAAGGCCACGGCCGTACCCGTGGAGATGGTGTCCAGCCCATAGCGGTTGCAGATGTTGTTGACCTCGACAATGGACTCCAGGTCGTCGTTGAGGAGCAATGGCCCAAAGGCGGCCAGCGTCTCGTATTCGGGTTTGTGGCCTTCCTGAGGGCGACCGCGAGGGTCGCCCCTACCGGGGTGCTGGCCAGCGTCATCCCCACTCAGGCGGACGATGCCCCCACAGCCCACGGGGCAGTTGTGGCAGTGGTACCGTTTGACCTGGTGCTGGATCACTGCATCGTCGCTGATGTGGGCGCTGCGGTCCAGGGGAAAGTCGCGCGCCCCCACCCCCCGCCAGTTCTGCACCGGCGCGTCACCGACCTCCGTCGCGAGCGCAGTGCCGGAGCAGGTGCCGTACGTGCGGTAGACCTGGACGATTGCCTGGGCAGGGCCACCCGAGGGCTTCATGCGCAGCCGGCGCATGAACGGGGCGAACACCCTTAACAGGCGGAAGAGGACGCGGGGCAGAGAAGAGGGTTTCTCCTTGAAGAGTTGCCGGTACCCGTCACTGAGGCGTGAGAGTGCCTGCGGGTCGTGAATCGGGACCCGCCCTGTGCCCTGTACCACGACTGCTTTCAGCCGCTTGGCTCCCATCACGGCCCCCAGGCCCGAGCGGGCGGCGGCCCGGCCGCCGTCGGTGACGATGGCGGCGATGAGCGCTTCCCTCTCCCCCGCCGGGCCGATGCAGGCCACCTGGGCCGTGCGGCCCACCTCCTCCTTGATCCGCTGCTCCGTCTCGACCGTGTCCAGTCCCCACAGGTGTCCCGCGTCCCGCAGTTCTGCCTGCTCCCCGTCGAGCAGCAGGTAGACTGGTCGCGGGGAAATACCGGTGACGAAGAGGCCGTCGCAGCCGGTGGCACGGAGCACAGGCCCGAAGTGGCCGCCGCAGTTGGCCTCCCCCCACCCGCCGGTGAGCGGCGACTTGCCGACGACCATAAAGCGGCCGCTGAAGGGGACGCCCGTCCCGGTGAGCAGTCCCGGGACGAAGCCGAGGACGTTTTCCGCGCCCAGCGGGTCAGCGCCGGGACGCATCCGCTCGTAAAGCACGCGGGCCCCCAGCCCAATTCCACCCAGTGTTTCCCGGTAGATGGCAGGGGGCAGCGCCACCTCCTCGATTTTGCCCTGCGACAGGTCTACGAAGAGGACTTTTCCGAAGAATCCGTCAGGCATGGTGGCCTCCGTCGCTGATTCCCATATAGTGAGGATACAAATGAACCACCAACTGCGTGGCTGGGCAAAGTTATATGCCCAGGCTGAACTGCAAACCCTCTCCCTGTTTGCCTATACTCGAGAGGCGTTGCCTGTACGCTTCAAAGCCGGACTTAGTCACAGATATTCTCGGTTTGTAGCCTATAGTGGACCAAAAGGCACATAGTGTATGAAACGACAACTGCGAAGCAACCTGGATGAGATCAATGCGCATCAAGACTTCTTTTGTGTAAGGTCTCTTGGCGTCGGTGAAGACGATAGATTGAAGAAAATGTTTGACAGTAGGGCTTTTGAGCAGCGAAGCGGTAAACAACGCATCCAGGTAGGTGTCAAAGCCGAGAAAGTAACAGGTGTCATCGAGCATCACCGGGCGGTTGTCAATCGGAAGCACCATCGTGAAACGAGGCTCCTTATATAGCCCAGAAATGGCGACCTTATACATCTTGAACGAGTATTCGCCTACACCGAAGATCGAGAAACGTGGTTTGTCGCGATAAATCCTGGACTTGCGCCTCTCGAAGTACTCACTGTTTCTGACCAGGTACTCCCATAACTTTGGGGCATCCTTCTGTAAAGCCGATGTGTTCTGGCCGAGGTGATGTTGAGTGACGATTACTTTCTTTCTTGCCCGGTCAACTTCAAAACTCTGTAAGTCAGAGCTTTTCAACAGCCAGTATACCTGTTGCTCCTCAACATCTACAACATCGCCATTTCCATTCACCCAGACTCCATCTTGCGCATCGAGTTCCATAATCCGGGCACAGTCGTGTTTTAATCCCTGTCGCCAGACCAATGGTGACTTGCCGTCCAATGTAGAAGTTGACTTGTAGCCTTCGATGTTGGATACAAATTTGCTGTTTACCCAGCCGAACGTCCTGGTCACACGATTGGGATGGTCAAGGGTGGCAACCTGGCAGGTGAATGTAGGGTCATACGCGCCCATGTTCATCACGAAGAGCGAAGCCTCCACCGCGGCACCAAACTCGCGGCTGGCATCTATCTCAAACGCCCGGATATTCGTGACCTTGAACCGGTACCGTGGCAAAGTGGCCACAATATTCCTGATGACAGAGTTCTTGCACAGCATTGCCAGTGTGCCGCACTGGGCTGAGAACAACTCTAACATTCGGAGCACAACAAATTCGCCGATGTCAAAGTTGCTCTTCCCCGTTATCGCGTCCATGCCCCGCAGTGCCTTGATATTTCTTTTTGCGGGCAGATTGTGTGAATCCAGAACGCTGAGTTCTGCGCTGGTCACCCAGGGTGGGTTGCCGATAACGAGAACATCCTGTGCCTTGAGAATCTCGTCTGGGACACGATGTGTGAAAATGTCATCGCGATGTAGCTCGATTTCTGTCGAGGTACGCCGACCTTTTAGAGCTTCGATCAACAGGGCTATCTTGAGATGCCATTCGTATTTCTCTTGGATCTCAACCCCGTACACAAGTTCGGCCGTCGGAAACGATCTCAGCGCAGCCAGGATAAAGTTTCCTGTCCCATAAGTTGGCTCAACGATGATTCTGGGAGAAATGCCAATTTCTACAAGATAACGACATACCTGGGCAGCCAGCCCGAGTGGGGTCTGAAAATCACCCCACTCTCGGCCATCAAAGGAGTTCGTACTTGAAGCGGGCACCATAAGTATTCGACGGAATTCCTCGAAGGTCATGGGGTCGGGGAAAAAGTAGCGAATCCCCGTCAGATGACGTAATTTCTCGTTGGCGTATTCAACGGTACCATAAGCCGAGACCACGTCAAGCAGGTGAGCTCGGCTCGGCTCGACGATATACTCCGCAACTGCCTCGGCGATATAAAGTGCAGTCTGGCTCATACGATTTTCACGATTCCTGAAACCGCCTCAGTAAGGTTGACAATCCGACTGTACTGCAGCCGCCACTGGAGCGCATTGGAGATGGTGAGGTACCCAAGTACAGGTGGAGCTTGCATGATTTCATCAGCAAGCGCATTGTGAACAATCTCGTCACCTGGCAGGTTGCGATCAGCGAGAAAAGCCATGATATCGTCATGATTCCCATCTCGGGCGAGGATCTCAAGTATGCCACGCGTTGTCTGGTAATCGGCAGTACGACTCTTGTCAATGAACGCGCAACTCACGAAACTCAACGTGGCCGTTCCGTCTTGCTGGTTGTCACGCTTGTCATAGACGAACAACAGCAGGTTGTATCCAAGGCCGTACACTTTCTGTCTGGCGGAACGAAAGGGGCAGGATGACTGAGGCTGGCGGATGGAGGTAACCTTGATGTCTGTCTCGACCGAAGGCAGGTCAATCCCCAGCGCAGAACTGCCAATTTGCACCGTGTAGAGCGCGTCCAGTCTCTCTCGAAACTTGTGCTCGATGAACGTGCCAACGGCTTTTCCATCGGTAACGCCGAATAAATCTGGGTATGTGTGTTCCTCTGAACAGAAGACCTTTGCAGCGGCCATGAGACCCGACAGTGTCAATGGTTCTTTCAAGACAGACCCTCCAAGTCTCTGTTGAGCATCCACGTATGGGTATCCTGGTGTATGACTGATAGGTGGCCAGTTGTCAAGTACAGTGTAGCACAACTTGGTTACCTGTGCAATGCCTCACGCCTGGATGCGTGGCTCGCCGGAGGCTTTGACTTCTGGGCAAAGTCGCCTATACTGAGGCCAAGACCTCGGAGGTCTGTACCCTTGATACGTGGTTCTCAGGAGATACTGATGTCCTCATCCGGCAACGTCGCGTGCGCGCTTTCGTTCCTGGAGGCCCGATGAACCTCATCCAGGTGGACACGGCCAATCACCGCCAGGTCAGGCAGTTCCTGGAACTGCCCTTCCGCCTGTACCAGGGCTGTCCCCAGTGGGTACCGCCGCTGGCCCCCGAGGCGCGTCGCTATCTGGACCGGCGGCGACATCCGTTCTACCAGCACTCCGACGCGGCCTTCTTCCTGGTCGTGAACGGCGCTGGACGTCCGATAGGCCGCATTGGAGCGCTCGACAATGCCAACTACAACACCTTCAACCAGGAGCGCACCGCTTTCTTCTACCTGTTCGAGTGCGCAGACCATCGAGAGGCGGCCCAGGCGCTGTTCGACGCCGCGTTTCAGTGGGCCCGCGCGCGTGGGCTGAACAAGATGATCGGCCCGAAAGGCTTCACCGCACTCGACGGGATGGGCCTGCTGGTCAAGGGTTTCGAGCACCGCCCCGCCTTTGGCATCCCCTACAATCCGCCCTACTATCCGGCGCTGGTCGAGGCGGCTGGATTTGAAGGTGCGAGCGACGTGGTGTCAGGCTACCTGGATGCGCACGTGCAGTTCCCCGAGCGCATCCACCAGGTGGCGCGGCTCGTCGAGGAACGGCGTGGGCTGCGCGTGGCGCGCTTCAGGACACGGCGCGACCTGCGTGCCCTCGTCCCCCGGCTACAGGTGCTGTACAACGCTGCGCTCGAGGGGACCACCGGCAACGTTCCGCTCACCGACGACGAAGCACGCTCTCTCGCCGATCAACTGTTGTGGTTCGCCAACCCACGGCTGATCAAAATCGTGATGAAAGGGAATGAGCCGGTCGGTTTTCTGTTTGCCTATCCCGACGTCTCAGCAGCGGTCCAGCGCTGCCAGGGACGGTTCTTTCCCTGCGGTTGGATAGACCTCCTGCTCGAACTCCGGCGGACGAAATGGGTCAATATCAACGGTGCGGGGATGGTCGAAGGGTATCGCGGGGTGGGTGGGACGGCGCTATTATTCAGCGAGATCTATAAAAGCATCGCTGAGGGTGGCTTCGAATATGCCGATCTGGTGCAAATCGGCGTGGACAACGACAACATGCAGCGTGAGCTGCGCAAATTAGGGATTGACTTTTACAAGATGCACCGCTTGTACCAGCGCGCGCTGTAGGTGCTTGCGACTTCCACTGCCTGTCGGCAAACCCATGAATCGGGCGCTTGCCCCCAGGTACAACTTTGCTACAACAAGTCTTATGAGCTCAAACTCCTGCCGCCCACGCTCGACGAGATCACCAAGCGCTACCTGCTCTACGTCGCCGGCCAGGCCACCGTCAGCGCCGACGAACTGCGCAAGCGGCTGGTCAACGGCGGCGGTAGCCTGGACGACTTCACCGCGCGGGGCTACCTGGTCCGGCAGGGCCAGTGCCTGGCCGTCGCGACGCCGGGACAGCGGAGCGAGTTCCACGTCTTCGGATACGGCCTGCAGCAGGAGGACGTGGGATACTTTGCCGCGCCGTTCGCCCTCTCCTAGCGTCAGGCGGTCTCTAAAATCAATTGCCTTAGTTGAGTTTCGCTGTATAATACCCCGTGGACGCTTGTCGTTAAGGAGCCGATAAATGGGGAATGTACTGTCACGGCTAGATAACTGTCGGGATAGACTTCCCCACCAGGCTTGTAGTAAATGACTATAACTGGTAGTGGGAGGTGAACCATTATGACATTGACTCAAATCAAGGTTAAACTCGCTCCCGAAGGAAATCTGAATATCCCATCTATTATCACCCGAAAAGCCGGCTTCAGTCCTGATGAGGAGGCCATAATCGTCGTGACGGATGATGGTCTCCTTGTCTGCAGGGAGAAAAAGGCTCCTACTGCCGACGATGTACTTCAGACCTTGATCGCTTGTGGTGAAATCCAGCTCTCCGACCTGGGTGAGCATTTACAGGTAAACCTCGTGCCTGGCATCACGCTGGAAAGGGTGCATAAGGCTCTGGCTGGGGTTTCCGTTCCTATCGAGGAGATGATTCACGAGGAACGGGAGAAATATGCGGCATGATCTACTTTGTCCTAGATGCGTGTGCCCTGGCTCGTATTTACTTCCCGGACATTGGCACGCGGAATCTTTTGCAGATTTACGATTACCCCGGTAGCAAGATCTTCGTCCCTCACATCGCTTATTCTGAGACCATCTCTGTTCTCATCAGTGCCTTGAACCAACGTCTGATAGATGATAACCAATATCGGCTGACAAAGGCCGGACTCTCCAGCGACTTACTCAGTGGCAAGATTCTGTCTGTGGAGATCACAGACGTCCATATTTCTGCCAGCGAACGGTTGCTGGAAAAGCACAAACGCCAACCAGGCAAGATGAAACTTGGCGGGGCAGACACCTTATATCTGGCGCTGGCTCTGCAACTGGCGTCATCTCTTCAGCGCTTTGGTGGACGAGTTATCCTGGTAACTTCTGACAACGCGCTCTACAACGCTGCACTTGATGAATCTGACATCGAGGCTTTTCATTTCTGGACGTGTGATCTGGGCTGCCGGTGTGGCACGGTCTGGATTCCGATCAAGGGGTCTCTCCAGCCTCCCAAGCTCTCCAATACTTGTTCCTCCTGTGGCGCAACTTGCGAATCTTGCGGTGTGGAACGCTGCCCTTCCGGATATCAGGTGTCCTTCTGAGCTTAAAAGCCTACCACAAGTGTATGAGCGGACGCTTTGCCTTTCTTGTCGGCCTGATCACTCCCTGCCTCCTGCTTTTCCTGCTGGCATCCTGTGCCCCTGAGCCCGTGGGCGATCCAGCCACGCTCCCCACTCCAGCCACCCAAAGCGTTGCACCCACTCCCACCCCTTCCCTCCCTCCCACCCCTTCCCTCCCTTCCCTCCCTTCCCTCCCTTCCCTCCTTCCCCTCCCTTCCCTCCCTCCTACTCCTTCCCTTCCTATCACCCATACCATCCAGCCCGGCGACACACTCCTGGGCCTGGCCATGCAGTACGGCGTGCCAATGGCCGCCATCCAACTGCACAACGGGATGGGCGATTCCACCGTCGTGCACGTGGGCCAGGTGCTATCCATCCCCGCACAGGCTAGCTGGGAGGGAGCCGCCCCCTTCTGGGTCGTCCACGTCGTCGTCGCGGGCGAAACGCTGAGCGGCATCGCCCAGACCTACAGCCTGGACACTGGGAGGCTCCAGGCGATCAACGGTCTGACCGATGCCGACCAGATCCGCGCGGGCCAGGAACTTGTGCTGCCGCTGGATGCGCCGGCCGCGGCCCAGGCGCCAGAATACACTCCCACACCTGCCCCGCCCCCAACCCAACTTCCAGGTCCAACCACAGAACCTCCGGCTACGTCGCCCGCGCCGACCGCCGCGCCGGTCATCCCACCGCCCACCGACGTGGCCGCCTGGCCCTACGAAACGGTGCGGCTGATCAACGCGGTGCGCGCCGGATACGGCCTGCCTCCCCTGGCATACAACGAGACGCTGGCGCGGGCCGCCCAGGGCCAGGCGAGCGACTGCGCCGCGCGCGGCTGGTGCAGCCACACCGGTTCTGACGGCTCCGACATCAAGACGCGCATCCTGCGCGCCGGGTACGTTCCCACCGGTTGGGCGGAATGTTGGGCGCAGCGCCAGACCCCGCAGGGCGCGGTGGACATCTGGATGGATGAGGTGCCGCCGGACGACCCACACCGGCGCACGCTGCTCACCACGTGGCTGGCGGAGATCGGCGTGGGCGTGGCGCAGACAGACTGGGGCTATTACTTCATCGCCGACTTCGGCCGCCCGTAGCTCGTGGGAACTCGTGGGAACTCATAGATGTTTGAGGAGAACACAATGAGTGATGTAGACCAGACGGTTCCAGACGCCGCAAAGCCTCTCTACCAGCCCGTCACCCTGGCGATTGTCGCCGAGTTGCGCAGCGTCGTCGGCGAACAGCACGTCATCTACGACGACCCGCCCGCCATGCTCGACTACACGCACGACGAGGTGGCCGGCGCCGAGTACGCCCATGCGCCGGAGGCCGTGGTCAAGCCGGCCAGCGCGGCCGAGATTGCGGGGGTCTTACGCCTGGCCAACCGCGAGCGCATTCCGGTCACGCCGCGCGGCGCTGGATCGGGGCTTTCGTGTGGCGCGGTGCCGCTCTACGGCGGCATCCTGCTCTCGCTGGAGCGCATGAACCACATCCTGGAAATTGACCGTGAGAACATGGTCGCTGTCGTCGAGCCGGGCGTGGTGACGAATGACATCAACGAGGCCGTCAAGGAGTATGGGCTTTTTTACGCGGGCTATCCGATGAGCGTGGAGATGTGCTTCATCGGCGGCAACGTGGCCGAGAACGCAGGCGGCGGCCGGGCTATCAAATACGGCGTCACCGGGCGCTACGTGCTGGGGTTGGAGGCGGTGCTGCCCACCGGCGAGATCGTGCAACTGGGCGGCAAGCGTGTCAAGGACGTCACTGGCTACGACCTTTTGCACCTGATGGTCGGCTCGGAGGGCACGTTAGGCATCTTCACCCGCATCACGCTCAACCTGCTGCCGCTGCCCACCGCCAGCGCGGTTCTGCTGGTGCCTTTTGCGGACGTGCCAGCTGCGATTCAGGCGGTGCCCCGCATCATGGTCCAGGGCCACATCATCCCCACGTCCGTCGAGTTCATGGACCGCCTGTCGGTGCAGGCCGCCTACGAGTACCTTGAAGAACGCCCACCCCACCCCGACGTCGGCGCCATGCTGCTGATCGAGGTGGATGGCTACAGCCGGGAGCAGGTCGAGGCGGAGTACAACGCCATCGTGGACCTGTGCCTGGAGCTGGGCGCGCTGGACGTCTACGTGGGCGACACGCCTGCTGCCGAGAGGCGCATGTGGCGCCCCCGCCAGAGCATGGCGGAGGCGTTCAAGGCCCTATGCCCCGTGCAGAGCCTCGAAGACATCGTCGTGCCCCTGGCCGAGATCCCGCCCCTGATGCCGGAACTGGAGCGGCTGTCCCACCAGTACGGCGTCTTGATCCCCTGCTATGGCCACGCCGGCGATGGCAACCTGCACGCCACGATCGTCAAGCGGCCGGAGACGACGATGGAGGAATGGCACACCGAACTGCCCGCAATCCTGGCAGACCTGTACCAGGCAGTCGGCCGGTTGGGCGGGACGATCAGCGGGGAACACGGCATCGGCTCGAAGCGCGCGCATTACCTGCCACTGGTGATGGACCCGGCACTGATCGCGCTCCAACGGCGCATCAAGCGCGCCTTCGACCCGCTGAACATCCTCAACCCAGGAAAAATCTTCCCCTGAGAGACCAGAAACCAGGCTTTTTCCTAAAAACCTGGTTTCTTTTGTGTCAGACAACCGTGTGTGTGTCGGCGACGGCGCGGAGCATCAGATATCCTCCCGAGGAAAGCCAGCCCACATCTCGCGACGGACAGCGTCAATCTCATCGGCCGCGGGAGCCGGTCCCAGGTCAGCACAGAGCCCCAGCAGTGACTTCCGTCTGATCGGTCGCCGTTGGAGCATGTCGCGCTCGATCTCCGGGGCAATCTGCTCGACCAGGCGGATCTTCTCCAACGGCGGTAACTGCCGGGCCAACGACATTACTTGTTCCAGGGTAATGGTTCCTGCTTCGCCCATTGCCGGTACCTCGCACTCAAGTTCTACATGCTTCAGTATATCAGTAAAGCAGAACGAAGTCAAGGCAATCAAGTTCCCAGGCTACAATGCCCTTGCTCATGACGTCTTCAGGAACGGGAGCGGCGAGTCTTCAGGCAGTGCTAATCGCGGCAGACGCGAGGGTGGAAAGCCTCGTACCGATAGTCCAGTTTGCGGGTACGGACGAGGCCCAAGAGGCGGGTTTCCACTGTGGCGCTGGCACTGACGACCAAGGGGACCGGCACAACCTGGCGTGGCCACTGCAAGACGACGAGGAACGTGTACGGGCCGCGCACGCCTTCCACATTCTGAGCCGTGAGCAGCCAGAAGGCACTGTCCTCGGCGTAGAAGCCGTCTATACGGGGGCGCAATGGCCCGACCTGGACAGTGCGACCCACACGGCCCAGGCGGGCTTCCACCTCGCCTGGCTTGAGTCTGAGGCTCGGCTCGAAGGCTGTCTCTGTGGAACGGCT
>Ga0172363_10004678_pt1 | contig 11057 bp, 11 predicted proteins | sample LakKivs2_kivu2a2_FD_114541 | JGI IMG/M metagenome (GOLD analysis project Ga0172363, IMG submission 114541) | Sediment microbial communities from Lake Kivu, Rwanda - Sediment s2_kivu2a2 | ecosystem: Environmental > Aquatic > Freshwater > Lake > Sediment | place: Rwanda: Western Province, Lake... | reverse complement strand
TGCCTCTGCTGCGCGAAAAATACAGCAAAGGCAAAGCCTTGTGGTACGCGCTATTTTCCGGCCTAGTCGAACCCATCGCCGGGGTGTTCGGCGTGCTGGCCGTGCAAGTGGCCCGGCCACTGCTACCCCTGGGATTGGCTTTTGCTGCCGGGGCGATGCTCTACGTGATCAGCGACGAGATCATCCCGGAGACCCATCGCAAGGGCTATGAGCGCGAGGGCACCTGGGGGGTGATGATTGGCTTCGTGGTGATGATGTTGTTGGACAATCTGTTCGGGTAGCCGGCATTGAAAAACGAAGGCAGCTACAATCACCAGGTGCCAGGAATGGGTGCGAAACCCGCTCCCCATTCCCCCGGCAATTCAGCAATTAGCAGCGTTGCCTTTGAGGGAAAGATGTAGTATAATCCATTAAAGAACTCTTAAAGAGGCTGTTAGCGGTTGCTGCCGCATTTTCAGCCCCAGCCCAGGATATTGAATTCAAGGGCGAACAGGTTTGCAGACCCGGTGAAACGAGAGACCGAAAGGAGGTGAGGAACCGGTATTCTAACGGAACGGGAGCACGGTGGATCGCATCGGGCGCGCCGTATGGGGCTGTTCCTGCTGTGGGCCGGTCTGTGGCCACTGTGAGAATTGCAGGCCACCGCACTGGGGATCATCGTCGCCCTGATCGGGTTGGTGTTGGTAATCACTGCCATCACCGGCTTCTGTCTGATCTATCGCATTCCTGGCATCTCCACGTTCAAGAAGTGAAAGGTAAAATAGAATCCACATTTAACTGTAGGCGATGAGGAGGCAAGCACTATGACAGAGCTGAGCGAACGCATTCAGAAGGCTGATTGGAAAAAAGAAAAACACGTGCCGGTCATCGAAGCTCCGGATAAGGTGCAGGCTGGCGAACTCTTCGAGGTGAAAGTCACCCTGGGCAAGGAGATCGCCCACCCCAACACCACCGAGCATCACATCCGCTGGATCTCCCTCTACTTCCATCCGGAAGGGGAGAAGTTTACCTACGACGTGGGCCACTTCGAGTTCAATGCCCACGGTGAGGCCGCAGCCGGCCCGAACCAGGGACCAGTCTACACCCATCACGGGGTGAGCGCCTGGATGAAAACCAGCAAGCCCGGCACCCTGCACGCCCTGGCCTACTGCAACATCCACGGCCTGTGGGAGAGCAGCAAGGAAGTCGGGTTGATTTAGAGTCCGCCCGAACGGAGAAATGTAGCGACGGACGGCCCCGTCCGCCATAAGGCCAACATAGAGCCGTTCGCCGCTACGCCTTCATGCTAAAACGATACGAGGAGGTAAGAAAATGCCCGAGTTTCTCAACCCATTCAGTGGAAAAGTTCCAGATCGCAAACTCACTCTCGAGGAGCTGATTCGAGCGATCCGTCTAGACTTGGCCGCCGAGCATGAGGCAGTCCACCTCTACATGGCCCACGCCGACGCCACCGACCATCCTCTGGCCAAGAAAGTCCTCAAGGACATCGCCGACGAAGAGCGAGTCCACGCCGGCGAGTTCGCTCGCCTACTCCAAATCCTGACGGGAGATGAAGAAACATTGCTGGCTGAGGGCGCGGACGAAGTGAACGAAATGGCCGCCGAGTTGGGGGGGCAGGAGTCTGCTGGGGCCGAAACCTCAGCTTCCGGTGACGGAGAAACAACGATCGGATCGTTGAAAGAGTGATCCAGCACGATCACTTTGGGAGAAGTTTTAAGGAGGAAAATGCATGGCAAACAAGTACTTGGCTCGAGAGGACGCGCCCATTAGCTCAGAGACGTGGAAAACGCTAGACGTGGCGATGATGGAAGCGGCCAAAGGTCAGCTAGTGGGGCGACGTCTTTTAAACATCGAAGGCCCATTCGGCCTGGGATTGAAAGCAGTGCCCTTGCAGGACGCCGAGACGAAATCAGGCCTGATCACCAGTCAGGTTCTTACCGTGCCGCTGATCCAGACGACGTTCACCCTGGGCACGAGAGACCTGGCCAACTACGAACGGGACGGGGTAGCCTTGAATACGAGCGCCGTGGCGGAGGCGGCGCTTACCTGCGCACGGCTGGAAGATGAATTGATCTTCAACGGAGCATCCGGAGTATCCGGTCTTTTGACGGCGAAGGCCACGAACAAGCTGAAACTCTCTGCTTGGAACGAGATCGGTACGGCTGCCAACGACATCATTCAAGCGGTGACTACCCTCGATAACGCCGGGTTCCACGGCCCGTATTCCCTGGCCTTAGCACCCAGCCGCTACAACCTCTTGTTCCGCCGCTATGAACGGGGCAATTTCAGCGAGATGGAACACGTGAAGACGATCGTGACAGAAGGCGTCTTCAAAGCACCGGTGCTCAAGAGCGGTGGGGTGCTGCTGGCTTCAGGCCGTCAATACGCTGCCATCGTACTAGGGCAGGATATGACTATTGGCTTCATCGGCCCTGCCGGAGATAAGCTAGAGTTCTCGATCTCCGAGAGCCTGGTGCCACTCATCCGCCAGCCCGGGGCCATCTGCGTCCTGACGGAGTAGATGCTTTGTATCCCCCAGGCACTATGTCCTGGGGGATACAACTACAATGCGACATGGCTGTTTAAACGCGGACTATGACTAACACTGCTTTTGTGCGAACCATCATCCCCATTGTCCTTCTGATTGGAGTTGGTTTCTTTTCCCGAAAAATGGGGTTCCTGAGACGCGGCGACGAGCGGGTGCTGAGCGCTTATCTGTATTACTTTGCGCTGCCGGCCCTGTTCCTCGTGAACATGGCCGAACTGAATTTCAACGAAGAAGTCATCCGTTTCATGACAGCGGGGATTATTCCCATCTTCATGGCGCTGATTCTTCTTGTGGCCTTGTATTTGATACTCAGATTCTCGAAAAATACTCTCTACCTACTGATTATCAGCACCATCTTTGGTAGCTTGGCCTTTTTTGGCATACCCTTTATCATGTTCGCCTTTCCCACCAGGGAGGCAGAACACCTGGCGACACTGGCATCGGCCTCCATTTCCACGGTAATCGTCATAATCTCCATCACCGTCCTGGAACTCTACAAGCTCGGCGAGGCCACTCTTGGGGAAGGACTTAAACTCGTTGCCAAAAGACTATCCCGCAATCCTTTGATAGCATCAATCCTGCTAGGCACTCTGCTGTCCCTCAGTGGGATAGAAATACCGGCACCGTTGTCAACTCCTTTGCACATGCTGGGCGGCACTACTGCTACAGTGGCCATTTTCATGCTGGGGGTGTTTCTCTACGGGAGAAAATACACGAACATAGCTCTGGCTTTTGGGTTGAGCCTTCTGAGGGTGCTATTCTTACCTACCATCGCCCTTTTGACCACAAATCTCTTTCGCATGGCCGGTGTGGAAAAATCCACGTTGGTACTGATGCACGGCACGCCTATCGCTATTTCCATGATTGTCCTCAGCGAGCGCTACAACTTCTTCAAAGAAACAATGCCCTCTTTGATCCTGCTCTCTTCCATAGGGGCAGGGCTATACCTAAACTTATGGTTATTTGTTTTAAGCCGCTGAAGGAGGTGATATGATCTCCCAAAATTACCGGGTTACGAGGGCAACAGTAGCTTTTACACTATTAAACGAGGAGGTTACGATGAAAAAGTGGGAATGCACCGTTTGCGGTTACGTCTATGATCCGGCAAAAGGCGATCCCGATGCAAATATCCCCCCTGGCACTCCATTTGAGGAATTGCCCGACGATTGGGTCTGCCCAGATTGCGGATCCAGCAAAGACATGTTTGAGCCTCTCGCCGGATGAGGAGGTTCAATAAATGCCAGCAGTCGAAATTAGGCCCAACATCTATTGGATAGGCGTGAACGACAGAACGACCGATCTGTTCGAGGGCCTGTGGCCCATCACCAAGGAGGGGGTCTCCTACAATGCCTATCTCATAAACGATGAGAAAAAGGCCATCGTTGACTTGTCCAAGTCGCTGAAGACGGACGAGTTCTTCGACCGCATTGCCGAGATCGTTCCTATCTCAGATATTGATTACGTGATCATCAACCACATGGAGCCGGACCACACCGGTGTGCTGCGCACTCTCAGGAGAATAGCCCCCGAGACAGTCATCCTGGGCTCTCCAAAGACGAAGACCCTGCTGGAGCCATTCTATGGGATCAGCGAAAATGTCAGGGCCGTCGAGGACGGGGAGACACTCTCCCTGGGCAAGATGACGCTGCAATTCTTCTCCACGCCGCTGGTCCACTGGCCGGAGACGATGATGACTTACGAGACGTCGCATCATGTCCTTTTCTCCTGCGACGCCTTTGGCAGCTACGGGGCGCTCCGTGGCGCCATCTTCGACGATCAATACCCCGATTTGAACTTCTATCAGAAAGAAGCGCTCCGCTACTACGTCAACATCGTGGCCAACTTCAGCAAGCCGGTGCTCAGGGCCATCGAGAAGCTGGCCGGCATTTCTGTGGAGATTATAGCCCCCTCCCACGGCCTGATCTGGCGAAAGAATCCCCAGCTCATCGTGGACCTGTACAGGAAATGGGCCGAGTACGCCAGCGGCCCAACCGAACCGGAGATAACCCTTATCTACGGCTCGATGTACGGCAATACCGAAGCTATGATGAACGCCGTGGCCCAGGGTATCTCTCGTGCAGGCGTGCCCCTTGAGATATTCGACGTAGCCAGAACCCACGTCAGCTACATCCTCCCCTCGCTGTGGACGAAAACAGGAGTGATGGTCGGCGCTCCCACCTACGAGGGCAGGATGTTCCCGCCGATGGCCCAGGTGCTAGACATAGCCACGCTTAAGCGCGTGTCCAACAAGAAAGTCGCCATGTTCGGCAGTTACGGATGGAGCGGCGGGGCATTGAAGCAACTCAAGACCATCATTGAGCCTGTGAAATGGGAACTGGTTGACTCCTTCGAGTTCACCGGCAAGCCTACCAAAGAGGAGCTCCAGAAAGGGGAAGAGTTCGGGGCCAGCTTTGCAGAAATCATCAAAGCCCAGGCCTGAGATTAAAATCACTCACCCTTCTCCCACAGCCAGGAGAGGGGTGAGTGGTTATCTTGTAGCACATCAATCCAACACTTTTCCCCACTAAACGCGACCTTTTACACCAAAGCGGAGGCGAGAACAAATGGCAGATGTAAACAGCGCCTTATCTGTCTTGCGTCGGGCCATGAAAGGCGAGCGGGAAGGCTATCAGTTTTACGTGGAGGCCGCGAAGAGGAGTGCCGACCCTGCGGGGTCTGGCACCTTTCGCAGCCTGGCTCGTGCGGAGGAGGACCACCTGCGATTGATCCAGGTCGAGTACCAATCCCTGAGCGCCGGACAGGGCTGGGTGCACCCGGAAGAGGCCCTGGCCCGCGAAGTGAAAGTGGACATCAACAAGCCCTTGCCGGGGGAAGAATTGGAACCCACGAAGGAATCCCCCTTTGCAGCCACCTGGGCCGCCTACGAGGTGGACGGATTAGCCGGCGACCTGGCAGCCCTGGAATTTGGCCTGGATATGGAAAAAAGATTCTACAGGATGTACCAGGAAGCCGCCGGGCAAGCGGAAAATCCCCTGGCCCGCCAATCCTATGAGTTCCTGATGAAAGAGGAGAACAAGCATTACAAAATCCTGCAGGATGCTCATAGTTACCTCAGCGACAACAAGCACTGGTGGGACGACTGGGAATTGCCCTTCTTCGAGGGCTGAGAGACCCCTTCGACGCCGGTTGAAAATCCGGACTCCTCGAAGTCCGCAACCATTCACAAACGGTGCAAGGCTCTACCATTGACTATTGTGCCCTTTTGTGGTATTCTTGTACCCAGAATCAGGCCCGAAGACGCCGATCAGTGCCGCTGAGGATGTGATCCTATGAGCCGAGAAAAAATCCTGGCCATTGACGACAGTGAAGCAATCCTATCCCTGCTCAAGGAGAAAGTCCTTCCCCAGGCAGGCTACGAGCCTTTGACTGCCCTGAACGGTCGGGATGGTCTGGCTCTGGCGTTGACCGCGCAGCCTGACCTCATCCTCCTCGACCTGGAGTTGCCCGATCTTAGCGGTCTGGAAATCATGAGAGTCTGCCAATCTAAAGGGCTGAAAGTCCCGGTGATTATGATGACCGGCCGCGGGTCGGAGCACGTGGCCGTCGAAGCCCTGCGTCTGGGAGTGCGGGATTACATTGTCAAGCCCTTTACCGCCGAAGAGATTCTGGATAGCGTGGCCCGCGCCCTGACGGAGAGCAGACTCCGGCGGGATAAAGAAAACCTCACCATTGCCCTCCAGCGCCGGATTCAGCAATTAAGCGTGCTATACAGCGCCAGCAAAGCCGTCGCTTCCTTGCTGGACCTGGACGCTCTGCTGCGGCTCATCGTCAAGCTCAGCACTTCCATCACTGACGCGGAAGAGGGCCACCTGGCATTGCGAGAGGGCGAAAACGGCGGCCTGTACATCAGAGCCGCGAAGAACCTGGGACACAAAGACGTCCGCCGCCTGCACCTCAAAGCCCGGAGCGAAACCTTTGAGCAGGTATTGGAAACAGGCAAGCCGCTGCGAGTGGGCGCCGGTGACGAGAATAATCTGCCCCGGACAGGTTACATGGCCCGGTCGCTGTTGCAGGTGCCGATTAAGCTCAAAGACCGCGTCATCGGTGTGCTCTCGGTGGACAATCAGGTGCAGAGGCGCGATTTCACGGCAGAGGACGAGGAGATGCTCTCCGCCCTGGCCGACCACGCAGCAGTGGCCATCGAAAACGCCCGCCTCTACGCGGCCCTTCGCACCTCAGAACAGCGGTATCGTTCTGCCATTGAGTCATCGCCGGAGGCCCTGGCCATCATTGGCAATGCCTATCGTTTCACTTTCGCTAACAAAGAGTTTGCCCGCATCACCGGCTACACACGCGACGAACTCATCGGCATGGACTTCCGCAAGTTGATAATCCCGGAACAAGCGCCGACGATGGAGGACTATTACCTCCGCCGCCAGCGCGGAGAAGCGGTTTCCCAACTCAACCAGGTCACCATCCTTACTGCCCAGGGAGTGCACAAAGATTTGGAGATAGACACCTCTGTATGGTGGGACGAAAACGGACGGGCCAGCACTCACCTCGTCCTGCGAGAACCATCCACCCAGACCATGCAAGATAAGTCTCCATAGCCTATTAGCCAATTCACCTGCCTGGACTGGTGGGAAGGAGAATGCCACTTCCTGGGGATCGTCCTGAGCAGCAGAATAAGGGTGATAGATGAGAACACCCTCACCGGCAGAAGTACCCGTAGCCTCATCCCCCACCCCGGCGATGAAGATTCGCTTCTGGGGCGTGCGCGGTGGAGTGCCCGTGCCCGGCCCCGACACGGTGCGCGTGGGAGGAAATACCCCCTGCGTGGAAGTCCGCACCTCCGACGGCGATCTGATCATCCTCGATGCGGGCAGCGGAATACGGCCCCTGGGGCTGGCGCTGCAACGTGAATTCCCCAAAAGGATAATTTGCTCCATCCTCATCAGCCACACCCACCTGGATCACATCCAGGGATTCCCTTTCTTCGCCCCCGCGCGGCAACGCCACAACCGAATAATCATCTTCGGCGAGAAACGATTCGACGAACGCCTGGAACAAATACTGGCCGGACAGATGCGCGCCGTCTACCTCCCTTTCGCTTTAGAGGACATGGACGCCGACATCCTGATCAAAGAAATGCGGGATGGCGAGACACTGGTGATCGGCAATCACACTCTGGTTGACGTGTGTAGCCTGGAACACCCAGGGGGAGTGTTCGGATTCCGCATCGCCAACCGGGGAAGCGTGCTGGCCTACGCCACCGACGTCGGTCACGGCCTCAGCGGGTTGGACCAGCGCGTGGTGGAACTGGCTCGTTCCGCCGATCTGCTGATCCACGATGCGCAGTTTTCCGCCGAACAGAAGGCTCAATACTGGGATTGGGGGCACAGCTCCTGGGAAGACGCCGTGCACGTGGCCCTGGCTGCCGGCGTCAAACGATTGGCTTTGTTCCATCACGACATGTTAGCCAGCGATGAACAACTGGAAGAGCTGGAACGCCAGGCACAGACCGCGTTCCCAGGAGCTTTCGTCGCCTACGAGGGCCTGGAAATTGCCCTCCTTGCACGCGAATGACTCCTGAACACAGAAAAAGGGCTCCCAGCCAAATCTGGGAGCCCTTTCTTGACCTTTGTAGCTAGACGGCAATTACCCGCCGACCTTAGCCCCGCAGTTGTTGCAGAACTTGGAGCCAGGTGACAGCTCCGCCCCGCACTGCGAGCAGAATTGCTTGCCCCCGGCCTCGATCTTCGTCCCGCAGTTGTTGCAGAACTTGGAGGCAGCCGGCACCTGGTTACCACACTTCGGACAGGCAACCATAGCCCCAGCGGCTGCCGCTGGTGCTGCAGCGGCAGGTTTTTGCCCGGTAGCTGGCTGCATCATCCCGGTCATCATCTGACCCATCGCTGCACCCGCCCCCAGGCCCACGCCCATCCCGGCCATGCTGGTGCCTCCAGCCTTGGCGGCGTCGCGCATCGCATCCGCTGCCTGGAGCTGCATGTACGTTTGCAGGTCCAGCAGGCCCATCTGGCGCAATTCCTCGGCGGACGACTCCGAGGGAGTGATAGACTGTACGTAGAACGATTTCAAAGTGATGCCCAGAGCAGCGAAATCGTCCTGCGCTTTGGCCTTGACGCCAGCCCCAATCTCCTCCACCAGCCCCTGAATCTCGAAGGCGGACTTCTTCACCTCGCCCACCAGGTCGCGGAACTTGGAGAGCACAACTGCCCGCAATCGTTTCTGGATGTCATTGGTGGTAAAAACCCCCTGCGTGCCCACGAACTGGGAGACGAAGAGCTGGGGATCGGTGATCTGCATGCCGTAGGTGCCAAAAGCGCGCAGCAGCGATGCCCCCAGGCCGATCCCCGGATGCAGCACTGGAATCGGGTTGTCGGTGCCCCAACCCATCTCCGGGAACTCCCGCACGTTCACGAAGTACACTTCCGCCTTGAAAGGTGTCCTGTCGCTGAATGCCTTGCCGATGAGATCGGTGAGCAAGGGCACATTTGCCGTGCTGATGGTATGTCGCCCTGGGCCAAACACGTCGAGTGCCTTTCCGTCCCGGAAGAACACCGCCCTCTGGCTCTCGCGCACGATCACCTGCGAACCAATACGGAAATCGCCGGAGCCGCTCTCTGGTAAACGGCGGACCATTTCATTGGGTCCTTGATCTGGAATCTCAATCACGTCGAAAACTCGTGCCATGGATCTTACCTCCTATTCATTCGCCAATCGAATCAGGCTTGAAGAATCACGTCTTGTCGTCTGGTAAAGAGATCGTTGATGTCGCGGACGACCGTCGTCAGGCCAGCAATAGCCTCCGCTACCCCTTCCTGGGCTACAATCGCCGACCCTACTCGCCCAACAGCAGCCTCCACGTTGCCGACCTGCTCCACCAGGGCGTTGTCGAACTCGTACAGAGCATCCAGTTGGTCTTCTTTGACCTTCACCGCGTCGAAGAAACCAGCGTAACCGTAGGTAGCCGTGCGGATACGGTCAATGAGCGTTTGCAGCTTCACCGTGGCGCTGTCCATGTCGTCCAGCAGAGCAATCTGCCCCGAGCTGACCAACTGTTTCTGCAACTCCAACAGATGCCGGCGCTGTTCGTCGAAAGAGCGCGCTAACTGCTCGCGCAGCAATTTGTCGGCCTCACGACGGGTTTCTTTTGCCTTGTAGCCGCTGTAGCCGGGAATCTTGGCCACCAGGCTCTCCAGACCGCCCATGGCCCCAGTTACTTTCTCTCGCAAATCCACAGATTCACCTCCTTAAAAGTTGTAACACTAAAATGCGAACGCCATTATCCCATAAACGCGGTCTATTATAGCCTATTTTTCACCAAAAGGGAAACGGTGATGAGCCACACATCAAACGCTCGCCACAAGTCTAGCACCATTGGCCTGGATGGCCATGATTTCCTGCCGACGCCTGCCCGACCCTCGTCTGACGCCCTCGTGTAAAACGAAGGTGCGACGCACCTGACAAGTGCGTCGCACCTCTTTACGCACAGCAAAGTTCAGTATCTGCGGGAGAGTCAATGAGGGAAAACCCACCAATCACGGCGCACTTTGCAGGTTACTGTATCACTCCCTTGCAATTTTCCCGGCGCGGACAGCGGCAGCCGAAGCTCCAGAGTCACGTTCGGTGGCTGGGTGTCCGCCCCGATGCCCGGCAACTCCGCTGTGCCCAGGATGAAAAACTCCGCTCGACGGTCAGGATAACCGGGCCTCCAGTAGATGGTCATCCAGACAATGTCCAGGCTACCGTCCGGTCTCCCCTGGCGAACGGCGAACCATAGCTTCCCATGCTGGCGAAAAACTACTCTCTCGCTGGCCGTCTTCCCGCCGATCTTTATCGAGACCACAGCCTTATTCTGCAGGTCGTCACGGCTGTAGCCGGATGGCAGCTCCAGCCTGCCACTGGTCACGAAAGCGTTTCGCCCGCCCCACCTCATCCAATGGATGAGCATGGAACGCACATCCACCGACAGCGGCGGCTGGGACACGGTGATCTCGGCAGTGGCCGTATCGCTGCCCCAGGGGTTGGTAGCCGTGAGGGTCACCTGGTAAGTGCCCGGCGCTGTATACACGTGCTGCGGGTTGGTCTCTGTGCTGGCTTCACCGTCGCCAAAGTTCCACTCGTAGGATAACGGTGCCGTGCCCGTGCTCTTGTTGGTGAAGGTAACTTTTTCGCCGACCCATGGAGATTCAGGGCTGTAACTGAAGGCGGCCACCGGCGCAAAGCCCACGTGGATGACCACGCTCGCCTGGTCGCTGCTCCAGGCGTTACTGGCGGTGAGGGTCACGGTGTAATCGCCCTCGGCGGCGTAGGCGTGGGTGGGATTCGCGTCAGTGCTGGTCGCGCCGTCGCCGAAGTCCCACAGGAACGCCAGCGGCTCGTCGCCAGTGCTCTGGTTGGTGAACACCACCTCCTGGCCGACCAGGGCGTAGATAGGTTCGGCGGTGAAAGCGGCCACGGCCGGGGCCAGACGGAACCAGACCAGCGCCGGGTCGTGGTCCGAGGACTTGCGCAGGGTGTCGTC
>Ga0172363_10004677_pt1 | contig 11058 bp, 15 predicted proteins | sample LakKivs2_kivu2a2_FD_114541 | JGI IMG/M metagenome (GOLD analysis project Ga0172363, IMG submission 114541) | Sediment microbial communities from Lake Kivu, Rwanda - Sediment s2_kivu2a2 | ecosystem: Environmental > Aquatic > Freshwater > Lake > Sediment | place: Rwanda: Western Province, Lake... | reverse complement strand
CCATTCTGTTGGGATGCTAGAATCCATAACGCCATTGAGATCACTACTAGCCTGACTGCGAACATTCTCTAAGCCTTCCTTGAGTTGTTTGTGTAGCTGTTCCTCGTTTTTAATCGACCCGTTGCCAACGTCGGCAGCGGCCTGTTCAAACTGCTTGGCGTAACCCGCTTGAGTGTCTGTCATCATCTTGCGGACGATCTGCTTGACGGTTGGCGTTACTGGCGTGGGCTCTGGCTTGGGTTGCTGCTGGTAGAGCATCGCACCCATAATGACGACGAGTATCCACGGTATCCATGAGCCCGGTTCTTTAGTCGGCATCAACGTCCTCCGTCTCAAAATCGACCGGCTCAAGTGCCGATGGCACTACGCTCGGCACCTGGATCTGCTGCTCCTGCCAATACTTCCACAAGGCCAACGCAATCTGCACCAGCAAAGCGATCAAAGCTGGGTCGATGCCGTGGAGCCTGCGATCGGCCTGAAATCCGATGATCGCATCTTCGCCGCAGCCTCGGCATTCGACCCAAGCTGTACGAGCGACGGCACGAGCAAGCAGACGCATGCGAAGCCGCACGTTGCCGAATTGATCTAGTCCTTCATCTCGCGACAGGCCACGCATTACGAGGATGCCTTCGCAGAAGAGCTGCGGATCGACTCGCCAACGATGAAGCCGACGATCGCAAGAGCTGTCGCTATAAACTGATCCTCAGACATGCCGAGGTTCAGCTTCTCGTTCAATACTGGAACCGCGACCAAAGCGACTGCGGCCCAAAAGCGTCGAGACTTTAGAAGGTCGTTGATAAATAGCGGCATAATGCAACTCGTTTTGTAAAGCCTGAAAACGCACTGTCAAGACAAGGGCGGGCAGCGTGAATCTGCCCGCCCAAAAACTTAAAACTTCCTACTCGTACTGAGCGCAAGCCCACCAATCCATATTGATCTGGATTGCAACGGAAGCCGCAACCGCGACTTTCAGTCCGAGAATCGGAGTTAAGAACACGTCATCTGGAAATGTGACAGCATCAATTTCTGAAGCTGTCAATCGAGCAGGTACCGCACTAGTACCCGCAAGATTTCCGTCAACGTACCACTCAATCGTTTTGGGATTAGCGCGGTAACGAAAACCAAGCTTTTTGTATGTAGTTCCCGAAGCTGTAAAAGTTGCCAAAGCGTTTAACTTTGTTTTAGTCGCACCGTCTTGATAAGTTTGACCATCAGCACGGTAAGCACCGTCCCAGTCCGCACCTTCAGCAGTCAGTTTTACAAACCCAAGGAAGTTCGTGTCAGCTAACGCACAGACACTAGCAACTGCATCAGCAAAAAGTGCATCGGTAGCACCATCGCCAACCTCAGCGAGGCCCAAGGCAATACTGTAGTCAGCGGCAGTGATGACATCGACGGACAAGCAAGCCTCGAAACAGAGGTCGCGGTCGGCCAATTTGAACGGAGCGCCCTTGCCACGACCCCATTGAATAACCCCCTCGTCATTTGCGCCAGTTGCGTCCGAGTCAATGGCAACGATGCCCTTCCGTTCGTCCGTATCAGCGATTTGATCAACCACTACACCAGCGTCTGTTTCTAAAATCAAATACGGACCCTCACCGCTCGAGTTATGAAAAGAGAGGAAGTCATCGTAAAAACCAAACACAGGGTTTCCGTTTGGGCTTTGATAGGAACTGCCAGACGGATTCATGTTCGTTGGAGCGCCGAACCCTCTCCATAGTTTTGGGGAGAAAAGTCGAGTCGAAATTTCTTGAAAATGTGTCTGCATAACGCAATCCTTATGAAAAAGAGGGATTTGTCTCAGCTTTGGGTGAGCGTTGTCCCATTAAAAAATTGGCGGGCGAATTTAACGTCTGCCCGCCAAAGACGTTTATCCAGTCGCTGCTGACACGATGTCAGCAATGACATTAAGCCGTTTCGGTCACAGCGACAGTGCTATAACCACGGAAATTTCCGCGACGGTTAAAGCAAACCATCTGAACCGAGTCGTCCATGCAGCGAACGCGAACGTTGCTCATTTCAGGGTGCTGGAACGCCTTTCGCTTACGCATCTGCCGACCAGCAGCGTAGTAAGCCTTAAAGGTCGCCCAGTTGACACCAAGAATGATGCCGTCCGTTCGAGCGTTTACGCTGCCCGAATTCGTCCAAGCTGGAACCCAAGTCATCGGAACGCCACGGATGTAGACCGTTCCGCTTCGAGCTGCAACGTCATCTCCGATGTTGTCGTTGCCAAGCTGCAGCAGACGACGGTTAGCCGCTAACACGCTGTGCGTTGTTAGCAGTTCCCAATCGCTTCGCTTCTGGTCAACAATGTCAGGTCGCTGAATAGGAGGCGTAAACTGGCAAAGGTCCATCGAGTTGATGACCTTTTCGACAAAATCGCTTCGGCTGACCGTGGTGTATGGGAACGTCCGGTTTCGCCATTGAGGATATGTTGCACAGGAAATACCACCAACACCGTTTGCGGCCCATCCAACTGGCTCAAAACCGTTGAACCCTTCGGTCGCGTTGTTTTCAGTAACACTGTCACTTGTTGAAGTAATCCACCACAACAGAGACGCAACCGAAAATGGAGACTGAGTGGGACCAGTAGGACCAGGACCAAAGACCAAGTCTTCCATCCCTGTGTAAAACGATGTCATCAAGTCACGTTCCATGTCCTCGATGTAATCGTAAATCTGACGACCACCCGTTCGAAAAATTTCTTCGTCGATGTCGTAGTGGTAGTTATTAGTGGTCAACGCCCACTTCAACTCGCCCTGGTCAAGCGTATTGACCCGAGTCGAAGAGTCTCGGTGATAAAGACCGACCGTTTGGAAGATGTCGTTGGTGTTAACCTTTACTTTCCATCGGGCTTCCGAGGTACTCATCGTGTCCTTCTTCAGGTTCCCTGAGAATAGTCGCGATGCGTATTTGTATTCTTGCAACGGCAGAGACAAGTCCTGTGCTGCAAGTTGTTCTTCTCCAGCAAACTTTTGATGGATGCTGTTGACAAAGTCATCAATCTGGTCAATCGACAAGGCCATTTTGGCTCATTCCTTATGTATTAAGACCGTTCGAGTTCCTTGTAAAGTCGGTCTGCCTCTTCGCGAGGATCTTCGCGAGGCGGCTGCGGTTTTGTTGGGCTCCCACCCAACCGCATTTGACTTTGCCGAGAAATTCTTTGGGTTTGTTGTTTGAGACGCTTTTTACCAATTTCATCAGCGAACACCATGTTGGCGACTCGACTAACTAATTGGTCCGTGAGTTCTGCTGGACGACCTAGTCGCTCAAGACCAATCATCTGAGCTTTAACAGCCACATGCAGGTCTTTTCTGCGTTCAAGTTCCTGCTCAGATTCCTTCCCTGTCTTGCCAAACAGTTCGGCGTAACCGAGAGAATCTACATAGTTATCAAACCGATCTTCTTCGGACTTAGCATTTGCGTAAGCGAATTGCGACTCCAGACGTTCTAGTCGAGATTCGTAATGATCACGCAATCGCGAGAACTCATCAACAATCTCGTCGTCATAGAGGTCTTTGCTTAGCGAAACCTCGTACCGATCGTTTGACTTGCTAAAAGCAGAATCCTGATCGTCCTCTTCTTCGGTTTCTTGTTTTTTGGCAAACTGACCCTTCTCATTGCGAGTAGGCTCTTTTTCGCTTTCAGACATAGCTTTGCGGCCAGCTTCAAGCGCCTTTTTGTCAAGGAAACGCAAAACCTTTTCCAACTCATCGCGATTGGTAAACTCAGACAACTCGGAGTCATCTATACCGTACGCGGCCATCTCGGCTTTCACTTTTTCATCTACCCATTTAGGGAGACTTACAGTTTTGCCGGTATCATCGCTGTCAGGTTCAACCGCAGCGGCTTTTTCGCCGGATTTTTTCTCGGCTTTTGGTTCTTTTGTTGTATCAACGTTGTTTGCACTATCAACATCTGGCGTTTCCTCGCCCCGACGTTCTGCTGCAACCTCTTCAACAACGGCTTCAGCATAAGCTTTTAGGCCTTCGCTGTCCAGTTTTTCCATTTCGACAATCTCGTTAGACATCTCCGTATCCTCCGCTCAAATCATGTAAGCCACGCATTTTTAAGAATTCATTGCGTGCGCGGCGACTTGTAAAACGAATTTGACCGCTATCTAAAACAGAAGCCCCTTGTATTGCATGTTGCTTGATCAGATTGCGTGTCTCATTAACTTGAGAACGCATTACACCACAGCCCTCAGAAATTAAAGGATTGTGTTCTGTGTAAGTGTTTGCAGCCATTGCGGGACGAGAAAGCCAGTCTGCTTTCTTTGGGACGAGCTGATCTAACTCTTCGTGAGAAACACTTCTTCCGTTGTATTTGTAAGTTATTCCGCCCATCATCCTATCCCCTGCAACATCGAATCTCTTTGCTGCGAATTGATTTGCGGATTACCTCCAACCAATGTTTGGATAAGAGCATTGTTTCTAGCTTGCTCAGTACCGCCTCCGCTCACGTTGCGACGGATCGTCTCTCTAGTTGTCACCGGAGATTGCCTCACAGTGTTTTGGTCACCCCCAAGCATTTGGGCTGGTGCAGCAAACGTGATAAATCGCTTGAACTCTGGCCTGTTTTTCAATCTGGCAATTTCGTCAACGATGGCTTCGGCATCGATCGATGCTCCCGACGCCTGGAACATGGGCCACAGCGGGGCGATTTGTTGCAAGACTTGGAACAACTCTTGAAGTTTTTGTTCTGGAGTTTTGAAGACCATTGAATATGGTTCAACTCGGAAGTCATAGTCTTCGAACTCTCCCTCCCGATAATCTGGCGTCCAGTCTGAATTGACGCTAATACCAGTGTTCTCAATAGACATCGAAGTTCGAAGTTCAAGCGTCGAGTCCTCCCACATCAACCTCCCTAAGTCTAAAACAACATCCGAAGCGAAAGAAACAACTGCCATCCGCATGTCTGCTACGTTTTTAGAAACGTTCCCGTGGATCAACTCCTCTTGTCCAAGAGTCGATGCCTGGGATCCAAGACCACCCATTGCTTGCAAATTGCCAGCAAAACGGTCGTATTCTGCCTGCAGGAATGTTGCTAGCGCCATATCTCGCTGGTCGATCCCACCAACCTGAAACTGCTTGATTTGTTCTGGGCTGCGGCCCCTGTACCACCCGTTCCGTTCTGATGTCCTCAGCCTCTCTGCGTCGTCCTCCATACCTGGAGGGTAAACGTTAACCACTCGATGAGCGTCGGAGTCGTCTTCCATTCGACGGTGAAGCCTGTTCTGCAAGTCGTGCATCCCCTTTAAATTAATAGCTGGCGATGTCGGGATAACATTGTCTGGAGTGTCGCCAAGAGAAAGAAACTTGTAAGGACCAGCTTGAGATCCAACCCATTCTCTTTCAATGAGAGGAGGAAGATCTGCTTGATCAACAGCAAACGTTGCGATGGAGTTGTTTTCGGCAATCCAAACATCCATCATCCATATCATGTCTTTTAAGTCGTCGTCTTCGGCAGTCCCCCAGTCCGAAGCAATATCCCTTGCAGCGCCAACAGAATCTTGGTGTCGTCGATCGGTTGGCTTTAGCTTGTCTTTGACCTTTTTGTCGTACCCTGGTTCGTCCATGACTTTTTCATAGTCAGCACGATACCTGTGCCCGCAATATCGCATCTTGTTCAGTTCTTTGGCGGGCATGTCTAAGATCAGGTCGTCTATAGAAACGCGATTGAACCAAGGCTGACCTGGATCTAGCCAAACATCTTCTTCTGATTCGAGGATCCCGTGAAATCGAGTGTCGGTGTCTCTCATCATCACGACGCCGCATCCAAGACAAAAGAAAGCATCCATGACAATTGCTCGAATAGTCTTATCGAGCGTCATGTCGCTTATGAGTTTGTTGAGATTGACCTCAAATCTCGCAGCAAACGGTAAGGTTTCCATTCGCGACGTAGAAACCAATACCTGCGGATTGTTTGCGGCTAACGCAATCGTGTAGATGCGAGCCGTCTGGTTCATCAGGTTTACAAGAGTTTTATTTTCCGCACCTGATTCTGCGTACCAAGACCCAACGTAATCTTTGATAAGCTCCTTGCGAACACGACGAAACGGCTCCATCGCATCACGCGATGAGCGTATGGCTTTGAGAAGTCTTGCTCGTTTTTCGTCGTTTGCTAAGTCAAACATCCACAGCCGAAATAGGTACGGAATTATCCCGAAACTTACTTCGACTGGGTTTTATCTCCAGCCTCAGCTAGCTTGACACTGTGTCAAACAGCTTTTTTGTTAGACGCTGGCGATTTCGATCCTTCGAGAACCGCCTTTGTTTGTGCCAAATTCAAAGCAGACTGAGAAAAATGCAACGCCTTTTGGGCGTCTGGTTGAGCTTTCACTTGGTCAGCCAATTTTGCGATCGCGACATCAATTTTTTCGTTCAATCCTTCTTCCATCTTGCACCAATCCTTCAGGTTTTATCCTTGAATTTTATTTACGCAACACATCACGAATGCCATATTTTGGACTGCCCGTGTTAATGCTACGCCGCTCCTGTCGCTCTCGCCACAAAAAGCTTCCAATTTCTGGATTCTGACCGTTTTCCGTGTCGCTGTCAACTTTCTCATTTGCGTGCTCGGATGAAAATATATACCAGCACCCTGCTGCTGAAATAGCTCTGTCGGCATGATTTTTATTGCCAGCACCCTTATTTTTTGTTGGAACATGCACAAGTTTATCGCCGTCCCATTCATATTCTCCGCACTCTGTAATCATCTCTTCGGAACGCGGAATGTATAAACCCGCATCCATTGCCATCGAAATTCGATCAAACAAGTCTGCCTTGTCTGAATCTCTTCGAACTGGCCAGCCTACCCTGCGAGTCTTCGTTTGAGATCCAAATTGCTCAGAAGTTCGATAAAAAACATTCCAGTACCCTAGTTTTGCAATTTCGTCGGCAAACCCTCCAGAGTTACCCGCGTCTTCCCAGCCCAGCAAAGCTTTCCGCATCCACATGCAAATCGCCACCACGGTAAATGCAAATGCTCGAGGCTCAACTCCCTTGATTGCGTATTCCAGCACCTGTTCTCCATTGCTGTTGTCAAGCATGGATATGACAGATGGCGTTGCAACTGCCGACATGCCACCGGAAGCAACGTCGCAGCCTGCCGTGTAAGGTCCGAGCGGAGGAGAAAAGTCTATCCCAGGTCGGAACCACAACCGTAACGGACCATCGTCCCTTGGCGAAAGCCCAACAACTTCCGGCCTTTCTTTGTCGATTACAGGAACACCCTGCCAAACAGGTCGTTTGCAATGCTCTTTCTTCATCCGCTCAAGCAAAGATGGCTGAAAGCACTTGCTAGCCGCGCCCTTCGCATCCATGTCGAGTTCTCTAGCGATAAACCGAGGTGTAGCACCTGGAAGAATGCAGTGCGAGTCGTACCACGGCGATCTGAACTTACCTTCGATAACATGCCCTCGCCGCTCAATGGCCCTCAGTTCGCGAGAGTGTTTTTTGATGTATTCATCAACAGCCTCTTGGTCTTCAGGTCTGACTGCTGTCGCAACACCATTTTGGCGAACGTAGGCGTGCTTGGCATGAACTGGGTTGTTTTTCCAGTCCAGTGAGTAGACTCGAGGGTTATCTGGATCTGTTGCCGATTCGTAGAACACACCAGCGTCAGCGCCAAACGTTGAACATAGAAATACGCAATTCGTGACGTGGGCAACACTTGACATGATTTTGAAATCAACGCCACCAGCAATGAACTCTTCAGACCCAACTTCGTCAAAAGCAAACATGCTAGTTCGACCACCACGCGCAACATCCGCTGTCGCAGAATAGCCAACCCAAATGGAGTTTGTCTTCGGCAGCTTGATTGTGTGGTCAGTAATGTTGCGTTCGTACTTGTCAAGCATCCACACCGGAAGTTTGTCCAGCATCGAAGACAACTTGTTCATAACCGCAGACGGATCCTTAGAATCCATCATCTTTTCGTTACGAGAAACCAATCCTGAAGAGAATCCGTTTTCAAACAATGCGCGTCGAATCTGCACGCCAAGGTAAGTGTACGTTCCACCTTGGGCTCGCGACTTCTTTACCGTCGCCGAAACTGGATAGCCGTACGTCATCCCTTCAGTAATCGTTTCGTCCATGCCTACGATTACAGATTCTTGGTGAGGCCAAGGAATAAACGGTCGGAGCTTGATTCGTTCTCGCGGTTCTTCTACCCATAAGGCAAAACCGAAAAAAAAGAGAACGTCGTTTTCGCAAGCTTGTATCAAAGCATCACGAAACTGCTGGTCTACCAACGCTCGTTCGCGGCATCGAATTCGCCAGCGTAGGTTTTCTTCAAGCCCGCGAGGGACTAGATCGTAAAAAGAAGCGCTCATACCAAGATTGTGCAACTTATGAACATTTAAGTCAAACTTAGCAAACGTCGGTAGTTGGTGCAATGTACAGACAAATTCTAAATCTCATCCAGCGTTAGTTTCTCAAACTTCGTTCCAACGCTTCACCGATCGACATGACCTTCAATCTCGCACGCAAAGTGCTTTCGTTCAGTCCGTACGCTTTAGCCCACTGTTTGATTGTCATTCGTTTACCGGCATGCGATATGCCGCAGGATCCGCAGCTCGTTGTATGCCCACTACGCAGGTGATCGAGTCGCACTTCAACCTGGGTTCCGCAATAACACTTGCATTGAAATTTGCGTTTGCCTTTATTTGCCATCTCGCAAATCACTTGCAAATCACCAAACATTTCACCGGGAAAAACACTAATCCTACGCATCAACAATCCCACTTGCGTAACGCTTTGTTGATTCGACTGTTCGGGTCTTTCGCAGTTTCTTTGCTCGTCAACTTTGCCTTCATACCCGACATTCGAGCGCAAAAACTCTCGCGTCTGCCTGCATCTGCTTTGCTTTTCTTTGCCTGTTCCTTAGAAACAGGTGGCTTGAGATTCATGCCCTGTGCCTTCGCCGACGCACGACCCTTGGCGTTAAGCCCGCCTTCTGGGTTTTTGCCCTCTTTGCGGGTCCAAGCTGGTGACTTCTTTCCAGCCATATTACTTACCCTTTGCTTTTGGTTTTGATTCAGCCTTCTTTGGAGGGGCGTTGGATTTCTTGCAACTTCCCTTGCTGTACGCCTTTTTCCCCTTCACAGGCTCGTAACCCTGCCAGCATCTACCCTCTTTCATGCGAACAACCCTTTGCACAAGTGTCATCTAAGTGTCATTTGCAACACACATCCGACAAAGCCTAGCAGAATTGCCCCAAAAACACAAAAACACCAAATAGGATCCCACCCTAATTGACTTTTTGCGTTTCTGGGGCTATCGTTGGGGCAGGAAACCTGTTTGTTGCTTTTTACCAAGGAGATTTATGATGACAATTGCGGTTTACATGAGGGTCAGCACGACCGAACAAAACACGGATGGACAAAAAATGGAGATCAACAAGTGGATACAAGGGAACGGAATCGATCCCAAGCAAGTGCAGTGGTACATCGACAAGGTCAGCGGTGCGACACTAGAGCGTCCAGAGCTTGATCAGTTGCGAAAAGATGTTTTTAACGGCGCCATTAAAACTGTTGTCGTTTACCGCCTTGACCGCTTGTCCCGTAACATGCAAGACGGGGTAAACATCCTTTGCGATTGGTGCGAAAAAGGCGTTCGCATTGTTTCAACGTCCCAGCAGATCGATTTTTCTGGGATCACTGGCAAGATGATGGCCGCAATCATTTTTGCTATCGCACAAATGGAACTCGGAAACATCAAAGAACGCCAAACCGCTGGCATCGCAGCCGCCAAAGAACGAGGTGTCTACAAAGGACGCAAGCCGGGGGCCATCAAGGCAGGTGTCAATCTCAAGAAGGTCGCCAAACTCCGAGAGAAAGGCTTCACGCAAGAGGAGATTGCTCGGGCAATGAGCCTCAGCATTAGCACCGTTGCCAGATACTTGAAGCGACTGCAGGAAGCGGCGTGACGTTCGGCTACTCCTCGTCGCTCACTTCATCCGCAAGCATCCTTCTGAATTCGCGAGATTCCAAAACAATCGCCTTTGCCAATTTTTCTAACGACTCAACAGCTCGTTGCTTGACATCTTTCTCTACAGCAACGAGCGATCTGTCCCGCTCATTCTTTGCAAGCGACTCTACTAACTCAGCAGCTTGCATGTGGAACTCTTCTTTTGTGCTCAATCGATCCGAAAACGATCGAGAACGATCCGCTGATCGCAACGCACGCTTTCTGTGCCACTCCGCAAGAGACCGAACATCCATTTGCATCACTCCTCCCTATTGCAAATCCGACAACGCTATTTGCTGCGTGTACCACAATTCTAGCACCTTTGGCGGAACGAAATCCGGCTCGTCATGCGGATTTCCCTCAACGTAAATATGCGGGTTTGAACCGTCTGGATTGCAACTGTACAGGTAAACCCAGAAAAACCCGTCCCCATATCGCTTCTCTTGCAGCTTAGTCTGCTGTTCAAGGCTCGGAACGTCAAATTCTTGACCGTCACCTGGACCGCCACCGATCAACTCAATTCTTACCATTGCATAACTCCAATATAACAAACCGTTCCGGTAAAAATAAGCAGGCTATTTCGCTTTCGCGTAATCTCTCTACGGTTCCCCCGCATCCCCGTAGTTCATCTGGGAGCTACCCAGCGAACTCTTGTGGCACTGGAAGACCAAGACCTCGCAAAAGACCGATAGCCTCTCGTCGTGTAATTGAATTGCTGACATGCAATTCACCCTGCACAAAATTACTAACAACAATGATTACGATGTTATTTTCGCTTCTAATAAACTCAATACCGTTCGCTCGCATGAACTGGTCAACCTCGATCTCTGAATCTAGCTCAGCCTCTTCCATCTGCATTTTTTTTGTAGCGCCCATAAAACTCACTCATCGTCAAACACCAACGAATAAACCTTAATCCACTCCACAAACCGCAAACCACGCATCCGAACAATACTGATCCTGCCAATCCACCACCCACACTCCGATACAATCCGACGACGACCTCGCCATTCCTTTGGTACAAAAAACTCACTGTCGCCAAAAGATATTGTAACGTCTTCGTTAGGGATCAACATACAATCACCTT
>Ga0172363_10004676_pt1 | contig 11059 bp, 13 predicted proteins | sample LakKivs2_kivu2a2_FD_114541 | JGI IMG/M metagenome (GOLD analysis project Ga0172363, IMG submission 114541) | Sediment microbial communities from Lake Kivu, Rwanda - Sediment s2_kivu2a2 | ecosystem: Environmental > Aquatic > Freshwater > Lake > Sediment | place: Rwanda: Western Province, Lake... | reverse complement strand
CGAAAATTTACGTTAAGATGAAGGGGGGTAGATTTAGTACTAGAGTTGTGTTAGAAAAAGCCGTGAAAAGGTTACAAGTAAAACTGAAAGATTTGGAGAAAGAGTTTAACAGAGCTTTGAAGGATTAAGCTATTTAAGATTCCTTAACTAAAAATGATTTAGATATCATGTATGAACCGTATGGAGAGAGTAAGAAATTAAAGGTTGATTTTGGAGGAGTAAAAGAGAAGCTCATAGAAAAAATGAAGAACTTAAGACAAAACAAATGGTTTTTTGTTATCCTTGCCGTTGTCATCATTGGAATTGCCACTGCGTACACTGGTTTTGCATCTTACACAGCAAAAATCACTGAGTATGACGCTAAAATATCCATACTAGATAAACAGTTGAAGGCATGTAATAACAACGTATCTTCATGTCTATCCGACTTGTCAACTACTGCGACAGATTTAGAGTCATACAAAGGTTATTATCAAACCTGTCAGAATGAAAAATTAACGGTAGAAACAAACCTTCAAACTTGTAACGATGAAAAAGAAGCGTTGCAGAGTAGTATAACTGAGACTGAGAGTAAGATTGGTGAATGGGAATCAAAATATGATACTCTTCAAAGTGATTACAACAATTTACAGAATAAATACGGTGATATGGAAAAGAATTATGCTAAGGGATGTTGCACTTTCGGATTTTCATATTACTGGGTGAAAGACGGGATAAAAGTCATCTGTTGCGGAAGTAAAAATGTTGACAGTTGTGGCGAAACGCCGGATAACACAGATTTGATAAAGAGCGCAGGTTGTTAAACTCTGAACATAAAATCACTAAGTTATGTAATTTATATTTAATTCTTTAGCAGTGTTAACAGTAATTTGTAATTCTTTTTCTGTGATTCTTCTATTAATTTTAGCATAATTCTTAGCTAGATATTCAGGTTTGTATTGATCCATAATATTTACGATGCATCTATCTTTGATGTTTTTTGCAATCCACTTTAATATTGGTTTTGTGCAACATTCTATGTGATTCGGTAAAATTAAATGACGTATTGTCATTTCAGTATTTTTTGCAGCTATCAAATGATTTCTCGAACATATATCAAAATATTTTGGTACTTTAGACAGTTTCAATGCACATTCGTTATTCCCATACTTGAAATCTGACAAGTGCATGTCAACAATACCATCCAAAATCGTCATTGTCTTTTCAGACATGTAAAAATTCGAATTCCAAATCACAGGTATATTCACTTCACACTCTTTCAAAGTTTCTAGTATACAGAGTAAACTAGGGGTTGGCTCGCCTCCAACCAAGTTCAGGTTTCTTGAATCTTCTTTTCTTCTTCTCTCTGTTCTTAATGCCAATTCTTTAGGTGTTATTTGATGACCAGATTCAAACCATTGGCTGATACTCCAATTTTGGCAGAATTGACAGTGTAAAGTACAGCCCATGAAGAAGATCGTATGAGATGGACTTATATGGGCCTCTTCTCCAAGATGCATGAATTCTGATGATATCGAACATTCTTTCCCAACTCTACAAACTCCCTGCTTATTTTTCATTCGGTTGATATGACATTTTCTCTCGCATAATTCACACGACTTCATTATTTCTTCTGTTAATTTGATTTTCAAATCGAGTAGAGATGGTTCTTTTAAATTTTTTAACTTCAATTTACCTTTATCAACTTGATTTCTTGTTTCATAGAATTTCTTCATTAATTTAGCATGAATTTTCCATAAATCATTGATACTCGACTTTTTTGTTTGTTTGAATTCAATTCTCTTAGCTAATTGAAAGTTTGCTATCGCTTCGTCTCTAACTACTTTCACATATCTCGGTAAGATTCTTTCAATCATAGGGTTATCTAAAGCTTTAACAGCATCTGGTCTCAGTAGATAAAGTTCGAACATGATTATATTTTTATATTAATAGTATTTGTTCGATGGGCGAATTAACAAAAATTTACTTAGTAAACGATGAAGGGTTAAAGAAACTCCCACTCGAATCACTGACCAAAGGGTTCATCCAAGAATACAATTTCCGTTTTATTTTTGGTTCCAGCATTGAAGAATATGGCCAAGTAAGGTATTATCCTGAAAGAGAACTTATTAGTATATCAATTTCAAAAAACGCGACTGACAACTTAACAGGTTTGGCGCTCAAAGGATTACTTCAACATGAAATAATAGATGGATTGGGAAGTACTGTGAATTTAAAAAGACATAATTTATACTGGAAGGATGAAGCAGAAATTGATAACATAGTGACCAAAATTTACTGGACTTCAAAACCTATAGTAGCTTTCAGATGTGAAACATTGAGAATGGAATTAAATGAGAGCCCTAAAAAAGTTAAAGGGGGGTTCTTAGATTACATGTCCTATTTATCAATAATAAACCCTGAACTTAAGAACGAGATTGAAAAACAACTACAAAGTTTATTCGATGTTTAATGATTTTTAGATTTTCCCTATGCAAGCTTTAATTAACCCATCGAACATCGGAGAAGGCTTCATCGGTCTAGATTTAAATTCAGGGTGTCCTTGAGTTCCAACAAAGAATGGATGTCTTGGAAGTTCCATAAATTCCATCAGTACACCATCGGGAGAACGCCCAGAAAAAACAAGTCCATTCTTTTCCAAGATATCTACATATTTTGGGTTAACTTCGTATCTGTGTCTATGTCTTTCTGTAATTCTATCCTTTCCGTATAACTTTCTGATCAAACTCTCTTTGTTCAATACGGCGGGGTAAGCGCCAAGTCTCATCGTAGCACCATATCTCGATTCCCTTATGAGTTTTACTTGTTCTGGTATAAAATCAATAACAGGATGTGGTGTATTAGGATCATTTTCAGTCGTGTTTGCCTTTTCTAACTTACAAACATTTCTGGCGAATTCAACCACTGCTAATTGCATACCATAACAAAGACCTATATAAGGAATTTTATTTTCACGAACATATTTGATCGTAGCAATTTTACCTTCAACCCCTGATTCTCCAAATCCACCAGGAACAATGATGCCATCCTTTTCTTTGAGCATTGAAAGTTTTTTAGGGTCTTTTTCAAAAATCTTGCTATCTATCCACTCTATTTCAGGTTTGAGATTATTATGCCATGCTGCATGTTTTATCGCTTCTATAACTGACACATAAGAATCAGGAAGTTTATACTTGCCAATGTCAAAATATTTGCCTACTATGCCTATTTTAACGGTTTTTTTTAAGGCTTTAGAATTCTCTATAAATTTTGACCACAATTTTAAGTCAGAAGATTTTGGTTTAATGTTTAATTTTTTCAGGATTTTTTCTCCGAGTCTTTGTTCTTCAAATATTAACGGTAATTCATATACGTTTTCAAGGTTAGGGTTTGAGATTATATCATCTTTTTTCACGTTACAGAAAAGTGCAATTTTATTCTTTCTGACTTCATCTACTGGATACTCGGATCTACAAACTATGAAATCTGGTTGAATCCCGATGGTTCTAATCTCTCTAACAGAATGCTGCATTGGTTTAGTCTTCATCTCGCCTAAGTAAGATAAAACTGGTAAATAACCGACATGAATAAAAAGAACATTTTCACCTTCCAGTCTCATTTCTCTTGCTGCCTCTAAAAATAAGACATTCTGATAATCTCCTACAGTTCCACCGATCTCGATCAAAACAAAGTCAGCTTTAGTCCTATCTGCCACTTCCTTTATTCTTCTCTTTATTTCGTCTGGTATATGAGGGATGACTTCAACAGTTTTTCCCAAATATTCTCCTTTTCTTTCCTTTTCTATGACTACTCGGTATACTTGTCCAGTTGTTATGTTATGTTCTTTTGAAATATTCGCATCTAAGAACCTCTCATAATGTCCTAAATCTTGGTCTATTTCTCCGCCATCATCAGTAACCCAAACTTCGCCATGTTCTGTCGGTCTCAGTGTTCCAGCGTCTATGTTTATGTACGGGTCGATTTTTATTGCTGTGATAGTAAAACCCTTGGACTGTAAGACTTTTCCGATAGAAGCTGTAGTTATGCCTTTTCCTAAACCAGAAAGGACTCCTCCAGTGACAAAAATATAATGAGTTGGCATAATAGTTCATGTGTTTAAATAAATTAAAGTTTTATTACCGAGGAAATTATATTTTTGAAAATATTATTTTTTATCGCACCAGTTTTTGTATCTAACTAACGCTTTCATGGCTTTTACGGCTCTTTCAGGAGTAGGGTAAACTGGGACTCCTCCTGCCATTAATTTTTCACTTAATTCTTCTGTGAATTTTCCACCTGCTGCACAAGCCAGTAAGGGTTTTTTGTATTTTTCATGCAACCCAATTATTTCATCGACAACAGATTTTTCCAGAGTTGGAACTTGGAATAAGGTTATAGCAATGACTCCATCATATTCGTCACTCTTGAGACAGGTTTCTGTTACAACTTTATAGCGATTGGCATCAGCATCACCAGTTAAATCTATTGGGTTGTGCAAACTAGCGTAGGAAGGTGTAACTTTTCTGAATTCTGTCTTCAATTTTTCAGACGGCTCTGGTAATTTAATTCCTTGCTTGTCTGATTCATCAGTTGCCAGAACGCCAAAACCACCACCATCAGTAATTATTGCGATCCTATCTCCTCTTGGTAATGGTTGGGTGGAAAAAGCCTTAGCAAAATCAAATAACTCTTCCCATGAATCTGCTTCTATGACGCCAGTCTGCTTGAATGCCGCAGAATATATCTTCCCAGAACCAGCCATCGAACCAGTATGTGAAAAAACAGCCTTCATACCAGTTTCAGTTCCACCAGCTTTTAGGATTATGATTGGCTTTTTCTTCGTTACTTTTTTTGCTATTCGCATGAATTTTTGTCCAGAGGCTTCTATACCTTCAAGATAAGCTGTTATAACACTGCTATCATTGTCATCGCCAAGATATTCTAGAAGATCGCAATCGTCTATATCCATGGCATTTCCGTAGGAGATAAATTTACTTATCCCTATGTTTTGTTCAGACAACCAGTCTAGAATCGTTGAGCCAACTGCCCCAGACTGAGAAATAAAGGCAATGTTGCCTTTTTTAGGCCTTCCACATCTTTCTCTAGCTAGGAAAAGAGTATCGACATGTGTATATGGATCATATACTCCAATACAATTCGGACCGAGTATTCTTGTGTAAACGCCTTCTATGATTTTATTGCATTTTATTTCCAGTTTTTTTCCTTCCTCACCTATTTCAGAAAACCCAGCAGAGATTATTATTATTGCCTCAATTTTTTTCTTGACACATTCTTTGAGTGCATTGGGAACAATAGCTGCTGGGACTACGATAACAACCAAATCCAAATCGTCTGGAATATCTAAAACAGATTTGTAAACTTTCAAGCCAAGTATAGGTTCTGTTTTTGGATTGACTGGATAGATTTTTCTTTCGAAACCTGCGCCTAGGAAATTAGCTAGAACGGCATAACCGATCTTTCCTGGTGTGTGAGATGCTCCTATAATCGCAACAGACTTAGGGGTGAAAAAATAATCTAATTGTTTCATAAAAGTATTTTGTTTTACTTGAATTTAATTTTTTGATTATATGAAAACTATTTAAGAATGTTATAAGTATAAAGTATTTGCAAGAGGCCTCTGGTTGGAAGGCTACCGGCCTTCTGTTACCACAAACCCGGTTTATGGTGGGACCACAGCCTGAGGGCTGTTCGGTTTAGTGATCAGGCCCATGTCTCGGACTGAGAAACCTCGTCTCCCAGGACCACTTACATGTTGAACGGACCAGATCCGGAAGGAAGCAATCATAAGGCATGTATTTGGTGCTTGCGAGCTCACGGGGTGGAGAAAGAGACTTGGATTAACCTGGTTATAAAAATCGAATTCACCGATGGCATGCCTCTTGCAATTTCCGTGATAACATGAAAGAAATAATAACCGTTTTAATTTGTCTATTGATTTTCGGCATAGTTTATGCTTTTATCAGCAACGTTATGATTTCAACAGAGACAAACATAGAGAAGAAGAGTTATACAGAAGAATTTTCGCTTGAACCTGAACAGATTTTTTATGTCAATGACAGCTCGATAACTACTTTAAAGGTACCAGCAGTAGATAACAACGGTAAAGGTGTAATGGCAACATTATCTGTTGATGCGAAGCCTGGAATCGGAAGAACTCTTGTTGATATAAATCAAATTTTATTCTGGATGGATACACAGGATTCTATAAGAACTGCAAAAATAGTTGCTCGAGATATTACTGGTATTGATTTGTCGAGGTATGATATCATTTATTCTATACAGGCAAACGCATCTGCTATTGAGGGTCCTTCAGCTGGGGCGGCTATGGCGATTGCTACTATTCTTGAATTGGAGAACAAAACATATAATGAAGACGTTACGATAACAGGAACTCTCAACGAGAACGGTGAAATAGGGAAGGTGTCTGGTATTGTGGCTAAAGCAGAGGCCACTGAAACTGCTGGTATGAAATTACTGGTTATACCCGTAGGTCAAAAAACGTATACTGTATACTCAGAAGAGAAAAATTGTGAAGATTATCTTCTCACTAAAATTTGTCGCACTGTAACAAAACCAGAAGATGTTGATGTAGAAGAAAAGGTTGGGATAAGAGTAGTAGAAGCCAGTAACATACAGGAAGCATTAAAATACTTCTTAACATAAAGTATTATCATGAAGCTCTTCACGAATAAAGAATTGAGAGATCTGATAATCGCAATAATAATTTTAGCTGTAATATTCTCTTTTCCTGATTTTTCTGGATTTTTTTTGATTTCGATAATTATAGTGATTTTTTCATATTTTGTTAGAGAACTCATGCACAAGTTCATGGCAAGAAAATTTGGCTGTATGTCCACGTTTAAGTTGTGGCCACCAGGAATTTTGATAGGAACAATGAGCATGTTTTTAAAATACTTCTGGGATTGGAACATTGTTTTTGCTGTGCCTGGTTTTGCTGAAATAATGCCTTATAGGTTTGGAAGGATGGGTTTCAAAGTTGCTAGAACAACGCCAAAAGATCTTGGACTCATAGCTATTGCTGGTACTGGAATGAATGTTTTTTTTGCTGTTCTTTTCAAGATATTTCCTGGTGGGATATTTCAGACTCTTAGCCTATACAATGGTTTGATTGCTCTTTTCAACCTTATACCGATATCTCCATTGGATGGGAGTAAGATATTTTTGTGGAGTATGGTGATTTGGTTGTTCCTTGTTTTTGTATCTGTTCTTGCAGTCTTTGTTTTTTAGAAGTTATTCTTCGAGAATTTTATCTGTATCAACATTCATTAACATGTAAATAAGTCTCATAAAAAAGTATGAACGATATAATTAAGAAATAAATCAAATAGTTTACCTTTAGTTAAAAAATTTAAGTATGATTTTATATTCTGCCAAACCAACTATTTATTGAAACGTATGGATTGGACGAATTTTTTAATTACGATAGCAACTGGAGGTCAAAGTTTTGTTAGTAGATGGGGTTATTTAGGCATCTTTTTTATATCATTAGTAAGTTCGGCTAGCATCTTCTTACCGATACCGACTTTTATTATAATCTTTACTATTAGCTCTACTTTAAACCCATTTCTAGTGGCTTTATTTGCTTCTATCGGCGCAACAATCGGTGAGACAACGGGTTATCTCCTCGGTTTAGGTGGTAAGGAAATTTTAGAAGATAAATACAGTAAACAATTAGAGAACATTAAAAAAATGTTCAAAAAATATGGATCTGTTTTTTGGATAATCATTCTTGGTGTAACACCATTACCAGATGACATAGCAGGAATTTTTTGTGGCTTAATAAGGTATGATTTCAAGAAATATTTTTTAGCAACTTTCATAGGAAAAATTATACTTTACTTGATTTTGGCTTATGCTGGTTATTATTCCTTAAACTGGGTTCTTGATTATTTAGAACCTAAATTAGTGGTATAGTTCGACATCTATACAATATTTGTAAGTTCTTGGTGCATAAGGAAGAACTTTCTTTATATTGTATTTTAATTTTCTTTTGATTTTTTTAGAGAATTTGTTGATGATTGTTTTGACTTTTTTATCAATGTTTTTTTCTTTTTCAATAATATACAAGTGAATAACACCACGCAACTTTAAGCATTTGTAAGCTATGTTAAGAAACTTCCATGCATCGTGTGGCAATGGCATAATAATCCTATCACATTTTCCATACCAATCTTTACATTTTACTTTAACATCTCCAAGAATTGGAATGATTTTTTCTGTAGCTTTGTTTAACCTGATGTTTTCTTTCATGTACTCATAGGCAATCGGGTTAATTTCTATGGAAATTATTTTGTCAACTTCGGGTTGTTTTTTTGTTATTGTTATTGCATACACACCGATACCAGCAAACATCAACATTACTGTTTCTTTCGGTTTCACTTTAGTTGCTATCCGCAATCTTTCAGTTCCCTCTCTTGGAGAGAAATAAACTAATTTTGGATCTAATTTAAAATTGCAATAGTATTCTTTGTGTATCACTTCTGTGTTTGGATCGCCTAGTAAAAGTTTGTATTCAGTAATTCTGTAAATGCCCTTTCTTTCTGATACTTTCTTTAGAATGGATTTGACATTCTTGTGTCTGGCTAAGATTTGATTGGTTATTTCATTTTCTTTTTTTTGTAGATCCTCTGGAATTTCAACTATTGCCACGGCTTTCTCTTTTGATCCAACTATGTCGTAACTCGAAGGGATTTTAACCATAATATCCTAATTTAAATTAAATGATTAAAAAGTATAAAGTGTTCGAATGTTGAGTTTAATCGGGCTTGGTTTATGGAATGAAAAGGATATAACTTTAAAGGGACTTGCAAGGGCTCAAGAAGCAGACTTAGTTTATATTGAAGTATACACTTCGCATTGGCACGGCAACCTTAAAAATCTGGAAAAAACAATCAAGAAAAAGATCGATACTCTCAAGAGAATGAATTTGGAAGAAAAGTCATATAAAATTTTGGAAGAAGCAAAAAAGAAGAAAGTTGTTATTCTTGTTCCTGGAGATCCTTTGGTTGCGACGACTCATATTTCACTCATATTAAATGCTATTAAGGATGAAATAGAAGTCGAGGTTATACATAATGCTTCTATCTATTCTGCAATTGCTGAAACAGGTTTGCATGTTTATAAATTAGGCGCAAGTGCAACTATACCTTTTCCTGAAAAAACTAGTGAAGTTCTACCCTTGTCAACTTATGAAACTTTAAAAGAAAATATCAGTTTAGGTTTACACACACTGTTGTTCCTGGATGTTGCTTCTGATGAAAAATACATGACACCAAACCAAGCGATAGAGACTATGTTGAAATTAGAAGGTGTGATGAAGCAGAATATTTTTACATATAACACCAAGATAATAGTTTTCGGGAGAGCAGGTAGCGACGAACCTTTGATATTATACGGTAAAGTCAGGGATTTGTTAGAGAAAAACTTTGGAGAACCGCCATTCGTTATAATTGTTCCTGGAAGATTACACTTCACTGAAAAAGAATTCTTAGAGTTTTACAAGGTAAAAAAATGAGAGATAAGATACCGAAAGAAGAGATATTGAAATGGTTGGCGAAGATTAAAAAAGAGTTGAAAGATGTTAAAGCAAAAAATGAGAAAGGTAAAGAATACTTAGAAAATATAAATGCTTACGTTAATGATTGTGAACATTTTTTGAAGAAAGAAGACCTTTTTTTGAGTTGGGAGGCTTGTTTATGGGCATATGCCTATCTAACCATCAGTAAAGACCTGAAACTGTTAGAATGATAAATAATAAAACCCAGAAAATCAAACTATAGTTTGATAATATGATTGAAATAATAATAGGAGTTATAGTTTTGATTCTAGCGATTGTCGGAATAGCCAAGTTAGCATCTGGAAGAGGTGGTGGAGGCGGAGGTAAAGTAGGAATAGATGATGTTGTGATCATGGCATCTAATTCAGAAAAAGCACTAGCACAAGCTATCTACAGTAAAAATCCTGAAAAATTAAAAGAAGCTTTAGCTTACCTTCAAAGTGTAGCGAGTACCTCAAAACAAGCAATAGGTGCCCTTTACCAAGAATCAAGGAGTACTAAAGAAAGAATTGGTGCAGCTGCTGAAAAACTTAATGCCCCAATAGAAAATAAGATTGACTATCTTCAAGCACTTTTAGAAATATATGAAGTTACTGGTCTAGCAAGTGATAAATACAAAAGAAAGGCTATTAGCGCTGAACAGTTTAGACAATATGTGGCAGGAGAAATCAAAGCTCAGAAAGAAGGCTTCAATAGGCGTTATAATTTAAGACGCGCAACGCCTTCAATGGCCTAAAGTGTAGATTGAACTTGAAAGTTCTTGTAATCTATGTAGCCGTAGAGAAGTACACAAAGTCCAATTAATACATAGGCGAAATTTTCATTCCTCATATTTATCCAGTATACTAAAATACTCAATACAGCAACATCAAAAGTTTTAAACAGAATAAACTTCCTAAAATCATCTCTTAAAAGATCTCTTAAGATTGGGTTTTCTTCTACTCTGAAACCCTTCTTTGAAAAGGTATTTAATGTTAAGTAAGTATCGATAGAATGTAGTATCACTAAGATTCCCAAAAGTACAAAAATGTACATAATAAGAGTTATGGGAAAAGGAATATAAGATTATTTTTTAATAAAAATCATATAAAATGGGCGTTTTTAACCTATTTACTACAGAATAGAAATATTTAAATAGTAGTATGATGTATTACTTGGCAGTGATAAAATATGATGACACCACAAGAAGGAGCCGAATATCTGCAACAAATAAGTAAAGGACTTGAAGCAAAAATGAAAGCAGATGAAGAAAAGGTTGCACCATATGTAGTAAACCGAGAACAAGCTAAAACATTGGGAGCGTTAAATAAAGAATTATTTGATGAAAAAGGTGGTATAGTTACACAAATTACAAATGCGAGAAGATATGCTATAAGTTCAAACCCAGATGGTTTAGTTAGAACAGCTATGCAGTCTTATGAAGCGCAAGAACGTATTAAAGGCTTAAAAGAGTATGTAAATAAAGCAAAGGGAAAGTTTATT
>Ga0172363_10004675_pt1 | contig 11059 bp, 12 predicted proteins | sample LakKivs2_kivu2a2_FD_114541 | JGI IMG/M metagenome (GOLD analysis project Ga0172363, IMG submission 114541) | Sediment microbial communities from Lake Kivu, Rwanda - Sediment s2_kivu2a2 | ecosystem: Environmental > Aquatic > Freshwater > Lake > Sediment | place: Rwanda: Western Province, Lake... | reverse complement strand
CTTGTCGATGGAAACAAGTTGAATATCTTCTGGTTTAGGCTTTATGAATCCAAATTTGATAAATAGTTGCACTTTAATTTTTTCGCCAATTGTCCTTATCACATTGGGTTCAATGCGAGTTTCGTAGACAATGGTGTTTCTTTCAGCTATTTTTTCACTGGATGATGTGGTTTCGGTTGATATGACTATCTTCTCTTCTGATTCTGATTCGGTCAACCCTAGGGCGCCTCTCGATTATCTCTGAATCTTGCGGGTAATATGGATTGTGAACCTAAAAAATGAATCGTTGGTTAACTTTTTTCGCTTAGACCTCTATGGTTCCAAACCCAAAAGGTGACGGGCCCATGTCGATTTAAATCCCCATTTAAATTTCTGATGTTTAATATTGTTAGATAGTTGTTCTATGAACGACTATTCTTTTAAGATAAAAACGGAGTTCAAATCCCTTGTCCTGCGCTTAAATTCGCACTTTCAAATGAAACGGCTTCTAGCAAAATTGCCTAAGAGCATATTAATAAGCAAGGTCCATCGTTAAGAAAACCGTGGATAAAATTGAACATACGGCGACTGGAGTTTGCGCTCACAACGAAATGCAACTCTCAATGCATATACTGTCAAGCAGATGCTTCTCCACTGAAAACTGAGGTTATGAGTTTAGAAGACACACGCAACTATCTCGACGAGGCAGTCTCTATCTCAAATCTGGAATCTTTCATGGTGTTCGGCGGAGAGCCCATGCTTTTTCCAAAACAAGCCATCAGCGCTTTCGAGAAGGCAAATAAGCACAAAATCCCGAAAATCTCGATGCTGACAAACGGAATCTGGGGAAAAACAGAGCAAAAAGCCCAAGAACTTGCGTGCAAAATAAAGAAATCAGGTCTAAATATTTTGGGAATAAGTGTTGACGCTTTTCACTCGCAATTCATACCTCTCGAGTATCCGAAAAGGGCTGCGTTAGCCTCGGTTCAAGCAGGTATCGCGGATGTTACATGGAATGTTGCGGTTGTCGAATCGCTATGTGGCAAGAATAAGTACGATAGGAAAACTGCTAAAATACTGAAATTGCTGGAACCAGTGGGAATAGAGGCACATGTGCACAAGGTTTTGCCAGTGGGACGCGCAGCGAGAAATCTGCGACAGTACTTCAAACGAGAGTCACTAGAGGGTCCTTGTGTTGGAGACCCCATTCTTGAGAACCCCCTCACAAATCCAGAATGTATAACCATTGAGCCTTCTGGCGAGGTGAGCATTTGCTGGAACTTGACTATCGGAAATGCAAAGCAGAAACCATTGAATCAGATAATCCGTGATTATGAGTGGAAGAGGAACCTGATCATAAAAACTCTAGTCGAAGAAGGACCAATGGGCTTGTTGGAGGATGCAAGAAGAAAAAGGTTCCGATTTCGAAGAGCTCAATATGTAAATAAATGCCACTTGTGCATAGAGATTCGAAGAATCCTCGGTTCTGCAGATATAGCAAGCACTTCTAACTGAAGAACGGAAAAGAGGAGAGGCAGTAGACATCTCCAGCATTTGGGTTCTCAAATTCGAGAATTTAACAATGTTTTGAACGTATTTAATTTTGGCGGGCCCGAGGGGATTTGAACCCCTGTTCTCCGGCTTTCTTCCGTAAACTGTCCGGAGGCTTGCGCATCTATATGTGATTCGACGCCTTAATCCAGACTGGGCTACGGGCCCAAACAAAATAGAAGTAACCTCCACCCAAATTAATTGTTACTGCATGTCACTCCACAACAGTCAAGTCCAAACCACAATTCAACCTATATATAGGGGAGCTATAACTTCCCACCTAGCATCAGAGCAGCTTAACACACGCTACGTTTCAGCTAATTCCTCGTTTATCCACCAAGCCTTTTTCTTACCCGATTTTTCTCCTGAATAATATTCTATTATAGATTTTCCAAGCTGCTTCCTCGACGCTTTTTGCATTCTTCTCAACCTATTCAAAACTAACCATCTGTTTGTTTTAATATACTCTGCAAGTTCCGGCGTAGTTGCACCTTTATAGTGAACAAGATAATCCATTATTTTGTGGTCTGTCTCGTCTATGCAAAACGTGTAGGGGTTTGTCTTCCCACGTTCATATGTAAGCAGTTCCAAGTTTGCAAGATATTTCCTAATTTCTGAAAACTCCGCTTCCATCTTACCCATTCTCTGCTCTAACTCCAAAATCTTGTCCGGTTTAGGCGTTTTCTGCAGTTTTTCCACTATAGCATCGCGAATAAAGCTACTCCTATCACCTTCTGGAACACGCAAGACCATTTCTTCGTAAACTTCTTCCGGTACTTTCACAGACACAGCCTTCACCCTTTCCATAAACACATCCCTCACTAACTACTAAATTGTAGAACCCTTATTATTTCACGGTTTCCCCACCAATTTTGCTTCGCAAGTTTTTTAAAAAACCACAATCTAACTCTAAACCGAAGCCAAATTTAAGTGATATATTTATGCCAAAAAAAACCACGATTTCCCTAATCAAATGCGACGTAGGCTCATTAGCAGGTCACCACATCGTTCCAAAACCTCTTCTAAAAATCGCCGAACAAAACCTTAAAAATGCAACGGAAAAAGACTTGATAAACAGCCATTGCGTTTTCAACGTTGGAGACGACCTCCAACTCCTCATGGTACATGAAAAAGGCGAAGCAAACCCAGAAATTCACAAACTTGCCTGGGACACCTTCAAAGAAACCGCAAACAAAGCCCTAGAACTAAAACTTTACGCCGCTGGACAAGACCTCTTAAAAACTGCCTTCAGCGGAAACATTAGAGGCATGGGTCCAGGCATCGCAGAAATGGAAATAGAAGAAAGAGCCTCTGACCCAATAGTAATCTTCGGAGCAGACAAAACTTCAGGTGGAGCCTTTAACTTTCCTCTTTTCCGCATTTTTGCTGACCCCATGAACACTGCTGGTCTCGTAATCGATCCACACATGGTTGGAGGCTTCAAATTCGAGATTTTAGATACCATTGAGAACAAGAAAGTTACGCTCAAATGCCCAGAAGAGACTTACGAACTAATTGCCTTAATCGGAACAGTGCAGCGCTACATGATTTCTCGTCTTTGGCGTGCTAGGGATGACTTAATATGCGCCGTAGGCAGCGTCACTAGACTTTCGCAAATCGCTGGAAAATACGTTGGAAAAGACGATCCAGTTATGATTGTACGTGCACAGCATGGATTGCCCGCAGTAGGCGAAATTCTTGTACCTTTCATGCATAGCTACCTTGTCGAAGGATGGATGCGAGGAAGCCATTGGGGTCCAATAATGCCAGTTGGCTTAAATGATGCTAAATGTACGGCGTTTGATGGTCCTCCAAGAATGGTTGCCTTAGGTTTTCAAGTGGCAAACGGTAAAATAGCAAGCGACGATGATGGAAAACCGATGATTGCAGACTTGTTTGATGATCCAGCCTTCGCTCTAGCTAGACACGAAGCCTTGGAAAACGCTTCTATGCTCAGGCGAATGGGCGAATTTGAGCCAGCTCGCTTAGGACCTGAAGAGATGGAATACACAACTTTACAGCAGATTCTAGATAAACTTAAGGAACGCTTTAAGCCAGCTTAAAGTCGATTGAATTATTCCTATGATGCTTCATGTTTCCTTATTTTTGCTAGCTCTTCGCATCGATTTTTCACAATTTCGTATAGTTTCTCGCGTAGTTTTTCACCCAAAACTTTCTGTTCCTTTATGAGCAACGTTTTCCTCGCCAACTCGATATCACCTAATCCCATAAACCACGCTTCGAAATCTCCGCGATTTGTATGAAATTCCACTGAGCTTTTATCAATTTTCAAGATTTTGTCACAGAAGTCTTGGAGACTCGCCACATGAATGTTTAAGGGTTTTCCGATGTCAACGTAAAAGTGAAATGATTTTTCTAATGGCAAATAGGCTAAAATTTCATCTGCTTTTTCTTTGTTTATTTCTGGAAAACCAAGGGTTTTCTTACCTTTTTCTGTGATGGCATAATATCCTTTTTGACGTTGCTCTAAGTATCCCATGCGATTGAGTCCAATTATGTGCATCATAACCGTTGGAAACCCCAGCCGAGTTTCCTTAGCTATATCTGCAGCCTTTGTAGGCTTATCAAGCATCCACATAGTTTCAAGAATTAACCTTTTAACTGGTGATGTACTCATTTTATTGCACCTTTTATATTTTGTTATATGTTATTAATATGGTTTTTTAGGTTTACCCATTTTGTGGTTAGACTGGAAATCATAGACTTAGAAATAAACGTTGCAGGTTGCGGATAACGCTTTAATCGAGTGCATCATAATAACATGTAAACAATGAAAAAAAGCAATATGCGAGGAAAGCGGTTGACCGAATGGAACCAAATACTGCGGAAAAAATGGTACAGCCAAGAAGAACCCGACGAACTAGTTGTTAGCTTTGCTACTTTCTTAAAAAAGAAAAACAAAAAAGCACAAATTCTCGATCTTGGATTTGGCGCAGGAAGAAATCTGATATACATGGCAAGTCAAAGATTCACGGTTCATGGATTAGAAATATCCGATACTGGTATAAACTTCACAAAAGAAAGGTTCAAAAAACGAAACCTGAAAGCTTATGTTGCAAAAGGCGACATGCACTCATTACCTTACATCAGCTCTTGCTTTGATGCAGTTATATGTCTTTTCACTATTTATCATCAAAAGCTTGAAGGAATTCAAAATACAATTCTAGAAATCCATCGAGTACTAAGGAAGGGTGGCATTTTCCTTACAAACTTTCATTCAAAGAGAAGCGGTATGTATGGAAAAGGAGTAAAAGCTGAAAAAGACACGTTCATCCGACAAAATGGTGCAGAAAAAGGAGTTGCCCACCATTTCACTGATGAAGAAGAAATAATGAAACTTTTAAAAGACTTCAAAAACGTCAGTATAGAGCTCAGAGAGCAAAAATCGGCAAATGAATATCTTCAAAGCCGCTTGATAGTCACAGCAACAACGTAAGCGACATTATTCACAATAGGCAATTGAAGAGTTTAGGAAACGTAAATAAGTAATGTTTTAGTAGCAATAAAGCATTATTGAAGCAAACAGTAGACGGTGAAGAAATCAATGAAGATGGCTGTGCTGGTTTACGAATATCCGCCAAAAATTGTAGGCGGCTTAGGAACTTATGCCGCTGAAATCACACGCAAGTTTGTTTTGATGGATAATGACGTCACGGTTTTCACGATGAATGATGATAATGGCACTCTTCCGACACGGGAAATTTGGAGAGGAATAGAAATTCACAGACCATTACATATTGACATTTCCGATTCATTGCCAGATGTGCTTGCTGAAGACATTAGAAAATGGGGCAGAGGCATCCACTTGTTCTCTAAAATCCTCATCTACAATTACCTAAGCGCTTCGAAACTGGTAAACGAACTCATCAAAAAAGAGAGCTTCAAATATGACATAGCAATTGCGCATGATTGGCTGTCTGCAATAAGCGGAATAACAATCAAAAAAGAGGTTGGATTGCCCTTCGCATTTCACGTCCACTCCACAGAGAAAGGAAGAACTCTTGGAAACGGCTCTGAAGTCGTGAGCAACATTGAGCTTCACGCTGCCAAAGCAGCAGACTTAATCGTAACCGTATCTTATGCCATGAAAGACGAACTCATAAAACTCGGTTTTCCTCAAGAAAAAATCCAAGTATGCTACAACGGTGTTGACCCCCAAAAATACAATCCAGAAACGGCAAATACTGAGCAGATAAGAAAAATAAGAGATTTTTATGGTGTAAAAGACGATGAGTTTATGATTCTTTACCTTGGAAGACTTGTCGGCGTCAAAGGCGTTGACAGACTAATAATGGCCATGCCACATGTTTTACAGAAAACACCAAAAGCAAAACTTGTAATTGTGGGTTTAGGTGACTTGCAGGAATATCTAGTAAACTTGGTTAAAACCATGAGACTACAAGACTCTGTAAAATTAAACTTCGCATTTATTTCAGAGGAGGAACGTATTCTTCACTACGCCGCATGTGATGTCGCAGTTTTCCCAAGCCTTTACGAGCCCTTCGGGATAGTTGTTCTTGAAGCAATGAGCATGGAACGTCCAGTTGTTGTTGGCGCAGCAGGTGTTAGTGGAATGCGAGAGATAGTCATTTGCTGCGGTGAGGAGCAGTGCGGCTTCCACATAAATCCAGATAATCCATCGGACATTGCATGGGGGATAAACAGTGCCCTTGAGAATCCCGAAAAGAGAAAATGGCTTGGAAAAAATGGTAGAAGTAGAGTCTTGGAAGAGTTTACATGGGATAAAATAGCTGAAAAAACCATAGAACTATACGAACAAACAGTGAAATGTTAAGTGTTGTAGTCTAAATTTTATTGGTGAACGTTTGAACGTTGACTCTCTAGGATTAAGAAAGAGAATTGCAAGGGAAGCCGCCAGTCTTCTCTACCATGGAGTTGAAAAAGAGTATAAACAAGCAAAGATTAAAGCTGCAAAAACACTCAAATCCAAGTTTCTCCCGACAAATTTTGAAGTTGCGATAGAACTTGACAAAATAGCAGAGGAAAACGAAGGTTCAGTTAGAAAGAATCGTTTAATTCAAATGCGTAAGGAAGCCTTAAAGCTGATGCAAATTCTTGAAGCATACAAACCTATTCTAATCGGAAGCGTGTGGCGTGGCACAATATATTATGGCAGTGATGTGGATATAGTTGTATATCACGATGAGCCTGAAGATATTTTAAAAATCCTGAAGCAAATTGGTCTCAAAATAATGCAGGCTGAATGGGTCACTGTGACAAAGAAAGGAAAAAGGCACGGTTCTTTTCACATGTATACTGAATTGCCCTTCAAAGAAAAGGCTGAAATCAAAGTTATCCAAAGCTTAGACGCCTCTAAGAAAGAAAAATGCGAAATATATGGAGACGAAATCACTGGTCTTTCTGTGCGAAAGTTAAAAAAGCTGCTTAAAGAAAACCCGACACAACGGTTTGTTCCTTCCTAAACTATTGGTTTGTCTCTTACTTTTGAAGACACTTAAATATCGGCTTTCTCATTAAATGAAGTAAGGACGCATTGCTACTATAGTTGAAGGTGCTAAACTTGGGATTTGACAAAGAGTCCTTCAAAAAAATGTTTCCAAACTTGGCTAAAGAGCTAGAATCCGACGAAAATAAAGTTTCAGTAAACTCTGTGCGAACAGATGTGCAATCTGGAGAAGGTGCAGCCTCTGAAAGATTTGTCCATTACATGCCTGACGTAATAGACTTTGTTCGCAGATGCGATACAGAGGAACAAGCAGAAGAAATAATAGCTTACATGGAGAAAAGAGGCGAAATAGAAGAGCAATATGCTGAAGAGCTTAGAAGGCAACTTAAAAACAAAGGGGTAAGAAGCTTCGGACCTAAGAAGGAAGATAACTACTATCTTAAACATGGTCAGCTTTGAAAATCTTCCCACATTTGTTCCACCAGAACTCTCTCAGGCAGATAACCCACATAATATCTCAGCTTACACATTTCTGCCCTCTTAATTACATACGAATACAAAATTAAATCAGCTAAAAGTCTATGAACAAGGTCATAGAGCAAGATTAATTCTCTTACGGTCATAATTTGATGTGATTAGACCCCTATTAATTATTTAAATTGGTTTCTTCTTTGGCGGAAACGGGTAAGTATATACGTAACCAAGATAGTGTGATTCTAAAAGTAAATAAATGTGCTCTTCAATAAATAGAGAGCCTAAAAATTCAGAAACTATGTGGAGGAGACCAAATGAAAAAAACGGCTCTAGCAATTATGATAGCAAGTGTTGCTATCATGATTCTTGTTTCAGTTTCATCTAACATAAAAACCGTCCAAGCGCAAAACAGTGAAAGTTATACTATCGATCATGTGAACCATGAAATAGAAATTTTGTACAATGGCTATATTCTCATAAATGACACCATGCAAATAACGGGAAACGCATCCAACGGTTTTCTAATGGGTTTTCCATATAAGTATGGTTCACACATTCTTCAATGTGTAGCTTATAATTCATCTGACATTTTTGCAGTTACTCTCGATGTGCCCTTGGAAAATCGTGTTGGTTTTTATGGGGTAGAGATTGATTTTCCGCAAGAAACTCCGCAAACGTTTACTGTTGGATTTGTACTCTCAAATAACCTTCTCACACAAGATACTTCAAATACAAGTCGCTATACCTTAGACTTTCCAGCATATCCAAGTTTAACGAAAAAAGTAGCCATCTGCAATGTTTCAATCAGTTTGCCAGAAGGCGCAACTTACACGAGCGGAACAGTTGATGCAACTCGTTATTCGAAAGAAAACTTGCCAGAATTTACCTATTTACCTGCAAACATAACCTTCCTATCAACTGGTGACGAAATACTGATGTTTGATGTAAAAGAGCTAGAAAGCGAAGTTAGAATAAGCGGAATAGGTAAAGTAGAAGGTTCAGACAGTTACTACATAGAAAGCAAATCAGTTGCAGATGTTTCCGCCATCGAAATAAATTTACCTCCCAGCGCTTTCAATCCAAGTGCCCAAGATCAGTTTGAGAGAAAAATGTCGAAACCCGTGCTGACAGATGAGGAAACGAACCGTTATATGATTAGTTTTGCTTCACCGTTGGAAAGCTACGTATCCACTAGGTTTACTGTAAAATACGAGTTGCCCACCAACTACACCACGCAGATGGGAGCAAATAACTTCAATATTACATTTCCATTGTTTCAAAATGTGAATTATTACGTCGACTGGGCTTCGGTAACCTTTGTTTTGCCAGAGGGTGCAAGAGTAGCAAGTTTCCACACTACTTTAATCGGTAGTGCATACAACATTGCGAGAGGAGTCTTCCAAGAAACAGTAACCATGAATAGGAAAAACATTAGTTTACTGGAAAATGGTCTTCCTTCAGAGAATGTTTTGCAGATCACTTATGAGTATAATCCATTATGGCTATCTTTCCGTCCTACGTTATGGATGTGGGCTTTGGCAATTGTTGGATGTGCGGTTGCTATTGTTTGGAAAAGACCTGAGGCTCCTATAGGAGTTGCTGTGCCTGCAATAGCTGTGAAGCTTCGTGCGGAATATATTAAGTCTTTTGTGGACACATACGAAGAGAAAAGAAAAACAACTTTTGAAATTGAATCACTTGAAAATAGAGTTCGTAAAGGGAAGCTTCCAAGGCGTCGATATAAGGTGCAGAGAAAAACCTTAGAAACACGCCTTAACACCTTGTCTAGAAACTTGGCAGAGTCCAAAGAAAAGATGCGCGCAGCTGGCGGTCAATATACAGAATTAATGCAACAACTTGAAATCGCAGAAACCGAAATCAACGAAGTTGAAGCCAACATGAAAAGCATTGAGTCTCGTCACAGTCGCGGCGAGCTTTCGTTGGAAGCCTATCGAAAGCTTTTGTCAGATTATCAGCACAGAAAAGAGAGGGCTAATACAACAATTGACGGAATGCTCTTAAGACTTCGTGAAGAAATCCATTAATGAACCTAAAGGCTTTTATTCTACTGCTTAAATTTCAATGAAATTCTAGTTAGAGAAGGAATGAAATATGGTAAAAATAGTAGTTAATAATGACAAATGCACTGGATGCGGCACATGTGTAGATACTTGCCCAGTTGCAGTTTTCGAGATTAAAGACGGAAAATCCGTTCCTGTAAAACCTGAAGAATGTTTGGTATGCAGAGCCTGCGAAGTTCAATGTCCAGAAGGCGCAATTCAAGTAATCGAATAACCCGCTACTCTATATTCCAAAAAGCTTTTTGAACTTCTTTCACATCCTCTATGATCTTTCCACCTAACCTTCTGCTCCTTTTACTAATTGCTGGAGCTTTATCATTTACGATGTAAAGGGCTTCACTCATTTTTGCGATGGCTGCCACTGCTATTTTTCCAACAAATTTGAGACTGTAACCTCCTTCAAGAACTGATACGAGCCTCCCCTCACATATTTCTGATGCCAAATTCACTATTATTTCGTAAATTTTTTGGTAACATAACGCTGACAGGGAAAGGCTCGCCACGGGATCTGTGTAGTGACCGTCTAACCCAGCTGACACCAATATGAATTGTGGTTTATACTGGTATATAATTGGTGTTATAATCTCTCTTATTGCCTTTAGATAGATCTGATCGCTAGTTCGGAAGGGAAATGGAATATTCACGTTGTAACCTAAACCATCGCCTTCTCCGATCTCGTCTATAAAGCCTGTTCCAGGAAACGCTTGTGGGTTCTGATGCAAACTTATGTATAAGACTTTGTTGGTTTCATAGAAGGTTTCTTGTGTTCCGTTTCCATGATGCGCATCTATATCTAATATTAAAATTCTCTGTAAATTGAATTTTTTAAGCAGGTGTCTAGCGGCTATGGCAACGTTGTTAAAAATGCAAAAGCCTTTTGCACAAAACTTTTCAGCATGATGTCCAGGTGGTCGCACTAGGGCGAAAGCATTTTCAAACCTTTTTTCCATAACAAGGTCGACAGCTTTAAGCGTTCCGCCCACAGCGTAGAGGGCAACTTCGAAACTCTCTGGCGAAGCTACTGTGTCTTCTAAGTCCATGAGTCCTCCTCCAGATTTGCAGAAAGTTTCAACAAATTTAATGTATTTTACATCATGGACTAATTCGACATCTTCTATGCGAGCTTTTTCTGGTGCTACGAACTTCCAGTTTTTGCTTTTCGAAAATTTTCCCTTCTTTAGTTCGTTGACGATTATGCCAAGACGTTTTGCCGATTCTGGATGACCCCTGCCAGGATTATGCTTAAAATATTCAGGAGAAAAAATAACAGCGGTTTTGTTCATGTCACACCATCTTTTTTAGGGCTGTTTGGAAAGTTTTCTGCAGGTATTTCCTTGTGGACATTCCTTTCATTTTAGCCAATTTCTCAAGAGCTTTGTTTATGCCCGTTGCATACTGTATTGCTCTTTTTGGTTTCTTTACTATAAATTGTGGGAGACCAAGATTTTCGGCAACCCGCCTTAAAACAAGTTTTCGCATTCCGTTATCTTTTATTTCTATTTTTAGCTCTACTGGTAACTCCGTG
>Ga0172363_10004672_pt1 | contig 11063 bp, 7 predicted proteins | sample LakKivs2_kivu2a2_FD_114541 | JGI IMG/M metagenome (GOLD analysis project Ga0172363, IMG submission 114541) | Sediment microbial communities from Lake Kivu, Rwanda - Sediment s2_kivu2a2 | ecosystem: Environmental > Aquatic > Freshwater > Lake > Sediment | place: Rwanda: Western Province, Lake... | reverse complement strand
TATTTATGTAGCTATTAAAGCAAGTTTGTATATCGAATAAATTATCCAAATCTCCTTCTATTGTTTTAAATAGTAATGATTTAATCAAGAGAGATGTAGTTATATTCTTGCAATTGGAGCGAAAAACGATAATTGGAAGATATGGTTTAAATAGGTCTTTCATTTCAGGTTTATATATTTGTCTGAGAAGTGTAAGAATATCTATTAAAACACTTTCATCGTCATGATTTAATAGAATTTCCATTAATCTTGGAAGTGTTCCAAAGCTTAATAAGTTCCACGTTTCATCAGGTTTAAATACATAATGATAATTTAAGGCTCTAACTATTACTTTTTCAATTAGAGGATGATTTAAATCCAGTATATCAATTAAATCAAATATATTTAAATATTTATCCAATTTTTCTGACACAACATAGCAATATTTTTCATAATCATTAAATAAAAGATTAAAAATACTGACTATTTTACTTGCAAGACTATAATCATTTCTACACAAAGGACATGTATTTCCATTTGTAGAATACCATTTCCAGATACATTCGATGTGAATGCAGTGGTCGTGTTCGCCTGATGGGCAGATAAGTTTGCAGTATTTTTCGTTATTTTCTTCTGTGCATATTAGGCATTCATTTTTTTCGATTGTTTGTCTAATATTGAATAGTTTAAGAAGTTCAATTTTGATTGATTGGGTCATTTTAATTGGGTATATATATAGGATAATTAGCTTTCAATTTTTACATTATATTGCAGCATTTGCATTTTTTCTTATTCATTTTGGAGATAATTTCTGAGGAAGATTTTTCGATAGATTGGGAGATTTGAATGGAAGCTTTTTCTATAGATTGGGAGATTTGTATGGAAGAATTATTTAATATTATTTCTGGATGATTAATTTGTGTTTGTGTAATTGGAATAATTGAATTTTCTGTGATTGGATTTTCAGTTATTGGAGTTTGTAAGATTGTTGTTGTAATAGAATTAGGTGATTTAATATTTCTTATAAATGTATTTGGAGGGAAAGGATTGGATGGTTTATTTATAGCAATTTGAGTTTTTGATGGGCAAATAATATCAGCAGATATTGTAAGATTATTAGTAATGATTTTAGATGGATTTTGAAGATGATGTAATTTTTGTTCAAGATTCTGTCTTTGTTCTTCGAAGTCTTTTTTGAATGTTAGGTTAATTGCGCGTAATTCATTAATAATAAAGTCAGTATTTTCTTCTATTATTTTTTCAGGGGTTAGGATATCTAATTCTTTATTTTTGATGGTTAGTGAGGATAGTTGTCCGGAATTAATGTATTTTCTTTTGAGGAAGTTAAGTATTTCTTTGGAGAGGTTAAATATATTAGTTGAGATGAATTTATGTTGGAAGATGTTATTATAAATTTTTGTGTTTAATGATGTGTTCTTGCCGTATTTCATTGTATTGAGGACAATGTCATTCCAATCTTTCATTTTAATTGGATTATCGAGGATGATATTATCGAGAGAGAAGTCGGCTAAGTAGATGAGGTATGTAAATATTTCGTTTATTTTTTCGTCGTTTGTTTGGTGTTCAAAGAATCTGATTTCAACGCCGTGGTTATAATGTTTATTAAAGTTTATGTCATATCCAATTTTATCTAATTTATTGTAGGCGCAGTATTCGTAGTATCTTTTATACCATCCGTAATCTTGTGAAGCTATATCAAATTCGTTTATATTGGAGGTTAATATTTTTCCGGATTTCATGAGGTCGGTGTTGTAGGTTCCAATTCCAATGTATCGGGAGACTGCGCAGCGTTGTGATGCGGCGGAAAAGCGGGGGTCGTATTCAGATAGTGGGTCGGGTTGTCCGTAGGTTGCGATTAGTATTGGTTCCATAAATTGGATGAGTTTTATGTAATTTTGGTGTTGATTTTTGAATTTATTCCAATCTTTTATTTTGGCGTTTTCATTTAGTTCGGTTGGGAGTGTGATATTAAAGTGTAGGGTTCCGTTGTTAAACATTGAGACGTTATTTATGTTGGTAAGCATAACTGCGTATGGATGATTTTGGGACATAAGTTTAATTTTACCAAATTCTTGGAGTATATTATTTTTTTTGAGTGTATGTTGGATATTTTCGATAAAAATGTTTCTGGTTAGAATGAATTCGTTGAATGTTTGTTCTAATTGGGTGTTAAAAAAGTTTAGGGTAAGTATTTCGAATGTATCGCCGTCGAATATGAGTTGGTTGTTGTATAGTGTTTTGAGGATTGGGTTATTATTGGAGGTAAATTCCCAGAGAGTTTCTCCGGAGAAGTTGGGATTGGGTGGTAAATTTTTTTCGTTTATTGTTTTAGGTTGATTATTTTTGTCTGTTTTGGAGAAGGAGTGGCTATTGATAAGAATTGGAAGTTCGCCGTTATAATTAATTTTGGGAAATATTTGATTTAGAATATGATTTTGGTAGTTTGAGAAGTAGTTTACGCTGTATCGTTCTTCTTTATGATTTTTTAGAAATTGTTCGTTTGTAAATAGGATTGGGTTTTCAAATTGTAGGTAAAATTCATTTTCTATTCCTAAACCCCAGTAGGTTGTGTTTGGTTTATAGTATTTGTGATATTTTATGTGTTTATCAAGAATTTGTTTTCCCATAAGTTTTAATATATTTTTTTTATTCGTTTTTTTAATGAAGCTATTTATCAGAAAAGAAACAAAACTAAATGAATACAGAACACCTTTAATTCCTTCGGATTGCAAGAAATTAATTGATAAAGGATTTAAGATTATTTTAGAGTCAAGTGATTGTCGTTGTTTCTCTGATGAAGAATATAAGTCAAGTGGTTGTATTATATCTAATTATGAGGAGGGATATTTGGTGGTAGGATTGAAGGAGTTTGGGGATGATATTTATTATGGTTGTCGGAATATGTATTTTTCGCATAGTTTTAAGGGTCAGATGAATTCGGGGGAGATATTAGGGAGGTTTAGGGAGAGTGGTGGTGTTATATATGATTATGAGTATATAGTGGGGGAGGATGGGAGGCGGAGTATTGCGTTTGGATTTTGGGCTGGATTTGTTGGATGTTTTTTGGGTTTATATCAGTTTAAGTATGGTAATTTATCTAATTTGTGTTATTGGGGTAATTATATAGATTTATTGGATGAATTGGGTGATATTCAATTGGGTATTAAGATTGGAATAATTGGAATAAATGGGAGATGTGGGGGAGGTTGTAGGTATTTATTAGATTTATTAAAGATTGGGTATAGGGGATATTGTAGAGATGATAAATTGGATTCAAGTCATGATATATTAATAAATTGTATATATTTGTCTCCGGATTCGGGGGTAGTATTTATAGATGATAATAATGTGGATAGTGTTAAGGTGTTGGTGGATGTAAGTTGTGATATTTATGCTGAGAATAATCCGATTAGGATTGAATATCCTTTAACAAATTATGATAAGCCGGTTTATAGGTATAGGAATACGGATATAATTGCTATAGATAATTTGCCTTCTTTATTGCCGAGAGATTCAAGTGAAGAATTTTCAAATAAATTGGTTGATCTATTGAATGAGGAGACATTGAATAAATTGGAGTGTATATATAGAGATAAGTTATTGGATTATTGTTGATAATTTAGGGCGTATCCGATAAATAGGTTAATTGAGTCATTTATATTTACGATTGTAATTTTATTGGTATTGTTAATATTGGTTATAGTTGTTATTACTGGTAATCTTTCAACATTATAGCCGGATGAGAATCCTTGTAGCCATATATTTAAGTTGGTTAGACCTGGTTGAATATTTATGATAAAATTTTTCCAGATATTCCAAGCGTAGCAATTAAATGTGTTATAGCTAACTTTTATAATTGATGCATGTGATGATGTATCAAATACAGATGCAGCATATTTAGCATCATTGGGTTCATAGCTTAGAACGCTTGTGGAGATGAGGTCATAAACGTTTATAAAATTTTGCATTGGATTGGCGATAAATTTAAGTGCTACAAAATTAAATTCAGTATCTGTTTCTTCTTGTGGTGAGAGGTCAAGTTCTAATCCTGAGTCGGTAGATGTTAAAGTTTGAACGACTCCATTCTTGCAAGTTAAATCTAACCAGTTATTTATGTAGTTAGTATTAGTTGTTATTTTATAATACCATCTGTAAGCTTGTAAATCTAATGTCATTAGAGTTCTTGAGTAGGTTGTTGGTTCTGGATTATCGCTTAATTGAGGTGAGACGTATGACATTATAGTAGTGAGGGTATTATTCATGAAGCATAGTCCTTGATTGGTAACTTGAGTAGCATCGGTTGTTCCTGGCATAATTTTTGAGCCGTTGCCTGTGTCATGAGGGTGGCTAAGTCCGAGGGTGTGGCCGATTTCGTGAAGAGATGTTAAAAAGTAGATTCCTCCAATTTCGGTGTTGTAAGAGGCTAAAGCTGATTCATTGAATGCGATAAAAAATTTTTGAAGAGATTCGGGATTAGTATCTAATGATTCTGGGTCAAGTGTAAATGCCAGAGTTTTTGGATTATCTAATTCCTGGCAATTTACATTTACGTAATCAGCATCATCAATTGTTTCGGCAATATTTATTGAAACGCCAAGATAATCACCAGTTAATTGAAATGACTTTGTTATTATATCAACTTGTCCTTCGTTAAAAGGTATTACTGTGGGGACAGGAGAACCAACAGATGTAAAATAAGCATCGATTTGTTCAGTATTTTCAGTAGCAAAAAATATGTTAAATGTGAAGTTATATGTTTGTAAATTTAGGCATGTTTTTCCGATAATTGATGCGAGGAATGGGTTAAGTCTATCGAGGGAGGTTTGTGCGATATATTTAACTTTTCCTGATTTAGTTGCAAGGAAGTTTTGAGAGTAGTATTTCATTTTATATCTATTTTCCAATTCTGGAGTACATCCACATTTCATTATAAATTATAATACATTAAAAAAATATTATAATTATTCATTTAAGCAACTGACTCAACTGTTACCTCAGTAACTCCATTCATCTTCTCTGAATATAGTGTTAATGTTCTTGCAGATGGGTCAATTGTTTCGCCAGACCATTTTGGCATCCAGTAATCCGAAATCCAATTATCACAATCTGAATAAAACGCATTAAATATTTTTCTATAATAAAGTTCTTCCTTTGTTCTTGGTGGAGAATGATGAATCAATTTTACTTCAGATTCAAATGTCTCATCACTAATTCTCATATTAGCCAAAGTTTTAATCTTATCCAACCAATTATTCTTCTCTGAACTTACACCATCACTGAATGCCTCTTTTGTTCTCCACAAAATTTCATCAGGCAATAACCCTGTTCCATCAAAAGACTTTCTTAACAAATATTTTTCAATTCCTTTTCTTGGACATACCTTACTTCTTGGTAGACTTGTTATCAACTTCATAAACTCCTTGTCCAAAAATGGAACCCTCAACTCCAAACCATGAGCAGCTGTTGTCCTATCAGCCCTTAAAACATCATACATATATAAATTATTCATCAATCTCATTGACTCATTTTGTCCTGCAATATCATTTGGTTGTCTATGAAAATACAAATATCCTTGGCATAATTCATCAGAACCTTCTCCGCTAAATATTACAACATCATCTGAATTCTTGTGAATATATTCTGCTACAAAAAACATTCCAACACTGGCTCTGATTGTGGTAGTGTCCCATGTTTCTAATTGCATAATAATTTCTGCTAATCTTGCTTCAATTTCTTTCATATCAAGAATTACTTCATTATGATTTGAGCCAATATAATCAGCGACAATCCTTGCTGCTTTTAAATCAGGAGAACCCTTAAAACCAATACTATAAGTATTTAAATATTTATTTTGTTCATTTAGTTCTTTTTGGACAATAGCTGCGACAAGACTGCTATCTAATCCGCCACTTAGAAGACATCCAATTGGACGGTCAGAAAGCATGCGTTTATGGACGGCATTGGTAAATACTTTATTTATGGTATTATAGATATCATTATCTTTGAATAGTGAGAGGTAATGATTGGGAGATTTATTTTTCCATTCATTGATTTTGAAGAAGGTTTTAATTTCTTTATCATTTGAGGAAAAATAGCTTCCAGGTGGAAATGGATTAACTTGCATTAAATCGATTAAACCTTTTGCTTCTGAACAAAATCCAATTTGATTTGAGTCAATTCCGAAGAATAGTGGGCGAACGCCAATAGGGTCTCTTCCTGCATAAACTATTTCTGTTTCAGTATCATAAATAACAAAAGCAAAAACACCATCAAGTTTATTAATCATTTTCTTTAATCCAAATTTTTCATATAATGGATAAATAACCGCACAATCACTATCATCCTCCGTTAATCCTAATTCATATTTCTCATTTAATTCTTTATAATTATAAATCTCTCCATTACAAATAACATAAACTTTTTGTCCGTTTTCTTTGTCATAAATAAAAGGTTGGTCACCTTGTTCGGAAAGACCGTTGATAGCAAGACGGTGGAAGCCGATGAATGCATTTTCTTCTTGATAGTGTAATGTTTTATCAGGTCCTCTATGTTTTATTTTTTGGAAATTATTGTAGATAATTTCTTCTTTAAATTTTTTGTTGGTAAGAAATTTGAGAAAGAATATTCCGCACATTAATATTCTTATAATAAAAATTTGTCTTTAAGTTATTTTATCGGACAGGCTGTTCTTACTTGTGAAGCAAATATGATTGACATAAATCCGAATGCGATTATTGAGAAAATAGAAGCTTTAAGTATGAAGAAGAAGAATTCAAATCTATCGAAGCATTCGCGTATATTATGGAGGGGTAGTTTATTTCTTTCGTTTTCATTATTGGGAATTGGGTTAAAATTTTTGTTATATGGGCGAGATTTTATTCCATTGGGATAATTTGGAACCTTGCTGTAAGTATTTGTTACAAATATTTGATTGGATATTATTCTTGATAAATTTGATAGTATGCTGTCAATAGAGTAGGAACCGAATTTAAATTGGAATATTCCGAACACAATAATTGCAGGTATAAGTAGTAGCCACATTGCTGATGATATTCCTTTACGATTGGAAATCATATAAAAGATTAGGAGTATGAGAAGTATTGTGTTGGAGGTTAGAAGTTTAAATTTAGAGAATATTTCAGGTTTTCCGAATTTATTCATTATAAAATCTAATCCTGAGGTGATGAGAGGTATAAATATTGCTATAATAAGTGGTATAGCTAAGAAAACAAATGCTAAGCCCATAAATCCTTTTTTAGGGTTACCACAAGATGCAGATGTTGCGATGTTGCAGAATAGTGATATTATAAGGACAAACATATATATGTAAAAAATGGCTGAACTTAATATTGAGCTAAATGAGCCTTCATCTTCTTTTACGGCGAATCCAGGGTCCATACCTCTGGTGTAGCAGAAGTATACTCCGACATTTTTATCTTCAAATGTATTTGTTATCCAGTTTCCAATTTTGGTCATAATTTCTTTAAATTTTGAGGGATTTGGATCACCTCCTGTTAGATTTTTATATTGATGTTTTTTCATATTTGTTACGGAAAAAGCAGATAATCTTGCTTTAACAGCAGGATGAACTTTTCCGATAATAAGGTTAAGATATATCCAGTAATAGATTATAGATATTACGGCGAATGTAATACTTGTGAAGGTTATAAGTGGTCCAGAATTTCCAGCTTGCATAAGTGCTGAACCTTTTAATCTTTTTTTAAGGTGATAAGTTTTATTTGTTGAGGTTATTGTAGAGTATTGGAGAGGATGACCTTCTAAAGAGGTAAGGTAGTAGTTATTAATTTCAGTTTTGGGTATATTAAGAATTTGAAGGCATTGAAGTATGGTATTATATGAGGAGGTATTATTGGATTGGATATGAATATTTTTTTTAAAATAAATGATCTTCATTTATTTATAATAATAAAATATTATTGGTTTAATTGATTAATCCGCTCATATTTCCAAGCATTGATGGAAAGCATAAAATAATAAAAATAATAATAAATACTAAAGTTGTTGGTATTCCTGCGAGTGCTCCATTTACAAGAATATCTTTTAGGCAGTCAATATCGAGTATTTTCATTGCTTCTTCTTTTTCTTTATTTTTAATTAATTTTCCTGCAGTTTTAGAAAGTTCAATTATTGATTTTCTCATATTAGATTTATCTTTATTGCTAATATCCGGATTTTCTAATTGAGATTTTATTTCATCCATTAATTGCTGATTTTTCTTAATACTTTGTTCTAATCCAATTATTGTATCAGGTTTATCTCCGCAGACATCAAATATATCAATAAATTCAATAAAAACATAGAGTAATGTGTGCATAATAAATCTCATAAAAACGAATCCACCGAATTCTACTCTCGATACAGGGGTATACCCAACTGTTTCTCCTGATTCGTATTTTTGAGCTGCATGTAATCCTTCTCTTACTTTTGTCATTTTAGCTTGTCTAATTGTTAGATCAATATCTGGTTGTTTTGACCATTTATAAATTTTATCCCATTCATATAATATTTTTGGAGCATTAAATTTTCCTTTATTCATTAATTCAAATAATTTTGTAGCAAGGCCAATAAAAGATGTAATAAACATACCTGTTACTGGAACCGCCCTTAACATAGTTTCCTTAATTAAATTGAATTTATTTGTCGCTTGAGTTAATAAACCTGAAATAAATCCAGGCAAAAATATAAGTGCTATTTTACGCATAATATTTGTTATATTAGCTGCTATAAATGTAATAACTAAAACAAAAGTTGTAACAGTTGATACTATTTTAGCTGCTTTAAATCCATCGCATGAACCTTTGTAAATGAAGTAGTAAATGGAATAAACTGTAAAGAATATTGTTCCATAAACAATTATTATAAGTCCTGCGTAGTATATAAGGAATCCAATTATTGGAATTATGGTAGCTTTAAGGAATGCTAAAAAATTGTTAATCCAGTTATTTTGGTCAAGAAATCCTCTTATAAAGTCAATTGAGAAGTTAATAAATTTTATAAATATTTTTGATACTAAAAATGAGAAGAATGGGATGACACCGAGAACGATTAAACTGGAAAGAAAAATTATACCAAGTATTGCTAAAATTAAAGATATTATTTGAGATGCAGTCATACCACCACCTTTTGTTTTAAGTTTGATTGAAAGTGTATCAGTTTGTGATATTTTGTAGTGATAAAGAGTATATTTATCTTCTAAAATTTTATCTTTGAAAGAAAGTATTATATTTTCGGTATTAAAAAAGAGGTTATCTTTCTGGAGAATTTTATAGATTATATCTTGTTTAACTGAGTGAACTGATTGAAGAAGATCTGGATTATATTTATGTAAATTATTATTTAAAGATATATACATAATAAATTATATATTTTTTTATTGAAACATAAATTAAAATTTCTAATTATATAACAGGACTATGATCTTATATTTGAAATATTTAGAGGATAATATCAATGGAATTTTTAATAATATGATGGATGAGTATAGAAAGTATGTAAAAATGTTTTATTCTGAGAATTCTAAGTGTCCTGAAGATTTAAAAACTATTCTGGAGAAGGAGGAGACATCAACGCAGATACGTTTATGGTGTAAAATGAGGGGAGGAAAAAATTGGAGTGTAACTATAACAAAACCTTTTGTTGTTAATCTAAATATTAAATTAATAGAATTGACAAATTTTTATAATGAGAAATGTATTGAGTTTAAAAATTTATTAAAAGATAATAGTGATTCTCCATTATATTATCCAGAGAAGGATAAGGAATTGGAGAAAAAATTATTATTTTTGAAGAAGATTGATAGTGAATTAGAATCTTTGAGAGGAGTTTTTACAAAAGAGAAAGATATGAATGATGACATAATAAAAAAGAGACAAATTTTATTAAAGGATTTATTAGAGATAAAGATTAAAAAGAATAATATTTATAAAAAATGTGCGATGATTTCTGGAGAAATTAGAAGAAAATTAATAGATATTGCTAAAAATGAAACAAATATTACAGAGACAAGGATAGAACAGATAGCAAAAACTATTGAGCTAAAGCCAGAGGAGACAAAAAATTGGATACAATATTTTAAATTTGTTTTAGATTATGTTAAAGTAAATGGTGAATTGGATAATTTAAATAACGAGATGATTAGATTAAGGGATAAATTTGATATAATAAACTCGTTTTATGTTATTGAGCCTCCTATAATAGAGATAAAATCTGGGACTAAAAAAATAGAGCCGTTAAAAGTTGAAAAATTTGAGGAAAAGACGTTAGTTGATTTACCTGTTAAAGATGAGAAAGAGATTGAAGTTAAAGATGAAAAAATTAATAATAATGAAGAAATAAAAAAAGAATTAGAACCAAAACAAGAATTAGGAGAGAAGGAAGAATTAGAAGAGAAGAAAGAATTAGAAGAGAAGGAAGAATTAGAAGAGAAGGAAGAATTAGAAGAGAAGGAAGAATTAGAAGAGAAGAAAGAATTAGAAGAGAAGGAAGAATTAGAAGAGAAGGAAGAATTGGGAGAGAAGAAAGAATTAGAAGAGAAGGAAGAATTAGAAGAGAAGGAAGAATTGGGAGAGAAGGTAAAAGAAAAGGTAAAAATAAAAATGAGAAAAAATAAGAAGAAGGAGGATAAGAAGGAAAAGAAAGAGAAGGAGGAGAAGAAGGAGAAGGAGAAGAAGAAGGAGAAGGAGGAGAATGAGGAGAAGAAGGAGAAGAAGGAGAAGAAGAAGGAGAAGGAGGAGAATGAGGAGAAGAAGGAGAAGAAGGAGAAGAAGGAGAAGGAGGGGAAGGAGGGGAAGAAGGAGAAGGAGGGGAAGAAGGAGAAGGAGGAGAATGAGGAGAAGAAGGAGAAGAAGGAGAAGAAGGAGGATAAGAAGGAGGATAAGAAGGATAAGAAGGAGAAGAAGGAGAAGAAGGAGAAGGAGGGGAAGGAGGGGAAGAAGGAGAAGGAGGGGAAGAAGGAGAAGGAGGGGAGGAAGGAGGATAAGAGGAGGAGTGGTAAGGAGGGAAGGGTGAGATTGAAATTAAAGTCAAAAAGTAAGTAAAATATT
>Ga0172363_10004671_pt1 | contig 11063 bp, 6 predicted proteins | sample LakKivs2_kivu2a2_FD_114541 | JGI IMG/M metagenome (GOLD analysis project Ga0172363, IMG submission 114541) | Sediment microbial communities from Lake Kivu, Rwanda - Sediment s2_kivu2a2 | ecosystem: Environmental > Aquatic > Freshwater > Lake > Sediment | place: Rwanda: Western Province, Lake... | reverse complement strand
TTTCCTTGATTGCGGACCCATTGGTTACCTCCTTTATGCCCATTATTCTTCGGTAACCTTAATAATGAGTCAACGATTCATTTCCCTTTTGACTTCGGTAACATTTAATGTGAGTCAATTCGACTGTCCCAAATCACCTTGACAAATAGAAATATTGTGGTAAAATGAATATGATAAAGCACTGCGATAGTGCTTTGTGGTGTGGACAATGACGTCCTTGCGGGCATAACTGCCTGTAAGGACGTTTTTCTTTTGGCGTTAAAACTTAAGAGAGTCTTGACAATGTATTATGTTGTAACAGGATGGTAAAGTTAAAGGTATTTCACACGTGCTCAGGCACCCAAAGGAACGGGTGCCTTTTTCTTTTATTTTGCTGCATTCAGAATACCACGGCCTTGGCCGTGGATGAATGAATGCCAAAGAAGGTTGAACCTTGCAAAAGAGTGTTCCATTCACGCAGAGACCGCAGTGTCGTTCTGCCAAGTGGAGACATCTTTTAAGTCTCCGAGAGGATACTCTCTTGGTCGCCTGCTTTAGCAGGCGAGGTATTTAGTGCCACGGGCTCGCCTCTATTCGGCGAAGCCGTGGGAAGCGGACTATGTCCGTGGGTATCTATATGACTAAATTTATCTTCATAACAGGCGGAGTTATTTCGTCTCTTGGTAAGGGCATTGCTTCTGCTTCTATCGGCAAACTTCTTCAATCGCGCGGATTGAAAGTGAGTCTGCTTAAATTTGATCCGTACATCAATGTTGATCCCGGTACAATGAATCCTTTCCAGCATGGAGAAGTTTATGTTACAGACGACGGAGCTGAAACCGACCTGGATCTGGGACATTATGAGCGGTTCATAAATACCAGGACAACAAGGTGGAATAATGCGACAACAGGACAGATTTATGATGCTGTAATCAGCAGGGAAAGGCAGGGCGGCTACCTTGGCAAGACCGTTCAGGTAATCCCGCATATCACGGATGAAATAAAAAGCAGAGTCAGGAAGGTCGGGCAGAAAACCGGTGCGGATATAGTCATAGTTGAGATAGGTGGGACAGTCGGCGACATTGAAAGTCTGCCTTTTCTGGAGGCAGCCCGGCAGTTTCGACTGGATTCAGGCAGAGAAAACGTCATTTACATTCACCTTACGCTTGTGCCTTATATAAAGGCAGCAGGGGAACTGAAGACAAAACCTACGCAGCACAGTGTAGGCACGCTGAGAGAAATAGGAATTCAGCCGGACCTGCTTCTGTGCAGGACTGAATTTCCGCTGTCGCAGTCAATGAAGGACAAAATTTCTCTTTTTTGCAATGTTGCCCCGGAGGCAGTCATTGAAGCCAGGGACGTCCGGACGATTTACGAAATTCCGCTGACTTACCAGGAACAGAAGGTTGACAGGATTATCTGCAAACTGCTGGGGCTCAGGTGCAGGAAGAAAGATCTTAAAGAATGGAAGGAAATGGTTGTAGACCGGCTTTCAAAACCCAGATATGAAGTCAACATTGCAGTGGTCGGAAAGTACATTGAGCTTCAGGATTCGTATAAATCCATTTATGAAGCCCTGATTCACGGCGGGATTGCAAATTATGCCAGGGTGAACATCCACAGGGTTGAATCGGAAAAAATAGAATCCGACGGTAAATCTGTTCTTTCCGGCATGGCAGGGATTCTGGTGCCGGGCGGGTTCGGACAGCGCGGAATACTCGGAAAAATCCAGGCAATCCGGTTTGCCAGGGAAAACAAAATTCCTTTTCTGGGTATCTGCTTGGGAATGCAGTGCGCTGTGATTGAATTTGCAAGAAATGTATGCGGAATGAGAAATGCCGACTCAACTGAATTTAACAACCGTACTCCGTTTCCTGTTGTCAGCCTGCTTTCCGAGCAGAGAACCGTTAAAAATCTGGGCGGGACAATGCGTCTGGGCGCTTTCAGGTGCAAATTAGCGGAGAAAACCCTTTCTTTTGCCGCATACCGCAAAAAAATAATTTCCGAACGTCACAGGCACCGCTATGAGTTTAACAGCAGGTACATGAAAAAGATGACTTCCGCAGGAATGTGCATAGCAGGAAAATTACCTGGCAGGGGGCTGGTGGAGATTATCGAAGTTAAGAATCATCCCTGGTTTGTTGCCACACAGTTTCACCCGGAATTCAAGTCAAGACCGGATTTCCCGCATCCGCTTTTCAGAGATTTTGTAAAGAAAGCCCTGCAGCATGCGAAAAATTAACGAAGAGTGCGGCGTGTTCGGCATTTACAACGCTGACGAAGCCGCTAAACTGACATATCTCGGACTTTACGCTTTACAGCACCGCGGACAGGAAAGTACCGGCATAGTGTCGTCAGACGGTCATAAGATGTATTCTGTTCTGAAAATGGGCCTTGTGGCTGATGCATTTCAATCGGAACATTTTGAGCTTCTTCCCGGCAGGAATGCAATAGGGCACTGCAGGTATTCAACAACAGGAGAAACTTCGTCGCGTAACATCCAGCCGATCTGCGTAACGTTAAGCCGCGGCGACCTTGCGATTGCGCATAACGGAAATCTTTCAAATGCAGCTGCACTGAGGGAAAAACTGGAGAAAAGCGGCTCGATATTTTCATCCACCAGCGACAGCGAAGTGATTATCCACCTTATTGCAAGGTCAAGGAAAAAAGATATAGTTGAAGCGGTTGTTGAATCGCTCAGGCAGGTTGAGGGAGCATACTCGCTTGTTTTAATGACTCCGGACCGCTTAATCGCTGTCCGCGACCCCCATGGATTTCGTCCGCTTTCCGTGGCAGAAATCGGGAATGGATATGCCGTTGCTTCGGAAAGCTGCGCGTTTGACATTATCAATGCCGGCTATATCAGGAGTCTTGAACCTGGAGAAATAATTATCATCGACAGCAAAGGCATGCATTCTATGAAGCCGTTTGAGAAGGTATCTCCGGCGCAGTGCATCTTTGAATTTATTTATTTTTCCAGGCCTGATAGTTTTGTATTCAACAAGAGTGTTGAAAAAGCCAGACGCCAGCTGGGTGTGGAACTGGCAAAGGAATATCCTGTCAGGGCAGACCTGGTTGTTCCTGTGCCTGATTCCAGCAATTGCGCTGCTGCGGGTTATGCGCAGCAGTCGGGAATTCCGTTTGAAATGGCGATCATTCGAAACCATTATATCGGCAGAACGTTTATTGAACCGTCGCAGTCAATACGGGATTTTGGTGCAAAAATCAAGTATAACCCGGTAAAGGACATGCTCAACGGCAAAAAAGTGGTGCTTGTTGACGATTCAATAGTAAGGGGCACGACCACCAGGAAGATAATAAAAATGCTCAGAAATGCCGGTGCCAGGGAGATTCACTGCAGGATTACAGCTCCGGTGATTACCTGTCCGTGTTATTACGGTATTGACACTCCGACCAGGCAGGAGTTAATAGGTGCTACTCATACAATTGAGCAGATAAGACAGCATTTGGAAGTCGACTCTCTTGGTTATCAGACAATTCCAGGATTGCTGAGGGCTGTTGAGGGGAGTGCATGCGAGTACTGTCTTGCCTGTTTTAACGGAGAGTATCCTGTTGAAGTCAGGGAAAACGGAAAAATGAAAATGGGAAAACAATGATTCAAAATGTTAAGTGCGGTTTAAAATGAAAAAACCTGTAAAAGCATATTTAGCGATGGAAGACGGAACAGTGTTTCCCGGGTTCGGGTTTGGCGCACATGGAGAGACATTTGGCGAATCTGTATTTAATACAAGTATGACAGGATACCAGGAAATTCTTACAGATCCATCGTACTGCCGGCAGATAGTTACCATGACATATCCTCTAATAGGTAATTACGGGGTTAACAGCGAAGACATTGAGTCCGGGTGTCCGTGGGTTGCCGGATTTGTGGTAAAAGAACTCAATCGTTTACCGAGCAACTGGAGGTGCAAAGACCGGCTGGAGAATTATCTGAAAAAGAACAGGATTATAGGTATTGAAGGCATAGACACACGCGCAGTTACCAGGCATATAAGGACCCATGGGGCGATGCGGGCTTGTATTTCAACAAATGAAACAAATCTGTCAAGGCTCGTGGAAAAAGTCAGAATGTCTCCTGAAATGGCAGGTGCTGACCTGACGGGAGAAGTTACATGCAAAAAACCGTATGTGTGGAAAGCCAAAAGCAGCAAATCATCAAAAAACAGGTTTAAAGTCGTTTGCCTGGATTATGGCGTTAAGTTTAATATTTTAAGGCAATTATCAGAGTGTGGCTGCAGTATAACGGTTGTTCCGGCATCCACTTCAGCTGAAGATGTACTGGGAATGAAACCGGACGGGATTTTTCTTTCCAACGGACCTGGTGACCCGTCTGCCGCAGAATATGCGGTTAAGAACATAAGAAAAATGCTGGGCAAAAAGCCGATTTTCGGAATATGCCTTGGACACCAGTTACTGGGCCTGGCTTTTGGCGCCAGAACCTATAAACTGAAATTCGGACACCGCGGTGCCAACCAGCCTGTTATGAACCTTTCAAACCGCAGGGTTGAAATTACCGCTCAGAACCATGGTTTCTGTGTTAATGTTAAAACCCTGCCACGGGACGTTATCATAACACATATAAATCTGGACGACAGGACTCTGGAAGGTATGAGGCATAAATTTTTACCGGTGTTTTCTGTGCAGTATCATCCTGAGGCATCTCCAGGACCTCATGATTCGCACTATTTATTCAATGAATTCATCAAAATGATGAAAAATGCCTAAGAGAAAAGACATAAAAAAGATTTTGCTGATCGGGTCAGGACCGATAGTTATCGGCCAGGCATGCGAATTTGATTATTCAGGTACGCAGGCATGCAAGGCTTTGAGAGAGGAAGGTTATAAGGTGGTACTGATTAACAGTAATCCTGCGACGATAATGACCGACCCTGAATTTGCTTACCGGACGTACATTGAGCCGATCAATGCCGAAATGGTTGAAAAAATCATAAAGCAGGAGCGTCCGCAGGCATTGCTGCCGACGATGGGAGGCCAGACAGGGCTGAACACTGCAGTTGAACTGGCAGAAAAGGGGATCCTGAAAAAATACAGGGTTGAACTTATAGGCGCAAAGCTTGAAGCCATAAGAAAGGCAGAGGACCGTTTTCTTTTCAAGAAAGCAATGCAGAAACTGGGTCTTGACCTGCCGGAAAGCGGGTATGCCTCGACTCTTGAAAAGGCCAGAAAAATCAGCAGGAAACTTTGTTTTCCGCTGATTATCCGTCCTGCTTTCACCTTGGGCGGCACAGGCGGCAGTATTGCACACAATCAGTCGGAATTTGAGAACTGCGTTGAATGGGGAATCAGTAACAGTCCTATCAGCCAGGTGTTAATTGAGCAGTCGGTATGCGGGTGGAAGGAATACGAGCTTGAAGTGATGAGGGACCTGAAGGATAACGTGGTTATTATCTGCTCAATAGAGAATTTTGACCCGATGGGGATTCATACAGGCGACAGTATTACAGTTGCTCCTGCGCAGACACTGACCGACAAGGAATATCAGAATATGCGGAATGCCGCGATTGGGATAATCCGGGAAATCGGAGTTGATACCGGAGGTTCAAATATCCAGTTTGCCGTCAATCCTGAAAACGGGAAAATGGTTGTGATTGAAATGAATCCCAGGGTTTCCAGAAGTTCTGCTCTGGCTTCCAAGGCAACAGGTTTTCCTATTGCAAAAATAGCCGCAAAACTGGCTGTCGGATATACTCTCGACGAGATTCCAAACGACATCACCAGATATACTCCGGCTGCGTTTGAGCCGACTATCGACTATGTTGTGACAAAGGTTCCACGCTGGGCATTTGAGAAATTTCCAGGCGCTGATGCGACGCTGACCACTCAGATGAAGTCCGTCGGAGAAGTAATGGCAATCGGCAGAACATTCAAGGAGTCGCTGCAGAAAGCCCTTCGCTCACTTGAAATCGACAGGGCAGGGCTTGGTGCAGACGGCGAGGATGCGTTCAACAGGAAAGGACATTTCAGGGAGAAGGAGAAAGAAATTATCCGGCAGAAACTCCGGGTGCCTGTTGCAGAGCGGATTTTCTACCTGAAATATGCGATTCAGGCAGGAATCTCATTTGACGAGATTTTTAAACTTTCCGGGATTGACCGGTGGTTTTTGCAGAATCTCAAAGACATAGTTGATCTTGAATGTCAGATTGCCGGAAAAAGAAAAATCTCCGTGGAATTACTGCGAAAGGCAAAGATGTGGGGATTTTCCGACAGACAGCTGGCTTTTCTGTCGGGAACGGAAGAAATCACGGTAAGGCGACGCCGGGAACGCGCCGGCATCAAACCGGTTTACAAGATGGTTGATACATGTGCCGCAGAGTTTGAGGCATACACGCCGTACCTTTATTCCACTTACGAAGCTCCGTATTACAGAGTCAGCGGAAAGAAAGTAGCGACGCTGCTTGACGATGAAGCTCTGCCGAGGAAAAAGAAAAAAATCATGATTTTAGGCGGAGGGCCTAACCGCATAGGACAGGGAATCGAGTTTGACTACTGCTGTGTGCACGGAGTGTTTGCGCTTAAGAAGGACGGCTACGAGGTAATCATGGTCAACTGCAATCCTGAGACAGTGAGCACTGATTACGACACTTCCGACCGATTGTATTTTGAACCCCTGACATTTGAAGACGTGATGAATATAGTAGGACGTGAAAAACCCGACGGAGTGATTGTCCAGTTTGGCGGTCAGACGCCGCTTAAACTGGCGATTCCCCTGAAAACGGCAGGCGTTAAAATTATCGGCACTGACCCGGAAAAAATTGACGAAGCAGAGGACCGGAAATTATTCGGCGACCTTCTTACGCGGCTGAAGATACCGCAGGCGCCTAACGGAACGGCGTATTCGTTTGCGGAAGCCATAAAGATTGCCAAGAGGATAGGATATCCTGTGCTGGTAAGACCTTCGTATGTCCTGGGCGGACGCGCAATGGAGCTGGTTTATGACAAGGAATCACTGGAGAATTATATGCAGACCGCGGTAAAGGCATCCTTTGACCATCCGGTACTGGTCGACAAGTTTCTGGAAGATGCAATAGAGGTGGACGTGGATGCCGTTGCCGACGGCAAACAAACGGTTATTGCCGGCATAATGGAGCATATTGAGGAGGCAGGGATTCATTCCGGAGACAGCGCATGCGTCCTGCCGCCGTATACTCTGTCCGACACCCAGATTGAAACAATAAAAAAATACACTTATGAACTTGCCTCAGCCCTGAGCGTCGTAGGACTTCTGAATATTCAGTTTGCAATCAGGTCCGAGGCAATCTATGTTCTGGAAGTAAACCCGCGGGCTTCCAGAACCGTTCCTTTTGTCAGCAAGGCAACAGGCATTCCGTGGGCGAAAGTTGCGGCAAGGGTTATGGCAGGCAAGACATTATCAGAGCTTGGAGTAAAAGAGCACCTTAATCCGGAGCATATCTCAGTCAAGGAAGCCGTCCTGCCGTTTGTCAAGTTTCCCGGTGTTGATATTATTCTCGGGCCGGAAATGAAATCGACAGGAGAGGTAATGGGCATTGATGTTGATTTCGGCAAAGCCTACGCAAAATCCCAGATTGCTGCAGGAGATACCCTGCCTCTGTCAGGTACGGTGTTTATCAGCGTGAATAACCGTGACAAACGCAATGTCATTTTTATTGCCAAACATCTGGTTGAACTCGGTTTCAGAATCTGTTCCACCAAAGGCACGGCTTCTGTCCTGAAAAAGAGCGGCATAGACGTTGAAAGGATAAACAAGATTCATGAAGGCAAGCCCAACGTAGTTGATTATATCAAGAGCGATAAGATTGGTTTAATCATTAATACGCCGATGGGCAAAGGACCGAAATTTGATGAATATCAGATACGCAGGACCGCGATAACATGCGGTGTTCCGTGCGTAACCACGATGGCTGCGGCACAGGCAGTTGTAAACGCCATTGACGCCCTGAAGAAAAGCGGGTTAAGCGTTACATCCCTCCAATCCTATCATAAATAGGGACAGTCACCTACTTATTTTGACAAACGCTCTTATATTTCAATCGTAATTTTCAAATATTTTTGAAAAACAAAGTGGAGCTGTCGTACCTTGTAAATAGGAAAAAACATCTTGAACCTCAATTGCTATAATGCCAATTTGACAATTAAGTAGGTGACTGTCCCTACTTTATTGTATAATAGGACGAAATGAAGTACCTTGGCTGTGCATATTACCCGGAGTACTGGGGGATTGAACGTGTTGAAACAGATGCCCGTCTTATGAAGGAAGCAGGCATCAATGCTGTACGGATCGGAGAATTCGCGTGGACCAGGATGGAACCTGCAAACGGCTGTTATGACCTTGACTGGCTGCATGAATCCATTGAAATACTCGGAAAGTACGGTATAAATGTGCTGATGTGTACGCCTACTGCCACACCTCCTGCCTGGCTTACCTCTGCATATCCCGAGACATGCATTGTGCGTGCGGACGGAAGCCGCTTGCAGCACGGGCATCGCAGGCACTATTGTTCGACAAGCGAAACTTACCGTAAGTTCAGCAGGAAGATTACAGATGTTCTGAGCCGCGAACTTTCGAAGCATGAAAATATTGTCGCCTGGCAGCTGGATAATGAATTTGGTCCTGAAACCGGCTGGTGTTATTGCGAGAATTGCCAGTCGTTTTTCCAGTCGTGGCTCAAGAAAAAGTACGGCTCGATTGAAGAGTTAAACCGTCGCTGGGGAACAGGTTTCTGGAGCGTGGATTATTCTGACTGGAACCAGGTTCGTCTGGGTTGTATCCGGGATGAATATTCGAGCAGAAATCTTGATTCCAGGCGTTTCTGGTCCGATATGATGATAGACTTTGCTATGGAGCAGGCAGAGATTATCAGGCGGAATTGTCCCTGCAGAATTGTCACAACCAATGGCATGGGACCTATTTATACTCCGATTGATTATTATAAATTATTTTCAACGCTTGATGTTGCATGCGATGACCTTTATTATGACATTCCTACGCAGGACGGCAATGTTCTTGTGATGAACTTTTTCCGCTCAATTAAACCGAAACAGCGTTACTGGATTACCGAAACAGGTGCAGGAGCACTGGACTCTAACAGACCGCCGCACCCTGACCAGTTCAGAGCATGGGCATGGAGCAATCTTGCCCACGGCGGAGAAACGCACTTTGTATTCCGGTGGCGGTCGTGTCTTTCCGGCCAGGAGCAGGAATTGGAAGGAATTCTGGAGCATTCAGGAGAACCGAGGCACAGATACAATGCAGTTAAAAGGTGTTTCACCGAACTTCGAAGCGTGTATGACAGGTTCAATTTCGCCGATCTTCCTTTGCCTGAAGCACAAGCCGCGATTGTGCTGGATTACCAGACAATATGGGGCTATGAATCGTCCAGGATGCCGGCACTCGTAAATCACCTTGATATTATCTATCGCCTGCACAAAGCACTTTACAACAGAAATATCATTGCAGACATTATTCCTCCGGGAAGGGACTTGTCAGGATACAAACTTATTTTTCTGCCGAATACTGTGATTATCGCAAAAGAATTTGCGAAACAGATTGCTGAATATGTCAGGAACGGAGGTGTTGTTCTGGCCCTCGGACAGCTCGGTATGCGCGATGCCAACGACAATTATCTTCCTTATCCTGGTCCTGACGGTTTGCAGGAGCTTTTCGGCTGTAAAATCTGCGGCGGGATGTATCTTCTGAGCCATGTGGGTCCCGACGAGGCGCTTGGGCCGGTGAGAAAAGAAACAAAGGTGAAAATGCGTTTTTCCGGCAAACTGGGCAATACGTCTGTGAATGGAACAGCCAGTATGTGGGCAGCTGATTTATCGCTCACAGCAGGCGGGAAGGCATTAATGACATTTAAAGGTGATACTTACGACGGCCAGCCTGCTGTTGTCGGAAAAACAACAGGCAAGGGCAAAACGATTTATGCAGGTACTTTGTATCCTGATGACAGGTTATACAACCGTCTCGTGGATTATGGTCTTAAAGAAGCAGATGTTGCCCGCGGACCTGCGGCGCCTGAATACGTTGAAGTTGTGCGGCGTTCGGATATCGTGTTTATTGTCAACCACAGAAATGAGCAGGTGCGTGTCAGGATTGGCGGCACAGGAAAAGCAATTCTCGGCAGTTTTTCCAAAGGTACGGCGAAACTTCCGGCGTACGGCGTGTGCGTTATAAAGCGGTCACTCAGCCGGGATAGAATATAAAAAATGAAAAAAATAATAGTTGTTGATTATAAAATGGGGAATCTTCTCAGCGTGGCAAAGGCTCTGGAGAAGGTTGGAGCAAATGTCAAGGTTTCCGGCAGACCTGAAGATGTGTTAAGCGCAGAAGCAGTGGTTCTGCCTGGCGTCGGTGCATTCGGACAGGCAATGGAAAATCTGAAAAATGCCGGTCTTGACAGAGCAATTCTCAGGGTTATAAAAGAAGGAAAAATATTTCTTGGTCTGTGCCTGGGTTTACAGCTGTTGTTTGCAAAAAGTGAAGAAGACGCTGGTGTTAAAGGTCTCGAGATTCTGAAGGGCAGGGTTGTGAAGTTCAAAGGCAAAATGAAAATTCCCCATATGGGCTGGAACCAGCTGAAAATCAGGAAAGATGTTCCGCTGCTGAAAGGGCTGCCCGACAACCTTTTCATGTATTTTGTCCATTCATATTACGTGGTTCCAGAGGACAAATCGGTTATTGCGACAATAACCGAATACGGGAAAGAATTTGTATCGATGGTTCATCAGGACAATGTTTTTGCAACGCAGTTTCATCCGGAGAAAAGTGAGAAAAACGGCCTGATAATTCTGAAAAATTTCATTGATTGTGTCAGGGAGAGAAAATGTTAGCCAGAAGAATCATACCTTGCCTGGATGTAAAAGGCGGGAGAGTGGTCAAGGGCATAAACTTCCTTAACCTGCGGGATGCAGGCGACCCTGTGGAATGCGCAGCGACTTACAGCAGGGAAGGGGCGGATGAACTTGTTTTTCTGGATATTACGGCGACGCTTGAAATGCGGCCGACGGTTCTTGATGTTGTGCGCAGGACAGCCGAGAATGTATTTATTCCCCTGACGGTG
>Ga0172363_10004670_pt1 | contig 11064 bp, 12 predicted proteins | sample LakKivs2_kivu2a2_FD_114541 | JGI IMG/M metagenome (GOLD analysis project Ga0172363, IMG submission 114541) | Sediment microbial communities from Lake Kivu, Rwanda - Sediment s2_kivu2a2 | ecosystem: Environmental > Aquatic > Freshwater > Lake > Sediment | place: Rwanda: Western Province, Lake... | reverse complement strand
TATAATACAAATAAACATAAAAAATTTTTACAAAGATTAAAAATATAATTTTTATAATTTATGTTATAAAAAATATTTATAAAGTGTCCCATTTTTTTGTAAATGGGTGTAATAAAATAAAACCAATTATTACTGAACTTTTAGCGGAAGAGTACGAAAAAAGTAATATAGATATGATAAATACAAATGAACAATATAGAAAAAAATACCTTAAATATAAAGAAAAATATATTATGCTAAAAAAAAATATTAAATAAATCTAATAATATCTTAAAAATTATTTTACAATTATTTTACAATTATATTAGATTTAAAATCTAAATCCAATAAATAATTTTCAGGATATACCAAATTAATTTTTTTATTCAAATCATTATTAACCGCATTAAAATTTAATTTCTTATTTGATGAATCAGGTTTACAAGTACTAATTGAATCAATTGTATATGAAATATCATCTTGAATAAAAATTTGTAAACGTTTAATGTCTCCAACTCTAATTTTGTCTATATTTACATCTAAAATTTCATCTAAATTTGTTTCAGAATCTACATACCAACATCCAGATGGATGAATTTTATTTACTAAAATAAAATTTTTTTCAAAATAAGTTAGATTTGATTTATCCATTTGATAAAATTATTAATATTTTTATATATTGAATTTATTTTTCAATATTTTTACAAATATATGTTTGTTTTATCAGTTGAATTATCAAAATCATATTTTAACTGAATAGTACGAATAATTTTGCTTTTGTTGGATTTTATATATTGGGCATAAATTTTAGGTAATTGTAAAATCTTTATTATATAATCGATTGATTTTATTATTGTGTTAACATAGTTCATTTTACCCAATTGATTTTTTAATTCTTTAGTAAATTCTTTATTTAACTTTGGATTTGATTCCAATTGATAATGACAAAAAGAATAAACTGATTCGGCAGCATAGAAATAAGGTAATTTAGCATTTGAATTCATAAATTTTTTTTCATCTAAATCAAGATTAAAATTTTTATCCAAAACTAATCCAAAATCAGTCAAATACAAATTAGAATCAGAATCAACTAAATAATTACCCCAATGTGCATCCAAATCTAAAATACCTTTGGACTTTAGAAAATCCAATATTTTTTTAGATTCCAAATCATATTTTTTTAAATATTTTGGATTATGTTTAATATATTCATACAATACATTTGGTATAAATTCTAAAAAAATTATAATTTTGTATTTGGATTTTAATCTATCTTCAAGATATTTTTTAATTTGGGGATTATTTCCAAATCTTTTTAATAATTTTTCATCAAATCCTGAATGAAAATTTGTTTCTTCATCTTCTATAACTCTCCAATGATATAAAATTGGAAAATTTGGAATTTCACCAGATATGACGTATTCAGATAAATTTATATGAGTTATTAATTCTCTCCAAGGATTAATTCCAGCAGAACCATATCCATAATTATAATAAGCTGGTAATTTATATAAATTAGAAGTATCCAATTGATTTTGTTCAAATAATTTGGCTAAAGGAAGTTTTTTGTAAAAAACTTTTATCCCATTTATATTTACAATTCCGGTTTGTCCCCATCTTACAATACCGTCAGATTTTGATGTTTTTTTACAAATATCTTTAATAGTTTTGTTATCCATATAAACAAACTTATGTGCTAAATTATTATATTTTTTAATACGTTCTTCCATTTAAAATTAATATATATTATTATTTATGGTGATATTTTTTTCAATAATTTATTAATTATTGAAAACTAATAGTAAAAATTATTTTTATGTTGGGTTTTTAAGTAAAATATTTTTATATTTTATATTGTTTACTTAGTTGTAAATATTTGTTTTTATATTTAATGTATTTTGAATAATAAATATCCTTATGTGTTCCACCATTTAAATTACCATTAATTGAATTAGAATAATTAGGTCCAAGAGCAACAGGTGGAGTTGGAGGAGTTGGAGGAGTATTAGGTGTAGGTTGATTAGAATTAGCAGTAGGTTGATTAGAATTAGCTGATGGTTGATTAGTACTAAAGACGCGTAAATTATTTATATTGCTTATAGAATTTCCAGGTATAGCAGAAATAGATAGCTGTTGTGATTGTTGACTATTAGGGTTAGAACCATTAGGATTAGAACCATTACTAGGTTGAACATTTTCTAAAACCATTTAATATGTATGTATATATATATATATATATTAGTAAATAAATAAAAATATATTAGTAAATAAATAAAAATATATTATATTATTTTTCAAATACAAATATATATATAAATTATTTATGTCTATTCCAATAAATACAGGTTATGTAACAGATGCTTCTGGTTATACAGTTCCTACAGATTTAATATATATTTTTAAAGCATATTCTAATATTCAAACACCAATACCCTTATCAACAAATTACTTTTATCAACTATATGACTTGTCACAAATTTTTATGTTAGCAAATCCAAGTTATTCTGGAACAAGTAAATATACAGGTTTTAAGTCAACTATTTCTGGACAAGTTTATGATTTAGCACAAATATTTCAAACTATTAGAAATTATGACATTAGTGGTAATTATACAATAAATGGTAATATTATAACTTTTAATGGAAATGGAAGTATTAACTTTAAAAATTCTAATATTACTGCTCAAGTTTTAATTGTTGGTGGTGGAGGAGGAGGTGGGTATTGTACAACTTCTGGTCCCGAAGGAGCTGGTGGTGGTGGTGGTGGAAGTGTTGGAGTAGGTAATTTAACTTTTAGTCAAAATCAACAATATAATATTACAATAGGTTCTGGTGGTACAGGGGGTACATACAGTAATGTAACTATTGCATCAAATGGAAATAATACAACTTTATCAGGTTCAGGCGTTAATGAAACAGCATATGGTGGTGGTTATGGAGGAAGTTCAATAACATTTCAAGGTCAAGGAGGTAAAACAGGTGGTTCTGGAGGAGGTTCTTGTTCTTCATGGAATAATACATCTGGTCCAGGTGGTTCATCAGGAGGTTCAGGTATTTTAACGTATTATGCTAATAGTGGGGGGAATGGAAGTTGGGTGTCAAGTACTACACTTCCAGGTGGAGCAGGTGGGGGTGGAGGTGGAGCATCAAGTTCTGGTGGTAATGCTACATCTACTAATGGTGGTTCAGGTGGGAATGGATATACTTGGACAGTTAACAATCAAACTTATGGTGGAGGAGGAGGTGGAGGTGGTGGAGGTGGTGGTAGTTATTATGCCACAGGAGCAGGTTCTGGAGGTTTAGGGGGTGGAGGTTCTGGAGGAACTGGTAACAGTACATCTTCTGTTATAAATGGAACTACCGGGACAACAAATTTAGGAGGAGGAGGAGGTGGTGGTGCAGGTGGAAATAGTAATGGTGGTGCAGGTGGTAGTGGTGTATTAGTTATTGTTTTACCAAGTACATAAAACTAAAATTTAATATTAAATAAATTAAATATTAAAATTGTATAATTGTATAAAAAAATAATTCAATAAATTAGTGTGAATAATTATTTGACCAATTATTATTTTTTTGATTGGTTAAGTAATTGTAAATATTTATTTTTATATTTAATATATTTTTTTTTAAATTCTTCTTCATTGTTATTATTAGTTTTATCGAAAACATCAATATTTTCTGTATTTGTTTGGATTTTATTAATCTTAGAATAATCGAAAAAAGTTTTATTTGTAAAGTCGTTATTTAGGTTTTTTGTAACAGGGAGTTGTGTTATTGTGGAAAAAATTGGGGTTGGGGATTGTGGAAATAATCCAGTTGTTGCAGAATTAGTTGTTTTAATTTCATTTTTTTGAGCAGGAACTTTTGAATCTGTTAATGTAAATAAATTAGAAGAGTCTGACATATATAATTTAATAAATAAAAAAAATTAATAAATAAAAATAATTATATATGAATTTATTTTAAATAATCAGATAATTTTTGAATATTTTCTATTTTAGTTGTAAAACATATTGATGTTTCTAACGAATTAATAAAATCTATACAATTATCATATTTATTTATAGTATTATTAGTAAAATATCTTACTTTACTTGTGATAGGTAAAATAATTTCTTCATTTTCTTTATCCAAAGTATATTTGTCTTGCATATAATTATGTATTTTAATGTAAATTTCCATAAATTTACCAGTTATATATTTTAATACATTTTTAATTATATTATTAAAAGGACCAATTGATTTGGTGTAAAAGTATAGATAATTTTTATATACAATATTGAAATCTTGAGAATTATCATCATATAATTTTAAAACATTATCATTATTTAGTATGGTATCAACAACAATTTGAACAGAATCCAAAATTAATTTGGTTTCACTTTGATTAACATTATTTGGATAAATACAAACAAATTCATTTATAACAATATTTTCATATAATTGTAAACATAATTGCGTTTGTAATAACATTGAATTATTTTTAATTTTTAATGCCATTTCATCACTCTTAAATACTATAGAACTAAATTGTTCACTTGCTAAACTGTAATATAATAGGAAACAAAATATAAATATAGTATAATGAATTGTCATTTTTAGTTGTTATTAAATTTGTTATATAATATACTGTATTATAAAGATTATTCAATTTTTTACAATTCAAACTAAGTATATTCAAAGTAATTTAACAAATAACACAACAATTATTACAGCCATAATTAGTGTTTAGATTTGTTTCTAAAGTATTTTTTATAATTTCTCTATTAATAAAATCATCAATATATTTATTTTTAATGTTAATTTGTTGTTGTGATAAACATAATTTTGAAAATTTACCTTTGGGTATAAATGTGGTTAGATAACCAGAATTATTTTGTTGCCCAATAGATGAATTATTAAATTTAATCTCATTAAATTTAATTTTTAACTGCCAATAAATTTGATAATACACTTGGATAACTGATACACTAGGTTCTATTTTAATATCTAATATATCATTAAGAAAAATAATAATTTCATCTTTAATATTATATTCTTGACCCAAAGACATTATTCCAAATGTTAATTCGTTCCATAAATCATTTGTTATTGGATTAGTAATATTTTTCTTTTCATTATTTTCATTTAAATCTAATATAATATCCATCAAATATATAATAAATTCAAAAGATTCATATAACTTATCATTTTGATTAATATAGTCAAAAAATCTTATTTCAATTCCATGAGCATAATGTTTATTAAAATTAATGTCTAATCCAATTTCTTTAAGTTTATTATAAGCACAATTGGTATAATATTTATTAAACCACCAATTATTTTTACTATAATGTGGATGTGTTTCTATTGGAATTGTTAATATTTTTCCTGGAGTCATTTTATTGGTATCGTATGTTCCAATACCAATATATCTAGATACAGCACATCTTTGAGAAACTAAAGAAAATAATTTTTTATATTCAAAATTATCACATAGGGAAAATGGATCAGCAGAACCATAAACTGTAATAATTAAAGGTTCTAACCATTGAATAATTTTTATTGCTTCTTTATGAATTTGAATAAAATTTTGTTTATTTTCAATATTTCCACTTGAATCTAATTTAGTTGGTAATGTTATATTAAAATGTAATGTACCATTATTAAACATATTAACATTATTTAAATTAGTCATATAAATAGCAAATGGATGATTTTTTTTCATAAAATTTATTTTACCATATTCTTTAAATATTTGTTCTGATTCAAAAATATTATTTATTTTTGAAATAAATAAATGTTTATTTGTATTCAATTCCTTAATTACATTATATAATTTTGGATTAACAAAATTTAATGTTAAAAATTCTATTGTATCTCCATCAAAAATCCAATGATTTGAAGAATTGGATTTAAAATAATCATCGTGTTCTTCCAATGTTTCTTGTAATGTTTTATCTTGAAATTTTTTATTTGGTTTTGGTATTTTTTCATAAGTTGTTTTACTATTATTATTTTTATCAGTTTTTGTAAAACTATGTGAATTTAGTAAAATTGGACATAAATAATTTACATCAATTTTATTGTCTAAATATTTAAAAGCTTTATCCAATAATTCTGTGGAATATGATGAATAATAATCAACACTATATCTTTCTCTTTTATGATTTAAAATTAAAATTTTTTTATCAATCAATTTGTATTTTTCAAATTCAAGATATAATTCATTTTCAATACCTAATCCCCAAAATATTGTATCAAATGGATATTTATCTTTATAAAATTGATGTTTATCTGTTTGGTTATTACCAATTAATTCTGTTATACCCATGTTTATTTATAGATATAATATATAAAATTTTATTTTATAAAACTATTTTAGAAAATCGTTTAAGCTTTATTTTTGAAATAATGTTTAATTCAAATATAATAAAATATTTATATATAAGAAAAGAAATAAATCTAAATGAAAAACGTGTTCCATTAGTTCCTTCTGATGTAGAAAAATTAATTAAAAATGGTTTTAGTGTATATATTGAAAGTTCTCCCAATAGAATATTTCAAGATATTGAATATATAAGTGTGGGTGGAATTATTACTACTCAACCTTGGTATAATAAAAAGTTTAAAAATTATTTAATTATTGGAATTAAGGAACTTGATAACATTAATAAATTAAACTCACATACACATATGTATTTTTCACATTCATATTTGTCTCAATTAGGTTCTCAGGAAATATTATCTCAATTTAAAAAAACATCAAGTATTATTTTAGATTTTGAATATTTTTATGGTGGTATAAACATAATAACTAAAAGATTAATATCTTTTAGTTATTATGCTGGAATAGTTGGAGCTTATTTGGGATTGAGACAATATTTGTTAAAAAAATCCGGTTTAGAATTATCAAATTTAACTTATTTTGAATCAGTAAATGTTCTCATTAATAACTTAAAATTATTCTTAGATTTTAATTTATTCAAACAAAATGATATAGCTATTATTGGACCAAATGGAAGTACTGCTCAAGGTGTTAAATATATATTGGATTCGTTAGGTATTGGATTTGAACCAATATATAAATATACCTCAAAAAATAATCTTGATAAATATTCCATTTTGTTTAATTGTATTAAATTAGATTTAGAACAAGATGAAATATGGTTTAGTTTAGATAAATCATATTTTTCAAATATAATTATTGTTGATATTAGTTGTGATTATTCTAAACCAAACAATCCAATAAAAATTTATAACAATAAAACTACTTGGGAAAATCCAATTTTTAAACCAAATAAATTTATTGATATAATTGCGATAGAGAATTTACCATCATTAATTCCTTTGGAAAGTTCAAATTATTTTTCAAATATACTTACAAACAAATTATTATTAGATTTTAATTTTGAACAATGGGATAATAATTATAAAAAATATTTGTCTGTAATACAAAATATTTAATTATAATAATAAATTAAATCAAATTTATTTGAGTAGTTTAATGTATAAAAAATTGAAAATATTATTTATTAGATTAATTGATTTATATTTCAATATATCTGATTTACCTAAATAATGTCTCAAATCAAATTAACCAATCGTAACGAAATCATTAATTTCTATTCTAATTATTTATCCGAATCAATAATTAACCATAATATTTTATTGGATAGCATAAGTGCACATACACCTAAAATGTTTAATCAAATTGATTGGAATAATCAGGTTGATGAAATAACTTTAAATAATTATGGTGATGATATTCAAATTTTCATAAAGGATATAACAAATATCGATAATATATATTCTAATAAACCAATAGATTTGTTAACTATTGTAGTTACAAAATATAATTCTGAATATGTCAACCTGTATAATTTATTACAATCAAATTGGAATGATATTTTAAATAATTAGTTTAGTAATAATTAGAAATATTATATAATTCACAACCATATCCTAAAAATTTATTTAGAAAAAACCATAAAGGACTAGGTGTATATTTAGTTAAATATCTAATAGGTTCATTTTAATTTATAATCAATTCGAATAATATAAATATTAGCATTAGTCTCCTTAGCCAAATAATAAAATTCACTTTTTCATTTGGTTTTCCACCTGATAGAAAAATAAAATAACATAACAAAAATTTTCCTCTTTATTAAATATTTTGTTGTAAGTTTTGAATATTAATAAACATATTATAATGTTGATTCCAATGTCTTTTTTTTTTAATAACAATATCTTTATTAGAAGCTATTGTATTGGTATAAAATTTAAGTGATTTGGGTAAATTATCTAGATGCTCAATATAATTTGACGAACTATCCAAATATTCCAATAATATAGGTAAATCATCTAATTTTGATATTTTATTAAAAGAACAATTTAAATATACCAATGAACTAGGTAATTCATCTAAAAAACTTATTTTATTATAGGAACAATCTAGTTTAACCAAACTACTTGGTAAATTGGATAATTTTTCAATACGATTATTTGAACAATATAATTCTGTTAAATATTCAGGAACACAAGATAAATTTTTTATCAAATTATTTTGACAATATATTTTTGTTAAAGTGTTAGGACAATTTATTATATTGGTAATTTTATTTTTTGAACAATACAATTCTTCTAAACAAGTAAATCTACTTAGGTCTAATATTCCAGTTATACCTGATTCTATTATAACTAATTTAGTTATATTAGGTTCATATTTATTTAATTTTTTACTTGTGGATTCGTCCATATTTTTAAATATATTTTTGACAAATAATTATATTTTAATAATCAATTTTTTTCAAATCAAAATTAAAAAAACAAATTTATTCATTAAAATATAAACAAAAAATTGAAATTAAATTATAAATATATTAAATTTTACAATTTAGAGCGTTGGGTATTTTAAATGCCGACTTTATAAATTAAAATTTATAAAGATTTATTTATATATTATATATAAATATGTCTAAAATTAATTATAAAAAATTATATGAAGAAGCCATTTTTGATAAAATTAATTTGGAAAAAGAAATTAACATAATAAATATTGAATTAGAAAATACTAAAAAATTAGTTGATTCTAATAATATTAACTTTAAAGAATTATACGATAAGATTTTGATTGAAAATAATGAACTTAAAGAAAAATTAAAAAAATATACTGCACCTAAAAGAAGTAAATTGTATTATGAAAAAAATAAAGATAAAATTATAGAAAAAGTTAAAGCAAATAAACCATCACCTGAAAAAATTAAAGAATATAATAAAAAATCATATCAAAATAGAAAACAAAAAAAACTATTAGAAGAAGAACCATTAAAAAATATCGATAAATAATTTTTACAAAAATTTTAAAAATATATAGATTAATTTTTATTTTAAAAAAATATTAAAAATAATGTTTTTTACGTTTAATAAATAATTTTAAATTATAATATTATACTATATTATAATGAATCCAAAACTCGAAATTAAAAAACCACCTGATATTTTAGAAGAAGTTGATGAACAAGTTTATAGAACTATTAAATGTCCTCTTAAATCTGTACTCAAAAATTTTGATACTATACAACCTATTTTAGATAATACTATTAAAGATATTAATCAACTTATTATTTATACCTACCAGTTTATTAAATTATATTATTTAGAAAAATTTAATAATAATAAACAATTACCTGAACTCAAAAAAGAATTTATTTTAGATTGTATGAAAACTATTGGAACGTCTGACACAAATAGAGGTAAACAAATTTCTGAAAATAAAATTAAAAATAAAGAAATTAAAGACGATATTAAATTATTTTATAATAATACTTTTAGTAAAATTGTTAATGAAAAAATATCTTACTCTAATAAAACTTATATTTTAGAACAAATGGCTAAAGAAATGACCACTTGTATTAAAACTAACATTTCTACTCATTTTCTTAAACATCTCTATAAATATATAAATATCAAATTTAAAAAGCCAAAAACAGAAGAAATTAAAAAGAACAAAGACAAATCAAAAAGAAAAGAACTCTATAAAGAACTTAATAGAGATATTAGAAATTTAAAATCAGATATTGTTGAAAGAAAAATTATTGATTCTAAAGAGGAATATCATCAATGGATTAAAGATAATATTAATTTATTATTACCAAATAATTTTACTAAATCAATACCTTACGATATTAAAGCAAATCCTTCAAAATATATTAAATATTCTATGTATATAAATAATGAAATTGAAAAATTAGGAGGTAAACCATATGCTTTCATACCACAACGTAATAATATTATTCAAAAAAATGTTATTTTTAACACTTCTGGAATTGCTGATTTACTTGGTTCTGAAATCAAAGATTTTTTTAGTCATAAAAAAAGCGATATAACATTACATTGTAAAAAATATCAATCTCATGTTTGGAGTAAAATATTAAAATTAGAGAAGAGAAGTATATTTAATGATAAAAATTATGTATTTTACAACCAAATAATGACTGATGGTTTTAATTGTTGTTTATTATTTATTCTTAAAAAATATAAAGATAAAGAATATGGCGATAAAATGCCTAAACCAAAAGATGAAGATGATGATATAATTAAGTTAGATAATTTAACTAAAGAACAATGTAATAAATATTTAGATAAAACAAAATATAAACATGTTGGTCTAGATCCGGGATATAATAGCGTCTTAAGTATAGTTGACGATAATAATAATTTTTATCAATATTCAGGATTTAGAAGAAGATTTGAGAACTATACTAAACATTCTAAAGAAATCATTCTTAATGAAAAAAAGAAATATAAAATTATTGAAAAAGAAACTGAACTATCAAAATTTAATTCCAGAACGTTAAAAATCGATGAGTATAAAAAGTTTATCATTAATAAAAATAAAATAAATGAATCAGTTAAATCTTTTTATCATAATATTTTATTCAGAAAAATAGCATTTAGAAGATATGTTAAAACAAAACAATCTGAAGAAGTATTATTAAATGAAATAGAAAATAAATATTTAACAAAAGAAGATAAAAATAAAAAGCTTGTTATCTTCCATGGTAATTGGAGTAAAGGACATACATTAAAAGGATGCAATTCAACT
>Ga0172363_10004668_pt1 | contig 11066 bp, 19 predicted proteins | sample LakKivs2_kivu2a2_FD_114541 | JGI IMG/M metagenome (GOLD analysis project Ga0172363, IMG submission 114541) | Sediment microbial communities from Lake Kivu, Rwanda - Sediment s2_kivu2a2 | ecosystem: Environmental > Aquatic > Freshwater > Lake > Sediment | place: Rwanda: Western Province, Lake... | reverse complement strand
TGACAATTGGAAAATTGAACCAGGTGAATATATCACTGAGGTAGTTAATCCAGATAGAACTTGCGAGTGTGCATGTGGAGTAAATGTGGGAACCCTAAATTGGATAACTAAGAATTATCCAAATGCAGAAGTTTATAAGGTGCTAATTGAGTGTTGGGATTTGCCAAGTGTTGTAGTTCCTTATAATACAGATGGCAAAATACGATGTGGAAGAGTGAAGATTTTGGAAAAGGTGGAAAAGTAATGACATGGAACTACAGGTTAGTGAGAAATAGAGAATGGTCAGACTTTGACAATAAATATGAGTACTTTATAAAGATTTGTGAAGTCTATTACAATGAGGATCATACAATTAGGGGTATGACTCACGCCTGTAGCTCCTTTCCCGAAGCAGAGTGGTCTGCAGTATTAGAGGACATTTCTAAGTATCCTATTCTAAATGATTGGGAGATTGATTTTGTATCTTATTGTGACAAGTGTGAAAAGAATAGAGCAGACAAAAGTTATGAAGGACCAGACCACAAAACTACATTTGACCTTCGATTTTATTGTGAAGAGTGTAGAAAGTGCGAAGAGTGCGGATGTCCACATATTTATGTAGACGGATACTTTAAGGTATGTAATGATTGTGGACACAAGGAACAAATTCTTTTTCCAATAGAAGGACTGTTGGAGGAAAGTCGGAAATTAAATGAAGAAGAGAAACAAAAAGAAGAAGTATAGAATTGACGGAAGTAGTCACCTATTTCCCATTCCAGGAACTGTTGGAAATGAGTGTGAGCATAACCAGAGATTCTGTAAGCAGCTAACTTCAGATCAGTTCAAACAAATGCACGGTGAGACTGAACAGTGGGGCACCGAAATTAGGTATGTTTTATTATCAGTTACTAACTTGGCTAAGTTATATGGAAAAATTTGTAGAAGCCGAATGGGGTTTTACAAAATTTGTCGAAAATGCGGAGCCATGTGTACTCTTGATGGTGAGAAAGGAGTTGCGGCACCAACATGGGAGCCAGCTACTTCTGTATAGACTGTCAGGATAGTCTGGTTGATGATAAGAATGGAGTTTGTGAGAACTGTAGGCTATATAGATACTTAAACTTTGATATATCGCGACAGCTATCTAATAGTCTAAGAGAGTTTATTAGTGAGGAGAGCATTGATCCTTGGAAACAAAAATCCTCTGGCATCCAAACTACTGTTCAATAGAGGATGTAAGTGACGAGGTATATAAGCTACTAACTCACGAACTATCCTTTGTGTGTAACAAGTCGGATACTCCAGAATATGATTGGAGAAAGGAAGATAACTGGAATGGAGTATGTTATCTATCTAAGCTATGTGGAACTAAACTAATCTTTCCATCCGGCTTAATATATAGAGCAATGAAAGCCCTGGAATCTACTAATATAAAATATGAAGTAGAAGAGACATGGAATTTTGATGATTTACCTAAGCTGTCTGAACCATTACCTATACCAGACTACAGAACACACCAGTTTGGAGTTCCAGATAAGCTCATTAATACTGTAGTAGCTTCTAGGGAAGCCGCGCCACGAACAGGTAAGACTTACGAGGCATTTGGAACTATAGCAGAGCTTGGCCTAAAGACTATCTATATTGTCTCTAGAAAAGAGTGGATGTCTCAGGCTCTACAAGTTTTTAAGAAACTTGCCGGTCCAGACAAAGAACATATGATAGGATGTTATGGATCAGGTATTTATGAACCCTCTGATGTAACTGTAGTCATTGACGCTGCCCTAGATAGGCATATTAGAGAGGGTAATATACCAGAGTTTCTATCAGACGTTGGCTGTATTATCTTTGACGAGGCAGACCTATCAGCAGGAACAACTAGGGCACACACAATCTCTATGCACTGTTCCAATGCTCCATATCATTTCGGCTTCTCTGCCACTCTTACGGCCCCCCGCACAGATGGGGCGTCTATGTTAGTCGAGGCTCACACAGGCCCCGTAGTGAGCATATATGCGGCAGATGAGGCTCAGGCTATGGGGTATCATGCCCCAGGTCGTGCATTATTTATTAGACTACCCCGTATTATAGCATCATCTCTAGGAGAATTTTATAGTCAGTATCGTACATACTTAATTAATAACCTTTACAGAACACTAGCAACAGTATATATAGTACAATGGGGCTTGAAAAATCTTGGAGCATCTAGTATAGTAGTATTGGTAAAGAGGGTTGAACAAGCTAAGACACTACAATCTTATCTTCCAGCAAGTGAGATTGCAATTGGAACTATGGGAAATGCTAGACGAGAGTATATTATGGAAGGAATTAAGAATGGTAACATTAGGTGTGTTATCACTACTCTATATCACAGGGCAGTTGATATTGTCAATCTTGAAATGTGTATTAACGCTGGTGGAATGAAAGCAGCGGCTGAGTTTATTCAGGGAAAGTACAGAGCAAAGACAAAGAGTGAAGACTCTAATAAAGTAGCTTATTACATAGACTTTATAGATCAATTATCAGAGGGTATGGTATCAGACGATACTATTGGCAGCATAGAGAAGCACTCTAAGGAAAGATTGGGACTAGCTGAAAAGGATGAAAGCTGGAACCTAGCCATTAAAAATCTAGAGGATTTAGATGGCTTCATGTCATTCTTTACTCGATCATTTCCAGGTGGGTTGCCACTTCCTCCAGATGCTCCCATGCTCTGGACACAAGACTCATTTGTAAGGAAGTATGCTGAAGTAGCGGGATTACAGGAGCCATATGATTTCTCAGTTATGTTTGGGAGATAAACATGAGAGAATGTATAATACTATACTTTATAATTGCATTGGGACTGCTTGCTAGTGTTATAGTACATTGTAGAGTTAATAACGAAGCTAGATATAGTTTTGCTATGTTTGGACAAACCAAATCTGGTTTTTTGCTTCTCATATGTAATATTTTGTGGCCAATATCACTAATAACTATTATAATATATCATTTAAGTGAGCTAATAGGAAAACTTGCTGGAGTACCTAAACTACATGGATAAACTTACATGGCTGTGGCAAAAAGCCAAAGCTGGGGATAAAGAAGCAGAAGAAAAGTTCTTAGGAGAAAGCTATAGAATTGCAAGTAAGTTCATTGGCCTTAGTGGTATAAAGTATGATTATCACTATACAAAACAAGAAGCACTTCAAAATGCAATGATAAGAATATTTAGATTTTATAAAGAGCTTACACACTCAGATAAGCTACCACAGTGGATAAGAAAGATTGCCAGGAATACTATAATAGATGAGATGAACTCTACCAGTAAGCAGTGGAAATCAGAGATGCGATTTTCAGAAGTTAGCGACACTTTGGATGTATATGATATTAGTGAAAAAGACCCAATGTTAGATAATAAATTTTCTCACTGTGATACTCCTGAGAGTATTACAATGTATAACTTTCTTATGGATAAAATAATGAGCTTACCAGATAACCTTGGAAACTCTGCATTTATACTTCATGTTATAGATGGTATGAAGTATGAAGAGATAGCCAAGCAGCTTAACATACCAGTCGGAACAGTTAAGAGTAGAATAAGCAGAGCAAGAGAAGGAATAAAGGAAGTGTTGGAACTAAATTATGTTTGAAAATCTTAATCCTCCTTATAAAGTTATATTAGCTGATCCACCTTGGCAATTTAAGAACTACTCTGACAAGTGGCATGAGCACGCTGATAACTCAAGATGGGTAGGAAAGCACTATCCACTAATGAACTTAGACTCTATAAAAAACATGAATATACAATCACTGTCTGACAAAGATTGTTGCCTATTCTTATGGGGAACCTGGTGTATGATAGAACAAGCATTTGCAGTAATGAATGCTTGGGGATTTACCTATAAGACTGGTGCATTCACATGGATAAAGATTAATAAAGATGAAAGTCCATTTGTTGGCCTTGGTCACTGGACAAGACAGAATGATGAGTTTGTGCTATTGGGAACAAGAGGAAATCCAAAGAGAAGAGATATGACAGAGGCTAGGAGTGTTAAGAAGCTGGTGTTTGCTCCCAGAGGAAAGCACTCAGAAAAGCCAGATGAAGTAAATAAACGAATCGAGACTCTTGTGGAAGGCCCTTATCTAGAATTGTTTGCAAGAAGGTATATAGAAAATTGGGATGTATGGGGGGGAGAGCTTGAGTAGTAATAAAGACCTAGCTAGACTTGCTGGAATATGGATATCAAATTGGAACAAAAGGTTTCCAGATAAAAGAATAGAGCAGAAGAACAGCAGCATGTTTTGGAGAATAGCTTATGCGTGCAAGAAGTTATTAGCAGCATGTAGAGATAACATGCACAATACAAAAATTGTAATGATGTATTACTTATGTACTCAGGCTACAGGAGAAGAGAAGGAGAAGTGGGTATATCCTGTTATGAAATATATCTCAGATGCGTTTGAGTATATCAGGGAGTTTGGTGAGGATAGTTTAGTAATAGAGGCGGATGAAGAAGTAGAGAATATACGTTCAGTAAGTGATAGAGGAAAAATATTAGTTATGACAGGTGAAAAATGATGCCAAACAATTTGAGAGAACAGTGGGTGGATTTTACTATAGAAGTTCAAATGGATGGTGGAATTGAGTCTACTGCCCTTTATTACCCTAGCGAAGCCAATTTTGATCCTCAACTTAGATACCTACTAGACGAAGTGAGAATGGCCATAGAGGACTGTCATAAGTATATCAATGAAAAGTGTGTAGAATACAGAATTGATTATAGGTTATAATAGGTGGTTAAACTATGCCAGAAAATCTAATGGATATTATTGATAGTCTGGATGATGTAGATGTAATAAAGTCTATTGAGCTAGACTGGCATGCTATCATACATAAATGCTGGATGAATCAGACTTCTTATATTGTTCCTCCTGGTGAGATATATGCTCCGGTTTGTCAGGAACATAAAGATACAAGAGTAGATGTTGATGTAAACTCTATGATCGTTACAGATGGTGATGAAAACAAGCCATGTATAGTAGAGTTTAGCGATGGAGATTTTGATGAGGATAAGCTGGTTAAGCTATGCTCTGCTAAACTAAACTACATTACATATGAGCAGATGATATATGATTGTAAGTGGGAACCTCTTCGAGTAACTCAGAAGAGAATAGGACCAGACAGCCTGGCAGATATTCTTAGTATAGCACAACTAGCTGCGCCTAGTGTAACAGATTGGGGAATTTTGCTGTTGGGGGAGGATATTCCGGATAGGTTGGCGAATATACACGACAGGAGGGTATCCGTCGCACGCTGTAGGCCAACGACGGTGCTACCCCAACACCAACAGGAAGCCTGGGTCTTTGCTAAAAACTGGGGCAAAACTTCGAGCGATATGGTTGGACACATTTTTAGATTAGATAGTGCTAAACTACTTGGAACTAATTCAGTAGAGCTTAAGTGGATTAGCTGGTTTGAATGGAATTATGTGTGGAGAGTGGTGTTTTAGATGTCTGAACTTCGTGTATCTTGTCCGCCGGGAGATAGATTTGATGAATATGAAATGTGGGAAGACGAATGAATAGAGAAACTTATATTAGTAACGGATTAAGATTCTTTGATGGTATTCATGTAGCCGGAACAACTTTTCATCGCCCAGCATCTGAAGAGCCTACTGATATAAAAAGTAGGTCTGATGAGGAGAAGGGATTTTGGAATTTTCAGTCTACATATAATGGAGACGAACTGAAGTTAATTAGAGAACCAGATAACAAATACGATGAGAATGCTATAGCTCTATATTGGGAAGGTGATTGTGTAGGATATATTCCCAAGGATATTGCTATTGTTTTAGCCACGATTATAGATAAAAATAAACTTGACTTATATTCTGAGGTAATGTATAATGCTCATTTACACGACAAAGAGAAGATTGGATTGATTATTCGACTGGGAGTACCTGACAAGTTTGTAAATGAGGATTTGCTGACTGCATATTCTAGACACGACGCGAGATGGAAGGCAAGGAAGGAGAATTAGGATGAAGAGCGGTAATGCTGTAAATGATAATGGTTTTATTACTCACATTATTCACATTAAGGAGAAGTAGACGAAGAACTTAATCCGGAGTAATTTAATGGTAAAATAAGGGTCTTGTAAATCCTCTATGGGAGTTCAATTCTCCCCTCCGGACCCCTGTGGGTGATAATATTAGGCAAGTTTGGTAATAGTTGGGGGTAGTGTAATCAGGCGAGCACGGGAGGCTTTGAACCTCTCAGTTCACGTTCAAATCGTGGCCCCCAAGCCTGGGCGTCCAGTTCTAATAGACTGTAAGCATATATAACTTTACAATAATGGGGTCGTCGCCTAGCTTGGTATGGCAGTAGACTTTTTAATCTACCGGAATTTACATTCCATCGGAGGTTCAAATCCTCCCGGCCCCACCATAGAAAAGGATTATAAATATGACTAGAACTTATGCATGTGACAAGTGCGGAATGTCCTGGCAGATGAAATTTCTAAGTCTAAAGGATAATCAAATGCAATGTCCTTGGTGTCGCGGTGCAGTATTTTCAGAAATGATGCTAGATATGGATGATATTATTAAAGAGTTTCTAAAGGACAAGGAAGAAAGTGAACGAAGTATCTTATATCCCCGATAATGCCGTCATGGTTAGTTCAACGATCCGGATAAAGTTCGGGAGCTTGGTGAGTATCTAATCTATTGTGCTAAGGAGATGCAAAATGCTAAAGGCGACGAAAGCAGTAATGGAAGTAACAGTAACGACTGTGTATAATGTAGAAATGAGCCAAGATGATCTTGAAGATTTCTGCGGAGCTACAGAGATGAGCATTGAAGACGCTATTTGGGATGGAATGACAGATATTGTTAGAGATAATGAAAACATTTATGATTGGGGAACATGCGTAGACGAGATAGATGTAGATGTTGAAGTTACTAATATTATTGAACTAGAGTTTGAAGAGGATGAGGAAGACGATGAGAAGGTGTAGATGTGGGGAGGAAGAATAGGACTAAGTATGCCTCCAAGGGATATAGAAAATCAGGACGAAAAAATAAGAAACCTGGGCCGAGATTTTATATTGCCCAAAAAATATTAGGACGAGCTTATATTAAGTCTGTTAAGAAAGAGTGTGCAATGTGCGGCAGCTTGGAAGACTTGACATTTCACCATAAAGAGAATAAGATAGATAATGTATCCGATCTGGTGCAGAGAGGAACTGATCTAATAGTAGTAAAGCGCGAGGTAGCTAAGTGCATTGTGCTATGTAGAAGCTGCCACGATAAAGTACATGGAGTATAGGTCGCGTGTTCCTTCCACTAGACTGTAAATCTAGTCCCTAATCATGGAAGGTGGCGGGGAAGTGGTTCAATTCCACCACGCGGCACAGTGGGTAAACCAGGTCGGGTGCTTGGCGACGATGGAGGGAGAGCAGATGAGCGGCGGAATGGGACGCATAGGACGAATTGCGCAGGAGATCACTCCGGAACTCCTTGGATGCTCAGGCGGTGGCTTGTACGTGTGGTACGGCGAGGGTGAGCCACCGATCCGGTGGGCATCGAGGGTCATTACCTACGAGTCAGGCTGGATCGAGATCGAAATGCTACAGAGCAAGCGGACGGGTAGGGCATACGGATCAGAGCCTATCCTGGGGACCAGTGGCGGCTCGGTGCTTTTGAGTCCAGGAACATTCATCGAGATACAACTCTGGAAGCCGACGGAGACATGACCGCTGGCGCTTGTTAGGGGCGAGTAGTTTAGTTGGTAGAACATCTGCCCTACACGCAGAAGGCCGCAAGTTCGAGTCTTGCCTCGCCCACCTGCAGCAGTAGCTCAATGGTAGAGCGGTATAGCTTACTACCGCCTACTTTGGCCCAGTAGCCTAACGGACTAGGCAACTCGCTTCTAACGAGTTTCAAGTGGGTTCGACTCCTACCTGGGTCGCCCAATTGGGAGTAAACCGTAACTGGTAGCAGGCCAAGCTGTTAATTTGGTGCAGAAATGCTCTGCGAGTTCAAATCTTGCCTCCTGAGCCTGAAAGGGGAGATTAAAATGGTGCATAATGAATTTGCTAGAATGCACGATCAGTATCTTCGTGAGCCCGATTGGGAAGATGCTCCAGAGCCTACTTTGATAGAGTGTTTAGAAGCCATAAATGCATGTTCTGAGGCTATTGAATTTGTGCAAGAAAACAATTATGAGTGGAGTAATGTATATGATGCATTTAGGAAATGTCCTTTTGTAGATTGGATTGGTTATTTAATTGAAGAACTTGATATTGAATCTTCAGAAGAATTATTCAATGAAGTTTGGGAGTATTGTAAGGCACGCATTCCAACTAGATTTACTCCAAAGAATAAAGAAGATTATGTAACAATAGTGGCAGTTCTAGACAACTTGCCACTGAAAAGCCCTTCAGAAATGGATATTAATTATGATATTCTACAAATTCTTCTAAGGCATATTAATATTGATGACATCTGTGATAAACTCTGGGATGTTGGAGTAGAATACCTGAAGCAGCAGGCTTACGACGCCAGGGTAGAACAGGAAGATTACGGGGATGAAGAATGACATCTTGATCTTTATAATTGCATGTGCTGTAATTGTAGCTGTGTTCATTAAAGTAAGCGGGTATGGTGTTTAACGGTAGCATGACAGCCTTCCAAGCTGTGGGTGCGAGTTCAAGTCTCGCTGCCCGTTCCAATAAATTACCGGGGGGTAAACCAACAGGGATTGTTGGCCCGGTCTTGAAAACCGGCGGGAGACGTTAGTAGTGGCTCTGGGTTTCGACTACTCTGCCCCCCGCATTGGATCAGTAGCGAAGCATGGTTATCGCGTTGGATTGTCAATCCAGAGATCGCGGGCTCAAATCCCATCTGGTCCGCCTTTGGTGTGGAGTACCTATTCCACATAAAAGTAGTGAACCAAGTGGTTTCTGTGCAAGATGCAAAAAGAGAATGGAAAAGCTAGAAAATGGAGCTATGAATATAAAAAAGTTCATTGACAGCCAGAAATTAAAATGAGAGACTACAATTTTATAGGGGCAATGTATGGATTGGCCGATCAGGAAAATCATCCGATGTATGGTTGATTGTAGAGAGGGAGAAGACGAGTCATCTTACTTACCAGCCTACCTGGGTATAAGTAGAAATCTATTAAAAGATTATAGACTCGCTAACAACGGAAATATAACACAAATAGACACTCCAGAGAGTGTCTTGTTTTGTCTATTAGATAGTTGGTATGAAGAGAAAAGCACTAAGGCAACTCTTGAGGTCGCTGATAGGTTGTCTGCAGCTTCTACAATGTGCAATCCAAACGAGCTAAGAGACATTCTCATATCTGTAGCAGCAGAGCCTTTACCTAACGAAGCTGGAGTTCAGCAGGCCCTAAAGGCCCTAGAGGAAGAAAGAGCATCTAAACATAGAGCACTTAGTATCCAACATGTCAATAGAATGATTGACAATAAGCAAGATGCTTCGGCTATAGATAGATACCTGAATGATACATCGGCTTACCGCCTAATGTCAGATAGCGAAGACGCAAGTTCTATGACCACGTTAGACGATCTGATGCAGAATTATCTAGATAACTATGATAGACCATCCCTGGTAGGCCCACTAACTGGAATAGCTAAACTAGATAAAACATTCAAAAGTGGATTAACACCGGGTTCGCTTACTCTTATATTAGGAGAACAGTACATTGGTAAGACAGCTATTCTGCTTTATATACTAATGAACATGTATAAAGCTGGAAATAGTGTGGTGTTTGCTAGTTGTGAGCAGGACCTTGAACATGAGATTATGTATAGGTTAATGTCTCAGGTTACTGGACTACCTGTGGACGAGTTAGAGTTTAGGGGTATATCTGCCGACAATCAAAAAGATATTCGTAAGCATGTTTTAATGGGAAAGGAGTCAGTTAACACATTCTTTCTGAGTCCACCGGAGGAAGCCACAGATAGGCACCTACTATTTAGTCGACTTCGATCTTTAGTAAGACACCATAAGATAGATGCTATAGGTATCGACTATGCTACTTTAATAGATGCTACTGGCATTCTGGATACGGACAGGGCACGAGGAGATCAGGAGATATTGGCCTTATACCAGACGCTACGGGGCATAGCACGCCGTGCAGGCTGCCCCCTTATTATCGTCCATCCTTTGACAGCCCGAGCACCAGATCAGCGTAAGAAGCCCGGTTCGTTAGATGACGTAGCAGAGTGTAAACAACTTAGATATGTGGCTACCAATGCTATATATCTGGAGAAGACGAGGCGGGGAGATGGTATAAAGGTTAACATATTAAAGGCTAAGAATAGAAGAATTGTAGATAAAGAATTTGATCTTGACTTTGATTTCTCAAGAATGAAGATAAGTGATGTTCCACTTATGCTAGATCAACCTATTGATGTATTGGGGATGCTAGATGAATAAAGAAGAATTGTATATAGATAATGCACTAGAAATGATATCAAATGAAGTGTACAGAGCTATTAAAAAGCATGGAGAACAACTAGATTTAGATAATGCAGAAAGAGTTAGCGCATAGTGCAGCCATTGTTATAAGAACTGAAGGAGAGTAAAAATGGGAGCAGATAACTTCTTGCAAGGTCGGGCCGAATTTGGGGAACTTGCGGAACTCCGCACCCGCGCGGCTGCGGGGGCAGCCTATCAGGAGGCCCTAGTGGCTGCGTGGGTGGCCTATCAGGAGGCCATCGCACCTGCGAAGGCGGCCTACAAGGAGGCTAGTGCGCCTGTGGAGGCAGCCTATCAGGAGGCTAGTGCGCCTGCGTGGGTGGCCTATCAGGAAGCCGTTAAGGCTGCGTTGGTGGCCTACAAGGAGGCCATCGTGCAGAAGGGGGGCAAGGATAGCTGAGTTGACCAAAGAGGAGGTGGGAAATGATGGTGAAAAAGAAAGCTATTGATGTTTTAATTGAGACTCTGGAAAAGTTTGTAGAACAGCATCCTGAGATTTAGATAATGCAGAAAGAGTTAGCGCATAGTGCAGCCATTGTTATAAGAACTGAAGGAGAGTAAAAATGGGAGCAGATAACTTCTTGCAAGGTCGGGCCG
>Ga0172363_10004666_pt1 | contig 11069 bp, 6 predicted proteins | sample LakKivs2_kivu2a2_FD_114541 | JGI IMG/M metagenome (GOLD analysis project Ga0172363, IMG submission 114541) | Sediment microbial communities from Lake Kivu, Rwanda - Sediment s2_kivu2a2 | ecosystem: Environmental > Aquatic > Freshwater > Lake > Sediment | place: Rwanda: Western Province, Lake... | reverse complement strand
CAGTTATCATTTTTTAAACCTTTTTTCTAATATCATAGTTGCTATCTTTTATCATAGAAACTATATCCATTTTTTGTATCATAGAAACTATATCCATTTTTTGTATCATAGAATTCATATTTTGATTTAATTGAGTTTTTCTAGTCTTTTCTTTTATAGTTCTAAAAGCTATTATTATAAAACAAGAAAATAGAACTATTAAACTAACCGTCATATTTAAATCTAGTATAGTCATAATCTGTATAGTTAAAAAAGATATTCGATACCTAAAAGAATATAATTTATCTTTTTTAAAAAGGTATAAGATAGTATGTTACTATTTTTAACCATTTATACCTACTATTTTTTTAACAAATTCTTTTAAACCTTTTTGAAGTTCTTCTATTTTATTTTTCTTCTTTATAGCAATATCTTTTGCATCATAATATATATCCTTAACTATATTTTTTATTTCCTTTTCTATATCATCATCATCATATATAGCTAAAACTTCTTCCTGACTTAACGCATAATCTCCAAAATACATATCGCTTGTAATTTCTTTATTTAAACTTTTTATACTCAAATACTGCTTATTTATATACTCTAAATACTCAAGTTCGTTAGACCTATCTGCTAAATGATTCATTAAAAAAGAAGGCCTTATTATTTGATCTTTTATATCTGTAATAATAATACCCGTTAATGCCTGAAAAAACTTGTAAGACCCTATAGTATCTGTTGTTGGATCATTTAATTTAATAAGCTTATCCCTATAACTTGATTGTAATAATGCTTTTATTCGAGATACATGCTGATCTGATCTAGATATTTGCTCAGATATACAGCCTTTAAATTTTATTTCAGATATCTCAGATACAACATTTGTTGTTTCCGATATTACTAATATAAAATCATTTACATGATCACAACCAAGATGCTTAGGTTTTCCGTAATTATTTAATAACTTTGTATCTTTATCTTTTTTACTACCATTCATTAAGGCACCCTCTACATTTACTATTTTTCTGCCAAAAATACTTATACTTAAATTTCTTTTCTTTATTAAAGCATATATAATAATAACTAGTATTATAACTACTATGGCTGTATATACTACAGGAGTTTGAAAAATTGTTGGTAAGAAAGAAAATAATTCTAGTTCTCCAGCCATAATGTATCCTCTCACTTTATTTTATTATTGGACGATTATATAATTCAAAAAGATCTACTATATCTTTATTAGAATTACTATTTAAATAGACCACCTTATCGCTACTTCCTAATTCAGGGCTACTACCTATTATCATCATATATAATATCCCATTAGTAGAATCATCATCTATCTTATTAAATAAGTAAGATTGAAAAACCTTCTTGTAATTACTGTCAACAGTCTCTAAGTAAACAACATGAGGCCTAGGATATGATAAATTAAAAGAATCATTAGTGCTTAATGTTAATAAAAAGTTAGGCATACCCCTACTCGTACTAAGTGATGGACCTACATTAAAATCAAAAGGTTTAGCATCTAAAGGGTCTTGTAACTTAGATATACTTACTGCTTCTAATATAGATGTATCATACCCATTATACTCAAAAAGGTCACATTCACCATAATAATCATTTATAGAATAAGTTGGCATTAAATCTATAATATTACTTATATTTGACTTGGATTCATCTAAACAAATTATTTCATAAAATACTCCAGCAGCTCCTGTACTTGTACCTTTATACGGGCTACTAATAGTAATATAGTCATTACTTATTGTTTCTACTTTATAAAAAATATCACTATTAACAACTCTTATATAGTATTCTTTATTAGTATTTAAAGAATCACCCCATAATGGCCCACTAACAGGATTAACTTGTCTAGAACCTAATGTAAACTCAGCTTTACCCGTATTATAAAATAAATTAGTTATAGCCCCTGAGCCTTCACTTGTTATAATACTATTACCTTCAGATTCTATCTTACCTGTAATAATATCTGTAGACTTAATCATACCTTTATATGAATTAGGAATATAATAAAAATTATAAGGGTCTTCTGAACTTATAACATAACTATGCACAAAAAGCGGTACTTTTATAGTACTACCAGCTATACTAGAACTACCATCTCTTACTATTAAATTAGTAGGTAACAATGAAGTATTAAATGTAGAAGTATCTGTAACTCCTAATAAACATGGAAGATACATGTTAAAATCTGTTTCTGTTGTACTTCCTATATACAGATTCTTGTACATTGTCCCGGCTGAATCATATACATATGGCTCTGTTTTATAACTATCTCCATCTACTACTTTTATCCCAGCTATAGAAAGAATAGGTTTATCACCTGTATCAATAAGAAATGATTGTGTAGCTCCAATTCTTTTACCAGTAAATTCATACATTTCATATACATCTACTATACCGCGAGCTTGTTTAGATACATCAAAAAATTTTATAGTATCTGATTCAGACTTAGACCCTATATATAAGTCTACTTTAACTAAACATGGCGCTGTTATACTAACTTCTGTTATTGTTATGCTACTATCAATCCTTGTAACTCCTGTAAAATCAACTAATTCAAAAGATCCTGCATTAGCTACATATACTGCTTTTACCCCTAAAACACAATATCCATATATTTTTTGGTCTGATAAACCTATAGTTACTGTAGTGCCTGAAGATATTTCTTTATGAATAGATAGTATCATCCCAAAATCAGGATCTCCACCATATTTATTAGTGCCATATCTAATACAATCTAATGAAGTAGTATCATCATCTGAAAATTTAATAGATACGCCACCAATAACATCACTACTTGTAAAAACTAAAGAATTATCAGAAGTATCTTTTCTTAAATAAATAGGATTACTATTTAATGCATATGGGGTATTAGACTCTTTATTGTATTCTATAAAAGATTTTGGTACATTAAAAAACCCCTTATTACCAGTAGCGTTTAAAATACGTAACTGCATAGATACTGTAACAGAAGTTCCTATAATAGATACATTTAATATTGTTAATTCATTCGTATCTATATCATATTCGTAGTCTACATGTTCTTTTAAATGTCCTATATCTCTTGTTGTGTAAAGGCCAAGAACACTATCTAAAGAAGCTTCTGAAGACGCAGGTAATAATGATGTAATGTCATGTGCTACATCATCCCACACTGTTAACCCTATTAAACTTGGCGTAATATTTATAATTTGATTAGATTGCTTATATGAGGCATTACAATATCTACGCTTTTTATAAGGGTCTAACGTATTTACCCCATCTCCTATATTACTAACTGTACCATTTAATTGATCCCTCTTTAGTATCTTATTACCACCAGGAAAAATTCCAGAACTACCGTTAAAATCTGTATAACCTTTTGATAATGAAGAAGTTATATCATTTGTTATAATTTTTCTAAAAGATTTTTTAAGTATAGCACTAATTTCATCTTTAGAGGTTACTACTTTATGCCTTAAATCCACTATATCATCTTTATATATAACATCTAAAAATTTACCATCAGGTCTATCGGATACGTTATTAGCACCATAATAAACATTAGATTTATGTATACTTGTAGAGCTATTACCAAATTCTCCTATGCCTCTTCTATATATTAAAAACATTGGTATAGCATAACAATAACCGTCAACAGTGCTTAATATGGTTTGATCTGCACTTTCACCAGACCCTGAAACATATAATCCTGAATCTTGTGATCCAAAAGCTCTAAATTTATAACTACCATAAGAGTATATATCAGATCTTCCACCACGCGGGTATATATCTTTTAATATTTCATCTAAATTAAAGTAATTACTAACGTCTGAAGTAATTTGTTCTACTCTTATTCTATACTGTAGTTGTACTCTTTTTGTAGTCTCGGTAACTGCAAAATCAGCGACTAATTCATTGTCTGCAAATGCTGTGGCATCTGCACAACCAAAAGGATATATTGGGTCAGAAGAACTAATAAGCTTTCTCCATACTTCTAAAAATACAAAGTCATATCTATTATTAGCTTCTACGGCTCCTAATTCTATTAAATTACTTGTATAGGCATTATAAAATATTATAGGCCAACCGTTTACTATAGCTGCATTATACTGGCCAAAGACATTACTAGATAACTCAGGATATTTACTAACGAGTTTAAACTTATTAGCACCATATGTTACTGAAGTGAGAATTTGACCAGAACGTGCTTTAGCTTCTGTTATACTATCAGTGTCTAAATCCTGTATATCATCAACAGTTAACCATCCAGACGGATGACTTAACTTATTTGTTTCTTGGACTTTAGTATTACTTATTTGATTTATAAGGTTCCATTCTGAAGATAATGGTGGTACCCTATGCTGAAAAATAACATTATCAAGGCTTCTATCTGAAGTGCTTAGTACTCTTGATTGATTACTTCCAAAATAGTCACTCATTATTTATGACTCCTATGAGAGAAAACCACGGGCCTTGTGCCCGTGGATGAATCAAATCATGCTATATAAACAGATCCAGTATGAAAAACTTTATCTATTTTAGAAATAGAAAAATTAACCTTATTTAAGTCATCAGAACAAGAAATCCATGCATAAGTTTTACCTTAAGCCCTCTAATCAACTCTTACGTCACGCCTCACGGTGCAAGCCACGCCCCTTGTGGGCGTGGTAGTTGACTCCTTAATTTCGCTAAGTAACTGTAATCTATAAAAATCTAACGGATCTATTAATTTTGATTCTATTGCTGGTATTTGTATTATAAAATTAATTAATTCTTTATATATATCATTAGCACTTGTTATATCAGAATTATTTATAAACCATGATACAGGGCACTTTATATTAGTTTCAAAAGTTTTTTCTAAATTAACTAATGTAGATAAAAAAGATAAAAGTTTCATTATTAAACTTTTTAAATTTTCATAATTTTTTATAATATTAGGTATTAAGATGCTAACAATAAACTTCTTTTCTTCTTCACAAATTTTTAAAATATCTGTGCCAAATTTCTTTATTAATCTATCTACTGATTTATCCAGCATCTCTAAACTTACATCTAAATTATTATTAAAAGTTTTTTCTGAAAAATCATCTTTTACTGTGTCTATTATATCCTGTAATTTTTTAGAACCCCACATAGTTTTCACTAATTTTATATGAGTAAGTGTTCTTACTATATCTACTCCATCTCTAACAGAGTCTTCTATACTTTTTATCTTATTTTTAAAAACTTCAAGATTTTTACATAAATACTTTAAATTTATAGCGTTATCTATATTAAAATATGAAGCTATTAAATTATCATTATCTATTAAATCTTTAGATTTATTTCTTATTATAAATTTATCTTTATCTAAACTTGGTACTATAGTATCTATAAAAGAATACTTACTATTCCAAGAATCTTTATATACTACAATTTTATTATCTAATTTATTACCTATTTCATTTATTAAAGCAGATATAACACCTAAATGATTACTTGCTGACTTTTTACTATAATTAAAGTTATATACCTCATAACCGTCATATATACTACTTATATCATTGTTTTTAGCAATAAGAGCCAATTTCTTATTACCAAAATTTATATGACCTATGACATCTGAATTAGCAACAGATATTTTTTTTATTAAGTGCTTCATAAATTTTACGAAGTTATACGAAAAATAACTGTCAATGTCATAGTATTTGTCTTAGATATTACCGGAAAAGTTCTCCAGTTAATCATAGTACCACTATTAATTTCTGATGTTGCATCTCCACCAAATAAAGCTAATTCCATAAGTGGCCCCACCGCTTCCGATTCACCAAAGGAAACACTATAATCTACTATATTTGTCGGTACAGAAGTAGGCTCGCCGGAGCTAGGGTCAACATATGTAGTTAAATCAATAGCTTTTCTATAAAATTCATTCTCAAGACGTGTTTGACTAGTTGTTGGAGCAGGCGGATCTAACAGCGCCCATCCGGCATTACCGCTACCTACAGCAAGATAAGAAATGCCTGCCGTTGGCTCATCAGAATCCTTAAGTAACCTAGCTATAAGGATAGATGCCGTGTTAACAATAATATTGTGTTGATTATATTCATGAATAAGTTTGTTATCCTCATACAACTTTAAGAAAAGCTCACCCTTAAGATGACGAGGTTCTTCTCTGTAAGCCATTGATGATCCAATTTTTAGGATGTTTTTAAACGTCCCTATTTTTTCTAACATTCTTTTCATACAGATATTCCTTTTAAAGGATAAATTTAGATATAGTGTATATAAAAGCCAAAATCATTAATAGATTATTATATAGGAATATATTGTCTAATTTCAGTTACTCTGACACTATTATCTTGTAAAATCTCCCTAATAATAAGTCTATATAAATTATAAACAGCATCATTTAAATGATAATCGGGATAATCAATTAGTGGATCGTCTGAATTTTCTATATTAATAGATTGAGATTCGTTTAAGTATATCACACCGTCTGGAAAATTTCCTTTAGCTTCAGATAATGACACTAATTCAGAAGTCTCAATAATAGAACCATGAAAAAACTTATACTCTAAAGTCTGACTATTAACATTCCAAAAGCTCAATCTAATACCTTCACCTAAATCATCCATCATATTAAGAGGTAATTCTACAAAAATACCGTCTGTTCCTGTTAAACCACCAGTATCTCCTCCTAAACCTATAATTACCATATCTTGATCCCAATTTCTCCACTGCACCCTATACTCTGCTTCAGAATATGATAAATATGACCCAGTTTCACCTGAAGGAGTCCCATAAGACATTTTAGCTCCTAATGGATACTCTGTACTTACTGGTATATTAACTACTCCAACATCATCTAATGAAATTATACGTGGATTAACGTCTCCTATAGGACCCGTAATACCTAACCCTATAGCACCTACAGGCCCTGTTAAACCTATTTCTAACCCCGTTAATCCCACTAAATACATATAAGAACCTGTTACTCCTAATGAATCCAATATATATGTTATACCTTGTATACCAGTTACGGACGGCATATTTAATAAGCCATCTTGAATTTCTGATAATAACGGGATATTACCGTATATTTGTATCAAAGCTTGTGCTGATAATATAGCCCTATCTCCCGTTGGCATACCACTAAAACCCCATGGGTTTCTTGGATACAGGTCTGGATCTGGGTCGGTAAAATTTAATTTATACGGCTCAGGAAAGTGGGACATAATAGTGTCTGATATGCCATAATTAAAAAATCCCTCTTCTTCATTAATACCCGTTACACTATTAAAAACTATTTCTCTGGTAAAACCATATAAACCAGTTTCACCTGATGCATATATATCATCACCACCAAAAACGACATCAGTGGCTATTACTATATCTCTAATAAGCTCAAAACTATACTCTCCACTAGGACCGCCAAAACCTGCATGAATTTCAGCAGTCTCATAATCATATATCTCGGTTATAGTATAATTTAAATCTTTATTACCATTATCAAACGATACATCATTTATAACAATTTTATCTCCACGTCTCATTAATAAGAAATTAGTATCATGACTTTTTATAACTTTAGATTTATTTAATACCTCCACATTCCCCGTTTTTATTTCTTCTGGAACTTTATTAACATAATCTAAATAGTCATTAATTCGTTGTTCTCTATTTGGGTAGTACTTATCTATCATCGTAGTTTTTAAAGGTATAGTCCTACTACCTTCAGATATGGTACTTAATGATAAGTCATAGCCATCTGTAGGATGTTCTACCATCTTTAAGTCTGAGTATAAATCTATCCTTTCATTTTCACTAAAAGCGCATACAGGATTATAATCTATATCCCCTGATTTATCTGAGTCTATAATAGTAAATCCAGCATTTAAATCTAAACTATATGGAGTAGCTTCCTGATAAGTGTCCGTTTCGTCTGCATATTCTTTGTATTTATAATGAGCATCATCAGAAAAAGTTTTTATAAAAGGAGGTGTCCCCTCATATAATTCAGTTACTGGTTGTAATTCTTTTTCAAGGTACTTGTCATTTAATATAATATTTGGATCGGAGTCTTTTAAGTATTCTGGACTAAACATTAAATTAAATTCATTTAAAACGCCACTACGATTCGCAAATGATACCCTTTTAGCAGGCTTTTCATAAGAATTTAATGATAAAGTATCAGAAGAGTTTAAAACAGACGTATTAGATAAATTAAATACTCTATATCTATATCCTATCTTTTTAACAATTTCAGTATCAGTTATAGGAATATTAGGATCATCTAATGGAGATTGATCTGGTAATAGTGTATAGTCAAAGTATGACCCATAAAAAATATCAGGTAAATACCCATTTAAATCATCAGGAATTATTTGATAGTTCCTGTTGTAATGAGTATAATAATAGTCAAACTTTAAAACACTTCCAGCAGGAGGTAAAAATGTAAGAGTTACATGACCTAAAAGAGGCCTTAAAGACTCTACGGCCCCCTCAACTGGGGTGGCACCGTAATTAATTATCTTATAAGAATAAGTAGTTAAACCATCATCTATATCAGGAAAATTAGACGATATAACTATAGTATTTATATCAGTTATTTCTTCTACAATATATACTAAAGTATAATCTAAATAATTTTTAGCATTAATAATAATTTCATCACCTACAGACACTCCAGACCAGTCTCCAGTAACTCTTGTTATTATTGGCGTTCCCTTTACTACAGAAGTAGTTCCTATAGATACTATAGAACCAACATAAACACTAACTTCAGAAGAACTTGCTAAGTTTCCTTCTCTATTTAAAATGGGGTATAAATCCATTTGATAGTCTAGGCTTGTACCTTTTAAATCAATATCTGTAACAGTATACGGCCAATATAAATATCCAGCTGGTGATGTACTACCTATAACCGTCATCATAGCACCCATGTCACCACTTATTAGTTCACTTATATCACTTTTTATTTCTTTTCTGTATGATATTAAAGAAGGATATCTAGCGGCATAATAGTAATCTACCCTAATAGTAGTATTAAATGGAGGTATAAAATTAAGAGTTATGATGCCTGTCCATGGGTCTAAAGTTTCTATAGCATCTTCTACCAGAACTCCATTAACATACACTATTAAGTCGTCTTTAGAAGCTATTTCCTGATCTTCATTTAAAACTGGTAAATAAGGCATTACATATTCATTTGGATCAGTAGATATAATAAAATATGCTGGCACATTTTGTTCGCCAGGATCATTTATAATATCCCAATCTTGATATGTAACTATAAATCCTGAAGTTAACTGAATCTCAGGCCATGTCCAATATTTTCTAGTATCTTCATAAAAGGGGTACAAGTCACATGAAGCTTGTTGTTCACATGACATTGTATCTTCTTCTACAGTATTTACTATAGTATCTTCAGTGGCTTCTATAAGCGTACTCGTTATATCTGTATCTATTCTATATTCAAAAGCATCTGGATTACTGTGGTATCCAGTATATCCAATACCAGTATATCCATACTGATAGTAAAAGATATCAGTAGCTTCTTCCAAAGTAAGAGGAGACTGAGGCTCTTCTATGGAAAATTGAGCCTTATAAGTATCATCATTATAAGTACTATCTTCTGTCCCATCATCTATAAATAAACTATACCTATAAATATTATGATTTTTAAAAGACTTTTCATTATCTCTTTTATAAAACTTACTATCTATGTCTACTACTTTAGCTACACCGTCTTCATATATAACATCAGGACCTATAGGTAAGTCATTTTTAGTCTTTAGTACCTTTTCTACATTACCTTGAAAATATGGTCTATCTATTACATCCTGATCAAATTGCTTATAATAGTTATCTTGTACTTGTTGTGGTTCATTATAAAATTTAAATTCAGAAGTATATTCCTTACCCCTAAATATAATTTCACGGTCTACTTGCAAATCTTCTAAATCTAAGCGGTACTCTCCTCTACCATCTCTTGTATATACTAAAGTATTGTTATTTATAACTAATTTAGATCCATCAGTTAACTCTAATATTTCTGTTGTTAAATCTATACTTAAAATAGTCTTAGTGTATTCCCAATCAGTACCTATTAATTCAGATGTATTACTAGAATCTTTTGTAGCATAGTACTTAATTACATTCCCAACTTCTAAAGAATTCACCGATATTAAAGTATCTACCCCATCTATATCTCTATGATAAAATAATGAAGAACTATTATATACTAGTATCCTGTTATCAGTAGTATATATAATACCATTAATCTCATCCTTAGAATAGATAGTGCCTGTCTCCCAACCCTCCGTGCCGTGCTCTATCTCTGTTGTATAACATGTTGTTATTAAATAAGTTACAACAAATATTCTATCTCCATAGTATATAATATTGCTTATAGGAGTAGTGTCGTACTCTGGTGTACAGTCACCTCTATTATCGGTAGTATCAGTCCATATAAGTCTGGTATCATATAGAACATGCGCGGGTTTAATAAGATCTATAAAAAATTTTAAATCTGATAGGACAGCGCCTAAATCGGTATTAGTGGTAGCATCATCCATTAAAATGTCAAAAAACATCTTATGAGTATCTTTAATAGTGTATGAGCTACTTGAATTTCTAAGGTATAAGTATACTTCTTTTAATGTTACAGGTAACCCTATTATATCTGATACAGCGCTTTCTATATTATCTTTCCTACTACCACCAAAATAAGCATTTCTAACTTTTATTAAAAAATTACGATATTCTTGATCATTATAAGTCTCATTTATAGCCTTATCATCTAAAAATAAAGAATCTCCTAATATTAAAAATAGATATTCAGGCCTTGTTGTATCATGATACCTATCTTCGTTTATATTAGATAAATTAACCTGTGTTCTAGCTAATTCTTCAGCTAATGCCCTATAAAATACAGCTAAATTAGTATTACGATCTTTAGGATAGATACTTGATAGATTATTAAGCATTCTATCCTGAATGATACGCGTAATAATATCTAGTTTCTTTTGAAACTCTATACCATTATTAAACATGTTATTATTTAAATTGTCCATAAATTAACTTTTTACAAT
>Ga0172363_10004664_pt1 | contig 11070 bp, 7 predicted proteins | sample LakKivs2_kivu2a2_FD_114541 | JGI IMG/M metagenome (GOLD analysis project Ga0172363, IMG submission 114541) | Sediment microbial communities from Lake Kivu, Rwanda - Sediment s2_kivu2a2 | ecosystem: Environmental > Aquatic > Freshwater > Lake > Sediment | place: Rwanda: Western Province, Lake... | reverse complement strand
GGCGTTGCAATCCGACGGCGGGTTGTCGTTAGTGCTTCTTTGTCTCCACGGCGAGTCGCAGCCTCAAGCTGTTGAAGCGCTTCCTCAAGCGCTCTCCGAGAGTTGGTGTTGTCGAGACCCCGAGCAGTATCGCTCAGCCAGTCGGTAATACGTTGACGCAAGGAAAAGGCTTCGCTGCGAAGCGCTGCTTGCTCTTCTTTGAGTTGGGCGATGCGCTCTTGGCGTTGTTTATTAGAGAGTGCTTTGTCTGTTTGCGCACCGCGTTCCAGCGCATCAATTTCTTTTTGAATCTCCGCAACACGTGCACGTGCCCGAGCAGCTCCAGTCGTGCTGAGCTTTTCAAGCTGGGTCAAAGGCTTGCGGTCAGCCGCAGCCAGCCGCGCATTAAACTCAGCTTCTATTTGATCAAGACGGTCAAGCCGCTTAATAAGCGGCGAGAACGGCATGATCTTACGAAGGATCTTCAGTTTTTGACTATCTGACAAACGTTCAATTTCTTCCGGTGCTACACCTTCTTCCGCCGCTGCAGCTTCGTCAGCCTTCAGCGCCTTGTCGCCTCTGGCTAAAAGCTCCGCCTCAATCTTAGAACGCAGTTCCTGAAGCGACCGCAACCGCCCTTGAATGACTTCATCCGTCCGAAGCCCCGGAGCCGGTGTCGCCACCGCCTGCACACGCTCCAGCAACGCGCGGTCTTCCGGCGTCAGATCCGGTTTGGTTGCAAGCGTGGTAATCGCCTGCTCCAGTTGACGCTGGGGCATCCCCGCTTGGTCAGTCGAGGTTTCAAACTGCCGCTCAGGAGGACCAAAGAGGGTTTCTTGCGAGGGGGAGGCAAGCCCTTGTTCTCCAAACGGAGCCACGGAAAAGAGACTGGTGTTGACGCCCATTTGAATGGGCGGCTGGCTATAACCGAGGAGCCGACTCTGTCGTGCGCGTTCTTCTTCGGCAGCTTGTCGCTTGGCCTCCGCTTCACGCAGCCGTGCAGCTGCCTGTTCCTGCGCAGCAAAAGACTCCATACCAAACAGACCAAGCTGGCCTTGGAGTTCTTCAAGTTTCGTTGCCGCCTTTAACTGCGCATCAGTGTCGCCTTTCTCTTCTGCCGCCTGCAGAGCTTTGAGTGCGCGTTTCTCAGCAGACAGCAACTTCTGGTGATCAACCAGTGTAGGGATCTCTCCCTTTGCTTGCGCCTGCTCAATCTCTTGATCCAAAGCACGGCGTTGTTTTTGCACTGCAACAAGTCGCTCCAATACAGCCCGCTTGTCCGCCACATTCGTGGCTTGCTGCGCTTCGGATTGCAGCCGGGTCTCAAGACTATCAAGCGCAGAACGCTGCTGCTCCATGCCCCGACGGCGTTCAAACGGATCTTGTTTAGGAGGGGCTCGCTCTTCAAGACGTGCTTCAAGCGTATCGCGTTCACGCATCAAACCAAGCAGCGCGTCCATATCTTTGGCTTCACGCGCAGCAATGACTTCGTTCTCAAGCTCAGCGAGTCTTGACTGAATGCGAGGAACCTCTAGCTCAGCCGGTGCCTCCGGCCCCATCGGACCTTCAGGCGGGATGAGCCGAAACTCAGTCTGCGCCGCTAATGCGTCCTGCTGCGCTTTCTCACGGGCGGCAGCTTCCGCAGCCAACCGTTCTTTTTCCAGTTCTCGACCACGCGCACCGATCTGACTACGTTCCAGACCACGACCAAACGGACCCAACACAGCAGCAAGCGCTGCACCGCCAATCAGACCCTCGAGGTAGTCTTCCCGAGCTTTAGGATCGGCAATCTCAGCGCCAGCCTGCAACTTCTGAATAACGTCCTGTGCCACCTCCGTGACACTCTCGACGCCCATCGTCCTGCCGGTGGCAACAGCATAGTCACCAATCTTCTGCTTGAGCGTCTGCTCGGCAAGTGCCTTGGCTTGTGCCTCGGTGATCTCTTTGCCCGTAGCACCGAAGAAGCGCTGCAGACCGGGGATCATTCGGAAGCTCAGTACGTCCAGAGCTGCCTGCGGCACAGCGGCAATAGCGGCGGTAGCACCACTTGTCTCTGCAAGCGTCTTACCTTCCTCCATCTGAGCAGCAAGGTTGGAGCCCGTGTATTGCCCGAGACTTACCAGACCGGCACCCAGACCCGCAGCACCAATTAAAGGTACAGAGAAAGGAGCAAACGCCGCTCCGATACCCGCCGCTGCAGGTGCCAGCATATAAGCAGCGGAGCCGCCAGCCACTTCTTTGAACTTTTGCCAAGGCGATTCCGTCCAGCCACCTTCGGCAGGCTTGAAGATCTGCTCGGCTTTCTTCTGCTGGAGGCTATACAACTCTTCCGCACGCGGCAGATCGAGGATGCCCAGCTTACCAGTGGTCAGTGCAGTTTCGCCCCAAAGCCTTGATAGCCCCGCACTAAGTGCTGCCTTGAACCCACCTTCGGGCTCTGGTCCAGATTTTTTATAGCCAAATTGTTCTGGGTATTCTTTAAGCGCTCGTAGCCATCCTTGCTGCGGATCTTCCCCTTCGTTGAGAAGAAACGAGTTACCGCTCGGCAGAGTCAGATATTGAGCCATTGTTTTACTACCTTGCCGGAGGTTGATTTACTACAGTGCCGGTTGGCGTAGAAGATACCGGTGCACTTCGAGGACCGCCCAACACAGCCATATCCGCCAAAAACGCAGCAATCCGTTGTTCTGAGGGCATCATTTGCACCTGCGGTCCCGCACCTTTCATCCAATCTGCATAGTACTCCATGATGTTTTTCTGCGGATTGCGTTGCATAACAGCAGCAATTCGAGGATCGGCAACAGCCGTTTGTAAAATCTCAAGCTCTTTATTTACGCCTTGCTGCGCAACACCTGCTGCGGCAATTGCATTACGCTGCGCGTCAAGCTCCAGTCTACGGCGGTTAATATCCAGAGTCGCTGCTTGCACCTCTCGCTCAACACCCATCTTCACAATGTCGCGAGCTTCAGCTTTATTAATGCCGAGGTTTGTCGCGGCGTTATTGACCATCTCGCGTTCGACACCCAACAGCGCATTGCGATAGTTGGCTTGCGCAGCGTTACGCTCTCGGGCATCACCCAGACGGGACTCATCCAGACGTTCAAGCGCTTCAGTCAGTTTGTCGGCTTTCGCATCCAGCCGCTCTTTATCTTCCATCAAGCGCTTGCCGCCTGCGGCAGCACTGCGCGTCAGTCCTTGGAAGAATGACTGTCCCGGTTGAGTCATCGCCTGAGCCGCCTCAAGGAAGGCAATACCGACAGAACGATTGCGATCCGTTTCAAGGTCTCGGGCTTTGGCGGTGTAGCGGGCTTCCTGAGAAGCACGCAGCTTGTCCATTCGCTCTGAGATCCCTTTGCTCTCTTCAAGACTTGCCGCCGCAGCTTCTCGAGTCTGCACAGCCAAACGCTCTTGCAACGGCGTCAGCTCAGACTCTAATGGCTTTGGCGGCATGGCCTGTTGAATCGCTTCACGATACGTCTCAGGCGTCAACGCGGACAAGCCTGCGCCCGACAGACCCGCAGGCACGGCTGCTCGACCGGCATCCTTCGCCATTTTTAAAATATCCTTTACCGTCATCCGAGAAGGTTGCTGTAGTGCAGCAACGCCGCTTGCGAGAGGGAGAGGCGCGGGTGAGGTTTGTGGCGATGCTGCAGGGGCAGCAGAAGCACCGGAAACAGGAATAGCAACGCTCTGTCTCTCTTGCATATCGCGCTCAGCTTCTGCTTTCACACGTTCTTCGCGTCGCAGTGCATCCATATACGGCGTCAAGCTGCCACGATCACCCCCATAAAAAGATTCTGGCAGGTAGGGGATGGATACCCCTGCGGCGCGCAAAGGACGTGTAACTACAGACTCAAATGCCCCAGCCACACCGCGTACAGGTGCCGTCAAAACATCTTTACCCGCAAGCCCAAAAAGACGCAGACTTCTCAGTAACGCCTCACGATCTTTTTCTTCCTGCGTTCTAACCAAACCCCGATCCTGATACCGCTCTACCCTACCCCCGTCATCAAACGCGATGATGCCTCCCGGAGCGAACCCCTGAGCAGGCAAGCCCGACTGCAGCATGTTGATCCCGGCAGCAGCCTTTCGAGCACGGGCAATTTCTCCAAGCGCTATTGCCGCAGTCTGCGGATCGAGCACTTCGTTGGCCACACTGCGCTTGATCTGCTCTTCAGAATATTTGGTTGGGTTGTTGCGAACCTTGTCGTCGATGTCCGAGATGCCGCCCTCGGCCATCGCTTTGATCGCCCCGCCTTTCTTCTTCATCAACTGCGACAGACCGTACGCACCCATACCCAGACCCGCAGCTTGCGAAGCCAAACTGGGCGCAGCTTGATACGTCGTAGCGGTCTGCCCCGGCACAGCGTAGCCCCGCAGCAAGGCGTTATAGGCGTTGTACTGTTGCAAAGGATACTGCTGCGCCTGTGCGTAGTTCTGGATAGCTTGATTGATGATGTTTTGCTGCTGTTGCTGCTCCATCCCACCCATCTGCAACTGCGTGCCGATGATACCTTGACGGGCTGCAAGCTCTCTCGTACCGAGATCGCCCATGACACCGGCTTGCTGACCAAGAAGACCGTAACCCCCAAGGCCCGTCTCAAGACCGCGAAGCCCTAAGCCAGCGCCCTGCATACCAAGCCCATACATCTGACCAGCCTGACCGATGCCTTGCAAACCAGTCTCCGCGCCGCGCATCCCAAGACCCGCACCCTGCATGCCCAGACCGTACATCTGACCGGCCTGACCAATGCCTTGGAGGCCCGTCTCAAGACCGCGAAGCCCTAAGCCAGCGCCCTGCATACCAAGCCCATACATCTGACCAGCCTGACCGATGCCTTGGAGGCCCATACCCGAGCCCTGAAGTCCTAACGCGCCCCCTTGCAAGACATTACCCAGACCTTGCTGCGCACCGGCCAAACCTTGAAGCCCCAGAGTAGAACCAAACTGCTGCGCTTGCTGGGCATTCTGAAAGGCGCTCTGCAGTCCTTGTGCCTGAATACCTTGCTTTTGACGAGCCAGATCCGCCGCAGCCTGTGCCTGTTGGATACCTTGACGCGCTCCCCCAAACGCACCGCTCTGTGCAAACCGTGCTTGCGTTGCCTGATTGGCAATATCAGCTTGTCGTTGTGCCGCTTGTTGCTGCACATCAACAACGTTTTGCATGTACGGAGACATGTATGCTTGCATAGACGAGGGGGCAGTCGCCATCCCAGCATACTGTCCACCAGCACCAGCTTGCTGCGCAGCATACCCACGAGCCAGATTACCTACTCCGGTACCGACACCTGCCGCACCCATCGCACCTTGCGCACCGTATCTTTGTGCGGCATCGGCTAGCTGTGCCGCCTGCGCACCGTAGCCAACACCGATGTCTCCATAACCAGCACCACGCTGACCAAGTCCTTGCGCTTCACTGGCAAGCTGTGCCGCCTGCGCACCGTAACCCGCACCAACATCACCGTATCGCGCACCGCTTTGTCCAAAACCCCGTGCGGCATCGGCTAGCTGTGCCGCCTGCGCACCGTAGCCAACACCGATGTTCCCGTAACCGCCAGCTTGCTGCGCAGCGCCCAGACCGCCCATCCCAGCCATGCCTGACATCTGGCTTGCTGCACCGAACTGTCCCGGCATCTGTAGGTTAGACGCACCGTACATCGCCTGCTGTTGCATGGGACTGAACCCAGCAACATAATCCGCAGGATTGGCGCTGTAAGGAACGAAGGGTTTGACGCCTGTAACATTAATTGCGCCATCTTCACCCGGGGAGGTTCTAAACATCTCCTGCATCGCACCGCCGAGAACGGTCTCGACTTGCGGACGCAGCCAGTCTGGAATATTAGATTGAGTAATCGTTTGTTGTGTGGGTGCACCACCACCACCGCTACCATAAATAATTTTGCCGCCAGTCTTAAACGTAGCGGCATCTCCAAGCGGTTCGCCAAGAGCGTAAAGTTGTCGGCGAGAGTAATTCATATCAGCACCTCAACCAAGGTATTCCTTGGCTCAAAATGATAGCGGCTCCAAAGACGGACAATCGCGTCTCGCCCGTAACCTTGAATCTTAGTAGCGCCGTAGGCTTTCAAGATAGTCTTGAGCTGCGCAAAGGTTTCTTGACTGGAGATGAGCTTGCCGCCGATGGCGGTCACAAAGGCCACGCGATGCATCGGATAGTTAATGAACGACACTGTGCAGGCACCTTGAATTTTCTCTTCCTCATCAACGGCAACAAGCAGCAACCACGTGCCCGTCGATACAAAAACCTGAATGTGCTCGACCGTGTAGTTCTGCGCCCATGCAGGAAAGTCGCCGCCCTTCTCCATCGCCTCGGCAATGAAGGGCTCTATCAACGGCCATGTCTGATTGACGTAGGCGCTGTCGACGGTGCGAATTCGCAGTTGCATTTTTAACGCTTAGGGTTGATACGTGTTATCAAAATGTCCTGTATACGTCACATCTGACGTAGGTTGGTTTGTCGAAGGTGTAGGCGGTGCCGGACTGAAACGCAAGTTCTGATACGGCGTGGATTGCTGAGACCAAACAGGCCCGGTAAGGGCACTAATGCCACGATTGCCCATGAAGGTAGAACCGGGTACTTGCATCTCTTGCTGCCGAGCCCCCCGCATCATCTGCGAGAAACCACGCGGGTCAGCAGCGGCTGCTCGAGGATCAAAACCGCCAAAGCCCCCAAACGGACTGCCATAGCCCCCGAAGCCCCCAAACGGACTGCCATAGCCCCCGAAGCCACCAAACGGACTGCCATAGCCCCCGAAACCACCGTAACCTCCCATACCGCCAAACGGGCTTTGATACCCCATGTACTGCGGCTGATATACCGGCTGATAAAACTGCCCCATATCCGCACGTGGACGATAACCAGAGGGAGGCGTCATACCCGTTTGACGAGACACACTACCGCCAGCAAAAACATCACCGCCGGGTTGATTTCCTTGCCGCAGAGCCGCACCCATTCCACCACCAGCCATGTCGTGCTCCTTACGCGGGCATGAACTTTTCAGAGTTGATCTGCCGCCCTTGTTTCTTGGTGCCCGTCCGCTTGCGGCGCACACGGTCCATCATGGCGTACAACTGCTTTGCCCCGGCGTCCGTCGAGCCATTCCCGAGATGCGACACCACATCGGCCGGAACAACGAACTCACCATCGGCAAGACGTGCGGGACGCTTGCCTGCGATTGTAGCTGGGATGCTGTCAGACATACCATCGCCCGGACCTTTAAGCATCCGACCCCCATCGGAGTAAGACCCGAGATCAGACGAACCGCCCTTGTTCACCAACTCGGTGATGCCGCCACCAGCCATCGGCATCGCAGGACGATACAAATCGGGGTTATACCGGAAACGCGACAGCGGACCATCGTACTCTTCTTGACCCGGAATACCAGAGCGACGATTGCTCAGCGCCATCAAGCCAAGACCGGCACCGCCACCGTAGAGCATCTTTTGGGTCGGCGTGAGTCCTTTCCACCAAGCAGTGGGGCTGCTTAAAAGACTCGGAGCCGCAGAAGCGGCTTCAAGCATTGGCCCAGTACTGACACCAGCCGCCGTTGCCGCCGGAATGACGTTACCCATTGCGCTATAGGTCTGACCTGCTGCCAGTGCAGGCTGCACACTACCTGATATACCCGCTCCTAACGCCTCTGCACCTGCAGCGCCTCCGGCACCCCCAAACGCACTACCTAGTCCACCTAGTGCAGCGCCGCCAAGACCCCCAAGGACTGCACCTTTGATGGGGTCGTTTCCTTGAATTGCAGAAGTGCCGCCACCAATCGCGGCACTCAACAGCGCCGCTTCTCCGATACCCATTCCAGCCATGAGATGCTCCTTTTACAGAATCGTATCACTCTAAGGGAGCAGATACAAAGGTCATAGACGCAATTATAGAGGGGACAGCAGGACGCGTCGGTGACGTACCTGCGGCATAGTATTGCAAAACAGTTTGCGTATCGGAAGCACGCCACACTAGCTCGAGATAGTCACCGGCATTAAGTTGCACGATAAAATTCAACGCGCCTACCGAGTGTGATGGGTTACCTGCCGATTTATGTGCCGGTAAGCCAAACCGCGTGTTTGAGTCGGGAATGTTGACACCGTTTTTGCGAAACCACATATCAATATCTTGCGGCTGATTGTCATCATTAGACAATTGCGCACTAAACTGAAAATTGTAGACTCCGGTACGGTCTACGACAAACTTGGTTGTATTAACAATTTTTACGCCGTTTGAGTAATCTGTCGTATCAAACGTAACTAGATAAGCCGTCGTGGTCGAAGCTGCAGTCTGCGTGTCGTTACTGTGAAAAGCTCCGAAAGGAAAACTAATTCGAGCACCACCCTGCGTGTTTGAGAATTGCTGCAGCAAACCGCTGAGCTGATTAAAATACAGCCGCAGCACATTGGCAAATTGATCTTGATACTGCGTCGTCCACTGCCCCGGAGCCAGCGGTAAATTGGGTGCCGCAGGAAAGATAAGGTGTTGCAAAGTCAAGGCTATCTCCTACCGTCCTTCTTAATATCGATTCGAGGTGCACCCAACTGCCAAGCCGTATTGATTTGATCTGAAGAAACCTCAAAAATCATTTGCCGTCCGCGCACACGGGTGAAGATCTGCCCGGTGAACTCTTCCGTGATGACATAGTTGGCCCCCTGCGCAACAACCCCGTTTGCCGAACCGATCTGTCCGGACCCGGAGTTGTAGAGGGCTCTTAAAGTCATGGTAACGCGAGGGCTAAGTCCTGTTGGAGAGTTGGACGAGTTACTGAAGGTGATGTCCGGGAGAACCCGCCAAACAAACCCAAAATTTTGCCCGTCATCGATGTCGTATTCTGCCGATGAAATATACGCATTCAGCGCAACTGCAGTACCATCGGCGTTGTCATTCAAACCGTTTTCGTGCACTATCAACCGGCCCGTCTGTGTCGATGAATCGTACGTCGTCGCATAAGGATATGCAGACAAACCGGAGTCTAACCACGCTGAACGACTCAACGTGCCGTAATACCAGATACGCTCCAGATAGTTATAAATGACGTAGCGGTCTGGATGGGAAGCATCGGCTGAGCAATACAACCACCAAACTTCGTTAAACGCTTCGTTCGTGCCTGCAAAGACTTGCGCCCGTTGATCCAGATTAAAATCGTTAAAAACATACCGACGCACGTCGCAGTTCAGCGTTTGTACCCGTCCGTCATAAGCGTAGAACTTGTCGACGCCCATCCAGTAGATAACGCCTGAAGCGATAATCGCAGCATTCTGACTGGCAATCGAAATGTTGTCGCCAAGAATCTGCGTGCCCCAGACCACAGGCGGGCCGAGGTACTGCAAGCTGTACACGCTTGAGTCTGTAAATACTACGATTTCTTGACGTGTTTGCAGCGCTGTAACGATTTCAGAACCTCTGGAAAGGCGAATTGAACCGGCTTGGTTAGTAGCGTCTGGCGTCCACTCTCGCACGTTGTCTTGATCTGACCAGCGGATGAGCATGGGGTCCGCAGTAGACGCGCCATAGTCGTTACAACCAAATGCAAAGATAAAGCGGCTGGTATCCGACACAAGAATGTAGTTCTGTACAGTCGGCACGTCAACCAGCAAGGAGATCGAAAAGGTGCCGCTGCCAGCGCCAGTCACATTAATTAAGTTACCCGCACTATCAAGCAGATTAGCCGTCAATCCGATGACATTGAACAGGTAGTATGTCGTCGACGCGCTTATGCCTGTCGGTAGCGTACCGCCAGAAGACACAGAGAACTGAACGGCAGTGCCTTCGGTCAAGACGTTAGTCAGCGTGACAACGGTCGGGCTTGCGGTTGTGAAAGTAACTGTGCCGCCCAAAGAATTGAGTAACACCCCGGGCGTTGACAGACCCCCCGTAGCATCCCAGTAGTACAGTCCGCCACCACGGGGGCCAAACACGAGATCCTCACCGTAGTTTTGTTGGTTCCACTGACGCAGTACAAACTGCGTGGTAGATGCCGTGTTACCCCATGTACTGCCCGTCTGGCTCCAAGACCCGGCACTCCAGCCCGTCAGCGGCACCGCAAACGCAGGCCCGACATTAAGCTGATACGTGGCTACCACCGCAGCGCCACCACCGGGAGAACCCGCGATTGCCGTCGCATTAGGGATTACAGAGATTGTGATCGTATAGGTGTTGGCATCGACAACAGTGATTTGGAACTCTTGATTAAGAACGGCGGCGGTTACGTTTGTGCCAACACCGCCAATATCGACGGCTCCGCTAAACGTGACGAAATCCCCAGTCGAACACCCGTGGTTGATGTCCGTCACTGTGACCGTTGTAGAAGCAGTCAGAGCGAAGGGGTTGTTTAGTGTTGCAGACTCCCGAACAGGCGTGATGTTGTAATACGCACCGCCATTTTCGATATAGAACTTGAGGTTTGTACCGACACCGATTAAATTCTCATTGTCCAGCGTTACCCAATTGTTTAAAGAGCGGCATATGCCTTGAAAAGTGTTCAGCGAGTACGGCACCCAACCGCCAATACTTTCGGGGTTGCCTTGGCGAAACCGGACTTTATCGCCGTCATACCACCCACCTTCGGTCGTATACCGCGTGTTCTCGCGGTTGACCCCGGGTTTAAAAAGTACTTTTTGGAGCGGCATGGTTAGGCAGGCAATATCTTGGAAAAAAGCGCCTTCCGCATGCCGGGCTTAGTGTAGTTGCCTGCTGCGTTGACCTTGGATCGGGGTTTGTCCGAGACTTGTTTTTTCATGATTACGCCCGCAGAGCTTTCAGTTCGTCTAGCGTCGTGCAGTCGTCGGCAAGGGCAGGCAGGTCACGCAGCCTTTGCTTCTCGGCCACAACCGCAGCGTTGCTAGCGCCCGTCTCAAGGTTGCGTTGAAACTGAATATCAAGCGCGGCGAAAAGCGGAGCGCGTTCAGCCCGCAAGCGGTCCTTGGTCAGCGCCTTAGCTTTGTCGAAGTTGACCTTGATCATTCTTCACTCTCCTGCTTGGCAGCTTGCTGCGCCGCCCAGGCGTCATGCCCGATACCAAACCCGTCCGGGGTGTCGATGTCGGCCTCCCAAGCGTTCCTGAACGTCCTGTCGGTCGG
>Ga0172363_10004663_pt1 | contig 11071 bp, 12 predicted proteins | sample LakKivs2_kivu2a2_FD_114541 | JGI IMG/M metagenome (GOLD analysis project Ga0172363, IMG submission 114541) | Sediment microbial communities from Lake Kivu, Rwanda - Sediment s2_kivu2a2 | ecosystem: Environmental > Aquatic > Freshwater > Lake > Sediment | place: Rwanda: Western Province, Lake... | reverse complement strand
CTCTTTTTACAGGAGAAAAAGTAGACAGGTTGAAAAAATGAGGGGAGCACGAGTTTACCAGTACTTTCAAACTTTTTTGATAAATTCGTGTTCCCGTCCCGACAGGAGTATGCTATTAATTAACACAGTTAGTTTTAAGAAGAAAATTACAGATTCAGAAAAATGAAAAACTTTATCCTACCTTTTCATTAATCAATATTGTGATGATAAGAGAATCTTGTATTTTTTGTAAAATAGCGATAAAAGATTATCCCGTAAGTTCCATTTATGAAGATGCTGACGTTATAGCATTTTTAGACAATAGACCCGCTAGCGAAGGACATACTCTGATTATACCGAAAAGACATGCCGAAACAATCTATGATCTTTCGGATAAAGAGATAGCGCAATTGTTCCACACTGTAAAAAAAGTTGCTGTCGCTATCAAGAAGGCCATAAAACCAGAAGGAATAAGCATAATACAGCGAAATGGCGCTGCTGCTGGTCAGCACATCCCCCACTTCCATGTTCATGTAATTCCTCGATATTCCGGACAAAGACTTCTGAGCATGGAAGAGCTTCAAGAAGAGAACAAAGAACGATTAGATGAAGTTGCACGAAAATTAAAATTGCATTTCTAAACCGTTTCCCATTTTATGGTCATGGGTTTTCAATAATCCACATGTTTGATTTTCAATCTGTCAGTTTGGTAGCCTTTTATAGTATTGTACGTCCAAATTTTTCTTTTACAAGTCATAAGTTTCTTTAGAAATTTCTTTTCTTCTTAATTGTTCATCTGATCTATCGAGTTGCCTCTTATAAGCATCCAATTCATCATCTTTTTCATGGCCATGATTTTTATTCTTTAATACAACATATAAAATAGCAAATAATAAAAATAGAATTGCACCCCCAAACATTATGAGTGTAACCATTAATCATCTCTAATTTTATAGTGAAAACTAATTATGATCGCCATCACAGTTTTTCGTTGTAACAGTGAATACAGTACACTTTCTTACCGGCAGGAGTTTGAATTGTGATAATTTCCCAAGCGTTCACTTCTTTATGACATCGGTCACATTTTGTCATGTCCCTACCTTACATCACCATCTTATGGCATTGGAACATCCTGGCTAAGGATTTCTGAATTGTTTACCTGCGTATCTGCAATTACCACCTAGTTCCTCCTCGATACGAAGGAGTTGATTGTATTTTGCTAGTCGTTCGCTCCGGCATGGAGCACCAGTCTTAATATGTCCAGATTTCAATCCTACTACAAGATCGGCGATGAAACTATCCTCTGTTTCCCCACTTCGATGACTCACAAATACACCCCAACCAGCCACCTGTGCCATCTTGCATGCAGTGATGCTCTCCGTAATGGTGCCTATCTGATTGACTTTTAATAGTAATCCGTTCACCGCTCGTTTTTTGATACCGATCGTAATCCGTTTCGGATTTGTCACCAGCAAGTCATCGCCAATGATTTCTACATCCTGTCCCATTTTCTCAGTTATCTTCGCAAAATTATCCCAGTCATCCTGCGCAAACGGATCCTCCAAAAAAGCGATATCATATTCACTGGCAAATTCACTGTACAATGCAATCATTTGATCCCCTGTCTTTCGCATGTCCTTTCCGTACTTAGGGTTTTTGAACGCCAGATCATAATAACCATCTTTTGAAAATTCAGAGGCAGCAGCATCGATACCTATCCGTACTTTCCCTGTATAGTCTGCTTTCTCGATGGATTCTTTTAAGAGGTCCAATCCTTCCCGTGCATCCTGGATATTAGGGGCGAAACCACCCTCATCGCCAACATTCGTCGCATCCTGTCCGTACTTGACTTTGATCACTTTTTTCAGATGATGATACGTCTCAGATGCCATCCTCATCGCATCCCTGAAACTTGATGCACCAACTGGAAGAATCATGAATTCCTGCATCGCTAGATTGTTCCCCGCGTGTTTACCGCCGTTGATTACATTGAAGGAAGGCACAGGTAACACGAATTCGTTCACCCGTGCAAGTTGCGCGATATGCCTGTATAATGGAATGTTCTTTGCATGGGCACCAGCCTTACAGACCGCTATGCTTACCGAGAGGATCGCATTTGCCCCCAACGCTGATTTGTTCTCTGTCCCATCAAGCTCAATCATGGTTTTATCGATTTGTTCCTGCTGTGTTTCAGCCATCCCTCGTAATTTAGGGGTAATACGGCTGTTCACATTTGAAACTGCTTTGAGCACACCTTTTCCCATAAAACGGGCTGGATCATTATCGCGAAGTTCAAGAGCTTCGTAAATCCCTGTACTTGCACCACTTGGAACCATCGCTCGAAACAAACCATTCTCTGTAACAAGATCGCATTCAACAGTTGGATTACCTCGGGAATCAAAAACCTCTCGCGCTTTAACTTCTTTTATTGCCATATGCTGCCACCTCTTAGCTCCAATATTGATATATATCAATACCCAAGTAAAAGTTAACCAAAGAGAACAAATAAGGGAAGGAAGACAAGCGAAACAATAGACATTAATTTAATAAGAATATTCAGCGATGGGCCTGAGGTATCTTTACACGGGTCTCCTACGGTATCCCCAATGACTGCAGCCTTATGAGGTGCTGATCCTTTTCCTCCGAGATTTCCTGCTTCAATGTATTTTTTTGCATTATCCCATGCACCACCAGCATTTGCAAGAAAAACCGCTAGCAAAAAACCAGAAGAAATTGAGCCAAGTAATAAACCACCAAGTCCGGCAGGACCTAAAAGAAAACCAATGAGAATAGGTGACACAACTGCCATGATGCTTGGTAAGATCATTGCTCGTAATGCCCTGTTTGTACTTATAGTAACACAACGTTTATAGTCAGGTTTGCTAGATGGATCCGTTAATAATTTGAATTCTTTGAACTGATATCTCACTTCTTCAACCATGCTGTAAGCCGTTTTTCCAACAGCACCCATTGTTAAAGCAACAAAAACAAAAGGAAGCATAGCACCAAGAAATACTCCCGCAACAAGGTCTGGATTACTAATTGATAACATACCAGCAATCGATGCTTCTGAATAATATAATTTAAGTGAGGCGATAAATGTTGCGATTAATGCAAGCGCTGTGATTGCTGCTGATCCAATCGCAAACCCTTTTCCCATTGCTGCCGTGGTGTTTCCAACTGCATCAAGTTGTTCTGTGCGTTCACGGATTTCTTTTCCCATTCCTGACATTTCAGCAATTCCAGCTGCATTATCTGCAACAGGACCATAACAATCTGTCGCAAGAGAGATACCTAATACGCTTAACATACCAACCGCTGCTATTGCGACACCAAAGAAATCTGCAAAAAAATACGCAAGAATCATTGCAATGACTACAGATACCACCGGTATTACTGTACTCATCATACCCGTTACCAATCCTTGGATAATGACGGTTGCTGGACCTGTTTTAGCTGCTTGAGCTATTGCTCTTGCTGGTTTTTGTTTTTCAGAAGTAAAATATTCTGTACTCAGTCCGATGATAAAACCAGCGATTAAACCAGCTAACATAGCAAAGTAGGGATTCAGTTCACCTTCAAGAATATACCATGTTGCGATTCCACCTAAAATAGCAACAATGATTGTGCTTGTAAAGAGACCATTACGTAACGCAGTGTAAACGTTGGCTTTTTTTCCTGTTCGAACAAAAAACATTCCGATTATTGACGAGAAAACACCAACACTAGCAATAAGAAGAGGAAGTACAAGTGCATTTGTACCATACGTCGTCAGAGCAAAACCACCCGCTATTGCTGCCAATGCCATCGTAGCAATAATCGCATCAACATACGATTCGAAAAGATCAGCCCCCATTCCAGCTGTATCACCAACATCATCACCAACCAAATCAGCAATAACTGCAGGATTACGTGGGTCATCTTCAGGAATGTTCTCCTCGATTTTTCCGACAAGATCTGCCCCAACATCAGCGGACTTCGTATAAATCCCACCGCCAACCCTTGCAAACAACGCAACTGATGATGCACCAAAACCAAATCCAAAGAGAATATTTGTCACAGTTACAGGAGTATAACCAAAGATTTCAACAAAAAGTACATAAGTTCCCCAAACACCCAATATACCTAGACCAACTACAGTTAACCCCATTACTGCGCCGCTTGAAAAAGCAATTGCCAAACCTTTATTTATACTATGTTTTGCTCCTTCTGCGGTTTTTGCGTTTGCTGATGTTGCAATTCTCATTCCAAGATTCCCTGACGCCATAGAAAGTATAGCACCTACAAGAAACGCAAATGCTGTGCCCCATTGCATATTGCTCCCAGGAATAAATGATGCCCCTGCGAGAATCACAACAACGATGATGATGAATACACCGAGGACTTTATTTTCACTGTTTAAAAAAGCGATAGCTCCTTCGCGTATTGCTTTATTTATTTCCTGCATTTTTTCTGTACCTGAACTTTCTCTGCGTATCTTATATGTAAAAAATAGAGCGCAAAGAAGTGCGATAAATCCAGCTATTATTGGTATTACCAACAGAATCATATTTTTCTTTCCTCCTATACGCTGTTTTCTATCATTTTGTTTTCTAAAAGGCGATTACTTTCATTTGTATTTTTATTTGTACTATACATGAGGTTCACCTTTTCTTCACATTGTTTATCTGAGAAGAAGCTATCAGCCTGAAAAGGCGGTTTTCGTGTACCACGAAGGTGAGCCTCATCACCCAGGACCTCTGAAATACGAGGTAGGTATAAATGTTTTTCTTCAGGGAGATACTCTTGATTTAAATTCTTAATTTTCCTAGAGAATTATCTCTTTTTTACGATTTCTTTGATGTGATTGGTGTATATTACTATTTCATTGAGGTACTCATCGATTTGTTTTTTCTCCTCGATAGAATCGATTTTTCCAGAGGTTTTTTCCATATACGAAGACCAGGTCTCCTCGATTGTCTCTAAGATGTCAAGTGCATTGATGGAGATTACTCTTGAAGCGTTTATTGGCGCGTTTTTAAGATGAAAGGTTTTTTGTATTTCTTCTAAGATTGAATACAATCGTTTCAATTGTTCATTGATCGATTGAATTTGCTCTTTTGAGAGATCGATTTCTACGTGCTTATAGATGCCTTCTTTTTTGTAAAATGTGGATTCCATCTCTCGAAGAAGTGTTTCTATATACCAAACGTTGCATCGAAGTCGGTTATAATGTTGCCACTTCATGGTAGCACCTGCGAAAAGAAGTCATCAGCTGAAGCGGTTTTGGATTAAGCCACGGTGGACTTCATCACCTTTTTGACAAATAATCAGGATGTATGTATAAATGTTTTTATTCTTGGTTATAGAATAATCCCCTCTTTTCTTCTGGTTCCGATTTGAAGTTTTTGTCGTCAACATGCCCATAGAGCAGAGGTATAGCGTCTCCTGTCCGTATCCCTTTCCAGACGAAGACAAGATACGAATTCGAAGACGGATCTTTCTTTAATTCAAAGGTGTAAAAACCGGTTTCAAAGGGTTTCGGTGTAACTGATGCGGAAAAAAATTTATGTTTGTTACTCATCGTTACAAGATCGACGATAATATCTGAATGATTGACTAGGTACTCTGCAAGTGTCTTCTGTTCTGTTGTCACTGGTCCCTTATCCCATGTTATTTTCATAGGACCTCACGTTTTATTTCCGTTACCACAATCTTCGCTCCAAGCGTTTGTTCAATTTCCTGTAAAGCGGAGTGTATGAGTGCTTTTCTTTCCGGATGCTGTTTGTCGGTCCATTTCCCTTGCTGCAACCCGAATAAATCAATCTGTTCGATAACAAGAAAAAAGTCGCCCTCAGAGGTTTTTGACAGAGCATATCGAACCAACCCTTCATCCTTCACGTATGAATCTCCAGCCAGTGTCCATGGCGGCGAATCAAGTTTGATATAATCATGACGAGATTGAGGGTGCACTACTACCTTTGCCTTGAATCTTATCTCAGCTATAACATGAAACGTCATGGATAGCCTCTCTACTGCTGCTATATCTTATTGTTTTTGCTGAGTGTGCATTCTTCCCATATGGGTTATTTCATCATTGATTTGCATACGAGTAAAATCAACGCCCATCGCTGTCATCCGAGATACATTGTCATCACCCAACGTCTGTTTTATCTCTTTAAAGAAAAAATGACCTGCGGCATCACCTAACTTCTCATGCAAATTGATGATAAGTGCATGAATAGCCTTACCCATATCAGAGGGTTTTACGGTATTGATATCAGACATAATACTCACTATCTCAGTGGATTCCGAGTAGATTTTCTCCTGGATATGAACGTTTTTCAGAAAATGAAATTGTGGTTCCAGTTGTTTTATCAGCGTATCCATTGTCATCATCGCATGACCGTGATCAGTTTTCCTCCCGGATGTTGAAATCAATGCGTTCATCACGTTTTTCATCATCTGAACATTATCTAGCTCAGCCATTAAAATCGCGCTCCATACCGGTATTTTTCCACAGAATATAGAAGAAGAAAACTGCGATGAGTTCCACCACAATAGTAATCTCAATTAATAGAGGGATGGAGAAATCGTACAGAAATCCGACCATGACGCTCCCACCAAACAATGCCATGCCATAGATGGTGCTGAAAACCCCATACCCGGTCCCTCTCTTTTCCAGAGGGGTGATATCAGCAATCACGGATCTCATGACGGTCTCATGCGTTCCCATGATCATTCCCCATAGGATCATACTCATGACGATGAAAAGGGAATTAAACGAAAATGCCAAGAGCGGGATGAACATGGATAAGAATGGGATGACAAGTAAGGTGAGAAGACCTGCTTTGTCATTCTGTTTTTTGGTTTTCAATGTGTCGTACGTTTTCCCAATCACAAGCGCCATGACCGCATCGATGCCCATAGCGATGGCGTATAAGAGAGGAATATAAGCATCCGGGAGGATGGCATGGAGTTTAATGTGATATCCTATTAAGACGAAGTTGATGAAGCCGAAGGTTGTGATAAAGGCGAACAGCGTGTAGAGCCAAAAGATTTTTGAAAAATGCGTCTCCGTTTTTTGTGTTGTAATGGGTTGTTCGAGCTTCCCGGAGTCTCTCTTGTAAACGAAATACGCGATGAATACAACGATTATTAATAAGAAAAACGGAATCCAGAAGAAGGAATACCCCCTCTGATAATCAGAGAGTGCTTTTCCGGATGCACCTAGAACAAAGAACAAAATAGCAAAAATAAGAGGACCTAGAATCGCACCGATTTGATCTAACACCTCGACGATTGCAAATCCCATTCCCGTGCCGACTTGTTTCGTCGCCTGAGAAAGAAGCGTATCTTTTGCAGGGTTTCGGAGAGCCTTCCCTATGCGTTCCGATATAATGAATAAGGCGGCTAACTGCCAAATTCCTGCGAGAGCCAGTAATGGGACGGTAAAGAGGAGGCCATATCCGGTGATTGTGAAAAACCAGTATGCTTTGGTTTTATCAGAAAAATATCCGGAGACAATACGAATACCGTACCCGAGAAATTCTCCGATTCCTGCGATAAACCCGATAATGACTGCGTTTGCACCGAGTATCTCTAAATAGGGGCCGTTGACACTTCGTGCCCCTTCATAAATCAGATCCCCAAAGAGACTTACAATCCCGAAGAGCAGAATTATCTTGAACGCTCTTTTTTTATTTATTTCAAGATGAATCAATTTCTTACTTTGCATTGTTCATCCTTCTATTTTTTTCATCATGTCGATGATTTTCAGACTGACGACTCCATAATAGGAATATTCGATACTGGGGACCGTGGTTATTTGTCTGCCAAATCCACTTATCTGGGTCATACAGGAATACACAAAACGTTCACATTCGTCGGTATTACCAGGCGCAGCATGTAATTCTTTAAGGGCTTGTAGCGCATGGTAGGTGGGTTCTAAATAGGATGTCGAATGGAGGACCAGCCCAAATCCGCCATCATGATTCTGAACTGCTCGTATCCTTTGAGAGTATTCATCGGATTTAAAAGGAATTTGTATCTTTTTCATTAATGTGATAAGTTGATGGTATTCTTCTATTGATTTTACCGGTTGGTTTTCCACTGAGGTAAGGAGTTGATATTCATGCCCATTGATGGTAATTAGCATATGAAGAAGTTCCTTAGTCAACACGGTATAATAAAAATCTGCAAGTGTATTCAGGTTGATTTTAGGTCGAGTAAAAATTGTTTGTTGCAAGAGATTAATTTGATTTTGAAGATGTGCAATTCGATAGATGGTCGTAAGTTGATACAGATGTTTTGGGAGATGCATGTCTACGGGGCTGAGAGATTGGATGTACGATACCGTCGGTTTATTCACTGATCTTTGATCTAATTCCTCAAAAAGTCTTAAAGCAAAATAGGTGTCTTCCAATGTGGGAGGTGTCATATGGGAAAAACTAAAACCGCCTTCAGGTTGTTCGCGTGAATAAATAAATTTTATGAGACTATTTCGTTCTTTTTCCGTTATCATATCTCTTTCCCAGAGGAAGTATTATTTTCATTTTGTTGTTCATCATCGTTCTGAGAAGTTACTAGTGACTTTGTTTTTGTTTTCCTCCTTGAATAGTAACGGGCTCCGTTCACCGTATCCTCTTGAGGAATTTCTTCATCGGTGATAGGGATTTCAAGCAGATGTTTCGGGAGGAATGCGAGGTTGGCGATCAATGTCGGTATGACAGCGCTACCGATAACGACAGCGACAAGGTACGAATACTGTTCTTGTGATATAATCCCGTGCGTCAACCCGTAGATTGCTGAAATTGTTCCAAAAGTTAACCCGGTTGACATCAGGAGAGTATAGTACCATCGTTCCCGGTTGTGCTTCCTGAATTGTCCTATCACTGGATATAATCCGAAGATTTTCGTGATGACTTTACCGCCGAGGAGCACGATGAAGATGAGTGGCGCCGCAAAAACTATAGGGAGGGATACAAGGGAACCCGCGCGGAGGAAATAGAAGGGGGTAAGAAAACCGATGGTGAGAGTCCTGAATCTTCTGATAAAGAAATCATCTTTGCTGATGGTCCCAGCAAGCACCATACCAAGGATATATGCTGGGAGGACTGCTTCGCTTCCTGACCAAACCGCAAGAGCACCAAGCGCGAAGAGAACAAAGAGGATCCATTTTGTTCGCACTGCAGCTGTTTTGTAGGCGTACCGTTGAATCAATTTCTTTGTCACCGTTGGCATAGCGATAAACGTGACGACGGCAACCGCGATGAAAACCACGGTTTTATAGGTGAATGGGGCGAAGAGTAGACCTAAGGCGATAACGGTTCCGAGATCATTGATGAAACAGGCACCAAGGATTCCTTTACCATATTCTGTTTTGTTAAAACCGTATTCGAGCATGACCGCATAGACGACTGCCATCGAGGTCGTTGACAATGCTACACCTGCGAGAAGGGCTGCTGCGACATCCCATTGGAGGAGGAAACGTGCGATTGCAGTACAACCCAGAAATGGAGCGAAAAAACCGATGCACCCGACGATGAACACTTCTTTGGTTTTTGATTTGAGAGACGCTGGATCGAGTTCGGCTCCTGCTAAAAAAGTCAGTAGCACTGCTCCTGCACCCGCAATAAAAACCAACCAATCATCGTTAGCGTGTAAAGCATCGGGTCCAATATATTGCGTTGCGATGAATCCTGCTATAGCACCTATGCATATTTCCATGAGAGCCATTGATATTTTTAACTTGTTTGCAAGAAAGGTTGCGAGAAGTGCGAGTCCAATCCAGACGGCAGCGATAGTAAATTGCTCTACTGCAACCATGAACTCCCCCCTTGATAACGAAGATAAAAAACAGGTATCGCATGTTGTTTGTAATTATATTGTAAAGAGTTATTGATGAAATTATAAATTTCTTTCAACAGCTGTATTTCCATATAAACACCTTTATGCTCACTAATTAGAAATCATCAGCTGTTGACAGCAGTTTTGGTTTTTACCAGGGTGGACTTCATCACCGATGAACCTGTAATTTTAAATCATTTATTTATACGTTCCGTAACATAACGTCAAACTTAAACTCAAATTTTTCTTTCGATGAAATATCTTGAATACGAAAGATATTAAATGAAGTTTTCAATTGCTTTGCTTATTCTATGAATGCGATAGAAATAAGAAATCTTTCAAAGACATACAAAGACAATATCAAGGCAGTAAGCAACATATCATTTGATGTTCCCAAGGGCATTATTTTTGGATTCTTAGGCCCAAACGGTGCTGGGAAAACAACCACCATAAAAATGCTGACAGGATTAATACAACCGACTGAAGGGACAGCAACGATACAAGGAAAAAACATAAGAACACAGATTGTTGAAATTAAGAAAAAAATTGGCGTAGTTACTGAGGATTCCAATCTATATGATGAACTCAGTGTTTTTGATAATCTCCGTTTCGTGGCACAGCTGTATGGGTTGACCCAAGATAACAGAGACAGACGGATAGCAGAACTCTTGAAAAATTTTGATCTTGAATCGAAAAGACAAGCAAAATTTTCCACTCTTTCAAAAGGTATGAAACGAAAGGTAATCATTGCTGCAGCGCTTATTCATTCTCCGCAAGTATTATTTTTGGATGAGCCAACAACTGGTTTGGATGTGCTCTCTGCAAGAAGCCTCAGAGCAATGATTAAAGAACTGAAAACATTAGGAGTTACTATTTTTCTCACAACTCATTATATTGAAGAAGCGGAACAACTCTGCGACCAGATTGCAATACTTGTGAATGGTTCTATAAAAACAGTGGAAACACCAAAGAATCTCATTGCAACCACTAAATGTAAAAACTTAGAAGAAGCATTCATTGAAATCACAGGGTTAAAAGAAGAAATTATGCTAATTGATAAGGAAAGGAAATGATAATTAATGTTTAAGGAGGAAGTTAAAGGGTCTCTGCACATCGCATTGAAAGATCTGAAAATGTATTATTTCAAACCACCTAACATAAGCTGGGGGATTATGTTCCCTGTGGTGATGGCGCTTGCATTTATCTTAAGAAATCCTTCAGGTATGAAAGATATATCTTCTGGATTGATTGCGATGTCAATTCT